>LNFM01015747.1_pt1 | contig 13698 bp, 10 predicted proteins | sample 596031 | NCBI WGS metagenome assembly LNFM01 (sample SAMN04254537, study PRJNA301005) | activated carbon metagenome | isolation source: dual media filters at the Ann Arbor, Michigan drinking water treatment plant | place: USA: Ann Arbor
GGCGAGATCGAGATCGATGCCTTTGCGCTCGCCGTCGATGATGCGCTGCTTGAGGCGCTCTTCGGGCTTTTCCGAACGCACCACGACGGCCTTCTTCTCCTGGTCGCGGTCCTGGAACAGCGCCAGGAAGGCCTGCAGCGGATCGTAGCCCTCGCTGCGGCGGTCATAGATCAGGTCTTCGGCGATCCGCACTTCCTCTTCGGGAATCTTGTGCAGCGGCATGATGCGCGAGAAATGCGCGATGGCGCCGGTCAGCCCGCGCTTGATGGCGTGGTCGAGATAGACCGAGTTCAGCACATGGCGCGCCGCCGGCTTGAGGCCGAAGGAGATGTTCGACAGGCCGAGAATGATCTGCGCCTCGGGCAATTCCTTGGCGATGCGCTCGATCGCCTCCAGAGTCCAGAGGCCGAGCTTGCGGTCGTCCTCGTTGCCGGTGCAGATCGTGAAGGTCAAGGGATCGATCATCAGATCGCTTGGGGCCAGACCATGCTTGACGCAGGCGAAGTCATGCAGGCGCTTGGCGATACGCACTTTCGCATCGACATCCTTGGCCATGCCGGCCTCTTCGATGGTGAGCGCCACCACCGCCGCGCCGAAGCGCTTGGCCAGGATCATGCGCTTCTCGGCCGGCTCCTCGCCGTCCTCGAAGTTGATCGAATTGAGGATCGCCTTGCCGCCATAGAGCTTCAGCGCGGCTTCGAGCACCGGCAGTTCGGTCGAATCGATCACCAGGGGCGCGGTCACCGAGCCGCGCATGCGGCTGACCACGTTGGTCATGTCGGAAATTTCGTCGCGGCCGACGAAGGCGGTGCAGAGGTCGAGCGCGTGCGAGCCTTCCTGCACTTGCTCGCGGCCCATGGCGACGCAGCCGTCCCAGTCGCCAGCCTCCTGCAGCATGCGGAATTGCTTGGAGCCGTTGGCGTTGCAGCGCTCACCGATCGAGAAGTAGGCGTTCTCCTGACGCAGCGGCACCTGGCTGTAGAGCGAGGCGACCGAGGGCGTCCAGGTGACATTGCGCTTTTTCGGGGCCGGGCGATGGGTGTTGCGGCCGGCTTCGCCGGCGAGCTTGCGCAGCAGCCCGTCGAGCTGGGCGATATGCTCGGGCGTCGTGCCGCAGCAGCCGCCGATCATGTTGACGCCGTCCTCTTTCAGGAAGCGCTCCATCCATTTCGTCAATTCGTCGGGCGACAGCGGATAGCGCGTCTTGCCGTCGACCAGTTCGGGCAGGCCGGCGTTGGGCTGCACGACGACCGCGCCCGTCCAGTTAGCGCCGAGCCAGTTCACATGCTCGGCCATCTCGCGCGGGCCGGTGGCGCAGTTGAGCCCCAGCACTGGCACGTCGAGCGCGTTGATGACCGTGGCGGCGGCGGCGATATCGGCGCCGACCAGCAGCGTGCCGGTGGTTTCGACCGTCACCTGCACGATGATCGGAATGTCTTTCTTGGCTTCGATGCGCGCACGCTTGGCGCCGTTGACGGCGGCCTTGATCTGCAGCGGATCCTGGCAGGTCTCGACCAGGATGACGTCGCAACCGCCGGCAATCAGGCCCGCCGACTGAATGGTGAAGGCGTCTTCCAGGCTTTGATAGTCGATATGGCCGAGGCTCGGCAATTTGGTGCCGGGGCCGATGTCGCCGAGCACGAAGCGCGGACGGCCGTCGCCGGCGAATTCCTCGATCACTTCGCGCGCCAGTTCGACGGCGAGCTTGTTGATGGCGAAAGCTTCGTCCTGCAGGCCGAATTCGCCGAGTGTGATAGGCGAGCCGCCGAAGCTGTTGCTGGTCAGCGCGTCGGAGCCGGCCTTGAGGTAGCCGCGGTGGATCTGCTTGACCAGATCGGGCCGGCTTTTATTGAGAATTTCGGTGCAGTTCTCTTGGCCGAGATAATCCTTCTCGACGTCGAGATTCATCGCCTGGACGAGCGTGCCGGTACCGCCGTCGGCGAGCAGCACGTTGCTCTTGAGAAAATCGAGAAAGGCGCTCATGCGCTGACTCCGACCTTGGCCGCGGCTTCGTTCGCGTCGGGCCTGAGACCCAGGATGTGGCAGATGGCATAGACGAGATCGGCGCGGTTCAGCGTGTAGAAATGGAATTCCTTCACGCCGGCCTTCTCGAGCGCGAGGCATTGGCGCGCGGCGACGGTGGCCGCCACCAGCTTGCGGGTTTCCGGATCGCCATCGAGATCCTCGAACAGATGCGCCAGCCACGGCGGCACGGCGGTGCCGCAGGCTTTGCTGAACTTCACCACCTGGGCGAAATTGGTCACCGGCAGGATGCCCGGCACGATCGGCACGGAAATGCCGGCCTTTGCGGCCTTTTCGATAAAGCGCAGATAGACCGCGGGATCGAAGAAATATTGCGTGATGGCGCGGGTCGCGCCGGCATCGATCTTGCGCTTGAGATTGTCGAGATCTGCGGCGGCGTTCGTCGCCGTCGGATGCATCTCGGGATAAGCGGCGACCGAAATCTCGAAGTCGGCGACCTTCTTCAAGCCGGTGACGAGGTCGGCGGCATAGGCATAGCCGCCCGGGTGCGGCACGTAGGGCGCGAAGGCGCCGTCCGCGCCGGGCGCAGGATCGCCGCGCAAGGCGACAATATGACGCACGCCCGCTGCCCAATATTGCCGCGCCACCTCATCGACCTCGGCGCGCGTCGCGCCGACGCAGGTCAAATGCGCGGCCGGCTCCAGGCTGGTTTCGGCGCGCAGCCGCGCCACCGTGGCATGGGTGCGCTCGCGCGTCGTGCCGCCGGCGCCGTAGGTGACCGACACGAAACGCGGCGCCATCGGTTCGAGGCGGCGCACGGCCTGCCACAGGCTCTCTTCCATCTTCTCCGTCTTGGGCGGGAAGAACTCGAAGGAAACTTGTAAGCCGGAGGGATCGGCGACAATGCCGAGGGGGTCGGTCACGGAAACGTCCTCATCTACGCTACGGCGGGGGAGATCGGCGGTCAGGCCGAGACGGCGCGCTGGTTGGCGCCGCCACCGGCCGCCACATCGCGGGCTTCGGCGGCGCGGTCTGCCGCCCAGAGCACGACCGTCAGGGTCTCGCCGGGCAGGCGCACGGGCGTCGCCGGCTTGAGCCCGACAGCCTTGAACCAGCCGGAGATTTCGCTATCCGAAAAGCCGAGGCGGCGATGGGCATGCTCGTCGCGCAGGAACTCCTGCTGATGGGGCGCGAAATCGACGACGATCAACCGTCCGCCAGGGCGCAAGGCGCGCGCCGCCTCGGCGATCGCGGCGGCCGGATCGTCGGCGTAATGCAGCACCTGATGGATGGTCACGAGGTCGAAGGAGCCTGTCTGCACCGGCAGCATGTACATGTCGCCGTGGCGCACTTGGCATTGGCGAAGGCCCGCGGCATCCAGATTGGCGCGCGCCAAGGCGAGCATTTCGCGCGACGCATCGATGCCGACGGCCTGCTCCGCCTTGGGGCCGAGGATGGCGAGCAGCTTGCCGGTGCCGGTCCCGACATCGAGCACGTCGCCCAGCTTGCCCGTCGGGAGCAAGGCGAGCAGCGCCTTTTCGACCTCGTCGTCATGCACGTAAAGCGCGCGAATCTTGTCCCATTGGGCGGCATTCTTGCTGAAATAGCTGGCCGCCGTTTCGGCCCGGCTGTCCTTGATCGCCTTGAGGCGTTCGTTGTCCAGTGTCAGGCTGCCGTCGTCCTCGGGCATCATTTCGATCAGCCGGCGGGCCAGCACGCTGGCCTCGCCCTGGGCCAGGCGATAAAAGGCCCAAGTGCCCTCGCGGAAACGGTCGAGCAGGCCGGCTTCGACCATCAATTTCAGGTGGCGCGACACGCGCGGCTGGCTCTGGCCGAGGATGTGGGTGAGTTCCGTGACCGTCAATTCGCCCTGGGCGCAGAGGGCCAGCAAACGCAGGCGAGTGGGCTCTGCGGCGGCTCTCAATTGGTTCAGATAATCGTCCATGGTCGTCATTGACGCGTGTCACCTTTGTCTAATTGATTAAGATATAATTATATTGTTATGCTCGTTCCAGTGGATTCATGACAGCCCCTCGAATGATCTGCGGCAAAGCCGCAACAGGGGACGCCAACCGAGTCCGGGGGCCTTGATCTTGATAGAGATTTTGGCGTCTCTGTGTTACGTCCAAGTTGAAGGGGGGCTCGTAAAGACGCGCAACGGACAAGCCGGAAAAGGGCCTGTCGCGTAACCATGTTTTTACATTCGGTCCCCACACTCGCCGTGCCATTCACCCGAATTCGGGCATTTACGCCAAATCCCGCGTATCTCGCCCATAACGCAGCGCCCTGTCAGGTCCACATGTCCATCGCTCCCGTCTCCCGGTCCCTCTACCTCTCCGCCGCGTTGCTCGGCGCCGCTCTGGTTCCCAGCCTGGCCCTGGCGACGCCGCTGGACGATCGGCGCGAGCCGCTCACCGTCGGCGCGCAATGGGCCAACGAGCCGCGCGCTGGCGACCTGCAGCTCGAAGCGCAGGCGCAAATCGACATCGAGGACGAGAACGATCCGCTCGAGGGCCTCAATCGCGGCATCTTCGAATTCAATCGCGTCGTCGACGGCATCATCCTGAAGCCGGCGGCGCAGATCTATCGCGGCGTTCTGCCGCAAGAGGCGCAGGACGGCGTGCGGAACTTCCTGCGCAACCTGCGCTCGCCCATCATTCTGCTGAACAACCTGCTGCAGGGCGACATGCAGGCCGCCGGCAACACCATCGGCCGCTTCCTGCTCAACAGCACCGCCGGCCTCGGCGGCGTCCTCGATCTCGCCGGCGAGCGTGGCCTGCCCTATCGCGGCGAAGATTTCGGTCAGACCTTCGCGGTCTGGGGCATCGGCGACGGCCCCTATCTCATGCTGCCTATCCTGGGCCCGTCGAACCTGCGCGACACGACCGGCATCGTCGCCGAATGGCTGACCGATCCGGTCAACATCGCCCTCGACAACAACGACCTCGAGTATCTCATCTACGTCCGCGCCGGCCTCACCGGCATCGACGCGCGCGCGCGCAGCCTCGATGTGCTCGACGAACTGGAACGCACCTCGCTGGACTACTATGCGGCGATCCGCAGCCTCTATCGCCAGCAGCGCGCCAATGACATTCGCAACAGCCGTCCGAGCGACGACGAGGGCCGTCCGAATTTGACGCGCGCCCAAGCCGCCCTGCCGGACGATGTGGTCTCTTTCCGTCCGTCGCGCTGAGCCACGCTCACCCGAGAACTGGAAATCAGATGAGAGCTTTTAGCCGGCGCCATTTTTCCGTCGCCGTTTGCGCCGCGTTCCTGGGCCTCGCCCTGTTCGCCGCCGGCCCGCAAGCCGCACGCGCGCAGGATGCCGCGCCGGCGTCGCAGACCCAGGCCGCCAAATTCGTGCAGGAGCTCGGCAACCGCGCCATCCTGGAACTGACGGACAAGACGATCAGCGATTCCGAACGCGTCGACCGCATGCGCGCCATGCTGCGCCAAAGCTTCGACGAAACCGCCGTCTCCCGCTTCGTCCTCGGCACTTATTGGAACCGCGCGACCCCGGCCGAGCAGAACGAGTTCATCGGCCTCTATGAAACGCTGGTCTCCTACACCTATGCCGGCCTGTTCAAGAAATACAGCGGCGAGACCTTCCAGGTTCTGCGCGAGCGCGACATCAGCGGCGATATCGTCGTGTACGCCCAGATCAACCAACCGAGCGGCGGCCAGCCGATTCCCATCGAAATCCTGGTCCGCCCGACCGACGGCGCCTATCGCGCCATCGACATCAAGGTCGAGGGCATCAGCATGCCCCTGACCCATCGCAAGGAATATGCGTCGGTCATCCAGCGCAACCAGGGCCAAGTCGCCGGCCTGCTGAAGATCCTGCGTGAAAAGTCCGCCAGCCTGGAAAGCAGCAGCGCCCGCGCCAATTAGGCCCAGCTCCGCAAGCATGAGAAAGGCCGGCGAAATCGCCGGCCTTTTTCTTTGCCCGTGGCTTAAGACCTACTGGCGCACGAGCGGCTTGTACTTGATGCGGTGCGGCTGGTCGGCTTCGGCGCCGAGGCGCTTTCTGCGGTCGGCCTCATAGTCCTGATAGTTGCCCTCGAACCAGGTGACGACGCTGTCGCCCTCGAAGGCGAGGATATGAGTCGCCACACGATCTAGGAACCAGCGATCGTGGCTGATGACCACGGCGCAGCCGGCGAATTCCAACAAGGCCTCTTCGAGCGCGCGCAGGGTATCGACGTCCAGATCGTTGGTCGGCTCGTCGAGCAGCAGAAGATTGGCGCCGGTCTTGAGCATCTTGGCGAGGTGCACGCGATTGCGCTCGCCGCCCGACAACTGGCCGACCTTCTTCTGCTGGTCCGTGCCCTTGAAGTTGAAAGCGGCGACATAGGCGCGGCTCGGCATCGAACGCTTGCCGAGCTGCACTTCATCGCGTCCCTCGGAGATTTCCTGCCACACTGTATTGGTATCCGTCAGCGTGTCGCGCGACTGATCGACATAGCCGAGCTTGACCGTCTCGCCGGTGCGGAACGTGCCGGCATCGGGCTTCTCGTTGCCGGTGATCATGCGGAACAGCGTCGTCTTGCCGGCGCCGTTGGGGCCGATCACACCGACGATGCCGCCGGGCGGCAGGCGGAAGCTCAAATTCTCGACGAGCAACTGGTTGCCAAAGCCCTTGCGCACCTCGTTGGCCTCGATCACCACATCGCCGAGGCGCGGCCCCGGCGGAATGACGATCTGCGCTTCGCCGCCGAGCTGTTCGTTGTCCTGCGCCAGCAGCTCTTCGTAAGCCGCAATGCGCGCCTTGGACTTCGAGCGGCGCGCCGACGGCGACTGGCCGATCCATTCCAACTCGCGCGCCAACGTGCGCTCGCGCGATTTTTCCTGCGACGATTCCACCGCGAGGCGCTTCTGCTTCTGTTCCAGCCAGCCGGTGTAATTGCCCTCGTAAGGAATGCCCTTGCCGCGGTCCAACTCGAGGATCCAGCCGGCGACATTGTCGAGAAAGTAGCGGTCGTGGGTGACGGCGACGACGGTGCCGGGATAATTCTCGAGGAATTTTTCGAGCCAGGCGACCGACTCGGCGTCCAGATGGTTGGTCGGCTCGTCGAGCAGCAGCAGGTCCGGTTTCTGCAGCAGCAGGCGGCAGAGCGCGACGCGGCGGCGCTCGCCGCCCGACAGCTTGGTCACTTCCGCGTCGCCCGGCGGACAGCGCAGGGCGTCCATGGCGATCTCGACGGTGCGCTGCAGATCCCAGCCGTTGATGGCGTCGATCTTCTCCTGCAGTTCGCCCTGTTCGGCGATCAGCGCGTTCATCTCGTCGTCGGTCAAGTCTTCGGCGAAGCGGGCGCTCACAGCGTCGAAGCGGTCGAGCAGCGCCTTGGTCTCGCCGAGGCCCTCGACGATGTTCTCCATCACGGTCTTGGCCGGATCGAGATGCGGCTCCTGCGACAGGTAGCCGACCTTGGCGCCCTCGGCGACGAAGGCCTCGCCCGTGTAGTCCTTGTCCAAGCCAGCCATGATCTTCATCAGCGTCGATTTGCCCGAGCCGTTGACGCCGAGCACGCCGATCTTGGCGCCCGGCAGGAAGGCGAGCGTGACGTTCTTCAGCACCTCGCGGCCGCCCGGATAGGTGCGGCTGAGATTCTTCATCACGTAAACGTACTGATAGGAGGCCATGGCGGGTCCGATCGGGCTGAAATCTGCAGGAAAATCGCAAGACCCGAGGTTTTAAGACATCCCGGGCGACGATGCAAATCCGCCTCAGACGGCCATGCCCGAAGAATTCGGGCGAACGCGCCGGCGGCCCGTTCGAGCGGGCCGCCGGTCACACGCTATTTCAACGCAGCCTGCATCTTGGCGATTACGTCCGGCGGAAAGCTGTAGAGCTGCTCGATCATCGCCTGCGCATCGGCCCCGCTGATCGGATCGACCCAAATTCCCTGCTTTTCCCCCTCGGCCTTGAAGGCCGGGTCCCGCATCGTCGCATCGAAGGCGGCGCGCAGCAGCGCGATACGATCGGCCGGCACCTCCTTCGAGGCAATATAGGGGCGACCGAGATCGGCGGGCGCCTTCAGGATGTCGATGATGTCCTTCTGGTCCTGCGTCTTTGCGAGGTCGCCGAGGAAGGGCACCGAAGGCGGAATGCCCGGTGCCGTGCCGGCGCTGAGACGCACGAGGATGTCGATCTTTTTGCCTTGCACCCAAGCCTCGGGCATGGCGGCCCAGGAACTGCAGGAGCCTTCCACTTCGCCGCGCTCCATGGCGATGCGCACTTCGCTGCCGCCGGGATAAGCCGAGATGATCTTGATGTTGGCGCCGAACAGATTTCGCATCGTCGCCGCGCCATTGTAGGAGTTCGAGTTCAACCCGGTGGCGCCGAAGACGATCTCCTTGCGCTTGAGCAGGTCATCCCATGTCGGCACCTTCGCCTCGCCCCAGGTGAAGCAAATGCGCAAGTCGCGTAGGACGCTGCCGATCCAGGCATAGTCGGTGAACTTCGTCTTGGCCTGCTCGGCAGCGGCTACGGAATCGCTGATCGCTCCGCCATTGAAGGCGGACAGCACCGTGCCGTCCTTCGGCGCCGTGCTGTCGAGGTGAATCACGGAGGTGAGGCCGCCCGCGCCCGGCATGTTGCGAACGATGACGGACGACAGCCCTGGCAAATGGTTCGGCAGATGGCGCCCGACGGAGCGTGCCGTCAGATCGTAGCTGCCGCCGGCAGTGGCGCCGACGACAACCGTGAGATTTTTTCCCTGATAGAAGTCTTTGGCCGATTGCGCCGACAGAGGGACCGCCCATGCGAGCGATGCGGCGATCAGCACGGCAACGGACGCACGGCGAATGGTCAGATAGCGCATTGGATCACCCCGCTTTGGAAACTCGTGTCAAGACACGGCGTCGGCAAGGCACATCACGGCAACTGCAGGATTTATAACGACGGTGAAATTTGCGGCCCGTCGATTCGACGCCCTCGTCTTTGCGTGGGGCATCAGGTCTCAAACCGTGCCATAGGCTGGCTAGCGCAGCAAGGCCAAACCCGGCTCCACCCAGTTCGCCTGTCAGCGCGTCGATGCGGCTGGATCTAATCAGCGATCCGCGCGGCGGCCTGCGCGATGAGCGGCGCCCAATCGCCGTCAGCGCCTTGGCGCAACAGCCGCACCGAGCCGTACCAGGGCATCGTCTCGCCGCTGATGCCATAGCGCCATTCTGGCTGGCGCGGGACCAGCGTCAGGCAGGAATGGCCGATGGCGCCGCACAGGTGGATCAAGGCGGTCTGCACCGAGAGCACGCCGTCGGTCGCGGCGACCAGCGGCGCAAGATCGTCGAACAGGTCGATCTCCCCGGGCGGGAAGCAGACGATATCCTGGCCGTGACGCGCGTTGAACGCCGCGACCTCTGTCGCGACATCGCCATATTGCAGGCTGACGAAGCGCGCATCGACCGACCGCAGCAGCGGCAACAGCCCCTCCAAGCCGAGCGAGCGGCCAGCCCCGCGCGTCTCCGCCGTGCCGCCGCGCCAAGAGAGTCCGATGACGCGACGCCCGTCGCCGGCGCCGAGCCGTTGCCGCCAAGCCGCGACTTTTTCCGGCGCCGGCCGCAGATAGGCCCCGCCGGGAAAATCCGCCGAAGATTGGCGATAGGCATGGGCCAAGCTGCCGATCGCCACGACAACGTCGACGGCATCGAGCAGGCCGTCGGCCGCTTGGTCGATATCGACGAATCGAATATCGGGAAACGAGCGCGCGAACAGGCCACGCAATTTGCCGGCGCAGAGGCAGGTGACGGCAGCGGCATCGCGCCGCAGATCATCTAGCAGGCTGGCGAACATCACCTGATCGCCGACGCCCTGCTCGCCGACGACGAGACAACGGCGGCCCATGAAGGCCGACCGTTCGGGCGCCAGTTGCATGCGGTCGATGACGCGGCGCGACAACGAGCCTGACGAGCGGGCGATGAATTTATCGAAGCGCCAGCGCTGCTCGTACTCGCGCCAGCCTTGCGCAAAGTCGCCGCACAGCAGATGCAGGATCGAACGGTTGAACAGCGCTTCAGGATAATCGCCCCGCGCCGCGATGGCTTGGCGGTAATCGTCCAAGGCGGCGTCGAAGCGGTGCGTGTCGCGATAGGCATTGGCGCGGTTGCACCAGCTTTCCGCGCGGGCCGGATCGAGGGCGATGGCGCGGTCGAGGCTGGCGATGGCCTGATCGGGACGCATCAGCGCCTGCAGCACGATGCCCCGATTGTTGTAGGACGGGGCATGGTTGGGATCGAGCGCGATGGCGCGGTCATAGCTGGCCAGCGCCTCCTCGTTGCGGTTCAAGGCCGCCAGGCCGTTGCCGCGATTGTAAAGCGCGGCGACATAGTCGGGCCGGATGGCGAGCGCCTGATCGAACTTCGCCAAGGCTTCTTCGTGGCGGCCCAATTCGCGCAGCACCCCGCCGAAATTGTTGTAGGCGTCGGCATAACGCGGCTGCAGCGCGACCGACTTTTCCAACAGAGCGATCGCCTCCGCATGGCGGCCGAGCCGGGCCAATGTCGCCGCCGCATTGTTGAGCGTGTCGGCGCGGTTCGGCGCCAATGCCAGCGCCCGGTCGAAATGGGGCAGCGCCTCCTCTTGCCGGCCGACCTCGGTCAAGGCGACGCCGAGGTTGTTCCGCACGTCGGCGAAATCCGGGCGGATGTCCAGCGCGCGATGGTAATGCGCGATGGCCTCGTCGATGCGGCGCAGCGCTTTCAGGCCATTGCCGAGATTGTTGTGGGCCTCGGCATAATCGGGCTTGAGCGCCAGCGCCTTCTCGACCAGCGGCACGCCCTCGGCGAAGCGCCCCTGTTGAAAATGGCAGACGCCGAGCAGATGTAGCGCGCCGACATGGCCGGGGGCGCGGGCGAGAATGTTTTGGTAGAGCGCTTGCGCATCGGCCAGCCGGCCAGCGCCTTGCAACTGCATGGCACGATTGAAATCGGCCGAAAGGGCCTGCAAATCGGCGGGCAGCACGATGTTTACGATGCCCGCAAGGCGCCGAGGCGCTTATAGGATTGGGCCTGCCAGGTATACTCCGGCATGACGCGCCGCCCGCCCGGCACTTCGAGCCACATGCGCAAGAGCTGGCGTTTGCGGCGCGGCCCATCGATGAAGCTGGTGCGGGCATGGAGCGTGGTGAAATTGTTCACCAGATACATCTCGCCAGGCTCCAGCATGAAGCGCACGGCGAGGTCCTCGCGCGACGACAGGCTGTCGAAATAGTCGAGCGCCTCGATCAGATCGTCCGGCATGGGCCCCCACCCCGGCACATGGGCGAGCTTGCGCGCGGCGCGCTCCATCTGGCTGCGCACGTAGCGGCAGCTCAACTGGCCGCCGACATAGCTGAACACCGGCACCGCGCCCATGGTGAGCGGCCGGTCGCTGTTGGCCGCTTCCGACGAGGAATAGGGAAAGCCGCGATAGAGCGGCGCCAGCAGATCGGGCCGCGTGCGCAGAATCTCGTTGTGGATGGCAAGCGCGCTGACGATCTCGCTGGCGCCGCCGGCCACCGCCTTCTCCAGGCAGAAATAGCCGGCGATTTCGAAGCTGTCGGTGTGCGGGCGCAATTCCTCGTCGCTGCGATAGCGCCGGCCGGTCGGATTCTGCGGGCCGACCGGCGTGTTGCGCACGCGCCCGAGCCGGTCGCCGAAGGCGCTTTGCGCCGCCGCGATGCCCCAATGGGTGCAAAACCCCCAATAGATGCGCTCCAACTCTTCGTCGGAATAACGTGCGCGCGACAGGCCGCCGACGAGCACCGCGCCGCGCCCGCTCTGAATTTCAGCGAACAGGTTGGCGAGCAGGCGGTTGAGCGCCGGATGGTCGAAGTGCTTGCGCGTGACCGCCTGGGTCGGCATCCGCCGGATGTCGTTCAGCAGGCCGTCGATGGCGGCGAGATGCTCCGTCCGCAATTCCACGCGCAAGGCCGCGACGCCGCCGAGCGACCAGTTGGTCCAGGCGGCGGAGTGGTCGACGATCCGACGATGGACCGGGGTGAGCGGCATCGGCTGCTGAACCTCAGTCGCGGAAATTGACGAATTGCAGCGGCAGTTCGATCTTCAGCCCCTTGATCATGGCGATAGCCTCCTGCAGATCGTCGCGCTTCTTGCCGCTGATGCGCAGCTCGTCGCCCTGGATGGCGGCCTGCACCTTCATCTTGCTCGCCTTGATGTCCTTGACCAGGCGCTTGGCCAATTCCTGTTCGATGCCCTGTTTGACCAGGATGGTCTGGCGCAGCATATCGCCAGAGGCCTTCTCCGGCGTCTTGAACTCGAGCGCGCCGGCATCGACGCCGCGCCGCGTCATATGGCCTTTGACCAGCTCATGGATCTGCTTGAGCTTCATGTCGTCGTCGGCCAGCACCGTCAGGGTGCCTTCCTTGTGTTCGATCGAGCTCTTGCTGCCCTTGAAGTCGAAGCGCGTGCCGATCTCGCGCTGGATGTTGCGCACGGCGTTCTCGACCTCGGCGAGGTCGGTGCGGGAGACGATATCGAAAGACGGCATGGGACAACCTTTTTGCGGCGATCGGCGCGGAGACGCGGGACTAACGCCATTTTAGATCGCCACGCGCGTTTTGACGACTCGTCCGCTATTGTCGGTTCGTGCGCGCAATTCCTGCGCCAAGCCCATTGGAAGCGCGTCGGCGCTTTGCTACCCTCCGGCCGCCTTATCCCCCTGCCCCCTGGGAATCCCGCCTGATGGCCAGTCTTCATGAGTATCTCGCCGGCACCGCCGAGCTGTTGGCCCGCCTGCCCGCCGCCGGACTCGATGCGCCCGTCGCGGCGGCCATCGCCGCCCTGAACACGGCCCTCGCGGCGCGCAAATCGGTGCTGATCTGCGGCAATGGCGGCTCGGCCAGCGACGCCCAGCATATCGCCGCCGAGCTGGTCGGGCGCTACGAGCGCGAGCGCGTCGCTCTGCCGGTCATGGCGCTGGCTGGCGATGCCGCGACGTTGACGGCGCTCGGCAACGATTACGGCTATGACCGGGTGTTTTCCCGCCAAGTCGAGGCCCATGGCCAGGCCGGCGGCGTCTTCATCGGCCTCTCCACCAGCGGCAAGTCGCCCAACGTGCTGAAGGCGCTGGAAGCGGCCAAGGGGCGCGGCATGACCACCATCGCCCTGACCGGCGAGGGCGGCGGGCCGATCGGAGCGGCGGCCGACATCCTGATCGCCGTGCCGTCCAAGGTCACCGCCCGGGTCCAGGAAATGCACATTTGCCTGTACCATTACATCTGCGGCCAGGTGGAAAACGCGGCGCCTCAAGCCTGAACAGCGCCCAAAAAAGCGCGTCGAACGTCTGACACCCGCAAAAGTGCCCGCCCAAACTGCATGCAACTGCATGATTTCGTTGCAATCTTGCGATGCAGCGTTGACAAGGCTGGCTTATCCCCTCATTTTCCCCCGCTAATAGCTTGTTAACCATGTCCCCGCATATTCCTGGGGGCTTGGGGTCCTCCAGGGGATTTTTGCGACCGGGCGTTTTTCGTTGCGTGTTCCGCCGCTCATTGGGCGGGTTGCGTATTGGCTCAGACTATTTGCGACGGGGCTTTGCTTTGACGATTTTCGAGGGGAACCTATGACGCGAGGGGGGCTTTATGCCCGGTCTTTTGCCCTCTGCGCCGCTGTCTTGCTGACCGGCATGGTGCCGGGCAGCACCGTCTCGTCCCGCGTGCCCGGCCCCGACGTGAAAACGCCGGACATCGAGCAGCAGAATTCGGCCCGCGCCTA
>LNFM01009837.1_pt1 | contig 13696 bp, 12 predicted proteins | sample 596031 | NCBI WGS metagenome assembly LNFM01 (sample SAMN04254537, study PRJNA301005) | activated carbon metagenome | isolation source: dual media filters at the Ann Arbor, Michigan drinking water treatment plant | place: USA: Ann Arbor
CGGTTGACGCGAGCGCGAAGCCCGCCGCGAGGCCGATCGCGCTCAGGATCGCCGTGACGACGATGCCGCGCCTGTCGACCACGTATCCCCAGGTGACGCCGCCGGCGAAGAAGCCCAGCGTGTTCATGGTGTAGGTGAAGGAGATGTCCGCGCGGCTGACGCCGAGATCGTGCTGGAGCGCTGGCAGGGCTACCACCAGGCACCACATGCCGATGCCGCCCACGGTGCTCAGCGTCACGCTGGCGACCAGACGCCACCACGAATAACCCGAATCTACGCCGGACATGGTTTGATCAGCCGCCGGCCGCGCCCTGGGTGTTCACGTAGAGCGCGTAAAGCGAGTGGCTTGCCGTCATGAACAGGCGGTTGCGATGCCGGCCGCCGAAGCACAGGTTGGCGCAACGCTCGGGCAGGTCGATGTGGCCGATCGGCTTGCCGTCCTTGTTGAAGATGCGCACGCCGTCGAGCTCGGCCTTGCCCATGCCCCAGCCGCACCACAGGTTGCCGTCGATATCGACCCGGAAGCCGTCGGGCGAGCCGCCCGGCCCGGCGTCGATCAGCACCTTGCCGCCGGTCAAAGCGAGGCCGTCGGCGGAGACGTCGTAGCTCACGATCGTGCGGTGCGGCTCGGCGCGCGAGGCCACGACATAGAGCTTCTTCTCGTCGGGCGAGAAGGCAAGGCCATTGGGGCCGGGAATGTCGTCGGCCATCATCGTGAGCTTGCCGGTGGCGGGATCGAGGCGATAGACGGCGGGCCTGTTCTCGCTCGGCGCCTTGTGGCCCTCGTAGTAGCCCAGGATGCCGAACACGGGATCGCTGAACCACACCGAGCCGTCGGACTTCACCACGACGTCGTTGGGAGAGTTGAGCGGCTTGCCGTTGTAGGAATCGGCCAGCACGGTGATGGCGCCGTCATACTCGAAGCGCACGACGCGCCGCGCATCGTGCTCGCAGGCGATCAGCCGGCCGCGGCGGTCGCGGGTGTGGCCGTTGGCGTTGTTCGAGGGCTTCCGAAACACCGAGACCGCGCCGCTCTCCTCGTCCCAGCGCAGCACGCGATTGTTGGGGATGTCGCTCCACAGCAGATAGCGGCCGTCGCCGAAATAGACCGGGCCCTCGGCCCAGCGGCAGCCGGTATAGAGCCGTTCGACCGACGCCAGTGCCAGGCGATACTGGCCGAAGGAGGGGTCGAGCACGCGCACCGCCGGATCGGGGTAGCGCTCATTCGGTTGCCACATCGTCGTTTCCTCGTTGGTCCTTCGTTCATTTCCGGCGCGGATGCTACAGGTCCATGGCATTTCGCGCTCGTCGTTCTCGTCATGGCTGCCGGGGCGATGTGACACGCCCTCACGTCGATTCCGCCGATGTGTCCCGACGTTCAACCCGCTGATTCTCTTGCCAAATGACCTGTCGGGCCGCGTCGTCCCGTGGGACACGGAATGGCACGTTTCAAGACGCCCGCTCCCGAGGGTCCCGGATGACCAGGCAAAAGGACGAAGTCATGGCATTCGAAAGCGGACCATTCCTATAACATAGGAAAAAACCTGTCAAGCATTTGAAACTGGCGTTCCGGCATATGATGAAGCGAAGGGGGAGAATATCCATGGGCAGGATGGGAAGCTTCGTGTTGAGAGCGGCCATCGCGATGGCTCTGCTTGTCGCCCCGGTCTCGCTGCTGGTGTTATGGCGCTCCGATCCGCTGCACCTGCTCGAAAACATCGCGAAGTTCCAGACATTGGTCGGCGCCGGAGCGGCGTTGTTCGCAGCGGGCCTTGCCGCCACGGGCGTTTGGTTCAACGTCACGGCGCAGAACGCCAATGCGCGCCGGCAGCTCGATGCCCAACGCACGACGACGGCGGAACAGATCGTCGCGCAACGCGAGTCAATCGAACGCCAACTCAGACAGGCCGAGGCACGCGCCCAAGCCGATCGCGATGACCAGCGACGCACGGCAGCGCTCGAGCGCTTTCATGTCCAGCAGCAGCTAGCCTCGGGATTCATGGGCGAGATCGGCGCTGTTCTGGGCTTGTTACAGCGGCGCAAGACTCTTTTCACACAGATCGCCCGGCAAGTACGCGCCAGCAACAAGATTGGGAAGTTCCATCTGCATGTCGGCGTTGATTTCGCGGTGATCTACCGGGCGAATGCCGCCTCGATCGGGTTGTTGCCGGTGCCGTTGCCCGGCCAAGTCGTGTCTTTCTATGGTGACCTGCTATCGTTCATCGAGCGCGGGAATGCGCTCGATGAAATTGAAGAAGGTAGCGCGAAGGCGGAGGATGTCGCCTTCATTTATGATTCGCTGGAAGAGGAGAGAGCAGTCCTCGAACTGCGGAGTGAAGAACTCTACAAAGCGCTGTACGCCGAGCAGGACAAGCTGTTCTCTTGGCCGCCACTGACATCCAAGCTCACGCCCGGTCAAATCGCGAATCTCAGCGAGGCACTCGAGAAGCAGAAGGTCGATGCGCTGGAGCTCCAGATCATGCTTTCGCAGAATCTCTCGCCGGAGGAAATGATGCGGCGCGTCGCCGAGAAGCGTCGCTCCTAGTCCCCGACGACCCCGTAATCGGCCTTGGCTCTTTCCTTGCTGACCAGTCCAAGCCGCACGTCGCGCTCGACCTTGGCGCGGTCGCGTCTGGCCGGATCGCCGAAGCCGCCGCCGCCCGGCATCTCGACCACCAGCCGCTCGCCGGCCGGGATGGTCTGGAAGCCCTTGGCCCGGAGTTCCTGGCCGGAGGCGAGCGATAGTCGGCCGTTGCCGCCCGGCTTGCCGCCGTCGCGGCCGCGCGCTGGATGTTTTACCCGCTCGAAGGTGGCGAAGATGCCAAAGGCCGCGCCCTCGCGATGCTCAACCTCCATCACCTGGCCGAGGCCGCCGCGATGCTGGCCGGCGCCGCCTGAATCCTGGCGGTATTCCTTCTTCCACACCACCACGGGCGCGATGGTCTCGGTGATCTCGACCGGCACGTTGCGCACGCCCGACGGGAAGGGCGTGGCCGAGAGTCCGTCCAGCGTCGGCCGGGCGCCGGTGCCGCCGGAATGGAAGGTGGTCACCATGAAGGGCCGGCTGTTGCCGATGGTGCCGGTCATGCCGTGGCCGGCGCCGAGCTTCAGGTTCCAAAGGTTGGAGGTGCCCTCGGCCGGCACGCGGCCCGGGATCACCTGGTGCAGCGCGTCGAAACAGACGTCGGGCAGCATGTGGCCGATCGTGCTGCGGGCGTTCACCGCGGCCGGGAACAGCGCGTTCACGATGGTGTTCTCGGGCGCCGTCACCAGGATCGAATCGAGCGTGCCGGCGTTGTTGGGAATGGTCGGCGCCACGACGCACTTGATGCCGAAGGCCGTGTAGGCCTCGGTGTAGCACATCGGCGAATTGATGCCGTAGATCGACGAACCTGAGGTGCCGGCATAGTCGACGGCGATGTGGTCGGCGTGAATCGAGACCGCGGCATGCAGGTCGATCGGCGCGTCGTAGCCGTCGATCCGCATATGGCCCTTCCAGGTGCCGCGCGGCAGCTTGGAGATCGCCGCCACCATGCCGGCGCGGCTCTTGTCGATGATGTGGCTGCCCAGCTCGTCGAGCGTGTCGATGCCGTGCTCGGCCATCATGTTGGACAGCCGCCGCTCGCCGATGCCGTTGCAGCCTATCAAGGCATGGAGGTCGCCCTCGACCTGCACCGGCTCGCGCACGTTGGCGCGCACGATGCGCATCACGCTCTCGTCGATCGTGCCCTCGCGCATCAGCGGCAGCAGCGGCAGGAACAGGCCCTCGTGGAACACCTGACGCCCGTCGGGCGATTGCCCCAGGCCGCCGATATCGACCACGTGCGTGGTGCAGGAGAACAGTGCCACCAGCTTGCCGTTGTGGAAGGCGGGCGAGGTGACGACGATGTCGTAGAGGTGGCCGGTGCCCTTCCACGGATCGTTGGTCACGTAGGCATCGCCCGGCTTCATGGTCTCGACCGGGAACTCGCGGATGAAGTGGATGACGCTCCGGGCCATGGAATTCACGTGGCCCGGCGTGCCGGTGACGGCCTGCGCCAGCATCCGGCCTTCGAGGTCGAACACGCCGGCCGAGATGTCGCCGGCCTCGCGGGCGCTCGTAGAGAAGGCGGTGCGCACCAGGGCGCGGGCCTGCTCCTCGACCACCGACAGCAGCCGGTTCCACATCACCTGCAGGCGGATGTCGGCGGGGGTGCTCATGAGATGTCCTCCAGGACGATCTGGCCGACGGCATTGATGCGGGCGGCAAAGCCCTGCGGCACCACCGTCGTGGTGCCATCCTCGACGATCAGCGCCGGCCCGTCGAGCGACATGCCGGGCTTGAGCGCCGTCCGTTCGTGGATGGCGGCCTTGTCGCGCCGGCCGCTCGCCGGATCCAGGACCTCACGATGGCCGACCGGTGCGGGGGCTGCGCTCTTCGCTAGATCCTTCACCGGCTTGGGCAGCGGCCGCGCGGTCGCGATCGAGAGCGTCCAGGTCAGTGCCTCGACCTCGAGCTTGGGGATGGCACGGCCGAACACCATTTCATAGGTCGCCTCGAAGCGCCGCCGCAGGTCGGGCGCGGCATCGGCTGCGAAGGCGCTGTTGGGCAGCGGCACCGCAATCTCATGGCCCTGGCCGCGGTACCGCATGAAGGCGTGGCGCTGCTCCACCAGCTCCTCGCCGGGCGCCGCCGGCCGCACCACGGCCTCGGCCTCGCGGCGCATGGCGGCGAACAGCTCGTTCAGCATCTTGGCGTCGAACAGGTCGAGCCTGACATGGCGCGTGCGCACGACCTCGTAGGCGATGGGCGCGCGCAGGAAGCCGAAGGCGGAGCCGACACCGGCGCCGACCGGCACCACGACGCGCTTCATGCCGAGCTTGCGGGCGAGCCGGGCGGCGTGGAGCGGTGCGGCGCCGCCGAAGGCGATGAGGGTGCGATCGGCGGTGTCTTTGCCGTTCTCCACGGCATGCACGCGGGCGGCACTCGCCATGGTTTCGTCGACGATCTCGGCCACGCCCGCCGCCGCGCCCTGGGCATCGGTCTTGAGTGCGACGGCCAGCGCCTGCAGCGAGGTCTTGGCCTTGTCAGGATAGAGCGGGATGGCGCCGCCGGCGAAACGCGCGGGGTCGAGGCGGCCGAGCGCGGTATCGGCGTCGGTCACGGTGGGCTCGGTGCCACCGTTGCCGTAGCAGGCCGGCCCCGGGACGCTGCCGGCCGAATCGGGGCCGATCTGGATGCGGCCCAGCGCATCGAGCCGGGCGATCGATCCGCCGCCGGCGCCGATCTCGACCAGTTCGATCACGGGGATGCGCACGGGAAGTCCGCTGCCCTGCACGAAGCGATAGGCGCGCGCGACCTCGAACTGGCGCGAGCGCTGCAGTTCCAGATCGTCGATCAGGGTGAGCTTGGCCGTGGTGCCGCCCATGTCGAAGGCGACCGCCTTGGCGATGCCGTTCTCCGCCGCGACCGTGAGCGCCAGGATGGCGCCGCCGGCCGGGCCCGATTCGACCAGCCGCACCGGATAGCGCCGCGCCGTATCGACGGTCGTGATGCCGCCCGACGACATCATCAGCAGCAGGGGCCCCGCGATGCCTTCCTTCTTGAGGTCGGTTTCGAGCTGGCCGAGATAGCCCGCCATGCGTGGCAGCACATAGGCGTTGGCGATGGTGGTCGAGGTGCGCTCGTACTCGCGAATTTCCGGGCAGACCTCGCAGGAGAGCGAGATGGCGACGCCCGGCAGCTCTTCTGCCAGGATCTGGCCGGCGCGGCGCTCGTGCGCCTCGTGGGTGAAGCTGTGCAGGAAGCAGACGGCCACGGCCTCGATCTTGCGCTGGCGCAGTTCGATGGCAACGGCCCGCACGGCTTCCTCGTCGAGCGCCAGCAGCACGGCGCCGTCCGAAGCCACGCGCTCGGGGATGCCGAAGCGCAGGTCGCGCGGCATCAGCGGATCGGGCCGCTCCATGTAGATGTCGTACTGCTCGAAGCGATGCTCCCATGCGATCTCGACCGAATCGCGGAAGCCCTCGGTGGTAAGCAGCGCCGTGCGCGCGCCCTTGCGCTCGATCAGGGCATTGGTGGCGAGCGTCGTGCCGTGCACAACCAGTGTGACGTCGGCCGCCGCCACCCTGGCCTCGGCCAGGATGGTGCGCACGCCGTCCAGCACCGCGCGCTCGGGTGCGTCGGGCGTCGTCAGCAGTTTTATGGAATAAGCCCGGTCGGATGTTTCCAGGACGACATCGGTGAACGTGCCGCCGATGTCGACGGCCAAACGCGCGGACATGATTTTCAGTTCTCGTTGATCTTGATGTTGCCCTTGGCGACGACGTCGCCCCAGGTCTTCAGGTCGCGCTGCAGGTAGGCGATGTAGTCGGCGCGGGGCAGGGTGGCGGGGTGGAGGCCCTGCTCGTCGAACTTTGCCTTCACGACCGAGTCGGCCATGACCTTCAGAATGGCAGTCGTGAGCACGGCCATGACCGGCTCGGGCGTCTTGGGTGGGGCCGCGATGCCATACCAGTTCTCGGCTTGGTAGCCCGGCACCGCCTCGGCGAGCGCCGGCGTCTCGGGCAGCACTGGCCAGCGTTCGGGCGACGTGACGGCCATGGCGCGCGCCTTGCCGCCGCGGATCAGGCCCAGGGTGGCGGGATCGCCGAAATAGGCATCGACGATGCCAGCGGCGAGATCGTTCAGCGCCGGCCCGGTGCCGCGATAGGGCACGTGGATTATCTTCAGGCCAGACATCTGGGTGAACAGTTCGCCGGCGAGATGCTGGCTGGTGCCGATGCCGCCCGACGCCCAGCGCAGCTCCTGGCGCTTCGCCAGCTCCATGAACTCGGGCAGCGTCCGCGCGGCCAAGTCGTTGCGCACGGCCACGATGAAGGGCATGCGCACCAGCCGCGTGATCTGCGATAGCGCCATCGGGTCGTAGGGCAGCTTGCGCAGGTGCGGCCCCGCCGTGAGCGTGCCGACGCCGGTGAGGGAAAGCGTGTAGCCGTCGGGCGGAGCATGCGACATCGCCTCGACGCCGATGATACCGCCGGCGCCACCCTTGTTCTCGATCACGATCGCCTGGCCGAGCTCCTTCGAGAGCGGTTCCATCAGCAGGCGCGCCGTCAGGTCGACACCGCCGCCGGGCGGGAAGGGCACGATGATCTTGATCGGCCGGTCGGGGAACTTGCCCTGGGCCCAGACATGACGCAGAGGGGCTGCAAAGGGAAGAGCAAGACCTGCGATCAGCAGAGTTCGACGGCTTGTCCGCATTGTCCCACCCCTTTTGTCCCCGCGCCGAGCCTAGCATGGGCGACTGGCTACGGGCCCACCTTCTTGAACACCTCGACGAAGCGATCGACGTCCTGCTCGTCGTTGTAGACATGCGGGCTGATCCGGAGGCGGCCGAGCCGCGGTGCGGCATGGACATTTTCCGCCGCGAGCCTCTGCGGCAGATCGGTGGCCATGCCCTTGGGAAATTTCAGGCTGAGCACATGCGGCGCGCGCAGCTTCTTGTCGAGCACCTGCACGCCGGTGTTGGCGAGGCCATCGGCCAGCCGGTCGGTGAGCATGGAGAGACGCGCCACGATCGGCTCGTTGCCCCAGCTGGCCATCATCTCCATGCCGATGGCGGCCATCTCCATCGAGATGAAATGGTCGCGCTCGCCCATGTCGTAGCGCCGGGCGCCGTCGGTGTAGGAGACGTCGCGGAAATAGAGCGTGTCCTCGGCCGAGACGGCGCGGCGGGCGCCGGCGGTCTGCTCCAGCGGCACGCCGCCCTGCTGGCGCTTGGCGACATACATGAAGGCGCGGCCATAGGGGCCCAGCACCCATTTGTAGGTCGGAAAGATCAGGAAGTCGGGATCGAGCGCCTTCACGTCGATCTTGCGCACGCCGACGTCGTGCGTGGCATCGACCAGCAGCGCGGCTCCTTGTTTCTTCGCGGCCGCCGCGATCCGTGCCATGTCGAGGGCGCCGCCGTCGGACCAGTGCACGGAGGAGATCGAAACCAGCGCCAGGGGCGCCGCGCCGCCGCGGTCGATGGCGCCCAGCACCGAAGAGGTCCAGTCGCCGTCGGCAGGCTGCGCCACCTGCTCGACGGTGAAGCCGCCGGCCTCGGCGCGACTCATCCATTCCAGCACCGGCGACGTGTGGTCGTCCTTCAGCACCAGCACGCGGCTGCCGCGCGGGATCGCCAGCACCTTGCCCGCGGTCGCCACGCCGTAGCCGACCGAGGGGATCAGCGCCACGTCCACGGGATCGGCGCCGATCAGGGCAGCGGCGGCCTTGCGCGCGCGCTCGTACTGCTGCGACTGGAAGCCGGCCTCAAGCTTCCACGGCTGGCCCTTGCGGCCGATCGCGGCGCGGCCGGCTTCCTGCACTTTCAGCGGCAGCGGGCTCCATGAGGCGGCGTTCAGGAAGCAGACGTCGCGCGGGATGTCGAACAGGGCGCGCTGGGAGGGGAGCATGTTTTCAGTCTCCGTCGATCAAATGTATGGTGACGAGACTAGCGCGCCCCCGCGTCGATCCCGGCAACAAAAAACCTATAGGCAGACCCTACCCGACGCGCGCAACTGATTACCTGCCATATCATTGAGAGGGCGGTGGACCGTGCCCAAGTTGAGCCCATCAAGCCCAAGGAGGGATCGATGAGCTTCCAGTCCAGCAACCGCCTCACCTTCGAGCAGGATCTGTTCGTGACGCCGGCCGCGCCGATGAGCGCACCGCCGCGCTCATTGCGCCAGCGCCTCGCCGTCACTATCGCGGTGTGGCGCGAGCGCACGGTGGCGCGGCGCTGTCTCGCGGCGATGGACGCCCGCAGCCTGCGCGACGCCGGCATCTCGCCTGCCGCGGCAGCCTTCGAGTCGGGCAAGCCGTTCTGGCAGAAGCTGGGCGGCCTGTGTTAACGGCCGCGCGCTACCACATCGTTTTGGCGGCGCGGCCCGGCCATTCGCGGTCGTAGGTCTCGCCGCCGACACGGTCCTGGCTCAGCGCTGCCAGGATCTGGCCGGCGCTGGGCAGGCTTTTTGCATCGACATGCCGCGCCGGGTTCCACAGCTCGGAGCGCACCAGGGCGCGGGCGCACTGGAAGTAGACGGCATCGACAGTGATCACCATCACCGAGCGCGGTGCCTTGTCCTCGACAGCGAACGATTCGAGCAGCGCCGGCTCGACGCTGAGGCGGGCCCGGCCGTTGACGCGGAGCGTGTTGCCGACGCCCGGGATCAGGAACAGCAGCGCCACCCGGGGATCGCGCACGATGTTGCGCAGCGAATCGATCCGGTTGTTGCCGCGCCGATCGGGCAGCATCAACGTCTTCTCGTCGTGCACGCGCACGAACCCCGGTCTGTCGCCGCGCGGCGAGCAGTCGAGCGCCTCCGGCCCCGAGGTCGCGAGCGACGCGAACGGCGAGGCTTCTATGTAGGCGCGATAGTGCGGCGTGATCCGCGCCACTTCCTTCACGGTGGCCGCCTCGGCGGGCTGGCCGTAGAGCGCTTCGAGGTCGGCGACGGTGTTGAGGGTATGCGAGGCGAAGATGTCGGGCATGTCCAGAGTCTCGCTATTTAAGAGACGCGCGGAAAGTCAGTGGTTCCGGTTGCAATACCGCCTCTAACGGCGGTGTCAAAGTGAAGAGCCTGGGCTTCTGGGAGAATTCGTATAGGCGGTACAAGCGGAATGCATCGGGGCGCTCCTTCGCAACTTCGTTCTCATTTCTTGTCAGGTAGAACGGCGTTGTGTTCCCGCCGCGTGTTGTTTTCACCTCGATCAGGCGTTCGGCACCAGTTTTGTCATAGGAACGAATGTCATATCCGGCGCCGTCGCCGTCCACCTCCGAAACCCAGCGGACTTTCTTTGCGAGGTCAGGTCGATCCCACCGTAGGAGTTTGTGCTGCTCGGATTCGTAGATGTGCTGCTCGCCGGCATGTCCGAGCGTTCTGTTCAGCTGATCACGGAGTGCCGGATTGAATTTCCGAACGATACGATCGGTTGCTTCGCGAGCCTTCGTTCGGATCGGCGGAGACGCTGGTGGTGCTTCCTCAAAAAGCACGGGTGCTTCGCTTAGGGTTTGTGGTTGCCGATCGGTCGGCAATAGAAGTGGCTCGTGACTTTGCTCGAGGTGGCGGTCGATGGCATCGACAATTGCACCTTGATAGTTCCATGCGGGCAGGTAACCCACAATCCGGGGTAAACCCAGCTGGGTAAGAACTGCAGAGATATTCCGATGCTTGAACTCAATTGAAGGACCGCTGCGTCGTATGTGACTCATCAGCGAACGGCGATGTTCAGTCTTGTTCGGGCGCTGGCCTGCAAGTTCCTCACTCAACATCGCGAAATAGTCCGCAACAATCAGATCGAGTTCGATGCTCGACCAATGTGTTCCGACTACCTCTTCGTTGGCCATTTCAGTCGTTCATCTAGGTCCACCGCGCCGGCGAACTGCCGAGCGGCTCGGCGGGGCGGGCGTAGAAGGCGGGTGTCTCGCTCAACTGCACGATCGGGCGGAGATGGTTCAGCCGGCCGAACGGGCCGACGCTTTCGGTGACCAGGCTCGCCAGCTCGTCGTCGCTGAGTTCGGCCGAGCCGTTCGAGGCATCGACGGTGCCGAGGCTCGCGATCCAGTGTGCGACCTGTACCAGTGAAACGCGCACCAGCCAGGAGCCGCCTTCTTCCACGCGGCGGGCGAGGCCCACCATGGCGCCCAGCGCGCCAAGGTAGCCCGCGATGTAGTCATTGGCCTGCACCGGCATGTTGCGCGGCTTCTCCAGCGTACCTTGCGTCGCGGAGAGGCCTGTCACGTTCTGCACGATCGAGTCGAAGCCGCGGCGGGAGGACCAGGGACCTTCGTGGCTGTAGGCGCAGATGCTGACGCAGACGATGCCCGGCCGCAGCTCGGCCAGCCGCTCCGGGGAGAAGCCGCGCGCGGCCAGCGTGCCCGGCCGATAGCCTTGCGTAAAGACATCGGCCTCGCGTACCAGGCCGTTCAGGGTCTCTATGCCGGCGGGCTCGCGCAGGTCGAGCCAGGCGCAGTGCTTGCCATGGCCGGTGTCCATCAGGATTTCGGTCTGGTAGGGCAGGTGCTGCGCGGCGATGTGCAGGACCTCGGCGCCGTTCTCTGCCAGCACGCGGCCGCTGGTGGGGCCGGCCAGCACGCGCGTGAGATCGAGCGCCCGGATGCCGCTCAACGGACGATCGCCTTTTGGCAGCGGACGTGCCGGCGCCTCGCCGATCTTGATCATGTCGATCAGCGGCAGCCTGGCGACGGCAATACCGTGCGGATGGGCGTTCCATTCGTCGCGGCTGCGCACGAGGCCGCCGACGCAGTTGCCCGCCGCGATCGCTTCCTCGATCGCAAGGCCATCCCACTTGGCGACGGCCTCGGCCAGCGCCTCGCGCGTTTCCGCCTTGGCGCCCGAGATGCTGAGTGCGCCGGCGCGATGATGTGGATGGTTGGTATGCAGGAACATGGTCCGGCCGTCGCGCGTGGGGTAGTGGCCGGCCAGCGGATCCCACGAGACCGGTTTCTCGCCGTTCTGCCGCACGTAGGTGTTGGAGCGCAGCGAGGCCGCGGCGGCGCGGCGATCGATCGTCACCGCCTGCGGCTGGCCGGTGCGCAGACGCCAGAGATCGGATACCGCGAGGCCCACCGCGCCCAGCGCGGCCGAGCCGGCATGGGCGATGCGCCACGGCGTCACGAACACCGGATCGTCGCCGCCGGTCAGCGTGAGAGAATCGTCGGCGCGTCTCTTGCGGCCGAGCTGGCCGAGAATCTCGTGGACCAGCGCGTCGCTCATTTGTCCTCCCACGTGTTGGGCATGATTCGTGTGAGCAGCGCCATCAGCGCGTCGGGGCAGGTGATGTGCGGATTGTGGCTGCAATCGAGCTCGTACGACTTCCAGCCGGCCTCGCTCTTGGCGCGCGTACTGAACTGGCGGAACACATCGCCCGGTCCGTTGCGCGTTGCATATATATAGTGGCGCGGCGGCGGCGGCTCCTTCGACTCGAGCTTCAGTCTCTGCTCGAAGGTCCGGATGGGTTGCGGCCGGCGGCGCGGACTGGCCCAGGCAACGTCTTCGGGCGAAGTGTCCGGTGGCATCGGATTGATGGGGAGCCGCCAGCCGTCGCCGTCCTTGACAGCACCGGCGCGCATGTTGGCCTCGGCCTTCGGACCCACCAGGTCGAACAGGCTCTGGCCGTCGTTGGGCGCGAAGGCGTCGATATAAATGACGCGTGCGATGCGCTCGCGCGCCTTGTCGGCAACGCCGGTCGCCACCATGCCGCCATAGGAATGGCCGAGCACGGTGACGTCGGTCAGGTTCTCGAATTCCAGCACCGCCAGCACGTCCTGGATGTGGGTCTCCAGATCGATCTCGGGGCGCGCGAGATGGGCGCGCTCGCCGAGCCCGGTATAGGTGGGCGAGAAGAAATCGTGTCCGGCGGCCCGGAAGAGGGGCCGCATCTTCTTCCACGCCCAGGCCGCGGACCATGCGCCATGCGCGAGAACGATCGATGCCATTGTTCGGAACTCCCTACAAAAGACTACGCCGGAATCGGCGCCTTGAAGACGAAGAAGGCGCCGGCGCAGATCAGGGCGAAGCCCACCAGGTGGTTGAGCGTGATACGCTCGCCGAGATAGAGGACCGAGAAGGCAGCGAACACGGTGAGCGTAATCACTTCCTGGATGGTCTTGAGCTCGGCGGCGGAATAGACCGTGTGCCCCCAGCGGTTGGCGGGCACCGCGAAGCAGTATTCCACGAAGGCGATGCCCCAGCTTGCCACCACCACCAGCCACAGCGGCCTGTCGGTGAACTTCAGATGCCCATACCAGGCAAACGTCATGAAGACGTTGGAGATCAGCAACAGGACGATGGGCGCAATGGCGGGAGGCAGCCAGATCATCGATTGGTTCACTCCGGCTTGATTCCCAGCTTCTTGATCAGCGGCACCACCATCTTGTCCTCGGCGTCGAACATCGCCGCGGTCTCCTGCGGCGTGGTCGGATAGGCCTGGGCGGTGAGGTCGGCGAAGCGCTTCACGACGGCCGGGTCCTTCAGGACCTTGACCATCGCGTCGTTGAGCTTGGCCACCACCTCGGGCGGCATCTTGGCCGGGCCGAACAGGCCGGTGAAGGTGCTGAAGGTGAAGTTCTCGAGTCCCTTCACGCCCGACTCCTTCATCGTCGGCACGTCGGGCAGCTCGGGCAGGCGCTTGTCGGAGGAAATGGCGATTGCGCGCAGCTTGCCGCTCCTGATGTGGCCGATGGCGGCGTTGACCTGGTCGACCTGCGCCGTCACCTGGCCCGCGATCACGTCGATGCTGGCGGCGCCCGACCCCTTGTAGTGGATCAGCGTATACTTCGTGCCGGTCGCGTCGCCGATCAGTTCGAGAGCCAGGTGGTTGGTGGTGCCGATGCCGGAATCGGCCACCGGGAACTTGCCGTCCTTACCCAGCGCAATGAAGTCGGCCATGGTCTTGATCGGCGAACTCGGAGTCACGAGCAGGACGGCCGGCACGCGCTGGATGTGGCTGATCGGCGTGAAGGCCGTGCGCCAGTCGTAGGGCGCATTGCCGTAGATGGCGGGAACGGCGACCAGAGAGTTGGCCGACACCAGCAGCGTGTAGCCATCGGGGGCGGAGCGGGCGACGATGTCGCTGCCGATCATGCCGCTGGCGCCGGCCTTGTTCTCGACCAGCACGGTGACGCCCAGCACGTCCTTCAGCTTGTCGGCG
>LNFM01009838.1_pt1 | contig 13694 bp, 12 predicted proteins | sample 596031 | NCBI WGS metagenome assembly LNFM01 (sample SAMN04254537, study PRJNA301005) | activated carbon metagenome | isolation source: dual media filters at the Ann Arbor, Michigan drinking water treatment plant | place: USA: Ann Arbor
AAGATTTTCGACGGCCAGGAAGCCGCGTTCGAGAAGGTCGCCCGCGAGCTGTGGAAGCAGACCCACACGCTCGAGAAGGACGTGCTGCGCTACGAGTATTTCCGCTCGGAGAAGCCCGGCCACTACTACTGCCTGCTGTCGTTCAAGGACTTCAATTCGTTCATGGTCCACCAGACCAGCGACCACCACGAGGCGCCCGACTTCGGTTCGCTGCTCGAAAGCAACCGGCTGGAGTGGCTGGACCCGGTGGACGGCGCCAGCGACCTGCCGGCGACCAATCCGCAGGCGCTGCCGCCCGACGCCAGCGAGCTGCACAAGCGCTATTCGCAGGACCACGGCGTGGTCATGCAGGACTGGTGGCTGAAGCTGCGCGGGCGCGGCTGAGACAGACAACGAGGAAGACCATGAACAAGGAAAACATCGACATCCGGCTGCTCGATCCGGCCAGCGTCGAATGCCCGTACCGCGACTACCAGAGGCTGCGCGAGGAAGCGCCGGTCTACCGGATGCCGGAAACCGGCTGGTACGTGGTCACGACCTACGACCTTTGCCGCAAGGTGGCGAAGGACTGGGAGACGTTCTCCGACCAGCTCACCGACTGGTCGCAGGAGACGCTCTGGAGCAATCCGGAAATCCCGGAAATCTTCGAGAAGGAAGGCTGGCCCCGCGACGCCATCCTGTCGCGCGATCCGCCGCTGCACGACATGTATCGCAGCCTGGTCGACGTCTCGTTCACCAAGAGCCGCATCGACGCCATGGAGCCGTTCATCTCCGGCTTGGTCAACGACCTGATCGACCAGTTCATCGACAAGGGCGAATGCGACTTCATCCGGGACTTCGCCTACCCGCTGCCGATGCACGTCATCGCCGACCGTCTCGGCCTGCCGCCCGAAGACCTGCCCAGGCTGAAGTTCTGGTCGGAGGAATGGGTACTGCCGCACGCCCATACCATGAATGCCGAGCGCGAGGTGGCGTGCGCCCGCAACATCGTCGACCTGCAGCGCTACCTGGTGGAAAAGTTCGAGGAGAAGCGCCAAAATCGCGACGACCGCATCCTCAGCGACCTGGTGCACGGCCTGTTCAACGGCGAGCGCCACCTGACGACGCGCGAGATCCTGTCCATGGCCGAGCAGCTCCTGGTGGGCGGCAACGAGACAACCACCAACGCCATGTCGTCGGGCATGATGCTGCTGATCCAGAATCCGGACCAGTACGCGCTGGTCCAGGAAGACCCCAAGCTGATCAAGAACTTCGTCGAGGAGGTGCTGCGGGTCGAAAGCCCGACCCAGGGCATCTTCCGTGTCGCCGTGAAGGACACCGAGCTGGGCGGCGTGCCGATCCCGCGCGGCTCGATGATCAACATGCGCTTCGGCGCGGCCAACCGGGACGAGAAAATATTCCCCAACGCCGACAAGCTGGACGTGTGCCGCAAGAACGCCGGCGCGCACCTGGCGTTCAGCACCGCCGAGCACCACTGCGTCGGCGCGCCGCTGACCCGGCAGGAGATGAACATCGCCTTCAAGATCCTGTTCGAGCGGATGAAGAACTTCCAGTTCGCGCCGGGCAAGAACGACTTCCAGCACGCCGGCAATTTCATGGTCCGGGCGCTGAAGCAGCTCCACATCACCTTCGAGAAGCGCTGAACCATGACCACACGTCCCAACGACCGCCGTAACCGGCAGCTCTACATGACGCGCTTCCCGCAGGGAGAGGCCGGACCAAACGACTTCGAGGTGCGGGAAGCGCCCATGCCCGAGCCCAAGGACGGCGAGGTCCTGGTCGAAGCCCAATACCTGTCGGTCGACGCCGCGCTGCGGCTGATCATGCGCGACAGCAAGGACTTCCTGTTCCGGGTGCAGCCCGGCGACCTGGTGCGCGGCGGCGTCGCCGGCAAGGTCGTCGAAAGCCGCAACCCGAACTTCAAGCCAGGCGACTACGTCACCGGCGGGTTGGGCGTGCAGAACTACGCCGTCTCGGACGGCAAGGGCCTGGAAAAGGTCGATACCTCGATCGCGCCGCTGGCCCAGTGGCTGGGCGGCATGGGCGTGTCGGGCCTGACCGCCTATTTCGCGGTGATCGAGGAGTGCAAGCCGGGGCCGGGCCATACCATGGTGGTGAACGGCGCCGCCGGCGCGGTCGGCTCCATCGCCGGCCAGATCGGCCGCATCCTGGGCGCGAAGGTGATCGGCATTACCGGCAGCGACGAGAAGGGCAAGTGGCTGACCGAGGAACTGGGGTTCGACGTCGCCATCAACTACAGGAAGGGCGACCTCTACGAGCAACTGGTGAAGGCCGCGCCCGACCGGATCAATTCGATCTTCGACAATGTGGGCGGCGAGATCCTCAACGAGTCCCTGAGGTGGATCGCCATGCGCGGCACGGTGCTGCTGTGCGGCTCGACCTCGCAATACACCCAGGAGAAGATGGAGGGCCCCAGCAACTATATCTGGCTGGGTACCATGCGGGCCCGCATGCAGGGCTTCGTGGTCTATGACTATGCGGAAAAATTCGCCGCCGCCCAGGCGCAGCTCGCCGCCTGGGTCAAGGAGGGCAAGCTGGTGATGCGGGAAAATGTCATCGACGGCGACGTCGGCGACTTCCCCGATGTGTTCCAGCGGCTCTATCATGGCGAGAACCGGGGCAAGATGGTGATCCGCCTGCCGGCGGCATCGGCCTGACAAACCAAATCACAGGGAATACGAAAGGACAAACCGGATGGGCGTTCTCGATCTATTCAAGCTGGACGGCAAGGTCGCCGTCATCACCGGCGCGGGCAAGGGCATCGGCCGGGGCATCGCCCTGGCGCTGGCCGACGCGGGCGCCGACATCGCCGTCGCGTCGCGCAGCAAGGACGAACTGGACCGGGTGGTCAAGGAAGTCCAGGAACGCGGCCGCCGCGCCATCGCGGTGCCGACCGACGTGACCAAGATGGAGTTCCTGGAGAACCTGGCCAAGCGCGCGCAGGACGAGCTGGGCGGGCTGGACATCTGGGTGAACAATGCCGGCGGCCTGCCCGACGGCACGCCGCGCTGGCTGACCCGCACCTCGGAAGAGCAGTTCATGGCGCAGATCGACCTGAACATCAAAGCCGTGTGGGCCGGCTGCGTGGTCGCCGCCAAGGCCATGGGCGAAAAGGGCGGCGCCATCGTCAACATCTCGTCGCGCGCGGCCAAGGACATGGGCCCGAACCTGAAGAACGGTCCCTACGGCGCGTCCAAGTCGGCGGTGAACAGCCTGACCGCCACGTTCTCGCGCGAGCTGGCGCCGAAGATCCGCGTCAACGCGGTGGCGCCGGGCCCGATCCCGACCGAGAACTTCATCGACTCGATGAAGATGCATACGCCCGAGCGCGAGGCCGAGCTGAAGGAGTACATCAAGCTGCCGCTGGAGCGCTGGGGCACGCCCGAGGATATCGGCGCCGCCGTGCTCTACATGGTCTCGCCCGCGTCGAGCTGGGTGACCGGCCAGTGCATCTACGTCACCGGCGGCTCCTGATCGCCCATGCCTTCGGGCAGCTACGACTACATTCCGCAGGAACGCATCGTCTTCGGCCGCCCCGCGGCCGAAGCGATCCGCGCGGAAGCCGAGCGGCTGGGCAAGAGCCGCCTGTTCATCGTCACGGCCAAGTCTCTCAACCGCAAGACCACGGCCATTTCCGACCTGCGCGCCGCGCTGGGCGGGCTGATCGTCGGCCTGTATGACGACTGCATTGCGCACACGCCGCGCGAGACCGTGCTGGACTGCGCCGACGCGGTGCGCGCCGCGAATGCCGACCTGATCGTCACCATCGGCGGCGGCACCGCCATCGACATGGTCAAGACGGTGCAGATCTGCATCGCCGAGGACGTGCGCACCATCGAGGGTATGGACGCCTGGCACACGCGGGTCAATCCGGACGGCACCTATGTGACGCCGAAGTCGCGGCCGTCGACCGTGCGGCAGATCATCGTGCCGACAACGCTGTCGGGCGCCGAGTTCAGCACCATCGCCGGCGTCACCGACCTGAGGAAGAAGTTCAAGGACGGCTTCGTCGGCACCAATTCGGCCGGCCAGTCGATCATCCTCGATCCGGCCATGACCGTGCACACGCCCGAGTGGCTGTGGCTGTCGACCGGCATCCGCGGCTTCGACCACGCGGTCGAGGGCATCTGCTCGATCCGGGCCAACCCGTTCATCACCGGCTGCTGCCGCCAGGCCATCGAAATGTTCCGGGTCAACCTGCCGCGCACCAAGGCCGACCCGGACGACCTCGAGGCTCGCCTCGCCTGCCAGCAAGCCACCTGGATCGCGGGCCACGGCATCGACCGCGCGCCCTACGGCGCGTCCCACGGTATCGGCGGCGTGCTGGGCGGCATGAAGGAGGTGCCGCATGGTTACACCTCCTGCATCCTGCTGCCGCATGTGCTGCGCTGGAACCGGCCGGTAACGGAGCAGGCGCAGCGCTACGTGGCCGCCGCCTTCGGTAAGCCGGACGCCGACGCCGCCGACCTGGTCCACGACTTCGTCGGCGGCCTGGGCCTGCCGCAGACGCTGCGCGACGTGGGCGTGACCCGCGACGATTTCGACGGCATCGCTCGCCGAAGCGTCGCGAGCATGTGGGTGCGCACCAACCCGCGCCCATTGCCGGACGAAGCATCGGTGAAGGCTATTCTTGAAGCGGCGTTCTAGGTAGGGTTTCGCCGATGACCAGGAGGCCGGGATGCCCAGAAGGAAAGAACCCCAGGACGAGTATGGCCTCGGCACAAAGATTCGAAACAGGTTCAAGGGAATAGGTGTCGATCTATGGCCAGCCATTCGCGAGCTGCGCATGCAGCCGGCCCGCGCTGCGACTTTTGGTGATGATACCGACGACAACCGGGAAACAAGGATGCTCACGCAGTTCGAACGGGAAGCCAACCTCTCCGACCTCATGGACTTCCAGGCGCGCACGCGGCCGGACGCCGAGATGCTGGTGTTCGGCGACGAGCGCTACAGCTGGGGCCAAGGCGACAAGGTTATCAACCGGGTGGCGAACGGCCTGATCGCGCTGGGGATCGGGCGGGGCGACAAGGTCGCCATCCTGGCCGACACCTCGGCCGAATATTTCTTCACCTTCTGGGGCATCATCCGCGCCGGCGGTTGCGCCGTGCCGCTATCCGGCATGGCGAGCGCCGAAAGCCTCGAGGCGATGATCGCCGACAGCGGCTCGAAGGTGCTGTTCGTGTCGAAGAAGACCATGGACCTTGTCGGCCAGATCGACGCGCGCCTGTCGACCCTCGTTCCCGGCGGCCGCATCGCCTACGATTTCTCGGACGAGCGCTGGGCCAGCTTCCAGGACTGGATCGCCCAATGTCCCGACACCAATCCGCGCGTCGAGATCGACAAGCTGGACGACTTCAACATCATCTATTCGTCCGGCACGACCGGCGTGCCCAAGGGCATCCTGCACGACCACCGCACCCGCATCTCCTACTGGGCGACGCGCGACGCGTTCGGCTACGGCCCGGACACGCGGCTGATCGTGTCGACGCCGCTCTATTCCAACACCACGCTGTTCGCGCTGCTGCCGGCATTGGCCTGGGGCGGCACGACCATCCTGCTGCCGCGCTCGGACACGGAGAACTATCTGCGCCTCGCCGAGAAGGAGCGCGCCACCCACACCATGCAGGTGCCGGTGCAGTATCACCGGCTGCACGACCATCCCGACTTCGGCAAGTACGATCTGTCGAGCTTCGTGTGGAAGTTCTGCACCTCGGCCCCGCTCCGGCCCAAGTTCAAGACCTGGCTGATCACCGCCTGGCCGGGCGGCTTCACCGAGGTTTACGGCATGACAGAGGGCGGCGTCGGCTGCTTCCTCAACGCCCACGAACATCCTGACAAGGTGCACACCGTGGGCTTTGCCCGCGAGGGCAGCGAGATTCGCGTCGTCGACGAGAACATGAACGAGGTGCCGCGCGGGCAGATCGGCGAGCTGATCGGCTGGTCGGGCTACATGATGACCGGCTACTACAACAAGCCGGACAAGACCAGCGAGAGCCGCTGGATCGACCCCGAGGGCAGGCTGTGGCAGCGCAGCGGCGACATGGGCAAGATGGACGAGGACGGCTTCATCATCCTGCTCGACCGCGCCAAGGACATGATCATCTCCGGCGGCTTCAACATCTATGCCGCCGACCTGGAAGCCGAGCTGCTGAAGCATCCGGACGTGGATGACGCCGCCGTGATCTCCATTCCCAGCGAGGAATGGGGCGAGAGCCCGCTCGGCATGGTGGTCTTGAAGCCGGGCTCGACCGCGACCGGCGAGGAAATCCGCGCCTGGGCCAACGAGCGCCTCGGCAAGCTGCAGCGCCTGCACAAGGTCGAGCTACGCGACGACCTGCCCCGCAGCACCATCGGCAAGCTGCTCAAGCGTGAGTTGCGAGAGCCCTACTGGGCGGGGATGGATACGCGGGTCGGGTAATTACAGGGATCGGCTGAAGCTCCCCGCACTGGCATTCGCTGCAATGGACATTCGGGCGCCTCTGTGCGCCCATCGCGCTCATGCCGAGGGACCGACGCCAATCCGAAGAGCCGCCGCTGAAGCCGACCATGGCCAAGCATATCCGCGCGCTCGGCCTGACCGGCAGCGTCAACTATCTGCGCTGGTGCGCCGACAAGGGTTTTCCGCCGTCGCTGGACAAGACCGCCGACGAGCGGGATGCTGAGATCGCGCTGCTGCGCCGCGAGGCCGAGCGCTCGAAGGCACGCCAACATATCCACCAAAATCCGCGCAAGTTCATCGAGCATGCCTGCGCCGGCGGGATCGATCCGACCGAGGTGGCGCGTCCCGGCTGGAAGGAGGCGGCGCAGGCCATCGCCGCCAGCAAGCGGGACGCGGCCGACCGCGACAGCCTGCGCGGCTTCCTGCTGTATCTGGAACGGCGCTGCGACTTTCTGTTCGAGGGCGTGCAGTGGGGCCGCGCCAACCTGCGCTACATCGACGGGCTGGTGCGCCTGCACGACCGGCGCGGCCAGTGGCTGCGGCCCATCGAGGACTGGCGGCCGGAGACCCACAACCATCGCCGCCAGTTCGGCTCGCTGGCGCGCCACCTGCTGGCCCGCTATCCGGTGCCGCCGTTCCTCGACAGCGTATGGCTTCGGCGCGACGCTGGCTCGCACCGGTTCCGCGACTGGTTCATCCATGTGGGCGGCGGCGGCAACATCCGCACCGCCGATACGCTCTATCCCATGACCAAGCGCATGGCCCACGAGTTCATGGCCGCTCCCGACCACTATGCCATCGAGGAGGCGCTGCTGTGGGCCGACGTGCGCGCCTTTGGCGGCGACCAGCGGCTGGTGGAGACACTGCTGGGCACGCGCCTCGGCGCGGCCATTGAGAAGGACGATGAGCGCCGCGCGTTCTGGGCCTCGGTGTACCGCTTCTTTATCGACAATCCGATGCTCGACCGGAGGCATGTGGGGCCCATCATCGACTTCCTGAACTTCCAGAGGTTCGAATCGCATGAGGTGCTGACCGGCCCCGGCCAGGTGGAGGTAATGCCGCCGCCGCAGCCCGGCCTGTCCATGAACCGGCGCACGCCCGACACCCTGCTGCGGCAGGTGCACCTGTGGCATGGCGAATTGCGGGGCTTTAAGCTGGCGGCGAACGCCTATTTCCGTCCCGCCGGGTTCAAGGGGCTGCTGATGGACGCGGGCACGGCCGACGAAGACGGCCGCCGCGCCCGGTGGCGCGTCCGCCAACTGCTCAGCGGCGCCGAGCTCGTCGAGGAGGGCCGCGCCATGCGCCACTGCGTCGCCACCTACACCGCGAGCTGTGCCCGCGGCGACTGCTCGATCTGGACGCTGGAGCGCGAGCACAGCGAGAGACGCAACGAGAAGCATCTGACCATCGCCCTCGATAGGACCGGGACCATGATCGAGGTGCGCGGCCGGCAGAACCGCTACGCCACCGAGCAGGAGCGCGGGGTGCTGGGCGTCTGGGCGCGCCGCGCCGGACTGAGTGTCGGGCGCTTTGCCCATATGTGACACGCTCCGGGCAACTGATTACCAACCGGATGATTACGTTGACAGTCTACCGAACCCGTTTGGACTGACCATCCGCCTGGCCGGTACTACCCTCGACCTCAATCCGCCTGGCTCCGCCGTCCGCGCGGTACCAGGTGGTGGCGGGCGATCTTCCATTCGCCGTTGATGCGCTTCATCCGGGTCTCGTAGGTGGCCCAGAGCGTCATCGTGGTGCTGGCCTCGTCCTTCAGATAGTGGGTGGCCTGCACGTCGGTGCGGCACTCGGCGGTGTCGCCGTCGATGGTGGCGAGCTGCGGGCCCAGCATGTGCTGGGTGGGCCCGAAGCGTCCCAGCGCCTCGACCACGTAGGCGGTCCAGGCATCGCCGCTGTTGTAGGTGACGTCGCCGAAGCCGGTGATCACCGCGTCGTCGGCGAAGCAGGAGCGGTAGAGCGCCAGGTCGCGGTTGTCGCAGCCCTTGGCGTATTTCAGCATCACGTCCATCAGCGCCATGCGGTCGGCGACATATTGCGCGGTATCGGCCATCGCTTTTCCCCCTGGTAACTACAAATCTTCCCACCCGGCTGATATGACCAACCCGGTTGACCAACTGTCAGCGTAACCCCATATTGACGCCATGAACAAGCCAGTCAACATCGCCGAGGCGAAAGCCCACCTTTCCGAACTGGTCACCCGCGCGGCGGCTGGCGAGGAGGTGATCATCTCCCGCAACGGCAAGCCGCTCGCCAAACTGGTGCCACTGCCGCAGCAGAAGCCGCGCGTCCCAGGCATCGCCAAACACTGGAGATTGCCGCCCGAAGCCTTCGAGCCTCTCGATCCTGAGGATCAGGCGATCATGGAAGGCGAAGGGACCGACGGGATCGGTATCTGGATCGGCTTGCCCAAGGATCGTGAAAAGCGTTGAGGCTGCTCCTCGACACCAACGCACTGCTCTGGTGGCTCAAGGGCGACGAGCATCTCTCCGAAAAGGCAGGGGCGGCCATCGCCGATCCAGGCAACGAGGTCAGGGCAAGCGTTGTCTCGATCTATGAACTGACCTACAAGGCTCGCCGGGGCAAATTTCCGCTCAGCATCGTTCTTGAGCTGGAAGACTATGCCGTAGCGGCGAAAATCCCGTTGCTTGCGCTCGAAGCGCTGGATATGCGAACCGGCGCGGTGCTTGAATGGGATCACAAGGATCCGTGGGACAGGCTGATCGCGGCGCAGGCAATTTGCCGGGGGCTTTCGCTTGTCACCTCGGACCGGGCCTTCCGCCACGCTCCGGTAGATACCATCTGGTAATCTCCCCGCCAACCGGTCAGAACGGCACCGACAGGTTGGCTTCGAGGTAGACGTTGTGATAGCCGGTGCCGGCGCCGAAGACGGTGGCCATCTGGGTGTAGCCGGCCTTCAGGTCGATCTTGAACCAGGGCGACACCAGGCCGGTCAGGGTGCCGTAGAAGTCCTTCACCGCATTGGACTGGCCGTTGATGGACTGGCTGCCGAAGCCGGCGCGCAGGTCGATGGCCCAGACCGGCGTGAACCGCTGCTTGTAGATGACGTAGCCCAGCGCGGCCGAGTAGTGGCGCGGGTTGAAATAGGCGGCGACCGGCGCGTCGCCGCTGGCGTAGCGGCGGTAGTAGCCCTGCACGCCGATGCTGATCGGCACCGAACCGAAGCTGTAGAACCGCGGCGTGGCGCGCACCACCACGCTGCTGCGATGATTGCCATCGGTGAAATCCTGGTACAGGTAGGTGGCGGACAGAGTGCCGATGTCGGTGACGGTGCCGAAGCCGCTGACACTGAAGCCGTTGACCAGGATGTGGTTTTCCACCGCCAGCACGGTCGGCACGGGGCGCCGGTCGAAGCCCAGCTCGAAGCCCCAGTTGTCGGAGGGCTGGTAGGCGAGCCGCGCCGCGCCGGTGGCGAAGGTCCAGCCGCTCGTGGTACCGACGCCGGCCTGAACGGCATAATCCCAGTCGGCATCGATGCGCGAGGCCAGGCCCGCCGTGACGGTGTTCAGATCCACGTCGCCGCCGGGCTCGCGGAGCTGGGTGTGCTCGTAATGGGCCTGCCACAGCGTGGGGCTGAACGATCCGTCGCCGGGTCTGGGACCGGGGATCAGGGCGGTGGCGGCATAGGTGCGGTTGACGTTGTCGTCGCTGTCGTCGCTGTAGGCGATGCCGGCGACGACCCGCGGGCTCTGGTTGAACCGGACGACCTGATCGGTGTAGCGGTAGAGCCGCTGCTGCCAGTTCTGGCCGGCATAGCGGCCGTCGGGGGCGGCCTGGGCCAGCGCGCGTTCGGCCGACCCGCTCCATCCCAGGAACTGGGCGGCGACCGCGGACTGAAGCGCGGCCTCGCCGCTGCCGGCGGCAGCGTCGCCCGCCACCAGTTCGTGCGCCCGCCGTGGCTCGCCGACGGCGATGAGCGCGCGCGCCAGCCCGATCCGCATGGCGCGGCGATCCTCCTCGGTCCGGGCGATCTCGAGGCCGCGCCGGTACGCATCCCGCGCCTCGCGGTCGTATCCCAGCCACAGGCCGGCATATCCCAGACCGGAGAGGGCAGCGACCTCGTCGTCGGCCGATTGGCCGCGCAGGGCCTCCAGCGCAGCCCTGAAGTGCTCGCGCGCCTGCCGCGGCTGGTCGTCGAGCAGGGCCTGGCGCCCCTGCCGGATGTGGGCGCCCGCATCCGGCGCGTCGGCCGCGGCGGAACCGATCGCGCCCAGGGTCACGGCCGCCACGGTGAGGATGGCGAGGGAAAGTCTCATTTCGTCCCCCAAATCTTTCTCAGCCGCAGTACCTCGGAGACATACCCGGCCAGCGACGCCGGACTGAGGATGATCTGGCAGGCCAGCGCATAAAGCAGGAAGCCGAGATAGTTGCGCCGGACGCGCAGGCCGCGCTTGCCGAAGGTACGGCTCTGGACCATGAACGAGATCAGGTGGTTGATCAGCATCAGCGGGATCAGGAACAGCGTCATGAGCCCGACGAACTCGTAATAGCCGAACGCCGCCGCGATCAGGCCGGGGACGAAGCAGAACAGATACGCCAGATCGATCCAGGGGAAGAGCGTATTTATGACGATGAACGAGAGGCTGAGCCGCGGTGTCGTGAAGATGTCCGGATGGGCCCGCATGGCCTCGAACATGCCGCGCGCCCAGCGCTGCCGCTGACGGTAGAGCTGCCGGTAGGTCTCCGGCACGTTGGTGAAGACCAAGGCCTTCTCGGCATAGCCGACGCGGTAGCCCTTCTTGAGCAGGGCCCAGGTCAGGACGATGTCCTCGCCGACGCAGCTGGGCCAGCCGCCCACCTCCCGGACCGCGTCGCGGTCGTAGAGCGAGAAGGCGCCCTGGGCGACCAGCGTGCCCTGGTACAGGCTCTGGATGCGCTTCACCACGGAGATGCCGTGGAAGTAGTCCCATTCCTGCAGCTTGGTGATCCAGTTCTTGCGCGAATTGCGGACGGCGATGGCGCCGGCGACGGCGACGGTGTTGGGCGGATCGGCCAGATAACGCGCGACGATCAGCTTCAGGGCGTCGCGGTACATGTAGGTGTCGGCGTCCACCGTCAGGACGATCTCGTGGCGGGCCTGGCGCAGACCCTCGTTCAGCGCCTTGGCCTTGCCGCCATTGCTGGGCATGATGATGGGCGTCAGTTGGGGGTGCTGGATGCGCCGCAGGATGTCGGGCGTCGCGTCCGTCGAGCCGTCGTCGATGACGATGAGCTGGAGTTCGCCCGGATAGCCCTGAGCGAGGATCGACTCGATCGTCGCCTCGATGCTGTCCTCCTCGTTGTAGGCGGCCGTGAGGATCGTGATCGGCGGATAGCTCGCGGGCTCGGGCGCGTCGGGGCGCCGGTCGAGCAGCAGGCTGAACATCATGAACGCCCAATTGTAGCCCGGAACGATCGCGACGCCGCCGACCGCAAACAGCGTCAGCGGCCAGCCGAACGTCCCGGCCAGACGCTCCATCCATGGAAGCGCCAGATAGATACTGAACGCCGCCCACACCAAGGCGCCGGCCTGGGCGAGGACGAACTTCGCCCTGACGCTGATATAGTACCGCCGCATAAGCACTCCCAAGGCCCAACCCCACACGGATAAGGCGAGCGCCCAAGCCGCATGCACAATCAATCCGTGTGGAACGCAGCTTACCGGGAGGACAAGGCAGCGACATATATTTCTAATTTTAACTAAAATGCAACTATTAAACCCCGGTCCTGGCCGCAGGCGTGGCCGCGCGAAAACGCAAACCGGCTGGAAACGACTGTGGCCGCCGGCTATCGTGGCGGCCACGCGGGCAACGTCGAGGGAGGTTTTCGTGACCTACAAGATCATCCAGTGGTCGAGCGGCAACGTCGGCAGGCACGCGGTGCGCGCGGTGGCCGAACGGCCGGATCTGAAGCTGGTCGGCATGTATGTGTTCTCCGACGCCAAGGCCGGACAGGACGCGGGCGAGATCGCCGGGATCGGCAAGCTCGGCGTCAAGGCGACCAACGACGTGGAGAAGATCGTCGCCATGGACGCCGACGTGGTGCTGCACACCTCGCTGCCGTCGCTGGTCTACGGCGCCGATCCGATGGCCGACATCGACACGTTCTGCCGGCTGCTGGCCTCGGGCAAGAACGTCATCACCACCGTCGGCTACATGTATCCGAAGGTCTATGGGAGCAAGCTGAACAAGCGGCTGGAGGAAGCCTGCCGCAAGGGCGGCTCGACCTTCCATTCGACCGGCCTCAACCCCGGCTGGCTCGGCGACCTGCTGCCAATCACCATGACGGCGCTGTCGAAGCGGGTCGACCAGATCCATGTGCGCGAGATATCCAACTTCCAGTATTACCCTTCGCCCGAGATCATGTTCAACATGATGGGCTTTTCCAAGACGCCGGCCCGGTTCAAGCAGGATGCCGAGCGCTATTCGTTCTGGCTGTCGGGGCTGTTCAGGGAGAACGTGCAGATGATCGCCGACGCGCTCGGCGTCAAGCTCGACGGGATCACGGCGACGAGCGTGCGCGAGTTGGCCAAGGCCGACCTGGAAACCGCATCGGGCGTCGTCAAGAAGGGCACCGTCGCCGGCCAGCACTGGAAATGGGCGGGCGTGGCGAACGGCGCCGAGGTGATCGTGCACGAGACGGTCTGGCGCATCCACGAGAGCGTCGCGCCCGAATGGCCCACCGGCGATCACTCGGTGACCATCGAGGGCGAGCCGCGGATGCAGGTGAATTTCGACGCCCGCTGGATCGGCGACGGCCTGCAGGGCACCGCCATGCACGCGGTCAACGCCATCCCCTATGTCTGCGACGCGCCGTCGGGGGTGAAGACTTTCCTCGACCTGCCGTGGATCATCGGCAAGGGCACCGTCCACGTGCAGAAGAAGAAGGCCGTCAAAAAGAAAAAGAAGAAGTAGGAGAGGAGCGCTGAATCCTGGCGTCATTTTTTCAGCACCCCTTTACCGCCCCGCCGGAAGGGTTGTACAAACAGTCGCCGATGACTTTGGGGAGAGCCGATGAGCACCACCACGACCAAGCCGACGCCCGAGTTCAACTTCTTCGCGCCGGACCTGCAGGAATTCCCGTATGACGCCTACCGCACGCTGCGCGACGAGGCGCCGGTGTGGAAGGACGGGGTGACAGGCTTCTATTTCATCACCCGCTATGACGACCTGCGCAAGGTGCTGCTCGACACCGAGGGCTTCAGCAATGTGCGCCCCAA
>LNFM01009839.1_pt1 | contig 13691 bp, 14 predicted proteins | sample 596031 | NCBI WGS metagenome assembly LNFM01 (sample SAMN04254537, study PRJNA301005) | activated carbon metagenome | isolation source: dual media filters at the Ann Arbor, Michigan drinking water treatment plant | place: USA: Ann Arbor
ACCGCAATGTCGGCATGGGCTCGCCGCTCAAGATCGCCCGCGGCCAGAACGAGCTGTGGACCAAGGGCGGCCTGCAGTACGCACCGCCGATTCGGTGACCCGCCTCCCCAGCCGGGCACGGCGGACGACGGGAACCGGGCCAGGCCGACTGAGGCCTGGTCGGTTGCGGGGGCTGGACACGCTTTTGCCGTGACGGCCATATTGGCCGGAGAAAGGGCACGCGGGTCAACCGCGGCAAGCAGGGGGACAGGCGTATGGCTGTAGAGGCGCTGGGCACTGCATCGCGCGTAAAGGTGGCGCCGTGGAACGATCCGGTCGTCCGCGGCTGGGCGTTCCAGGTCGTGGTCGTCGGCCTCGTCGCCGGCCTCGCCTGGTATCTCGTCAGCAACACCATCGAGAACCTCGCCCGCCAGAAGATCGCCAGCGGCTTCGACTACCTCGGGCGCGAAGCCGGCTTCGAGATCGGCGACACGATGATCGAGTATTCGCCGGCCAGCACATATGCCCGCGCGATTTGGGTCGGCATCCTGAACACGCTGCGCGTCGCCGTCCTCGGCATCATCCTCAGCACAATTCTGGGGACGCTGATCGGCGTCGGACGGCTGTCGCCCAACTGGCTGCTCGGCAAGATCTGCGAATGGTACGTCGAGGCCTTCCGCAACGTGCCGCTGCTGCTCTGGTTGTTCCTGTTCTACAAATTGATCAGCGAGGCCTTCCCGGGTCCGCGCCAGGCGATCGGCGCGCTGTGGAACACGGTATTCCTGAGCAATCGCGGACTCTACTTCCCGACACCGGTCGCCGATCCGGTTCACAAGTGGATGGGCGTCGGTCTGCTCGTCGGCATCCTCGGCGCGATCCTGCTGCATCGTTGGGCGAGAAAGCGTCAGGACGCGACCGGCCAGCCGTTTCCGTCGATTTCGACCGGCTTCGGCGTGGCCCTCGGCCTGCCCATCGTGATCTGGCTGGCAGCCGGCGCACCGAGCGCCATGAGCTGGCCGGTGCTCAAGGGCTTCAACTTCGAGGGCGGCACGGTCATTCAGCCGGAGTTCACCGCGCTGCTCGTCGGACTGGTGCTCTATACCTCGGCGTTCGTGGCCGAGATCGTCCGCTCGGGCATTCTTGCGCTGCACAAGGGACAGAGCGAGGCCGCCGCGGCGCTCGGCCTGTCGCGCGGACTGTCGATGCGGCTGGTGCTGCTGCCCCAGGCGCTGCGGGTGATCGTTCCGCCGATGACCAGTCAGTATCTCAACATCACCAAGAACAGCTCGTTGGCGATCGCCATCGGCTATCCCGATCTGGTCGCCTCGATCAACGTCACGATCAACCAGACCGGCCAGGCGATCGAGAACATCCTGATCATCATGGCAGCCTACCTGTCGGTCAGCCTGTCGATCTCGGCGTTCATGAACTGGTACAACAAACGCATCGCCTTGAGGGAGCGCTGATCATGACCGACGTCGTTCCCGTCGGCGAACGCCGGCAACTCGCCCCCCCCGTCGACGACAGCGGCGTGCTGGGCTGGATCCGCAAGAACCTGTTCAGCAGTTGGGGCAACGGCATCACCACGGTCGTGCTGATTTTCGCCGTTGGCTGGATCCTGTCCGGATTCCTCGAGTGGGCCGTCCTGACCGCCAACTTCACGGCGGCCAGCGGCAGCGACTGTCGCGGCTATGGCGCCTGCTGGGCGCTGATCCGCGAGAAGTACCGTTACATCTTCTTCGGATCCTTCCCCTACGAGCAGCACTGGCGGCCGCTGTTCGCGGTCGTCGCCATGCTGGCGATGCTGGTTCTGAGCGCCGACCGGCGGATGTGGAACTGGCGACTCCTCGTCATCTGGGGTGTCGGCACCTTCGTCACCTTCCTGCTGATGTTCGGGCAGATCCACATCCCTCTCAGCCTGGTCCTCACCGTCGCGCTGGTCGTCGGCGGAGCTGGCATGAGCCTGCGCAAGGTCATCGCCGGGCCGGGCGAGATGAACGCCTACCGCGGCCTGGCCGCCATCGGCCTGGCCGGCCTGGCGCTGCGCATCGCCGGCGTGCTGCCCGGCTGGAGCCTTGCCATCGCGCCGCTCGACTATGTCGAGACCAGCCTGTGGGGCGGCATACCGGTGACGCTGATCCTCGCCACCTATGGCCTCGCCTTCGCCTTCCCCTACGGCATCCTGCTGGCGCTCGGCCGCCGGTCCAATCTGCCGTTGATCAAGGGCCTCTGCGTAGGCTTCATCGAACTGATCCGCGGCGTGCCGCTGATCAGCCTGCTCATTATGGCGTCGGTGATGCTGCCGCTGTTCCTGCCGAGCGGCACCACCATCGACAAGTTCCTGCGCGCCCAGGTGGCCGTCATCCTGTTTGCCGGCGCCTACATCGCCGAGGTCATCCGCGGCGGCCTGCAGTCGCTGCCGAAGGGCCAGTTCGAGGCTGCCGACGCAATGGGCCTCAACTATGTGCAGAAGACTCTGCTGATCATCCTGCCGCAGGCGCTGCGCGTGGTCATCCCGCCGCTGATCAACACCTTCATCGGCTTCTTCAAGGACACCTCGCTGGTGCTGATCATCGGCATCTTCGACTTCCTCAACACCGCCAATCAGGCGCTGGTCGATCCCAACTGGGCCGGCTTCCCGGGCGAGGTCTATCTGTTCGCGGCCTTCGTCTACTTCGTCTTCTGCTATTCGATGTCGCGCTACAGCAAGTACCTAGAGGTCGAACTCAACAAGGGGACGCACCGCTAGCGTCGTTAGGGAGCACAAGCATGGCCGCCAATGCCGCCCGCGATCTGTCCAATGCCGCCTCGGTGATCGAACTTCGGGCCGTCAACAAGTGGTTCGGGCAGTTTCATGTCCTGTCCGACATCAACCTCGACGTGAGGGAAGGCGAGAAGATCGTCATCTGCGGTCCGTCGGGGTCGGGCAAGTCGACGCTGATCCGCTGCATCAACCGCCTCGAGGAGCATCAGGCCGGCGACATCGTCGTGGACGGCGTGACCCTCAGCAACGACGTCAAGAACATCGAGGCGATCCGCCGCGAAGTCGGCATGGTCTTCCAGTCCTTCAATCTCTTCCCGCATCTCACCATCCTGGACAACCTGACCCTGGCGCCGATCTGGGTGAAGAAGATGCCCAAGAAGGACGCCGAAGAAATCGCCATGGGCCTGCTGAAGCGGGTACGCATCCCCGAGCAGGCGCTGAAGTATCCCGGCCAGCTGTCCGGCGGCCAGCAGCAGCGCGTCGCGATCGCCCGCGCGCTTTGCATGCGGCCCAAGATCATGCTGTTCGACGAACCGACCTCTGCCCTCGACCCCGAAATGGTCAAGGAAGTGCTCGATGTCATGATAGAGCTCGCCCGCGAAGGCATGACCATGCTGGTGGTGACGCACGAGATGGGCTTTGCCCGTGCGGTCGCCGACCGCGTGATCTTCATGGACCGCGGTGAAATCGTCGAACAGAACGAGCCCGAGGAGTTCTTCGCCAATCCGAGGAACGAACGGACCAAGCTCTTCCTCGGCCAGATCCTGCACCGTTGAGAGTTCTCGTCACCGGCGGCGCGGGGTTCATCGGCTCGGCCGTCGTCCGCCACATCGTCCGCGACACCGACTGGTCGGTGGCCAATGTCGACAAGCTGACCTACGCCGGCAACCTCGACTCCCTGGCCGACGCGCGCACCAGCAACCGCCATCGTCATTTCAAGGTCGACATCTGCGACCGCGCCGCGCTCGACGCGGTCTTCCAGGAAGTACGGCCCGACGCCGTGCTGCATCTCGCGGCGGAAAGCCATGTCGACCGCTCGATCGACGGCGCCGCACCCTTCATCGAGACCAACATCACCGGTACCTACACCCTCCTGGAGGCGACGCTGGCCCACTGGCGCGGCCTCGACGAGGCCGCGCGCACGCGGTTCCGCTTCCAGCACATCTCGACCGACGAGGTCTTCGGGTCGCTGGGCGCCACCGGCCAGTTCACCGAGACCACGCCCTACCAGCCCAACTCGCCCTACTCCGCCAGCAAGGCCGCGTCCGATCACCTGGTGCGTGCCTGGCATCACACCTACGGCCTGCCGACGCTCGCCACCAACTGCTCGAACAACTACGGGCCCTATCATTTTCCCGAGAAGCTGATCCCGCTCGTCATCCTGCGCGCCCTGGCCGGCGAGAGCCTGCCGGTCTACGGCAAGGGCGAGAACGTGCGCGACTGGCTGCACGTCGAGGACCATGCCGAGGCGCTTACTCTAGTGCTGCGTAAGGGCCGGCCGGGCGAGACCTACAACGTCGGCGGCGACAGCGAGCGCAGGAACATCGAGGTCGTTCGCGCAATCTGTGCCCTGCTCGACGAGATGCTGCCCGGGAGCCCCAACCGACCGCACGAGAAGCTGATCCGGTTCGTCACCGACCGGCCCGGCCACGACGCGCGCTACGCCATCGATGCCACCAAGATCAAGACCGAACTCGGCTGGCGCCCGCGCCACAGCTTCGACAGCGGCCTCAGGGATACCGTGCGCTGGTTCCTCGACAACCGGCCGTGGTGGGAGCGCGTCATGAGCGGCGCCTATCGCGGCGAGCGGCTCGGCCTTTCCGCGTAGGCATTTCGCGACCAAAATCGACCATTTCCTGGCACACCTCGTTGTGCCATGCGTTGTCCCCTTGCCTGTGCCACGAACTGCCGCCAAGTCCTTGATGGCATTGTGCAATCGCCCTGGATCGATTGTGCCACGGCGCCCCGCGAGTTTGCGTCATGAGTGTGCCGCGCCGATTGCGCGAGTGCACCATTTCGGGGATCACAAAAAGCCCGGCGGATCTCTCCGCCGGGCGCTACATCAGGGCTTCTCCAGCCTGTCGAGAATCATAGCAAAAACCTGCCGAACTAGCAAATGTATGATCGGCGGGCAGCCACAATCAGCCAATGCAATGGTCATGAGACCGAATCCGAGGCCGGTTGCGTTGCATTCGGATAAGCTACCCGCCATAGTCCCTAAAGACTCCTCCGCTAAGAGGCGTGGGCCATGGCTCCGGACGACCGAAAACCACGCAAGAATTGCACGCTCAAGGACGACGACATCGTCACTGAGCGCAGGCCGAGCCGACGAGGCTTTATCGGGAAGATAAGCCCCATCGCTCTCGGTGCTGTCGCAACTGTATTGGGCGTCCATCCGGCGCAAGCGGGAGATGGCACGGACTCCGATCGGGCGAGACTAGCGGATCCCAAGCTGCCGCGGGATACAAACAACGATTCCAACGACGTGGCATGGAACGACGACAACACTTGGCAGCCGAGCAACCTCAGCGATGGCGATCGTTTCAGGTGACCGCACTCCGAGTTGTTCCCTCGAGCGTCTGATCGCTCCGATAAGCCCTGCTTCGTTCGCCGCCGAGTACTGGGAAAACAAGCCGCTTTGCATCTCGCGCGGAGACGCGGGATATTTCCTACAGCTGCTGTCTTTGGACGACATGGACAGGCTTCTCTCCACTCATCCTCTGCGCTATCCGGAGGTACGTCTGGTAAGAGCCGGAGAACCGGTTGCGACCAACCAATACAGTGGCGCGGACGGACGAATCGACGTTGCGGACGTTTGGCAACATTTCGCCGACGGCACCACGATAGTCGTCGACCAATTGGAGCGGCGGCTCCCAAGTCTCGCTGCGCTTTGTCGGGCGCTGGAAATTGAGTTTAGTGTTCCGTTTCAAGCCAATGTTTACCTCACTCCCCCACGAGCGCAGGGCTTCAAGCCTCACTACGACACTCACGACGTCTTCATTTTGCAGGTCAGCGGCACGAAGCGTTGGCGATTCCACAACACACCGACTCCTCTGCCTTTGCGAGGTCAGGAATTCACCTCAGCGGATGTTCCTCTTGCCGAAGTGAGTTCCGAGACCGAACTTCATCCGGGTGACACGCTCTACGTGCCGCGCGGCCTTGTTCATGAAGCGCTGTCGCACGACGAGACCTCGCTACATATCACTCTCGGAGTGCATTCGTTTACTTGGGCTGATTTGCTGCTCGAGGCCGTAGCTGCTGCTTGCTTGGAAGACGCTGCATTCCGCAAAAGTCTGCCACGTGGCATCGCGCAGCCACAGTTCGATCGCGAAGAAGCAAGACATACGTTCCGGGGCCTTCTGGCCCAATTAAGCGCAAGTGCCAATTTCGACAAGGCTCTGGACAGTCTGGTCGATGATTTCGTTCTGGGTCGCTCGCCTCACCTCCGCGAACAGGTTTTGCATTCAACAGCCGCCGATCGGCTAACTGGAGATAGCATCGTCGATGCTCGGCCGATGACCATTCATCGTCTTCAGGAGAATGACGTTGAAATCCGAATCGCTTACAACGGTAAGCACATCAGGTTTCCGCTTCATGTCCGCGAGGCATTGCTTGGGGCGCTTGGCGCGTCGAGGCTTAGAGTCGAGGCTCTGCCGGGCGATCTCGACCTGGCTGGAAAGCTCACACTTGCTCGTCGACTGATCCGAGAGGGCTTGCTGCTCGTTCACAAAATCTGAGCTTGTCCCCTCCCCCTACTTCGAGGAGCCGAGCGCCTATCGCACGAAAGCCACCGTCTCTTGTTTCATATCTCTTCAAGAGCGGACTACGTCAACGCCGCGCGAACTGCCGCCGCCACCTCGTCGGCCGCCTCCAGCTTCAGGTGCGGTCCCATCGGCAGGCTGAGGACTGTCTCCGCCAGCTCCTCGGCCAGCGGGTAGCTGCCCCTGCCCTGCTTCAGATCGGCGTAGGCCTCCTGAAGGTGGGGTGGGATGGGATAGTGGATCAGCGAGCCGATGCCCGCCTTGTCGAGTGCCTTGACGAGGTCGCCGCGACGCTTGGTGCGGACAACGTAGAGATGCCACGCCGGCTCCGCCCATTGCGGTGCCCGCGGCAGGCCGAGGCCCGGGACGCCGGCCAGTCTGTCATGGTACCGCGCCGCGACGAGCCTGCGGCGCTCGTTCCAGGCATCGAGCCTGGGCAGTTTTACGCGCAGGAACGCCGCCTGCAGCTCGTCGAGTCGCGAATTGTAGCCGCGCTCCAGATTCACGTACTTCACCCGGCTGCCGTAGTTGCGCAAGGTCCGCAGCCGCTCGGCGAGCTTGGGATCGTCGGTGGTGACCGCCCCGCCGTCGCCAAAGGCGCCGATGTTCTTGGTCGGGAAGAAGCTGTGGGCACCGGCATGGCCGATGGCGCCGGCCCGCCGGCCACGCACCTTCGAGCCCTGCGCCTGGGCCACGTCCTCGATCACCTTGATGCCCCGCCGGTCCGCCAGCGCCATGATCGCGTCCATGTCGGCCGGCTCGCCATAGAGATGGACCGGCATGATCGCCCGCGTGCGTGCCGTGATGGCGGCGGCGATGCGGTCGGGGTCGATGTTGGGGCCTGCGGGAGTCGGCTCCACCGGCACGGGCTTGGCGCCGACCGCCGTCACCGCGAGCCAGGTCGCGATATAGGTGTTGGACGGCACGATGACCTCGTCGCCGGGGCCGAGATCCCAGGCGCGCAGCACCAGCTCCAGCGCCTCCAGCCCGTTGGCGAGCCCGACACAGTGCTTCGTCCCGCAGTACGCCGCGTACTCGGCCTCGAACGCCTCGACTTCCTTGCCCAGAACGTACCAGCCGGACTCCATCACCCGGGCATAGGCGGCATCGAGTTCCGGCTTCAGCTCGGCGTAGACCGATTTCATGTCGAGAAAGGGGATCATGTCGTCCTGCCCGCGGCCACGCGCCTGAAGGTCTCGTAGTCGCGCAAATACTCGGCCTCGTCGTAAAGCGTCGAGGCGATGACCAGGATAACCGCCTGCGGCGTGAAATCCGTGAGCTCGTGCCAGACGAGGGGGCCGATATGCACGGCCTGCGAGGGATCGTCGAGCACGACCGTTTCCTGCACCTTGCCGTCGTCCAGATGAACCTTGCAGGAACCATTCAGCAGCAAGGTGACCAGGTGCGACTCGCGATGGCCGTGACGGCCGCGCCACTGGCCGGGCGCGATGTGATGGAGCCAGAAAAGGCGCTTCGGCACGAAGCCAAGCTTGTCGTCGAACGACAGGAAATTGACCTGGCCGCGCGCATCGGCGGCACCCGGAACCGAGATCCAGCGGCAGCCGCGTGTGGTGAGTGTGGGATTGGTCATCGGTCGAAAAGCCTATCTCAGCGACGAGCCGCCTGCAGTTTGCGCCATTGCATATAGACCACGCCGCTCAAAGCCACGAGGCCGCCCAGGATCTGATAGGCGTTGGGCATAAAGCCATAGGCCATTGACCACAATACGGCGAAAAAGGGCACGAGATTGACCCACAGCGAGGCGATGGCGACGCCCAGCCGACTGGCGCCGACGTTCCAGAAGTAGCCGCCCAGGGCGCTCGCGAAGACCGCGACGGCCAGGAGCTGCGTCCACACCCAGGGGTCCGTCACGCCGAAGGGCGAGTGCGTCCAGCCCAACCCGATCAGCACGAGGCTGAGCAGCGCCGTCCACCCCATGGCCGAGAGCGAGGCGACGTAGGTGCGGTGGAGCTGGCTCGCCCCATCGAACCACGCCTGCGCCTTGAGGCTGTAGAGCGTCCACAGGGCATTGGAGGCGAGAATGACGAACTCGCCGCCGCCGAGCGTGACGGAACCGCGATCGAACAAGCTGCCCGAGGCCAGGATCGCACCGCCCAGCAAGGTCAGGCCCAGCGCCGTGGCGAAGCCGGGATCGAAGCGGGCGCCCGTCACCATACGCACGGTGGCGGCGGCGACCAGCGGTCCCGCGACCTGCACCGCCGCCGCCGAGATCGGATTGCTGAACTGGAGTCCCAGCGTATAGACGACGAAGAAGCCCCCCATCATCAGCCCGAGCAGGATGAAGCGCCGGATGCCGACATCGATGCGGAGGCTGCGCACGCCTTCTACCGCCGCCACCAGCAGTCCCAGGATGACGGCGCCCGCTCCCGTCCGGATCGCCGACATCGGGATCAGGTCGAAGTAGCCCAGCATCACCTTCGATACCGGCACGTTGGCGCCCCAGCTCGCGCCCACGAACACCATGGCGGCAAAGGCGCCCAGCAGGTGGCGATGCTCGCGGGCGATCATCCTGCCCTCCGCGCCGCGCGAGCCAGCCACATCTGGCGGAGCTGCAGCTGCGCGATTCCGGCCAGCACGACGGCGCCGCCCGCGAGTTGCAGCCAGCTCGGCGCGAAGCCCATGAGCGCGCCAAGGCCAATCGCGAACACCGGCGCCGAGTTGGAAAACAGCGAGGCGACCGGCACGCCGACCAGCGACACGCCGGTATTCCACAGCAGCACCGCGACGGCCACCCCCAGCACGCCGATCCAGACGATCATGCCGCCTTCGAGGAGAGTGGGTGGACGCGTCGGCAGATCGAGACCGAGCGTCATCCAGACGACGAGGCAGACGCCGCCCAGCAGCACGCTGGCGACGCTCGAGCTCAGTGCCGACAGCGCCATCTGGCCGCGATCGGCCAGCCATTGCTGGGCGCGGATCGAGTACCAGCTCCAGCAAAGCTGGGCGATCACCAGCAGGATCTCACCGCCTTCCACGCCGAGGCCAGCCGCCGTTCGCCCCGGCGTGCCTAGCACGACCAGGACGCCACCGCAGACCACGAGCACGAGGGTGAGATAGAAGCCCGGCGGAGGTGGCGCACGCAACAGAAGGCGCGACAGGATGGTGGCCCAGATCGGCCCGCACATCAGGACGATGGCCGCCGTCGCCGGATGGGCGTTGGCGACACCGAAGGTGTAGAGCACCGAGAAGGCGGTCATCGCGGCTCCGAGCCGGAAAAGCCGGCCGGGTTGCAGGGGGCGTGGTGCTGCGGCGGGTGGCGTACTGAACAGGACCGCGAGCCACAGGACCGGCAGGCCCAGCACGTATCGCAACCAGGACAGCAGCCACTTGTCGTAGTGTTCCGCCAGGGCCGCGAGGACCGGGATCATCGATCCCCAGATCAGCGCGGCCAGGAGAAGGACGATGGTCGCGCGCCTGAGCGCCGCGGTCGACGGATCGGCCACGGATACTGCCGGCTCAGCCGGCTGTGCGGCGACGCACCGCTTCGTAGCCGACGCGACAATCCTTGTAGACGTCGGGCTTCTCGGTCGAAACGCGCGCCTCGATCACACCGGGCTGCACGAGGCAAAGATCGAGAATCGCCTCGACCAGCGTCTCCTGCAGATTGAAGTGGCGGCTCCTCGCAAGAGCCACGATGCCGTCGTGCACGACATCGTAGTTCAGCACGTTGCCGATCCGGTCGCCATGCGCGGCCTCGGCGGGACCCAGCAGGAGATCGACGTTGACCACGACGGTCTGCGGCCCGTCCTTCTCGAAGTCGTGGATGCCGATCGAGACCTGCAGTCGAAAATCGCGGATGAAGATGCGGCGTTCCATTTCGCGGGCCATGTCACTTCTTCTTCCGGTCGAAGGCGATGTCGCGCGGCCGGCCCGTCAGGTGCTCGCCACCGTCGACGACGATCGTGTCGCCGGTGTAGCTGGGGGTCGCCAGGATGAAGCGCAGCGCCCGCACCAGGTCATCAGTGGTGACGCCGACGCCCAGCGGATTGGCGGCATGCTGGGCGGCAAAGCGGGCGTCGGTCTGGCTGCCGCTGCGCAGCGTGAGGCCGGGCGCGATGCCGGCCACCCTGAGGCGCGGTGCGAACGACTGCGCGAGAAGCGTGGTGAGCCCGCCCAGGCCGACCTTCGACAGCGTGTAGCTCAGGAAATCCGGATTGAGGTTGAACAGCTTCTGGTCGAGCACATTCACGATCACTCCGGTCTCTCCGGGCGGAAGCTGCCGCGCGAGCGCCTGCGACAGCAGCAGCGGCGCGCGCAGGTTGATCGCCATGTGCAGGTCGAAATCGGCGGCCGTGGCGGCAGGCGCGCGATCGAGCTTGAACAGCGAGGCGTTGTTCACCAGGCAGGTGAGCCGCACGCCGCGGACACGGCATTTGCCGACCAGAGCTTCGGTCTGGCGGGCCGACGAGAGGTCGGCACGCACGGCCTTGGCGCGACCACCCGCCTTCACGATGGCCGCCACGGTCGCCTTTGCGCCAGCGCTCGAACGATTGTGATGCACGAAAACGAAATAGCCTTCGGCCGCCAGCGCTTCCGCCAGCGCACGGCCGATCCGCAATCCCGCCCCGGTGACCAACGCGCCCTTCATGCTGCGAAACCCGCCTTTTCGTGACTAAAAGAACGGCGGGTTCTAGCATGGGGGCATGAGTTCGTCCCCGTTCGAAACTGTAGACTGCGTTGTGATCGGTGCAGGTGTCGTAGGCCTCGCCGTCGCCCGCGCCCTTGCCCTTGCCGGCCGTGAGGTCATCGTGGTGGAGGCGGCCGTTGGCATCGGCACTGAAACCAGTTCGCGCAATTCCGAGGTCATTCACGCCGGGATCTACTACCCCAAGGGCAGCCTGATGGCACGAACCTGCGTCGAAGGCCGCCGCCTGCTCTATGCCTACTGTGCCGAGCACGGCGTGCCGCACCTGAACTGTGGCAAGCTGATCGTGGCGACCAACGAGGCCGAGAGCGAGAAGCTGGCCGAGATCAAGGGGCGCGCCGAAGCCAACGGTGTCGAGGGCATGCGGCTCGTGGGCGCGGCGGAAGCCAGGACGATGGAACCCAACCTCCATTGCACGGCGGCGCTTTTGTCGCCCAGCACCGGCATCGTCGACAGCCACTCCTACATGCTGGCGCTGCAGGGCGATTCCGAGAGCCATGGCGCGATGTTTGCCTTCCACAGCCCGGTGAACCGAGGCCGCGTCGTCGAAGGCGGCATCGAGCTCGAAGTCGGCGGAACCGAACCGATGAATCTCCGTTGCCGTCTGGTCGTAAACTGTGCCGGGCTGCATGCGCCGGGACTGGCACAAAAAATTGCCGGCCTGCCATCCGATCGCATTCCCACAGCGTATTACGCCAAAGGAAATTATTTCACCTTGGCTGGACGCTCGCCCTTCTCGCGCTTGATCTACCCGGTTCCCGTGCCGGGTGGCCTTGGCGTACACATCACCGTGGACCTCGGAGGCCAGGCCAAATTCGGCCCTGACGTCGAGTGGATCCCGAGCATCGACTACACCGTCGATCCGCAGCGCGCCGACAAGTTCTATGCCGCCGTGCGCCGCTATTGGCCGGATCTCAAGGACGGCACCCTTCAGCCGGGCTACGCCGGCATCCGCCCCAAGATCGTGCCGCAGGGCGCACCTGCCCAGGACTTCACGATCCATGGGCCGGCCGACCACGGCGTGGCAGGGCTGATCAACCTGTTCGGCATCGAATCGCCCGGTCTCACGGCGTCGCTGGCGCTGGCCGATCGGGTACGCGACATAGCTTCCGCATGACCTTGGCGCGTCGCGGTATCCTCTCGGGGTTGCTTGCGGCACTGACCGGCTGCTCGCCGGCGGCCCTCCTCAACACGACCGTCTCGCGCAAGGGTTTTACGCTCGAGGCCGATATCCCCTACGGGGCGAACCCGCGCCAGAAACTCGATCTTTATAAGCCCGACACGCCGCGGCCCGACGGCAAGGCGGTGATCTTCTTCTACGGCGGCTCCTGGGATTCCGGTGCCAAATCCGACTATCTGTTCGTTGCCCAGGCGCTCGCTGCCCGCGGCATCGCCGCGATCGTCGCCGACTATCGCCTCTATCCCGAGGTGCGCTTTCCCGCCTTCATCGAGGACGGCGCGCTGGCCGTGCGCTGGGCCGCGGACAAGGTCGGTACCGACAAGCTCTTCCTGATGGGCCACTCCGCCGGCGCAGAGATCGCTCTGATGCTGGCCGTCAACACGCCCTATCTGGCGGCCGCCGGCGTCGACCGCATGAAGCTGCGTGGCGTCATCGGTCTCTCGGGTCCCTATGACATACTCCCGCTCACCTCGCGAAAGCTCCAGGACATCTTCGGCGGCGCCTCACGGCCCGAGACGCAGCCCATCACCTTTGCCAAGGCCCCGCTGCCGCCGGCGCTGTTCATCCACGGCACCGCCGATACGATCGTGAAACCGGCCAACAGCGAACGCCTGGCCGCCGCGTGGCGGGCCGCCGGCGCGCCGGTCGAACTCAAACTCTACAGCGACGTCGATCATATCGATGTCGTGGGCGCTTTTTCCGATCTCCTGCGCGCCCGCGCCCCGACGCTGGCCGACGTCACCGCCTACATCGACAGCCGCTGATCTGCGTAGGGGGATCCGCGCTGCGGAAGGCAATTCCGGGACTGGCCCCTGCCGTCGCGGTTCGCTAATGCTGAGGGCAACAAACCCAGGCGGGGGACACGGGAAATGATCAAGACACGCTTCACCGAGATGTTCGGCATCAAGCACCCGATCGTGCAGGGCGGCATGCAGTGGGTCGGCCGCGCCGAGCTTGCCTCGGCTGTTTCGAATGCCGGCGCGCTCGGCATCCTGACCGGCCTCACCCAGCCGACGCCCGACGATCTGCGCAAGGAGATCAAGCGCTGCCGCGAGATGACGGACAAGCCGTTCGGCGTGAACCTCACCATCCTGCCGACGCTGGTGCCCCGGCCTTACGGCGAGTACATCGACGCCATCATCGATTCCGGCATCAAGATCGTGGAGACGGCGGGCAACAATCCCAAGCCGTTCCTGCCCAAGCTCAAGGAAGCCGGCATCAAGGTCATCCACAAGTGCACCTCGGTGCGCCACGGCATCTCGGCCGAGAAGGTCGGCGTCGATGCGATCTCGATGGACGGCTTCGAATGCGCCGGCCACCCCGGCGAGGACGACGTGCCCA
>LNFM01020493.1_pt1 | contig 13691 bp, 15 predicted proteins | sample 596031 | NCBI WGS metagenome assembly LNFM01 (sample SAMN04254537, study PRJNA301005) | activated carbon metagenome | isolation source: dual media filters at the Ann Arbor, Michigan drinking water treatment plant | place: USA: Ann Arbor
ACAAGGGCCAGGGATTGCCCGAAGACCAGCTTGAAGCGGTCTTTGAGCCGTTCGTACGCTTGGAAGGGTCTCGCAGCCGAGATACCGGCGGCGTTGGCCTCGGCCTGGCAATCGCCCGCACGATCATTCAGGCACACGGCGGAACAGTCGTGCTCCGCAATGTGCTGGCAGGTGGACTGGAAGCAGTTGTATGTTTGCCTATAGGTGATGCGTGATCTCATCTAACAAGATCGCCCAACATTCTTGGGCTATCGAAGCCAACCCACAAAAAAGCTGTGGTCAAATCTGGCATCTAAACCGCTGCACGCCACATCCTGAAACGCCCTTGGCCAGTCACCTCGCAGATCAGCCCGTGCGCCTCCATCCAAGCCAGGTTTCGCTGAACAGCCGCACGACTGGCGCCGCTCAGAGTCTCGGCCATCGGCGCAGAGACCAAGGGCCATTCGGTCAATACAGCGCGCAAAGCCGGAGGCGTACGGCCAGACAAAACTGACATAGCCGTCTCCACCCGAGTGGACCATATTTCGAGATCGTCGAGGTGCCGCATCGCTGCGAGGCATGCGTTGTCCATTCCGTCCAGCCAGCGGATCAACCGCTCTGCCGGAGGTCCGCCGGCCCGAAGCCCCCCTGCCCCACCCATTGCTACCGGTGCGAAGATTCCACCCTTCCCTTCTGCTGCAGCAATCCGGCCTGCCGTGACCGCAGCCTCCATCCGGTCACCATGCTGACCAAGACCTGCCAAGCTCCAAAGGTGAAAGCCCAGACAAGCCCGGGTGATAGGGTGAAAATGTCGGGCGGCTCCCATGAAGGCGAGCCAACCATCGGCGCGATCAGTGAAACGCTCGGCGTCATCCGCTATGTTCTCAGAGTCCCGCCGGTCGAGAAAATCGGCTAGCCCAGCTTCGGGGCCAGGCCCCCCAGTAAGACGTCGAACAGCCCATCCAACGCGTGACAGCGCCCCAGAGTCTTCCTGAGCGCCAGACAGACGAAGCGCGATCCAGAGTGCAAGGCGGTCAGGGCTGACCCGGTCACCAACGAACCAGCTCAGTTCTGCAGCCTCGATCAGGGCTAATCTGTGCCGCCAACCCGATGGGCCGCGGCGCAGACGGTCGTCAAGCGCGCCCAGTCTCCCGGCTACTCGTGCGAGGCGGGCCGCACAACCCGCTTCGGCCCGGGCCCATGCCGCAATGACTGAGGTTTCGCTGGGTTCAGATCTTGGGCCCGGAAGCAGATAATCAGGTTCCTCATCCATCGGTCCTGGCAGGAACCACAGGTCGTCTTCGGACGCCTGTTCTCTTCCCTCGGGATCGCCGAGGGCTTCGTCAGGACTATCAGGCAGAACAGAGATGTAGGGCTTCATATGTGCAAAATACGACTATTATGCAAACTACCCAAGGGTTTTCTGTAGGGCTGCATTTGCTCCTTATATAGTACGCGCGCGCGGTGTCCGTGGAGAGCGCTCTAGTCGCGTTCAGCGCATGGAAACCGCGGGGTTTCCAGCGATCAGCATCACACAGCGTGCCCTTGCATTCGTTTACAAACGGTCGTTTATTGACGGTATATGAAACTGCAAACGGCCTGTTTTGATGCCCCTGATCGGCTACGCGCGCGTATCCACGGACGAGCAGACACCCCTGCCCCAGTCGCAGGCCCTGAAATCTGCGGGCTGCGCCGAGATCCACGAGGAGCAGGCCTCGGGCGGGAACCGCGCGCGGCCCGTGCTGGCGCGGGTACTAGAGCGGATCGGCAAGGGCGACACGCTGGTGGTGGTGCGCATCGACCGGCTAGCGCGGTCGCTGTCGCACCTGCTGGAGGTGATCGAGCGGCTGGAGGCGAGGGGCGCCTTCTTCCGATCTCTCACCGATCCGATCGACACGTCCTCGCCGCAGGGTAAGTTCACCCTCCAGGTCCTCGGCGCCGCCGCTGAGTTCGAGCGCGCCCTGATCCGCGAACGCACTAAGGCCGGCCTGGCCAGCGCGCGAACCAAAGGCCGGGTCGGTGGCAACCCGGGTCTGCGCGCTCGCGATCCCGCGGCGCTTCGCAAGGTGCGGCTGGCGCGGCAGGACGGCTATATGGAGAGGCTGAACGAGACGGCGCAGGACTGGGTGCCCCATGTCCGCCGCCTGCGGCCCGACATGGCCTGGGAAGACGTGCTGCGCATCATTAACGCCCCCCTGCCCCGCGAGCGCCAGTGGACTCAGAGCCGATTGCTCCGCGCGGTGAACGCCTATGTCCGCGACGGCTTCCTGCCCGAAACCGTGCTGGGCCGTGCGGGCCTACGCGAAACCGACGACCGCCTGCCTGCCATCGTCGCCGCCATCAAAGGCGCAAACCCGGAGATCACGCTGCAAGAGATCTGCAACAGGCTCGAGAAAATGCGCGAGCGCACGCCCCGTGGGCGGACAAGCTGGCAGCCGTCATCCGTGAAGATGCTGCTGGAGCGGGCGGAGAGGCTGGGGCTGCTTGAGTAGTCGAGCTACCTTGCAAATCCTCCAAGACATGGAGGGATTACAAGGCTGTGGTCAGTTTCAGGCTCAGAAGCTGTCCGCTCATGCAAAGGGGTTGACGATGCGAAGCTGCCCTTCGACTAGCAGGCCATCTTGCATGTCCTCGCTCCACAGCGTGGTGCAGCCCGCAACCAGAGCGCTTGCCACGATCATCGCGTCGTAGATCGAGAAACCGTAACGTTCCGCCAAGGCGCGGCCAACGTCATGGGTTTGGAGGGTCAGGTCTTCGACGGGGCACAAGGCACGAACGCCCTCGAGAAACGCCCCCGCTTCCTCCCAACTGAGGCCAGCCTTGCGGCGGCAGTTCACCAACGTCTCGTTCAAGACCTGAACGCTGATCCGAGGCCCCTGCCCCAGGATGACCTCGGCGCGAGCTGCTTTCGGGCCATCGTCGAGCAGGTAGAGGACAACATTCGTGTCCGCGAACTCAGCGCTCATGCGCGTCGTCGCGGCTTAGGCGTTCTGCAGCGGGCAGCTTACCCCGGAAGCGGCGGAGACCTGTGAGCACCTCATCCGCACGCGCCAGACGACGAACTTTGACTTGGCCGTCGTCCTTGACCAGATCGATCTGATCGCCTTCCTTAAGGTCAAGTTCCCGGACAAGCTCCGCGGGCAAACGGACGGCCAGCGAGTTGCCCCATTTTGCGACCTGCATCGTGACCTCCTGCGTGGATATACGTTCAGGAATGTATATCAAACTGGTCACGTAGGCAAGCCTGTCCCCGAACCCAGGCTACTCTTGTGCATCATGCAGCGCCTGACACCAGATTTAGAAAGAGCTTGCACGAATCTGAGTCCTCCGGCAATAGTCACGGAAAAGGGCGACTAAACGCCAAAATCCGTGAACACGCCACGGGCGCGCGAGGGCAGATGAGCAGAGCCGATACACAGGAAGACCTCAACGCTGTGATCCGTCAGCACTCTGAGCTGCTGGCGGCGCAACTGCATTCGCAGCGTGAGAGCCTGTTTCCGCCCGACGCATCCAAGTCTATGCGCAAATTCACCTCTGGGGAAGCAGCTGCTCTGCTGGGCGTCAACGATTCATACCTCAGGAAGCTCCACCTTGATGGCAAGGGGCCGTCGCCGGAAGTTTCATCGGGGAACCGGCGGCACTATTCGGCCGAAGACATCCATAACTTGCGCGTTTTGTTGGAAAAAACGGCTCGCAAGCCGGGAGACTACCTGCCCGGTCGTCGCGCAGGTGACCATCTGCAGATCATCGGCGTGATGAACTTCAAGGGTGGGTCGGGCAAGACGACCTCCTCGGCGCATCTCGCTCAACGGTTGGCTCTCAAGGGTTACCGAGTCCTCGCGATCGACCTAGATCCGCAGGCTTCTCTCACGGCCTTGCATGGGGTTCAGCCTGAGTTTGACCTGCTGGACGGCGGCACGCTCTACGATGCGATCCGTTATGAAGACCCGGTTCCGATCGCCGAGGTGATCCGCAAGACATATATCCCGAACCTTGATCTGATTCCTGGCAATCTCGAACTGATGGAGTTCGAGCACGAGACGCCGCGGGCGCTTTCTCGCGGCAACGCGGGTTTGTTCTTTTTCCGTGTGAAGGAGGCGCTGGCGCAGGTCGATGAGCGGTATGACGTCGTCGTCATCGACTGTCCTCCGCAACTGGGGTTCTTGACCATGTCCGCGCTGTCGGCCGCGACAGGCGTTCTCGTTACGATCCATCCCGAGATGCTCGACGTGATGTCGATGAGCCAGTTCCTCAGAATGACGGCCGACCTGATGGACGTCATTGCCGACAGTGGGGCCGACATGTCGCATGACTGGATGCGGTATCTCTTGACCCGGTATGAGCCGACAGACGCACCGCAGAACCGTATCGTCGCCTTCTTGCGAACGATGTACGGTGACAAGGTTTTGAACGCGCCGATGCTCAAGTCGACGGCCATCTCAGATGCCGGTTTGACCAAGCAGACCCTTTACGAGGTCGAACGCAGCGCGTTCACCCGGACGACCTATGACCGGGCCATTGAAAGCCTGAATGCGGTCAACGACGAGATTGCCCAGCTCATTCAGAAGACTTGGGGGCGCTGATGACCGACAGCAAGAAGAAGCGCATGTCCATGCTGGATAGCCTTGCAGCGGCGGGGACGCCCCCTGCCCCTGGTAGCATGATGTCTAGCAATCGGGCCCTGCGGTCGGCGCGTGATGCTGTCGATGCTCACCATGTTTGGGAGCTCGATCCGGCTGAGATCCAAGACGAGCGATACTCGGATCGCCTCGACCCAAAGGATGTGCACGACCTTCGCGCGTCGATTGAACAAAACGGGCAGACTGTGCCCATCCTTGTTCGGCGCCATGCGACCGACCCCAATCGGTATCTCCTCGTCTATGGACGCCGCCGTCTTGAGGCCATTCGTGCCTCCGACAAAGTGAGCAAGGTTCGCGCCCTCATCGCTAACCTGGACGATACGGCGGCACTCCGCGCTCAGGTTTCAGAGAATACTGGTAGACGTGACCTGAGTTACATCGAGCGTGCCCTCTTCGCTCAGGAACTGCTCGATAGTGGCTTTGGCTCGCAGGCACAGATTGCCGAAGTGCTCAACGTGACCCGTTCGGCGGTATCGATGTCGATCTCGGTTGCCAAGGCGATCGGAACTGCACTGGCCCATGCAATCGGACCGGCGCACGGCGTCGGCCGTCCCAGATGGGAAGCTTTGGCCAAGGAGCTTGCCGACAGCCGGATCGAGAACGACGATCTTTCTCGAATTGCTCTTGATGTTCGCGCCAAGGCTGCCGCGAACGAACAGGCGGATGAGGATCCGCAGGTTGATCCTTCGGTGGCGGCTTTTGAGGCCGTTGCGCGGCACGTAAAAAAGAGTGTGAGCTCGACGCTCGGCAAGAAGCCGAGATCGAAGACCACTGCTCTTGTGATCGATGGCACGCCCGTGGGCGCTATCAAGAGATCTGGCCGGGCGCTTCGCCTGGACCTGACGGATGTGGATGATGCCTTTGCGGAGTGGCTTGATGCCTGCGCGCAGGACGTCCTCGAAGAGCTTCACGATCGCTGGAAAGGCGAGACATGAAGAGAGGCAGAGCAGCAACAAAAAGGAGGCACGGTACAGGCTAAAGAAAAGGTCCCGCAAAGCTTGCGCTCCACGAGACCCCAACTTTGATCTTAGCACTTTCAAGGTAGTGGGCCGGCGCGCAAACCGCAAGTCATATGTGATTCGCGGAACAGCTTTTCTATGCCTTCGTGAATGACATCATGGAGTACACACCGATTTCGCCGTTTATGCGGCCGATCTCGCACGCCCAACTGCGCGTGGTCGAGCGTCCTGAGGCGTCTGTTCCGGGCAAGCCCGTCAACAAGTGGGAGCTCCTTCGCGAGCTGTCCAAGGCGCAGGCGGCCTTTGGGGTTTCCGAACGCGATCTGACCGTTCTGCAGGGGCTTCTCAGCTTCTTTCCGGATGATGCACTTGGCGGGAATACCGAGATGGTCGTCTTCCCGTCGAACAAGGCAATCTGCGAGCGGCTGAACGGCATGCCCTGCTCCACGATGCGCAGGCACATTGCCCGTCTGGTGGATGCTGGCTTGCTCATGCGGCGCGATAGCCCCAACGGGAAGCGCTATGTCCGAAAGCACGGCGAAGAGCGCGTGGCCTTCGGCTTCGACCTGTCGCTACTCTACTGTCGATCCGAGGAGATTGCACGGGCCGCAGAGGCTGTGCTTGAGGCCGAGGACCGTGTCCGGAGACTGCGGGAGGTCGTGAGCCTCATGCGGCGCGATCTTGCTGCCCTGGCGGATTTCGGAGAAGAGGTCCAGCCAGGCCTCGGCCTCTGGGATCAGTTTCGCGACAAGGCTGTCCTCACAGCACGCGCCCTTCGCCGCAAGCTCACGCTCGAGGAGCTCTCAGCATTTCGCGCCGACCTTGAAGCCCTTCTCGACCACGCACGCAACGTCATTGATGGTCCTGAAACAGAAGAAATGAACACCAATGGTGCCAATATTGAGCGCCACCATCATAATTCAAATGAAGAATCTATAGATCTTGAACCTGCCTTGGAAGAAGGCGGGGCGGCGGCCGGCACGCCAGATGTTGAAACGGATGCGCCTGTGGCTGACGTGGAAGAAGCGGACATAAGACGCGTGCCAAAGATCCCGCTCCATCTGGTGATCGCAGGCTGCCCGTCGCTCAAAACTTTCTACCAGGGCGATATCCGCCACTGGCATCAGCTTTTCGACGCGGCTTGCCATGTGCGGCCCGCCATGGGGATCAGTGCTTCCGCTTGGGAAGAAGCGCAACGGTTCATGGGCCCCGAGCAGGCATCGATCGTTGTTGTCGCCATGCTGGAACGCTTCGCCGACATCCGATCGCCCGGTGGCTATCTCCGTGCGCTGACATCGAAGGCGGCGGCGGGCGAGTTCTCCTGCGGGCCGATGGTCATGGCACTGATGTCCCGGCGAAGCGCGGCGTGATGTTCACAGCTGTGAACATTCTCCCCGTCGGCGTCCCAATCGATGAAGTTCACAGCTGTGAACTCTCTGCGCCGTCTGATGAGCAACCAGCAGATAGAGGGAGTGAGATCGGGAGAGTGGCTTCCGGCGCCCGTCGTGGAGAAGATCTGATGGCGAAAGCAGCTCAGAACATCACCCTGTCCCCGTCGCGGGATATCCCCTTCAACAAGCTCGTGCTGAGCCAGTCCAACGTGCGGCGCATAAAGGCCGGCGTCTCGGTCGAAGAACTGGCCGAGGATATCGCCCGCCGCGGGCTCCTGCAGAGCCTGAACGTCCGGCCCATGCTCGATGCCGAGGGTGTCGAGACCGGCACGTTCGAGATCCCCGCCGGTGGCCGCCGATTCCAGGCGCTGTCGCTCTTGGTGAAGCAGAAGCGGCTGGCGAAGTCAGCGCCGATCCCTTGCATCGTTCGGGACGCCGCGTCGGAGATCCTCGCCGAGGACGACTCGCTGGCGGAGAACATGCAGCGCGTTGCCCTGCATCCGCTCGACCAGTTCCGTGCGTTCCAGGCTCTGCGCGAGAAGGGTCAGCGCGAGGAGGCAATTGCGGCGGCCTTCTTCGTCACGCCCCAGATCGTCAAGCAGCGCCTGAAACTTGCCTCCGTGGCCCCTGCCCTGCTTGAGGTCTATGCCGAGGATGGCATGACGCTCGAACAGCTGATGGCCTTCACGGTGAGCCCGGATCACGCGCGTCAAGTGCAGGTCTGGGAAGCGGTGAAGAACTCCTGGAACAAGGAGCCCTACGCCATCCGGCGCATGCTGACATCGTCGCGCGGTCTTCGTCGGTGTCGATGCCTATGAGGAGGCGGGCGGTGTCGTCCTGCGCGATCTCTTCCAGGGTGATGACGGCGGCTGGCTCGAGGACCCCGCCCTACTCGATCGGCTGGTCTCCGAGAAGCTCCAGGCCCAAGCCGAGGCGCTGACCTCGGAGGGCTGGAAGTGGATCGAGGTGGCGACCGACCTGCCCTATGGCTACAGCCACGGTCTGCGACGTCTGGCCGGTGATCCCGCACCGATGACCGACGAGGAAAGCGCGTCTCATGCGACGCTGCTCGCCGAGTATCGTGCACTGGAGGAGGAATACTCCGGCCAGGACGAATACCCCGAGGAGATCGACGCCCGGCTCGGTCAGCTCGAGATGGCGATGGAAGCGTTCGAACAGCGGCCCTTGATCTACGACACTGCCGAGGTTGCGCGGGCGGGGGTCTTCGTGTCGCTGGATCGGGACGGCAGCTTGGCTGTCTATCGCGGCTATGTCCGGCCCGAGGACGAGCCGCGCGAGGAGACCGCGGTCCAGGATGGTGATGGCGCGGATGCCATGGGGCAGGGAGGTGATGCCTGCGGTTCCAACTGGAACCCGTCGGCGACCTCCGCTGGCGGCACCGTCATCACCTCGGGTGGTCAGCCGATTGGCGCGGATGCATCCGACGAGGAAGACGACGGGGCACTGAAGCCGCTGCCCGAGCGGCTGGTCATGGAACTGACCGCCCATCGGACCCTCGCGCTGCGTGAGGCCATCGGGCGTTCGCCGGACGTTGCTCTGACGCTCCTGCTCCTGAAGTTGGTGACGGACACCTTCCGCACCTCCTCTGCGACAGGCAGCTGCCTCGAAGCCTCGGTCCGCCACGTCTACATGTCAGCGCAGGCACCGGACCTGAAGGACAGCGTCGTGGCGAAGCTCGTCGATGAACGGCACGCGGCCTGGGAGGCCGATCTGCCTCTCGGCGATGATACGGTGCTCTGGGACTATCTGTCCGTTCTCGATCAGGGCAGCCGTCTGGCGATCCTGGCGCATTGCCTCAGCTTCGGGATCAACGCGCTCCATGAGAAGGTGAACCCTTATGGAGCTGGCATCTCCGCCAGTGGCCTGACCCGCCGCATGGCCCATGCCGATCTCGTGGCGCGCGCGGTCGATCTCGACATGGTCGAGGCGGGCTGGGAGCCGACGGTCGATGGCTATCTCAACCGCGTGCCCAAGGCACGGATCCTCGAAGCCGTGCGCGAGGCGAAGGGGGAGGGGACTGCGCAACTTCTCGATCATCTCAAGAAGGGTGAGATGGCGACTGAAGCCGAGCGGCTCCTCAAGGGCAGCGGTTGGTTGCCCGAGGTCCTGCGCCGGGCAGATCTGGTGGCGCGCGACGGCGAGGATCTCGCGGAAGGGCAGGGGGAAGATGTGGGCGAGCCCGAAGACATCGATCTCCCGGCTTTCCTGACTGCTGATCTGCCGGACGGCGACGCGTCGATGATGGCAGCCGAGTGATCTGAGCCATCCGGTGGGCGGGGAAACCCGCCCCCATTCCAACAAAATACAGCAATATCAATATGATGAATGCAAACACTCGCATTCGGGATGAGGAATCATGTCTGCAACAACTATCATCGACTCTGCCCCTCTGGGGGCGCTGATCCGCTACACCGACGGCAGTCCCAAGCCGCCGGCACGGTTCACCAAGAAGCTTGCCGCCTGGGAGAGATCGAACGGCGTGGGCCGTCTTGTGAAGAAGGAGCCGCCGAGGGCCTATCCAACCTGGACGGCTCCAGCATCCTTTACGCTGCATGAGGGGAACTTCTCCTCGGACGGGGTCATTCTCGTCACAATCATGCGCAGCCATTCGGCCGACAGCCGTCTGATCTTCGAGGTGGCCGAGGAACCCAAGCCCGGGCAAGTCCGCGTGCTTCTGGACTTCGGTGGCAACACTGAACTGCTGCATCTCGGGGAGTCCGTCACCGCGGCCGAGCTCTGGATCGCGCGAGAAGGCTATCGCAATGCACGGTTCGAAATCGTCGGTGCCGAGGACGGCGATAGGGCAGGGGACGCGGACCTGGCCGCCTGAGCCCTGACAATGCGTGAGGGGCCTGCCGAAGGGCCGGGCCTCTCACCGATCACACCCTCGTCCCGCCATGACGCGGGGCGCCAGAAGATCCATCCCCCAATGCGGAGGTCTTCAACCAAGAGCCTCCCCGGGGAGGCGGGCGGCATTTCAAGCATCAGCGGGATAACTGGCTCCTGACGTTAGGGGACCATACCCCGCTCGCCATTCCCTTCCTTGCCCCGAATCCCGTCTTCGAGATCAACCCGCGAGGGGTCGGACTACGGGCAAGCCCGTGCCGCCGGGTGGATTCGGGCGAGCCGAACGCACCCGGTGATGTCAGCCAGTTTTCGGGCCTGCGGGGTCCTGTCGCGCGGGAGATGGTCCCCCGCCTCCAAGACAGGAGCCAAACAGATGTCCCGCAAAGATGCACACGCCTTCGCCGCCTCCCTCGCCGCCACCCTCATGGTCTCGATCGTCGTCTTCCAGGCAGGGGATGGAACCTTCGGCGCCGTCCCCGCCGATGAAATCGACGGCGACGAGGTTCAAGTAGATGGAGTGGTTGCCGCCCTCCCCTGACGGCATCGCAATGTGCCAAGATTGTGGTGTTCAAGGCCACACAACGGAGAGGACGGCGAGATGGACGATATGATGATCGGAGTTGATCTGGCAAAGAATGTTTTCCAGCTTCACGGGACCCTGCGAACGGGGGAAGTGCAGTTCCGCAAGAAGCTTACGCGACAGCAGTTTGCGATATTCATGGCCCAGCAGGCTCCTTGCTTGGTCATTTTCGAGGCCTGTGGTGGCGCGCATTACTGGACGCGGGAAATGGAATCGCTTGGGCACAAAGTTAAACTGATCGCGCCGCAATACGTGCGCCCGTTCGTGAAGCGCCAAAAGAATGACGCTGCCGATGCCGAGGCGATCGTGATCGCAGCACGCCAAGCCGAGATGCGCTTCGTTGAGCCCAAAACGATTGACCAGCAGTCGCACGCAGCGGTGTTCCGCGGCCGGGAGCGGCTGGTTCATCAGCGGACTGCTGATGTAAACGCCCTGCGAGCGCTGCTACACGAACATGGCCACGTGTTTCCTGTAGGAATGCGCTACCTTGATCGCATGACGGTGCTTGTGGAAGATAAAGCCGCCGACCTGCCCGCGCTGGTCCGGGAAGAGTGCCAGGACATGCTGGCGCAGATTGCAGAGAAAACAGCGCGGATCACCGAGCGCACCGCGAAACTCAAGGCGCTGGCCAGCCAGTCGGACACGGCGCGCCGACTCCAGACCATGCCAGGAGTGGGACCGATGACGGCCGTCGCGGTCGAAGCGTTTGGCCCCGACATGGCACAGTTCAAGACCGGGCGCGACTTTGCGGCGTGGTTAGGGCTAGTGCCCAGGCAGCATTCCTCGGGAGGCAAAGAGCGCTTGGGGCGCATGACTAAGGCGGGCCAAGCCGATATCCGACGCCTTCTGATCATGGGCGCAATGTCGCGACTGGGTTGGCTTGGGCGGCCAAAGATTGCGCAGGGCAGCTGGCTGTCACGAATGTTGGCGCGCAAGCCGACAATGCTGGTCGCGATCGCGCTGGCCAACAAGATGGCCCGTCAGATTTGGGCGATGCTGAGGAAGAACGAAGATTACAAGGATCCGGCGCTTGCAGTCGCGGCATGATGCTCATGCTGGACTGATAGCGACGGTGCCAAGGGGAGTGTGAGAAGACGACGACCTGAATGGGCAAAATGATCGAACAGATCCGGATTGAGAAAACCAGCTCAGCGATACGAGTTGAAAGCTCGATGTGTAGATTTGGACCCAATCCGCTGATCACCATCCCGGCCCGCGGCTTCTGGAAGTGCCGCAATACGAGGCCTGACAGAAGTTCGCACTCGATCACGCGCCAATAAGGTCAGAATCTTCTTGCGCTAAAGGCGGCAACCACAGAAGTCGCTGAGGTCGATCCGTGGGCATGACGCTCACGGCCCCAACGAGGGCTCGGCATCGGGGCAGTGGCCCCGATCTGGGCATTTCGCCGGTAAACCGTTCCGGTCGACCGATCGGATGAGCCGACAAGTGGTCGGCGCGGCCTCCATGAAAGTCGCTTGATCATCGAAGGTGTTCATCGGAAGCTGATCATTACGGTTCGGGGGCCGATAGAATGCTCTATAAATCATTGATTTCATTATACGGTTCGTCGCTCGCGGGTAAGTCGGCTCCCAAAGACGATTTGATTTGGCACTTCACACCGTCCGACGACCTGCGGCAGTTTCGTGTTTATGCGTTGGATGCGCTACAGCAGGCCAAGGTATTCCTGCTCGATCACCTGGCAGCCGCCTACACTGACACGCTTCACGATGCCGTCTCGAAACAGGCTGAGGAAGCTGGGGTGCCTGCCATGGCAATCCTCGGTGAAGTGAAGCTTCCTGCTCCCGTCGTTTGGGTCGAGTTCGACGATCGCGAACTGGGCGTTGCACGATTTGAGCGCGCTTCACCTGTGACCAGGCACGATGAAAAGCCTTGGCCATCTGCGCATTACGATGTTCCACCGCCGCGAGAATTCGCAAGTCGTCGATCCGATCTGTGCGCTCCTCGTCAAGCGGACACCGACAAGACAGCTGAACTATGACGACGTCGAGGTCGAGCTGAGCCGATCCGTGGTCGATTTCCGCGTGCGGAGCGGCGATACGATGGAAATGATCCACGGTCGCCGCACGGTGCACCAGGTTGAAACCGGGTATGACCTGTTCATTCCCTACGCTCTGTTTGCAATGCTGGTCTCACCGGATCTTGGCGGGATCATTCCAACGGAAACCGAAACCTTCACCGTCAAGGATACCAAGACTGCCCGGAAGTTCGGCAAGTCGTGGATACTTGGCGCCCAGAAATCACATCTAACCATCCGTATCGGCCCGCAGGCCGCTGCGCACATGGCGGAAAGAACCGCTCGCCTTGAATTCGAGAGGCAGACGCTTGAGGCGCGGAACGGCCCCGTTCGTCATTGGGTGTCCGAGCATGAGCGGCACTACCGAAGCGGCAAAGTCGTTCTGGTCAAAGGTCATCACCGGGGCCAAGCACCTGACCCCAATCTGGCGACACGGGTGATGGGCCCGAAACGCGAGGAATTCGAGTTTGACCTCTCCGAGGTCGTGCCATCAAGAACCGAATGATCGGGTCGTCGGCAACTTCATACGGCTAGATCGTCTTTCGACTTCCCGGCAGCCAAAGCCTCCACGAACCATTGCGGTTTGCGCCCCCGGCCCGACCAAGTGAGCGCTGGGTTCTCAGGGTGCCGGTATTTCGCCGCGACAGGCGCACGGGAGGACTTCGTTTCGGTGCCGACAAGTTCGGCCAGGGAGTAGCCCAGTTCCCGGGCGAGGGCTTCCACCTTGGCGCGGGCTTCCGCCTTCTGCCGATCCTCGAATGTGGAAATCGCCTTGGCGACGTCCTTCTGCATTTTCTTCAGCTCGCCGAGCGACAGTGCCTCGAGATCGTAATCAGCCATTGATGCAGTCCGTGTCCTGAATGTCCCGGTATCGATAGCCCGTTGCGGCGGGCTGCCGCAACTCCCGCAAGGCAAGGGCCGGAGTGGCAAAGGCTGGTGATCGCCGTTTTCGGCGCCAGTGAGGTGCTGGACTGGGGTCAGGCTGTCCCGATGGGCAAGGTGACAGGGTCTGGCATGGGCTCCCCGCGCATCTCTGTCTTCTCGGCCATCCCTTCGACTGACAATCCCCTAATCCCGTTCGTTTGCCTGCATGCAACCCCGCGTCAGTCCGGGCCGTGTTGCCCCTTTGGGGCTGCCCGCTCCATCCCGGTCCTCTGGGGGTTTCCGGCGTCCGTTCCGTCCACCGTGCACGCGTCACCCGACGGGCTTTTTCCGGGTCTTGTCGAAGGGACGGTCCCG
>LNFM01009841.1_pt1 | contig 13690 bp, 8 predicted proteins | sample 596031 | NCBI WGS metagenome assembly LNFM01 (sample SAMN04254537, study PRJNA301005) | activated carbon metagenome | isolation source: dual media filters at the Ann Arbor, Michigan drinking water treatment plant | place: USA: Ann Arbor
AGAACTTGAACAGGTAGTAGGTATCACGCTCGATCGACAGAGCTAACTCGGACAGGAAGGAGAACCAACCATGATCCGACAATCGGACAGGAAACAGGTTGTGATGGGCGTCGCGGCAATCGGTGTGATCGCCGGAGTCGCCGTCGGCTATGTGTTCGCCCACGGGATGATGGGAGCAGGAGGTGTCTTGGCCTCTCCGAGGCAGGCGGGTGTGACGAAGGGTATGGATATGGAACAGATGGCTCCAGCGGCTGAAAAATCTATAGAAGGAATGGCGGGCATGTCCGCAGCGCCGCCTGGAACTGTGCCAATTTCGGCTGTGACGAGACAGTTGATCGGCGTACGGAGCGCGGCAGCTGTGTACAAGACGTTGACGCAAGAGATTCGCACAGTCGGCACGGTCGGCTACGACGAACGTGGATTGACTCAGGTCACCTTGAAAACCGCTGGATGGGTCCGCGAGGTTTTTATCGATTCGGTCGGCAGGCCTGTGCGCAAAGGCGAACCGCTGTTCACCTTCTACTCACCGGATCTCCTGGCTACGCAGGATGAATACTTATTGGCCTTAAGGGCACAGGCCCAACTGGCCGCGAGCCCTCTGGATGAAGCCAAAGCCAACGCGGCCTCCCTCGTGGCCAGCGCGCGGGAGCGGTTGCGGCTATGGGACCTGACCGATACGCAAATCACGGCTCTGGAGCGTAGAGGCAAGGCTGAGCCGGTGCTCACGGTCTATGCCCCCTCCTCCGGGATCGTTCTCAAGCGAGAGGCCTTGCCGGGAAAGTATGTGGAGCCAGGCACGACCCTGTACGAAGTCGCAAATCTCTCCACAGTCTGGATCTCTGCCGACATCTATGAGTCCGAGATCGCATCGGTGAAGCTCGACCAACCGATTTCCGTCTCATTCGCTTCCTATCCAGGAGAAACCTTTCGTGGAAACATGGCGTATATCTACCCTTCATTGAACCAGGAAGCCCGCACGGTGCGTGTGCGATTTGAATTGCCGAACCCTGGGCTGAAGCTGAAGCCGGGCATGTATGGGAACGCCACCTTGCAGACGGATGCGGCCACAGCCTTGGTTGTGCCTAAGGAGGCAGTCCTGGAGACTGGGCTCCGTCAACTCGTATTCATGGATCGGGGGCAAGGCCGATATGAGCCTGCGTCAGTCAAGTTAGGGCGTCGAAGTCAGGATTCTGTGGAAGTGCTGGAAGGGCTCAACGAAGGAGATCGCATCGTGACCTCGGCCAATTTCCTGCTGGACGCAGAGAGCAAGTTGACCTCGGCCTCAAGCATGCAGGCCATGATGGGCCGGATCGGCATGGGTGATTGGCAGATGCGCGGCGCGTACGAGGGGAAGATGGAAGGCATGGATATGGGCAATATGAAAGGGATGGAGGGAATGCAAGGCATGAAGGGGATGGAAGGCATGCCGGGCATGGAGATGGGAAGCAAGAAAGAGGGAGCTGAGACCCGTCAGGTGAACGGACTCACACTCGCTCTCACGACGGCACCGGAACACCCCAAGTCCGGTGATGTGCTGCTCAAGGTCAAGCTGACAGATCAGTCCGGTAAGCCGGTGACCAATGCACAAGTTGGGTTCGTCTATACGATGCCAATGCCTGGCATGACCGATTCCAAAGCAGTGGCTCGCCATACTGCGGATGGGCTCTACGAAGGCAAGGTTATGTTCGGCATGGGCGGCACCTGGGTTGTGACGGTCAACGTGACGGTACCAGGGCGACCGCCCGTTGCCGAACAGTATCAGTTCTCGGTTGGCGCCGGGGGCATGTAACCAGGGAAAGCTGGCGTCTCGGCGCCCTCGGGTGGGAGGGTGAGAAAGAATGATCGCACGACTCATTGACGGAAGCGCCCGTAATCCGATCCTCGTGATCATTTGCGTGGGGCTATTGGGTGTCTGGGGCTTGTGGGCGGGATTTAAGGTGCCGCTGGATGCGGTGCCGGACCTGTCCGATGTCCAGGTGACCATCTACACCGAATGGCAGGGGCGCAGCCCTACGTTGATCGAAGACCAGGTCACCTATCCGATCGTCACGTCTCTGCTGGCTGGGCCGAAAGTGAAACGGGTGCGAGGAGTTTCGGAATATGGGGTCTCCTATGTCTACGTGATTTTCGAAGATAAAACGGACTTGTACTGGGCGCGCAGTCGGGTGCTGGAGTACATGCAAAAGTTGACCGGGAAGTTACCCGCTGGAGTCGCGCCGACTCTAGGCCCTGACGCGACCGGTGTTGGGTGGGTGTATCAGTATGCACTGGTCGATGAGTCTGGCGCACACGACCTGGCGCAGCTCCGCAGTCTTCAAGATTGGTATCTGCGCTTTCAACTGGAAAGTGTGCCAGGTGTGGCAGAAGTATCGGCAGTCGGCGGGTTCGTGAAGCAGTATCAAATCGAAGTGGACCCGAACACGTTGGCCGCCTACCGGTTACCGATCAAGACGATCATCGAAGTTGTCCGGAACAGCAATGCGGAGGTGAGCGGCCGTGTCTTAGAAATGGCCGGCACGGAATACGTGATTCGCGGGCGCGGCTACCTGCGTTCGGTTGAGGATATCGAGCTGATCCCCGTCGGGACCGATGGGCGCGGCACGCCTATCTTGATCCGGGACATTGCCCATGTACACATCGGGCCGGACCAGCGTCGGGGCGTCGCTGAGTTGGACGGCAAGGGCCAGACAGTCGGCGGGATTGTGATCATGCGGGCTGGGGAGAACGCCCTCGCTGTGATCGAACGGGTCAAAGCCAGGTTGGCAGAGATCACACCGGCTCTGCCGAAGGGCGTCCACATCGTTCCCACCTACGACCGGTCCGATCTCATTCATCGAGCCATTGACGTGCTTCGCGAGAAGCTCGTGGAAGAGAGTATCATCGTCAGCCTGGTCGCGGTCGTCTTTCTGTTTCACCTACGTAGCGCCCTAGTGGCCATTCTCATCTTGCCTGTGGCAGTCCTGCTCGCTTTCATCCCGATGGCCTACCTGAACATCACCTCCAGCATCATGTCGCTCGGTGGTATTGCCATTGCCATCGGCGCAATGGCGGATGCGGCCATCGTCATGGTGGAAAACGCCCACAAGCGGCTGGAACAGACTCCGAATGCAGACCGGATCGAGACGATCATCGCGGCGGCCAAAGAAGTCGGCCGTCCTCTGTTCTTCTCGCTGCTGGTGATTGCCGTGTCGTTTCTGCCGATCTTCGCGCTGGAAGCTCAGGAGGGGCGATTATTCACACCCTTGGCCTACACCAAGACGTTCTCGATGCTCTTTGCCACTGTGCTCTCGGTGACGTTGGCTCCTGTGTTGATGGTGCTCCTGATTCGCGGACACATCCGAGCAGAAGCCAAGAATCCATTGAACCGGTTGTTGGTCGCACTCTATCGCCCCATCCTCTCCGGCGCGTTACGTGTCCGGTGGCTGACGCTGGGATTGGCAGTGGTGATCGTGGGACTCACGGCGCCGATCTTTTCCCGCCTCGGCGCGGAATTCATGCCGCCGTTGAATGAAGGAACGATCCTCTACATGCCGACCACCGTGCCGGGTCTCTCGATTCCTGAGTCGGCCAAGGTACTACAGATTCAGGATCAGTTGCTCATGACCTTCCCTGAAGTGGAACGAGTGTTCGGCAAGATGGGGAAGGCCCCGACTGCCACTGATCCGGCCTTTGTCGGCATGGCAGAAATCACGATTACTCTCAAGCCGGAAGCACAATGGCGGCCCGGCATGACCTGGGACCGTTTATTGGATGAAATGGATGCGAAGCTGCGCATTCCAGGCTTTCCGAACATCTGGTGGATGCCGATTCAAACCCGCACTGAAATGATCACGACCGGTGTGCGAAGCCCGGTCGGCATTAAAGTTCTTGGGCCGGATCTGAAGACCATTGAGAAAATCGGCTTAGAGATCGAGCAAGTCTTGGCTACTGTGCCGGGCACCAAGAGCGCCTTTGCCGAACGGCTCAACGAAGGCTACTATCTGGATCTGACGGTGAACCGGCGTGAAGCAGCCCGCTATGGTCTGACTGTGGGGGATGTGCAATCTGTCATTACCTCGGCTATCGGCGGCGAAACCGTGACAACCACGGTCGAGGGACGCGAGCGCTATCCGGTCAATGTGCGCTACAAGCGCGAATTGCGCGATGATCCCGACAGGCTCAAGAGGGTGCTGATTCCCACGCCGAGCGGCGCGCAGATCCCGCTTGGGCAAATTGCCGATCTCGCCATCACCCAGGGGCCTCCATCAATCGCGGATGAAGCGGGAGCGCTGGCCGGTTTGGTCTCGGTCGCGGTCAGTGGACGAGACCTGCGCGGCTATGTCGAAGACGCCCAACGCACGGTGCGAGACCGGGTGACATTACCCTCCGGCTACCGGCTGATCTGGACCGGTCAATACGAGCATCTGGTGCGGGCCGAAGAGCGGTTAAAGCTGGTCGTCCCCTTGACCATTGGGATCATTCTCTTGCTGCTCTATCTCAACTTCGGTTCGCTGGCGAAATCGCTGATCGTGCTCCTGTCCGTCCCCTTCGCCGCGATCGGGGCCATCTGGTATCTCGACTACCTGGGCTACAACTTGAGCGTGGCTGTCTGGGTGGGCATCATTGCGCTGGCAGGTGTGGCGGCCGAGACCGGCGTGGTCATGCTCGTCTATCTCGACGAGGCCTATGAGCGGCGTATACGCGAAGGCCGCATGACGACGGCACAGGACTTACGAGAAGCCATTATGGAAGGAGCGGTACAGCGCGTGCGTCCCAAGATGATGACCGTGGCGGCAATCATGGGCGGCTTGCTCCCTATCATGTGGACCACCGGTACCGGCGCCGACGTGATGAAGCGGATTGCCGCGCCGATGATTGGCGGCATGATGTCCTCTATGGTGCTGACAATGCTGGTGATTCCAGTATTGTATGCCTTGTGGCGGAGCCGATCCCTGCCCAGAAAGATGGATTCTGCCTTGCCTTGACGGACCGTTAAGACGCGAATGAGCGGTGTCATGACACAGAGGCTGAGCTTTTTAGGTGAGTACAAGCAGGAACGGTGGCGATGGTGGAGGTATCCGGGGTGACAATCCCTGTGTTGTAGGACGGAGTAGTACGAACCTTATGAAGATTGCTTTTCATGGGTAGAATGATTTCGAAAAATTGTGCGGCGTTGTCTCATCGGCTGTGGTATATTTTGGGAGGAATGTTAGATACGAGCCATATAAAGTGGCTGTTCTTCGGGCTGATTCTCCTCCTTGGAGTCCAACTCACCGGTCTCACCTGCCTGGATGAGTGGCAAGGCCCGTTCCACTCAGCACAAATTGAAATCGTGGTCAATTCTCCGTCTCCGGAGGGGAACGTGTCGGATCATGGATGTCCTTGTCATTTTATATTCCAGTCGGTATCCCTTGTCGTTCCTGAGCTCCTGTCTCCTCACACAGATGATATAAGCTCAAGTCACATGCTATACGTGCCAACCTTCGTCGTGTCCCTCTTCCATCCTCCTCTCAGCATCTAACGCGTCACCAGAGTCGTTGCACATAGTACGATCGAGGCTAGCATTGTCCGCCCTGCGGACAATGAGGATTCCTGCACTATACGGTCATGTAACTTATCGGCAGCATCACGTTGCTCTTAGAAGGCATCGGGGATCGCCGAGCATGAACGATAGCTCAATACAAGGTCCAGAGGTGAACGAAAGGGAGCAGTCTTATGATGGGGATGCGAGGCGCGAATTGGGTGGGCTTTTTGATGTTGGTGATCTTTCTTTTGATTCATGAGCCGATATGGCTGTTCCTGGGGTTCGACACCACGGAATTTGATAGCACGAAGATCCTGCGGGCTATTCCGGTTGCAGCCTACGTCATTGTTGCAGCCGTATTGTTAATACGAGAAGGTCCCAATCGCGACGAATCTTGATCGATTTTGACGATGCAAGACCTGTGTCGGCTGGTTGATGTGCAAATCACTGCACCTCACACGAAAGGAGGAGTTGTCATGGTACATCGGCTGCTGCGAACTCTGTCTTTGGCCGGAGTCCTCTTGCTGGTCCTTCTTACTGGCACAGTGGTCCTGGCGCAAGACAATCGTTCCTATCGATTGGACGAAATAACCGATATGGCGTTGAAACACAATCCAGCTTTGCAGGAAGCGGCCACTCTCATCGATCAAGGGAGAGGTGCTCAAGCGACTGCAGCGGCCTATCCTAATCCATCCATTACCGGAACATTGGGACCGGGCAGAACGCGAGAGGGCCTCCGCGATAGCAATTTTTTCGAACGTGGAGTGGCAGTGAGCCAACCTGTGGAGTGGCCGGGTATTCGTCAAGCCCGTCAGCGGGCGGCAGAGGCCGCGCTCGCCGGATCCCAGGCGGCTGTTGATGCGACTCGTTTGAATCTGCTTGCTGAAGTAAAGATCGCCTTCTACCAACTCCTTCTCGCCCAGCGCAATGAAGAACTGATAATGGAAGCTCTCGCCAGCGTGCAGGAGTTCCTGCGCGGCGTCAAAGCAAGGGTGGATGCTGGGCAGGCGAGGCCATTTGAAGCCCTGAAGGCAAATGTAGAAGTTCAAAAGGTAAGTAATGATCTGAATCATGCACGACACGCATTGGTTGTCGGACGCTCTCGACTGAATGCACTGACCGGCGGCCTGCTCGGTAAGAACTTCGACGTTCAGGGCAACTTTGTCTCACCCCCGTTAGAACTTAACTCGGATGGCTTGGTCGAAAGCGCTAGCACACAGCACCCGACTGTCCGTCGTGTTCGAAAAGAGATTGAACGAGCGGAGCACAGCGTTGCTCAGGAACGCCAATCGCTGATTCCCTTTGTCACCATCTCCGGCATCTTTCAACAGGAAGCGGCCGAGACGGCCTACCTGGCTCGATTGAGTGTCCCCATACCGCTCTGGTATCGGCGGCAGGGAGAAATCACAGGAGCCTTGTCGGCGAAGCAACGGGCTGAAGCAGAACATGTGAGGTTACAAAATGAACTAGTGGCAGCAATTACCGAATCTGTGGAGGAAGCCCATGCCGCCCAGGACCGGATCGGGGTGTTTGAAAAAGGTTTATTAAAACAGGCGGAAGAAACAGTGAGAATCGCAAGGATAAGTTTTCAGCAGGGCGCGGCGAGCCTGCTCGAATTCATTGACGCTCAACGAGTGCATCGACAAATGTTGTTGGAATATGCGCAGGCACAGGCGAGCTTCTCCGTCGAGGTGGCGCGGTTAGAACGCTGGACAGGGGAGCTTCGATGAGCGGACGCACTAAACAGTCTCATATCAGTGCGAATGCTCGTATTCTCTTGGGAAGTCTACTTGCTTCCCTTGCCCTGGGCTGCAATGACAGTCGCGTGGAACAGCCGGCGCGGAAGGCAACCGCTGAGCAAGAGAGAATTCAGACCAGTCATGAGACTGATGAACCACATCAACTTACAGTTCCACCTGAGGCGCAGGAAGGACAAACGTTCCAGACTGCCCGAGTTGAACGCCGCCCATTTCGTGATGAAATCGCAGTCACGGCCACGATCAAGCCCAACGAATACCGTCTGGCGCATCTGAGCCCTCGCATCGAAGGCCGGGTCATCGATGTGAAAGCAGTGCTCGGCCAACACGTTAAGTCAGGACATGTCCTGGCCCTCATGGATAGCATCGAACTGGGGCAAAAGAAATCAGATTTCCTTCAGGCGAAGACGAACCATGAGGTCGATAAGCGGAATTATGTTCGCGAAGAGGGATTGTATAAAGAACAGATTACCTCGGAAAAGGAATTCTTAGACGCCAAGGGGCGCTATGAAAAGAGCCTTGCGGCCTTCCGCGCCGCTCATGAAGCATTACGCCTCATCGGCCTGTCCGAAGAAGACATCAAGCGTATCGATTGGAGTACTAAAGACCAACCTCTCTCCTATTTCCCCTTGGTCTCCTCCTTGAACGGGACCGTAATCGAGCGGACGATCACGTTGGGAGAATTAATCAGTCCGAAGGATAGGGCCTTTACGATTGTCGACTTGGCTACGGTATGGATCATCCTTGATGTCTACGAACAGAATCTCGCGGCTGTTCGAGTAGGAGCCGATGTGGAAATTACGGTGGACGCCTTTCCTGGTGAAACCTTCAAGGGAACCATCGTCTATCTCAGTGATGTCCTGAGTCCCGAGACCCGCACGATCGATGCGCGAGTCGAGATTCCCAATCCACAACGTCGTCTGCGTCCGGGCATGTTTGCGAGAGCGGCGGTCATCTTATCGGAGCGCGGCTCCTATGCGCTCATCGTGTCGTTGGACGCTCTTCAACAGGTGAACGACCAGACCGTCGCATTTGTGGAAAAGAAACCAGGTGCGTATGAGGTGAGGGCGGTGACCGTGGGACGACGATCACCGCCGTATGGCGAGATTCGATCAGGCCTGCGCGAGGGTGAGAGGGTCGTGACAACCGGCTCGTTCTTTCTCAAGTCGCTTTTGCTGAAAGAACAAATCGGGGGGAGTAGCGAGTGATGTGTCTGGAGGTCACTTTCCATGCTGAATCGAATCCTTGAATTCTCGCTGGCCAACCAGTTTCTGATCCTGGTGTTTGCCAGCCTCATTGTCTTTAGCGGCATCTATGCCATGCGGGAGCTGCCCATTGATGCCGTCCCGGATGTGACCCCGAACCAAGTCCAAATTCTCACGAATGCTCCGGGACTCTCCCCGGTCGAAGTTGAACAATTCATCACCTTCCCTGTCGAGACTGCAATGTCTGGCTTGCCGGGTATCTCCCTGATCCGATCTGTCTCCCGGTTCGGACTCTCGGCGGCAACCATCTATTTTGACGAGGGAATGGACATTTATTTCTGTCGGCGCCTGGTGATGGAACGTCTCCCTCGGGCTCGCGAGGCGATCGGGGTGCGTTTTGGCCATCCAGAATTGGGGCCAATTTCAACGGGATTGGGCGAGATTTACCAATTCGAGGTCAAGGGAGTTGGCTATTCCCTCATGGAGCTGCGGACGATCCTGGATTGGGATATTGCGTTCAAGCTCCGCTCTGTTCCTGGGGTGGTAGAAGTCAACAGTTACGGCGGAGAGTTGCGCACCTACGAAGTGCAATTGGATGCCGCCAAACTGGTCTCCTACAAGATTCCGATCGCGCAAGTCTTCCATGCGCTCGAACAGAACAATGCCAACTCCGGTGGAGGCTATATCGAACATGCTCAGGAACAGTATTTGATTCGGGGCGAAGGCCTTGTGCGGACACTGGAAGACATCGACAACATCATCGTGGCGACAAGACACGACGGGACGCCTATTTATATTCGCAATTTGGGTAAGGCGCGGTTCGCTCCAATGGTCCGGCAAGGCGCGGTTACGCGCGACGGCCGAGGGGAGGCGGTCACGGGCATCGTGATGATGCTCATCGGCGAGAATGGACGAGTCGTCGTGGATCGGGTGAAAACTAAGCTGCAGCAAATCGAAAAGACTCTGCCTCCCGGCGTGACCATCGAGCCTTATTACGATCGTACCGACTTAGTTAGAAAGACCATCAAAACCGTCGGCACCAATTTAACCGAGGGCGCTCTGTTAGTGGTCACGGTGCTGTTTCTTCTTCTAGGAAATCTCCGTGCCGGCCTTATCGTCGCTGCCGCCATCCCTCTTTCCATGCTGGTGGCATTTACTGGAATGCTGGCCGCCAGCATCTCCGGTAACCTGATGAGTCTGGGCGCGATCGACTTCGGACTGATCGTCGATGCGTCCGTCGTCATGATCGAAAACACCATCCGGCATCTTGCCGAACGACGACGAGCCACCCAGAGTCGCGAGCGACCGTCGGACGTGGAGATGCGGTTGATGGTCATCGAAGCGGGCCGGGAGGTGCTCCGCCCCATTGTCTTTGCCGTCGGCATTATTATCATCGTGTACCTGCCGATCCTGACTCTGCAAGGCATTGAAGGAAAGATGTTTCGTCCGATGGCCGTGACCGTCGTCTTTGCGCTTGTTGGGTCTCTCGTGCTGACCTTGACCGTGACACCGGTGCTGGCGAGTCTGTTCCTTCGCCGCGGCGTGAAGGAGGAGGAGACCTGGATCATTCGGCAAGCCAAACGAGGATATCGCCCACTTCTCTCAAATACGATGCAGCACCCGGCCATTGCGGGAAGCGTCGCCGCCGCGCTGTTTGCATCTAGCCTAGGTGTCGCGGCATTCCTTGGCGCAGAATTTATGCCGACGCTCGATGAAGGCGCGATCGCCTTGCAAGCATGGCGGCTGCCGAGCGTCTCCCTGGAGGAGTCAGTTCGGACCACCACTCGTATTGAACAGGTTCTCAAGCAGTTTCCCGAAGTGGTCACGGTTGTATCGCGATCTGGACGTGCCGAAATCGCCACCGATCCGATGGGCGTCGAGGTCAGCGACATCTATCTCATTTTGAAGCCAGATTCTGAGTGGACGACCGCGAGGACGAAGGACAATTTGATTGATGCGATCAACCGGACATTGACCAAGGCGGTTCCCGGCAACACGTTCAGCTATTCCCAGCCGATTGAGCTCCGTGTCCAGGAATTAATCGCGGGAGTGCGGTCCGACATCGCCATTACCATTTTCGGTGAAGATATGGAGACCCTCCGCCACCTCGGCGATCAGGTTGTTCAGGCAGTCTTACAGGTTCCCGGAGCGGCAGACACCAAGGCTGAGCAGGTAACCGGCATGCCGTACCAGGTGGTGGCCATCGACCGGGAAAAGATCGCTCGCTATGGCATCAATGCGGAACAGATTTTGGATACGGTCACAGCGTTAGGGGGACGCATTGTCGGTCAAGTCGTACAAGGCAACCGCCGGTTCTACCTACAAGTGCGGTTTAGTCCTGAAGATCGTAAGAATTTTGAGCGCATTTTGGATCTTCGCATTGCCGATTCACAGGGTCGCCTCATTCCACTCAGGCAACTAGCGGATATTCGTATCGAAACCGGCCTGGCGCAAATCAGCCGGGAAAACATCCAACGGCGGCTGGCCGTCGAAACCAATGTGCGCGGACGAGATCTCGCTGGGTTTGTCAACGCTGCCCAGAAGGCTGTGGCGGACCAAGTGGCACTGCCACCAGGGTATTGGATTCAATGGGGCGGTGAGTTTGAAAATCTACAGCGCGCATCTGCACGGCTCGCCATCGTCGTCCCGATCGCGTTGTTTCTTATCTTTGTCCTCTTGTACACGACTTTCAATAGCGCTTGGCCAGCGCTACTCATCTACCTCAACGTACCGCTGGCGGCAACCGGTGGAATTTTGGCCTTGGCGCTTCGTGGGATGCCCTTTTCGATCTCCGCGGGAGTCGGCTTCATCGCGCTCTTCGGCGTGGCGGTACTCAACGGCGTCGTGCTGATGTCCTACATTCTGGATCTTCGCAAGCAAGGACGTTCAGCCGAAGAGGCCGCGTATGAGGGCGCGTTAACTCGCATGCGGCCGGTCTTGATGACCGCGCTGGTGGCCAGTCTCGGGTTTGTGCCCATGGCGCTCTCGACCTCCGCCGGCGCAGAGGTGCAACGCCCGCTCGCGACCGTGGTGATCGGTGGACTTGTGACATCGACGGCGCTTACGCTCCTCGTCCTCCCAACGCTGTATGTCTGGGAAGAGCGTCTTCGAGAAGTGTGGAGGCGGCGTTTAAAGAACGCCTCCTAGACCGTCAGTAGGAGAGCCTGTATGCATGAATCAATGATGGGAATGTAGGGGTTGGTTGGGTATGTGTGCATGGTTGCTTTCTTGGCAATGGGGATAGTCGCGGTTATATGGTGGGTCAGGTCATGGTTAGAACAAGGACGGTCTGGCTCAGCGTCACGAGAACCGGAGTCCGCTGTGGACATTCTAAAAAAGCCTTACACCCGTGGAGAGATTAACAAGCAAGAGTTCGAAGAGAAGCGGAAGGATCTTCAGTAGGTCGCATTGAGCAGGTTCTAACAACTTTGGAAAGGAAGAGCGCCCCTGAGCGCGACTGGGTTAGGCGAACAAGGGAGGAACAACGTGTGTGAGAGCAGGATGAGCCCAGTGATACAGAAAGGACGTGATCACCGTGACGGCTTTGACGGCCCGTGGTGGCGTTACCCCGTGCTTCGCAACGCCCTCTTGGCTGGCATACTGACAGGTGCGGGATTCGTGCTCGCCCATCTAGGGCTGATCTCGTCGCAGGTCGAGAGCCTATTCTACGTCCTGGCGATTCCCATAGGCGGGTATCATTGGGGTCGCGAGGCTGTGGAGGCCCTGGTGCAGGAACGGATCGTGGGGATTGAACTCTTGATGCTCGCGGCCACGGTCGGATCCAGTATCTTGGGCCTCTGGGATGAAGCAGCCTTCCTCGTCTTTCTCTATGGGGCGACTGAAGGCCTGGAGGAGTACACGTATGCCCGGACGCGATCAGCGATCCGGGTCTTGCTCAATCTCGCGCCAAAGGAAGCCCACATCTTGCGGAACGGAGAAGAACTGACCATCCCGGCTGAACACCTCCAACTCGGCGATCGCTTCCTGATTCGCCCTGGCGAGACTCTCCCCACCGACGGGATCATCCGATCAGGCAGCTCGAGCCTCGATGAATCCCCGATTACGGGAGAATCCATTCCCGTGGACAAGAATCCGGGTATGAAGGTCTTTGCCGGATCACTCAATCGACAGGGCCTCTTAGAAGTCGAAGCGACCGCCTCGTTCCAGGACAATACCCTGGCAAAGATTATTCACCTGGTCGAAGAAGCACAGGAGCGAAAAGGCGCGGCCCAGCAATGGATCGAACAGTTTGGGCGACGATACAGCCCGGCGGTTTTGGTGGTGGCTATCGGATTCCTTGTTATCCCCTATCTCTTGGGATGGCCGCTGGCCGAGTGGGGGATGCGAGCCGTGGTCCTGCTCGTCGCAGCGGCCCCCTGCGCGCTGGTGATGTCTACGCCGGTTGCGACAGCCGCGGCGATCGGCGCGGCAGGCACACGCGGCATCTTAATTAAAGGGGGCGTGCACCTGGAGCACCTCGGCCAGATTCGTGCGGTTGCGTTCGACAAAACTGGGACCCTCACCTACGGGAGACCAGTGGTAACGGATCTCATTCCGTTCACCGGTTCCGAAGAGGAACTCCTCGCCTTAGCCGCCGGCATGGAATATGGCTCTGAGCACCCGTTGGCCAAAGCAATTGTGGCTCGATCACGGGCCGCCAAGATCGTTCCGGTGGAGGTGCGAGACTTTGAGGCGCTCATGGGCGCTGGAGCGACTGCTGTTGTGGGAGATCAGAACTGGTACGTGGGGAGTCCCGACCTGTTCCAACAGCTCGGCGTGGATCTGACGACGATCGCGGACGAAGTGCGAGCGCTTCAGGCAGACGGGAAGACCGTGGTGCTCGTGGGAAATCAACACACCTTGCGAGGCCTGCTCGCATTGCAGGACCGCATCCGCGAGGGCATGTGCGAGGTCATCGCTGGCTTGCACACGATGGGCGTCCGCGTCGTTATGCTGACAGGGGACAATATGCGCACGGCGCGCAGCGTCGCCGAGGCGCTGGGAATCGACTCCTATCTCGCGGATCTCAAGCCGGAAGATAAAGTCCGAGCAGTGCACGACCTGGAAGCCCGCTATGGGGCGGTGCTGATGGTCGGTGACGGGATCAACGATGCGCCGGCCCTGGCAGCCTCGACATGTGGGGTCGCTATGGGTGCCGCCGGAACGGATGCCGCTATCGAAGCGGCCGACGTGGCATTGATGGCCGACGATCTCTCGAAGGTGGG
>LNFM01009842.1_pt1 | contig 13690 bp, 9 predicted proteins | sample 596031 | NCBI WGS metagenome assembly LNFM01 (sample SAMN04254537, study PRJNA301005) | activated carbon metagenome | isolation source: dual media filters at the Ann Arbor, Michigan drinking water treatment plant | place: USA: Ann Arbor
GCACTGGATTTAGGTTCCAGCGCCGAAAGGCGTGAGAGTTCGAGTCTCTCCTTTCGCACCACGGCTCCACGGTCCCCGCGCGACGACGCCATCCCGTTTCCCCCCGCGCCTGTCCTTCATCCGTCCGGCGGCGGGCCTGTATCGATCCCATCCTCCTGTCGTGACCCCAGCCAATGAACGTATCCGTTGAGAACCTCAGCACCCTCGAGCGCCGCGTGAACGTGTCGCTTCCGATCACCGCGATCGAAACCGAAGTCGACCAGCGCCTGAAGAAGCTGGCGCGCACCGTCAAGCTGCACGGGTTCCGTCCGGGCAAGGTCCCGTTCCGGCTGGTTGCCCAGCAGTACGGCCCGCAGGTGCGCCAGGAAGTGGTCGGCGACACGGTGCAGAAGAGCTTCGGCGACGCCGTGCGCGAGCGCAACCTGCGCGTGGCCGGCATGCCGAAATTCGAGGCCGCCGGCGACGCGCCGGACGCGGCCGAGTTCGCCTACACCGCGACCTTCGAGGTCTATCCGGAGCTTGAACTCGGCGACCTGTCCCAGTCGACGATCGAGCGTCCGGTGGTCGAGGTCGGCGCGGCCGACATCGACCGCACGCTCGACGTGCTGCGCAACCAGCGCGCCACCTACGAGAAGGCCGAGCGCGCTGCTGAAGCGACCGACGAACTGCTGGTCGACTTCGTCGGCACCATCGACGGCGTGGCCTTCGACGGCGGCAGCGGCCAGGATGCACGGTTCCAGCTGGGCAAGAAGCGCCTGCTGCCCGAATTCGAGGCAGGCATGGTCGGCATGAAGGCAGGCGACACCCGGACCTTCCCGGTCAGCTTCCCGGAAGATTACGCGGGGCGCGAAGTCGCCGGCAAGACGGCGAGCTTCGAGGTCACGGTGAAGGAAGTGGCGGGCCCGGTCGTGCCCGCGCTCGACGCCGAGTTCGCCCGCCAGATGGGCGTGGCCGACGGCGACGTGGCGCGCATGCGCACCGAGGTCGAGGCGAACGTCCGGCGCGAGGTCGAGCGCCGGGTCAAGGCGCGCCTGAAGGAAAAGGTGGTCGAGGCGCTGCTGGCCGCGACGCCCGTGGAAGTGCCGAAGGCACTGGTGGCCGAAGAGGTCGAGCGGCTGAAGGACATGGCGCGGCGCGACATGGAATCGCGCGGCATGTCGGTCGGCAATGCCCCGTTGCCGGACGAACTGTTCGCCGCCCAGGCCGGTCGCCGCGTCAGCCTCGGGCTGATCTTCGCCGAGGCGGTGAAGAAGCACGGACTGCACGCAAAGCCGGCGCAGGTGAAGGCGGAAATCCAGGGCCTCGCCGAAAGCTACGAAAGGCCAGAGGAAGTAGTGAAGTGGTACTATGGTTCCGCCCAGCGGCTCTCTGAAATAGAGGCGATGGTGGTCGAATCCAACGTGGTCGAATGGGCGCTCGGCGCAGCACAAGTCGTCGAAAAGCCGACCGCCTTCGATGAGCTGATGGGCACCGAGTCGGCAGCATAGCCCGCTGCACGGCGCGTCACAGACGCCTGCACCTCGGTCGCAGGCGACCGGCGGACCCATCCGGGCCGCCACGAACAGGAGAGTCGGGTCTCAGATGATCAACTGGAACAGTCCGGGCGTCGGCGCCGGCAGCGGACACGGCAGCGAACGAATCGAGCCCCAGGGCCTCGGCATGGTGCCGATGGTGATCGAGCAGAGCGGGCGCGGCGAGCGTGCCTACGACATCTACTCGCGGCTGCTGAAGGAGCGGGTGATCTTCCTGGTCGGGCCGGTCAACGAGCAGACCGCCAACCTCGTGGTCGCGCAACTGCTGTTCCTCGAGTCCGAGAATCCCGACAAGGACATCTCGTTCTACATCAATTCCCCGGGCGGCATGGTCTCGGCCGGCCTCGCCATCTACGACACGATGCAGTTCATCAAGCCCGACGTCAGCACCCTGTGCATCGGGCAGGCCGCGAGCATGGGCGCCTTCCTGCTTGCGGCGGGCGCGAAGGGCAAGCGCTATTGCCTGCCCAATTCGCGCGTGATGATCCACCAGCCCAGCGGCGGCTTCCAGGGCCAGGCGTCGGATATCGAGATCCACGCGAAAGAGATCCTCTACCTGAAGCAGCGGTTGAACGAGCTGCTGTCGAAGCACACCGGGCAGGATGTCGGCACGATATTGCGCGACAGCGACCGGGACAATTTCCTTAGCGCCGAAGACGCGGTCAAGTATGGTGTCGTCGACCAGGTCCTGATGACCCGGTCCCCGGGCTGAACAGGCAGCTCGCACCGAATCGACGACTGACACTTCTCACTGCAGGCAACGCCATCCGGCGGGCCTGCGGCAAGGGCACAGGACACCATGACGGAAAAAGTGAGCGGCGGCGAAAAGCTTCTCTACTGCTCGTTCTGCGGCAAGAGCCAGCACGAGGTGCGCAAGCTGATCGCGGGTCCTTCCGTGTTCATCTGCGACGAGTGCATCGAGCTGTGCAACGACATCATCCGCGAAGAGACCCAGGGCGATGCGGGCGCGGCGCGTGGTTCGAAGTCCGACCTGCCGGTGCCGCGCGAGATCCAGCTGATCCTCGACCAGTACGTGATCGGACAGGACAAGGCGAAGAAGATCCTGTCGGTGGCGGTGTACAACCACTACAAGCGGCTGAAGTCGATCGGCAAGAACGAGGACATCGAGCTCGCCAAGAGCAACATCCTGCTGATCGGCCCGACGGGTTCGGGCAAGACGCTGCTGGCGCAGACGCTGGCCCGCCTGCTGAACGTGCCTTTCGTGATGGCCGACGCGACGACGCTGACCGAGGCGGGGTATGTCGGCGAGGACGTCGAGAACATCATCCAGAAGCTGCTGCAGAAATGCGACTACGACGTCGACAAGGCGCAGCGCGGCATCGTCTACATCGACGAGATCGACAAGATCTCGCGCAAGTCCGAGAACCCGTCGATCACCCGTGACGTCTCCGGCGAGGGCGTGCAGCAGGCGCTGCTGAAGCTGATCGAGGGCACCATCGCCTCGGTGCCGCCGCAAGGCGGCCGCAAGCACCCGAACCAGGAGTTCGTGCAGGTCGACACCACCAACATCCTGTTCATCTGCGGTGGCGCGTTCGATGGCCTCGACCGGGTGATCCGCGGCCGCTCCGACAAGGGTGGCATCGGCTTCGGCGCCAAGGTGCACAGCAAGGACAACCGCAAGCACATCGGCGAGGTGCTGCGCGACGTCGAGCCGGAAGACCTGATCAAGTACGGCCTGATCCCCGAGTTCGTCGGCCGCCTGCCGGTGGTCGCGACGCTCGAGGAGCTCGACGAGCCGGCGCTGATCCAGATCCTGACCCAGCCGAAGAACGCGCTGCTCAAGCAGTACCAGCGCATGTTCGCGATGGAAGGGGCAGAGCTGGAAGTGCGCGAGAACGCGCTGTTCGCGATCGCGCGCAAGGCACTGGCACGCAAGACCGGCGCACGCGGGCTGCGTTCCATCCTCGAGCAGACGCTGCTCGACACCATGTTCGAACTGCCCTCGATGGAGGGCGTGACGAAGGTGGTGATCGACGAGGCCACGGTCGACAGCGAAGGCAAGCCGATCCTGATCTACTCCGAGCAGCCGAAGGTCGCGGGATCGGTCTGATCGCGCGGTGCAGCGCCCGGATGGCGAGGGGCTGGAACTGACCAAATGCCGGCGAAAGCCGGCATTTCCGCTGGTGCGCCGGCATCTGCAGAGGCGGCGCGCGCGCACGCAGGCGCGCGACCTTGTAGCATGTGGGGGTACGCGTGGCCTTGAACGCCACCGTCGCAGCCCCACCTAACGTCCCAGAGACCTTTTCCAAGGACGCAAATGTCGCCCAATCAGATCCCAGACCCTGCTGCTGCATCGCCCGCGGTCGCGCTCCCGCTGCTGCCGTTGCGCGACGTCGTGGTCTTCCCGCACATGGTGATCCCGTTGTTCGTCGGGCGGCCCAAGTCGATCAAGGCGCTGGAAGCCGCGATGGAATCGGGCAAGAGCATCCTGCTGGCGGCGCAGCGCGTCGCTTCCAAGGACGACCCGGGCGCCGAAGACCTCTATTCGGTCGGAAGCATCGCCAACATCCTGCAGATGCTCAAGCTGCCCGACGGCACGGTCAAGGTGCTGGTCGAAGGCAACCAGCGCGCGAACCTGTCCGACGTGCAGGAGAGCGCCGGCTTCCTCACCGCGGTCGCCGATCCGGTGCCGCCGGCCGATGGTCCCGAGGCGACGGAAGTCGAAGCCATGCGGCGGACGATGGTCACCCAGTTCGACCAGTACGTGAAGCTCAACAAGAAGATCCCGCCCGAGATCCTGACGTCGATCGCAGGCATCGACGAGGCGGGCCGGCTCGCCGACACGATCGCGGCGCACCTTCCGCTGAAGCTCGAGCAGAAGCAGGAAGTGCTCGAGATGTTCGACGTGAAGAAGCGGCTCGAGCACCTGATGACCCAGGTAGAGACCGAACTCGACATCCTCCAGGTCGAGAAGCGCATCCGCGGCCGCGTCAAGCGGCAGATGGAGAAGAGCCAGCGCGAGTACTACCTCAACGAGCAGGTCAAGGCGATCCAGAAGGAACTCGGCGACATGGAAGACGGCGCCGACCTCGACGAGATGGACAAGCGCATCAAGCGCTCGGGCATGTCCAAGGAAGCACGCAAGAAGGCCGAGGGCGAGCTGAAGAAGCTCAAGCTGATGTCGCCGATGTCGGCCGAGGCGACCGTCGTGCGCAACTACATCGAGACCCTGGTCAACCTGCCCTGGAAGAAGAAGAGCCAGATCAGCAAGGACCTCAACGCGGCCGAGGAAGTCCTCGACGCGGACCACTACGGCCTCGAGAAGGTCAAGGAACGCATCCTCGAGTACCTGGCGGTGCAGCAGCGGGTCGACAAGGTGAAGGCGCCGATCCTGTGCCTGGTCGGGCCGCCCGGGGTAGGCAAGACCTCGCTCGGGCAGTCGATCGCGCGTGCGACGAACCGCAAGTTCGTCCGCATGTCGCTGGGCGGCGTGCGCGACGAGTCCGAGATCCGCGGCCACCGGCGCACCTACATCGGTTCGATGCCGGGCAAGATCCTGCAGAACATGACCAAGGTGGGCGTGCGCAACCCGCTGCTGCTGCTCGACGAAGTCGACAAGATGGGCATGGACTTCCGCGGCGATCCGTCCTCGGCGCTGCTCGAGGTGCTCGACCCCGAGCAGAACAACACGTTCGCCGACCACTACATCGAGGTCGACTACGACCTGTCCGACGTGATGTTCGTCGCCACGGCCAACTCGCTGAACATCCCGGCGCCGCTGCTCGACCGGATGGAAGTGATCCGGCTCGCGGGCTACACCGAGGACGAGAAGGTCAACATCGCGACGCGCTACCTCGTGCCCAAGCAGATGAAGAACCACGGGCTGAAGGACGACGAGCTGGCGGTCACCGACAGTGCGCTGCGCGACATCATGCGCCATTACACCCGCGAAGCAGGCGTGCGTTCGCTCGAGCGCGAGATCTCCAAGATCTGCCGCAAGGTGGTGAAGGCGATCGTGCAGAAGGGGAGTGCGTCGGCGAAGCCGGGCAAGGCGAAGCCGGCAGAGGCCAGGGCGGGCGAGTCGGGCGCGAAGGACGGCCTGAAGAAGGTGACCATCACCGCGCGCAACCTGCCCAACTACCTGGGCGTCCGCAAGTACACCTACGGCATCGCAGAGAAGCACAACCAGGTCGGTCAGGTCACCGGGCTCGCATGGACCGAGGTGGGCGGCGAACTGCTGACCATCGAGGCCGTGGTGCTGCCGGGCAAGGGCAAGATGACCACCACCGGGAAGCTGGGCGACGTGATGCAGGAGTCGATCCAGGCAGCGCTGTCCGTGGTGCGCGGGCGTGCGCGCAAGCTGGGGCTGACCGACGATTTCTACCAGAAGAACGACATCCACATCCACCTGCCTGAAGGGGCGACCCCCAAGGACGGTCCGAGCGCTGGCGTGGGCATCTGCACGGCGATGGTCTCGGTGCTGTCGGGCGTGCCGGTGCGTGCAGACGTGGCCATGACGGGCGAGATCACGCTGCGCGGCGAGGTCCTGCCGATCGGTGGCCTGAAGGAGAAACTGCTCGCGGCGCTGCGTGGCGGGATCAAGATCGTTCTGATCCCGACCGAGAACGTCAAGGACCTGGCGGACATCCCCGAGACCATCAAGTCGAAGCTCGAGATCAAGCCGGTGAAGTGGATCGACGAGGTGCTCGAGCTGGCGCTCGAACGCGCGCCCGATCCGCTGCCCGAGGCAACGCCGGAAGCCGCCGCGCCGGTCGCGCTGCCAGCGCCGGTGGATGACGCGGTCAACACGCCGGGGCTCAAGCACTGAGGCGACAGCCACGCACCCCCGGGTGAGGGCGCCGGAAGCCGTTCCGGCGCTCTCACCGGGTGGATGCGGCGTCCGGGGTGCCATGCGTCGGGCAAGGGCGCCCGCGGCGGCGCGGCGGTCCGGGCAAGGCCAGCCGGCTGGCTTGACACTCCCTTGGGCCACCGCTATAAAGCCTCTTCGGTTTTTGACCGCTGGGCAGTGCAGCGGACGTGCATCCCGCGTCTGCAGGCCGCACTGGACAGCGAGCGTGGGTTGCACATCGTAGGCGCGACCCCGTCACGGAACACGGTGACGATCCTGTCGCTGCCTGGCTGTGCACCGGTCCGTCCGGCAGCCGCCGCTGACATCGGGCGTTGCTGACACCGGCTCAAGTTGATTTTCTTCCGGATTCGCACAAGAGCAAGGGGAACCTGGTGAACAAACAAGAACTGATCGACGCGATCGCCGAATCGGCGGATCTGTCCAAGGCCTCCGCGGGCCGGGCCCTCGATGCAACGCTCGATTCGATCCGCATCGCGTTGAAGAAGGGCGGCACGATCGCTCTGGTCGGATTCGGCACCTTCTACATCGGCAAGCGTGCCGCACGTACCGGCCGCAATCCGCGCACGGGCGACGCGATCAAGATCAAGGCAGCCAAGGTCCCGAAGTTCCGCGCCGGCAAGGCGCTGAAGGACGCCATCAACTGATTCCGGCCGGACGCCCTCGGCAGCCCGTCGCGCGGGTTGTCGTTGCCGGCGCTCCGGCATCGAGCATTCCGGGTGCTTAGCTCAGTTGGTAGAGCGTCGCCCTTACAAGGCGAATGTCGGCGGTTCGACCCCGTCAGCACCCACCAGTCAACACCTGATGCAGATTTGCATGCACGGGTGGTGACCCCGCCGGTCAACAGTGGTTATAATCGGCGGCTCGGTGATCAAGACACCACCGGGATTGCGGCAGGCGTGAACGTCGCAAGCAGTCAATGCAGCACGCAGGCAACATCGCAGGAAGCAAGGCAACATCGCAACGAGCAGCTGGAGTGGTAGTTCAGTTGGTTAGAATACCGGCCTGTCACGCCGGGGGTCGCGGGTTCGAGTCCCGTCCACTCCGCCAGCCGCTGTGTTGCCCCCTCCCGGGAACGTCCGGAGAGGCTCCGAGGTCAAGCAAGGCGAACGACAGTTCGCCTTTTTTTTCGCGCAGGCTTCCATGTTCGATTTCGTCCACAAGCAGAAGCGGGTCGCCCAGGTCATCCTGGCTTTGCTGATCCTTCCGTTCGCGTTCTTCGGCATGGAGAGCTACTTCCAGGGAGGCGGGCGCGAACCCCACGTGGCCGAAGTGGCTGGCGAGAAGATCTACGCGCGCGAATTCGACCGGCGCCTGCGCGAGCAGCAGGACCGGATGCGCGAGGCGCTGGGTGCACAGGCGCGTCCCGAGATGTTCGAAGGTGCAGAGTTCCGCACCGCGGTGATCGAGGGCATCATCCAGGAGCGCCTGCTGCAGCGTGCGGCCGATGCGTCCGGCCTTCGGGTGTCTGACGCCCAGCTGCAGGCGGTGATCGCCGGGCAGCCCGAGTTCCAGGAGAACGGGACTTTCTCGCTGGCGCGCTACCAGTCGCTGCTGCGCACCGCAGGCATGAACGAAGTCATGTACCAGGAGCGGGTACGCACCGAACTGGCGCTGTCGCAGGTGCAGGCCGCGTTCACGGCCGGCACCATCGTGCCGGCCAGCGTCGTCGACCGCGTGGTACGCGTGCTGGACCAGCAGCGCGAGGCGAGCCAGCTGGCGATCTCGCCCGATGCGTTCCTGAAGCAGGTCACCCTCGAGCCCGATGCCGTGCAGAAGTTCTACGCGGCGAATCGCCGCGAGTTCGAGATCCCCGAGCAGGTGCGGGTCGAGTACCTGGTGCTGTCCCAGGCCGCGCTGGCGGCGCGGATCGTGCTGACGCCCCAGGAAGTCAGGGAGTTCTTCGACCAGAACGCGACCCAGTTCCGCGGGGCCTCCGAGCGGCAGGCGAGCCACATCCTGGTCCGAGTCGCACCGTTGGCGGACGAGAAGACGAAGGCGGCCGCGCGCGAACGTGCCGCGGCCATTGCCGAGCAGGTGAAGAAGGCGCCGCAGACGTTTGCCGACGTGGCGCGCAAGAGCTCCGAGGATCCCGGGTCGGCGGCGCAGGGCGGAGACCTCGGCTTCTTCGCCCGCGGCACGATGGTGAAGGCGTTCGACCAGGCGGTGTTCACGATGAAGCCGGGCGAGATCGTGGGGCCGATCGAGAGCGAAGCGGGTTTCCATGTCATCCGGCTTGATGCGGTGCGCGGCGACGCGGGTCCTGCCTTCGAGCAGGTCCGGGCGAAGGTCGAGGAAGAGCTGCGCCGGACGCGGGCGTCGCGGCGCTTCGCGGAACTCGCCGATTCGTTCACCAACACGGTGTTCGAGCAGTCCGAGACGCTGAAGCCGGCCGCCGAGCTCCTGGGGCAGCCGCTGCAGACCAGCGGCTGGTTCAGCCGGCAGGGCGGCGCGCTGGCGGGTGAACCGCCGAAGGGTGCCAACGACCGGCTGGTGGCTGCCGTGTTCACCGAGGACGTGCTGCGCGACAAGCGCAACACCGCCGCGATCGAAGTCGCGCCGGGCGTGCTGATGGCGGCGCGCGTGGTCGAGAACAAGCCGGCGGGTCTGCGGCCGCTGGCCGAGGTGTCCGAGGCGCTCGAGAAGCGGCTGCGCTTCCAGCGCGCGTCCGAGCTTGCCATCGATGCCGGGCGCAAGCGGCTGGCCGAGCTCCGGGCCGGCAAGGATGCCGGTGCCGGTGGCTGGTCGGCGCCGCAACTCGTGAACCGGCAGCAGCCCGGTTCACTGCCCGAGGCGGCCGTGCGGCAGATCTTCCGCGCAGACACGTCGAAGCTGCCCGCCTATGTCGGCGTCGAGCAGCCCGGCGGCGGCTACCTGCTGCTGCGGGTGTCGCGCGTGGTCGAATCGCGCGGCATCGATCCGAACGCACGGGCGGGCTTCGCCCGGCAGGCCTACCAGCTTGCCACGCAGGAGCAGATCAGCGCATACATCGCGTCGCTGCGCGCAGGGGCCAAGGTCACGCTGACACCGGCCGCCACCGAGCGCCCGCAGTAGTCGTCCGGAGGGCCGGGCGTCCGGACGACCGGACGCCGGACCGTCCCCGGCTCCCCGCGCCTAGCCCGGGATGCCTGCGCCGACCACGTTGAAGCCGGCGTCGACGTAGAGGATCTCGCCGGTGATGCCGGCTGCGAGGTCCGACAGCAGGAATGCGCTGGCATTGCCGACGTCCTCGGTGGACACGTTGCGGCGCAGCGGCGCATTTTCCTCGACGAACTTCAGGATGCGGCCGAAGCCGCCGATGCCGGCCGCAGCCAGCGTCTTGATCGGACCGGCGGAGATGCCGTTGACCCGGATGCCCTGCGGCCCGAGATTCGCGGCGAGGTAGCGCACGTTCGCTTCCAGGCTGGCCTTGGCGAGTCCCATCACGTTGTAGTGCGGGATGACCCGCTCCGCACCGAGGTAGGACAGGGTCAGCAGCGAACCGCCGCCCGTCATCATCGGCCGTGCGGCCTTCGCCAGCGCAGCCAAGCTGTACGAACTGATGTCGTGGGCGATACGGAAGCCTTCCCGGTCGAGCCCGTCCAGCAGTTCGCCGGCCAGGGCTTCGCGCGGCGCGAAGGCGATCGCATGCACGACGGCGTCCAGCCGGTCCCAGGTGGTGCCCAGGTCGGCGAACAGCCGCTCGATGTCTGCGTCACTGGCGACATCGCAGGGATACACCCGCTCGCAGGCGAACTCCGATGCAAGCGTGGTGACACGGTCTTTCACGCCTTCGCCCTGGTAGGTGAAGGCGAGTTCCGCGCCTTCGCGGGCGCACGCCTTCGCGATGCCGTAGGCGATCGACCGGTTGCTGAGCATGCCGGTGATCAGGATCCGCCTGCCTGAAAGAAAGCCCATCGAGTGTCCCGTGCGCAATGAATGTCCGCGAGTATAGCGCCGGCCTCCGGCGCGGGAATTGCCTGACCACCCGGCAGGCGTTTTCGCTACACTGCGGTCGAGATGCCAGCCTCCTCCGACGTCGCAGCCCGGTGCCCCGTCCCGAGATCCGTCCTGCCCTGGATCGGCCGGTGGCCGCTGGCCACGCTGCTCGCCTGCGTGCTGCTGGTCGGTTGCAGCGGCCCCTGGAACGATCCCTATCCGGACGATGACCGGCAGGTACGTTCGCAGACGATCTACTCGGCGTTCAGTGCGCGGCCGAAGCACCTCGACCCGGCGCGGGCCTACACGTCGGATGCCTATGTTTTCGTCGGCCAGATCTACCAGCCGCCCCTGCAGTACCACTACCTGAAGCGCCCGTTCGAACTCACCGGCTTCGCCGCCGCCGAGGTTCCGCGGCCACGCTACCTCGACAGCCAGGGACGTGAACTGCCAGCCGACGCGCCCGCGTCCGAGGTCGCGTTCAGCGTGTACGACGTGCGCATCCGCGAGGGCCTGCGCTACCAGCCGCATCCGGCGCTCGCGGTCGATGCGGCAGGCAAGCCTCGCTACCACGCGCTCACCCCGGGCGAGCTCTCGCGCATCCATACGCTGCAGGACTTCCCCGAGGCCGGCACCCGCGAGGTGGTGGCCGCCGACTTCGTGCACCAGATGAAGCGGCTCGCGAACCCGAGGCTGCAGTCGCCGATCCTCGGCAAGATGGCCAACTACATCGTCGGCCTGGGCCCCTTGTCCGAGCGGCTGCGCGAACAGGCGAAGTCGCTGCCGCGCGACGCGTTCATCGACCTCGAGCCGCACGCCATCGAAGGGGTGACGGTGGTCGATCGCCATACCTTCCGCATCCGGATCAAGGGCAAGTACCCGCAGTTCGTGTACTGGCTGGCGATGCCGTTCTTCTCGCCGATGCCGCCAGAGGCCGACCGCTTCTATGCACAGCCCGGGCTGGCGAAGAAGAACATCTCGCTCGACTGGTATCCGCTCGGCAGCGGTCCGTACATGCTGTCCGAGCACGACCCCAACCGGCGCATGGTGCTCTCGCGCAATCCGAACTTCGCCGGCGAGGTGTATCCGTCCGAGGGTGCCCCGGGCGACCGCGAGGCGGGGCTGCTCGACGACGCAGGCCGCCCGCTGCCGCTCGCCTCGCGCATCGTGTTCACGCTCGAGAAGGAACAGATCCCCTACTGGAACAAGTTCCTGCAGGGCTGGTTCGACAGCTCCGGCATCAGTTCCGATGCGTTCGACCAGGCCGTGCAGATGAACGAATCGGGCGATATCGGAATCAGCGACGAGATGGCCGCCCGCGGCATACGCCTGCAGACCTCCGTGGCCACGTCGGTGTTCTACGCCGGGTTCAACTGGAACGACCCGGTGGTGGGGTCCGGCGGCAAGGCCGGGCCGGCCGAGCGCGAGCCGGCGCGCAAGCTGCGCCATGCGATCTCGCTCGCCATCGACCAGGAGGAGTTCATCTCCATCTTCCGCAACGGCCGGGCGATCGCCGCGCAGGGGCCGATCGCCCCCGGCATCATCGGCTTCCGCGAAGGCGAGGCCGGGCTCAACCGGTACATCTACGACTGGGTCGACGGCGAGCCCCGGCGCAAGCCGCTGTCCGAGGCGAAGCGCCTGCTGGCCGAGGCCGGCTACCCGAACGGCCGCGATGCGAAGACCGGCCAGCCGCTGGTCCTCTACCTCGACACCACCGCAGGCGGGCCCGGCGCGCGTTCGCGCATCGAATGGTACGTGCGCCAGCTGCAGAAGATCGACATCCAGCTGGTGCCGCGCCTGACCGACTGGAACCGCTTTCAGGACAAGCTGCGCCAGGGCAACGTGCAGATGTTCTTCCTCGGCTGGAACGCGGACTATCCCGACCCCGAGAACTTCCTGTTCCTGCTCTACGGGCCCGAGGGCAAGGTCGGCCGAGACGGCAACAACTCGGCGAACTATTCGAACCCCGAGTACGACCGGCTGTTCGAACAGATGAAGGGCATGGACGATGGCCCTGCGCGCCAGCAGGTGATCGACCGCATGGTCGAGATCCTGCGCCATGACGCGCCCTGGGTCTGGGGCCTGCACCCGGTCGACTACACGCTGCGCCATGGCTGGCTGCTCAACAGCAAGCCGAACTCGATGGCGCAGAACGAGCTCAAGTTCCATCGCGTCGACGGCGCTGCCCGGGCGGCCGCGCAGGCGGCCTGGAACGACCCGGTCGTCTGGCCGATCGGCCTGGCTGGCGTCGCCGTTGCGGCGCTGGTGCTGCCCGCATGGGCCGGATACCGGCGCCGCGAGCGGCGCCTCGGTCGCGTCGACGCCCGGGGCAGTGCAGGGGATGCCCGGTGACCGCCTACCTGCTGCGCCGGCTCCTCTATGCGATCCCGATCCTGATCGGGGTCAACCTGCTCACCTTCGCGCTGTTCTTCATGGTCAACACGCCCGACGACATGGCGCGCATGCAGCTGGGCGTCAAGCGCGTGACGCCGGAGGCGATCGAGGACTGGAAGCGCGCGCGAGGCTACGACAAGCCGCTGTTCGTGAACGCGGCCGCGCAGGGCGGGGCGCGCTTCACCGACACCATCTTCTTCGAGAAGTCGGTGCGCCTGTTCGTGTTCGACTTCGGCTTTTCCGACGACGGCCGCGACATCGGCCGCGAGATCCGCGAGCGGATGGGGCCCAGCCTGGCGATCGCACTGCCGGTGTTCGTGCTCGGCCTGTTCGCCTACGTCTGCGCGGCGGTGCTGCTGGTGTTCTTCCGGCAGACCGCGCTCGACCTCGCCGGGGTGGTCGCCTGCGTCGTGCTGATGTCGGTGTCGGCGATGTTCTACATCATCGGCGGCCAGTACCTGGTGAGCAAGGCGTGGCGCCTCGCGCCGATCTCGGGGTTCGCCGACGGCGCCGCGATGGTGCCGTTCCTGCTGCTGCCGGTGGTGATCGGCATCGTCGCCGGGCTGGGCGCGAGCACCCGCTGGTACCGCACGATCTTCCTCGACGAGATGGGACGCGAGTACGTGCGCACCGCGCGCGCCAAGGGCCTGTCCGAGATGCGCGTGCTGTTCGGCCACGTGCTGCGCAACGCGATGATCCCGATCCTCACCGGCGTGGTGGTGGTCATCCCGTCGCTGTTCCTGGGCAGCCTGCTGTTCGAATCGTTCTTCGGCATCCCCGGCCTTGGCAGCTACACGATCGACGCGATCAACGCCCAGGACTTCGCGGTGGTGCGGGCAATGGTGTTCCTGGGCTCGGTGCTGTACATCGCCGGACTCGTGCTGACCGACCTGTCCTATGCCTGGGTCGATCCCCGGGTGCGCTTCGCATGAGCGGCGGCGGATTCATGCCGGTTCTGCTCTGGACCGACGCGCTCGTCTTCCTGCTGGTCGGCGCGCTGTGCGTGTTCGCGTGGACC
>LNFM01009844.1_pt1 | contig 13689 bp, 12 predicted proteins | sample 596031 | NCBI WGS metagenome assembly LNFM01 (sample SAMN04254537, study PRJNA301005) | activated carbon metagenome | isolation source: dual media filters at the Ann Arbor, Michigan drinking water treatment plant | place: USA: Ann Arbor
TGACGATAGGCGATGTCCTGCAAGAACTTCGACACCAGCAGCGGAATATCGTCGAGTCTTTCGCGCAGCGAGGGCAGGTGAATCACGATCGGGGAGATTCGATAGAACAGGTCGAGGCGAAATTTCCCTTGTTCGACAAGAGCCTGAAGGTCCTTGTTGGTGGCGGAAACAAGCCTGAAATCAATTTCCCGGGGCCTTTCTCCACCGACCTGTTCTTCCATGCGGTCCTGCAAAACGCGCAGAAGCTTTGCTTAAACCTCAATCGGCATATCTCCGATCTCATCAAGAAAGATAGTACCCTCGTGCGCCTGTTCGAATTTTCCCTTCCGTCCCTTTTTGTCGGCGCCGGTGAACGCGCCTGCTTCGTAACCAAACAGTTCCGACTCAACAAGCGCGGCGGGTAAGGCTGCAGCATTGACATTCACCAAGGGCGAATCGCGCCTTTGGACTCAAGCGATGCGATGCATGCGCGACAAGCTCTTTTCCGGTGCCGCTTTCTCCTCTGATCAGAACCGGTATTTCCAGTGGCGCGACTTTGGCGATTTTGGCACAAAGCCGGCGAGTTGCTACGCTTTCACCTTGCCTGCTTTGCTTAAGTTCGGAATCTTACGCCGCGCCGCGCCGCGCCCCGATAGCACCGCTTCGGCCGTCTGCTCGGTGCTAGGGAAGCCGAAAGTCTCAGACAGCCGTGCAGCGGCGTTGACTGCAAGGCGAACAACACCGCTATCCGCGCTGGTGTCGATTCGACCTGCGCGCGCGAAAATCGTGAGTGCCATCGTAAGCCGACCTGTCACTCCGAAAACCGGCGCGCAAATCGCGGCGATGCCGCCGCCGCCGCCGTCGGACACCGTCGCAAAGCCTGCGGCTCGCACCGCCTTCACGATTGGCTCAAGTTCTGCCTCGCTTCGAGGAGCTTTTTGTCGCCGAAGCAGCTTGTTCTGTTCGAGCTCCCGTCTGATCAGGGGCATTGTCCGGTCGGGGTCTTCATAGGCGCTGTAAAGAAAGCCCGTCGCGGACCAGGTCATCGGGCAGATGTGCGTGACCGGCACGGTGCTCGCATGGCCATGACGCGCCTCAACCAGGCGAACGAATTTGGGGCCATGCTCGCCCCACACCGACAGGGCGGCGGTTTCGCCGACCTGATCGACAAGCTGCTCCAGCATCCGGGCTGCAAAACGCAGCGCGTCGAACCGGCTGAAGCCCATGATTCCCAATTGCAGTGCCATCGGCCCAAGGTCGTAAAGGCCCGTCGCGGTATCCTGCGCAACCAGCCCGATCCGCGCCAGGCTGACAAGGTAGCGATGGATTTTCGCCGCAGGCGCATTCGCCAGCTTTGCGATGTCGGACAGTCGTTGCAGACCGTCGGATTGCAGGAGTGCCGTAAGGATCGTACCGGCGAATTCAATCGACTGAATCCCGGCTTGGGCATCGCCGTACGTTTCTTTCCCTGTTTTCAACATCGCGGCGTCCCATGACCGGCTCAACATCTGCACTTGACCATAACGTCTCATATGCGATTATGTTTGTATAGCGTAATTAATTACGCATTGTAAAATAAATTGGGAATGACGTCTGGTGGGTGCAAAGAGTTCAGTTACATACACGGCGCGTGACGCCGACGTTATTGCCACGGGAATTGCCGGTCTGTTGTCGGGTGACGTTGCGGTCGTCACGGGTGCCGCGCAAGGCAACGGCGCTGCGATCGCAAGAGGTCTGGCGCAGAGCGGCGCGGTAGTGCGGCTCGCCGACATTGATCTTGATGGTGCGCTGGTTGTTGCATCTGACATAACCAGAGCCGGCGGAAGGGCGAGCGCGGTCGCGCTTGACGTCGCCGACAGGGCCCAATGCGCCGAAGTCGCTCGCGGTTGTACAGTTGACGAAGGGATTGGCCGCCGATCTCGCCGCCAATGGAATTCGCGTCAACGCCATAGCGCCAGGTCTGATCGCGACGCCGCTCACTGCGGCGTCACGCTCGCAGCCCGCAGTGATGGAAGAGCTGTTCGCCCACGCCTTGATGAAGAGATTTGCCGAGCCCGAAGAACTGGTCGGTGCGGTTCTGTTTCTGGTCTCGCGTCTTTCCACTTTCGTCACCGGCGCCATCATGGCCGTCGATGGCGGCTTCTTGGCAATCTGAAGGATATCAAGATGGGCAATTCCGATCATCAAGGCGTCGTCCGGGGCCAGCTCGAAGAGCCGGAGGCTATGACCTGCGATCTGTTGGTGGCGGGATCCGGCGCGGGCGGCATGACGGCCGCGATTGTCGCGCGCAAGAATGGTCTCGACGTTATCGTCGCCGAAAAAGAACCGGTGATGGGCGGAACGACAGCGCTGTCCGGCGGCTATCTCTGGGTCCCGAACAACACGATCAACAAGGCGGCCGGCACTAAGGACAGCGTCGATGCAGCGCGTACCTATTTGCAGCATGAAGCCGGCAACCAGTTCGATGCCGATCTTGTCGAGGCATTCCTGCGCGAAGGTCCGCGCATGGTCGATTTCATGCAGGAGAATACCGAAGTCCGGTTCGATCCTGCGATCGCGTTTTCAGACTATCATCCCGATGCGCCCGGCGGGCTGCCGGGTGGGCGCTCGATCCTGACGCGCCCGGTGCGCGGCTCGATGCTGGCCGAGGATCTCGGCAAGGTTCGCCGCGCAAGGCCCGAATTGACGCTGTTCGGCCTGACCATCGGCTCTGGCAAAGAGCTGTGGCACTTCTATCGCGCAACGCGGAAAATCTCGTCGGCGGCCTATGTCGCCCGCCGCCTTTTCCTCCATGGGCTCGATCTTCTGACGCACGGCCGCGGGATGCTGCTCTCCAACGGCAATGCGCTGTCTGCGCGCTTGCTCCGCACCGCCCGCGATCTCGACATTCCGATCTGGCTGGATAGTCCGGTGCGATCCTTGACCCGGAACGAGGAGGGCGCAGTTACCGGTGCGCTGGTTAGAACGCCACAGGGCTTGCGCCGGATCGTCGCGCGCAAGGGCGTCGTACTCGCATGTGGAGGATTCTCGCAGGACGTCGAACGCCGCAAGAGCCTCTACTCACATGCAGCCGCCGAGGGAGAGCATGTCTCGTCGGCAAGTCCGGGCAATACCGGCGACGGTGTGCGGCTCGGCCAGTCGGTGGGCGGCAACGTCGTCGAAGGCTATCCCAATCATGGCGCGTGGGCGCCGACCAGCCTCGTTCCACGTAAGGATGGCACCAAGGGCCCGTTCCCGCACTTCATCGATCGCGGCAAACCCGGCGTCATCGCCGTCCTGCGCAACGGACGGCGTTTCGTTAACGAAGCCAACAGCTATCATGACTTCGTGCAGGCAATGGTTCGTGCAACGCCGCGCGAGTCGGTGGTCGAAGCATTTCTGATTGTCGATCACCGCACCATCCGGCGCTATGGGCTCGGTTATGTGAAGCCAGCTCCGCTGCCCCTCGGTCCCGCCATCCGCTCGGGCTATCTGATCCGCGGCGAGACGCTCGCCGAACTTGCGCGCAACGCCGGTATCGACGCTTCGCAACTCGACGCCGTGGTTGCGCAGTGGAACGCTGATCTGAAGTCCGGCGTCGACAGTGCCTTCGGCAAGGGCAGCACCGCTTACAATCGCTTCCACGGCGATCCCGAGGTCAGCCCGAATCCATGCATGGCGCCGATCGCAACGGCGCCGTTTTACGCGGTGCGCGTCATTCCTGGCGATATCGGCACCTTCACGGGTCTGCGCGCCGATGCCAAAGCGCGCGTTCTCGATGCGACCATGCGACCGGTGCCGGGGCTGTACGCCGCCGGGAATGACATGGCGAGCGTCGCAGGCGGCAACTACGTCGGCGGCGGCATCACGCTTGGGCCAGCGATGACGTTCGGATACATCGCTGCCCGGCACGCCGCCGGGATTGAAGAAAAAACAAGCTGAGCATTCGCGTCAGCCAATACGGGGAGGAAATAATGCATCGCAGAACAGTTCTGAAGGGAATGCTTGCGGCGTCGATGGCGGCGACGGGCGGCAAGGCGTTCGCGCAGTCCTCGGAAATCCGGATCGGCTGCCTGAGCGCAGCCTCCGGACCGGCGGCATTTCTTGGCGCGTCCGAGAAAAACCAGTTCGATTTGATGGTCGAGCAGTTTAATGCGCAGGGCGGCATGTCCGGCCACAAGATCGTGCCGTTCTACTACGACACCGAAGGCAACAGCACGAACGCGGCCCAGCAGTTTCGCCGCCTCGCGGAGTCCGACAAGGTTCATGTCGTCGTCGGTCCCAGCACGACCGGAGAGTCGATGGTGCTCAAGCCGATCGCGGATGAGCTCAAGATCCCGATGATCACTATGACGGGAACGGAAGCGCTGGTCGTTCCGCCGACCCGCTACGTATTCAAGGTAGCTCCAACGGATCGGATCGTCTCCGCCCACATGCTGTCTTTTGCCAAATCGAAGGGCTGGAGTAAAGTCGGCATTATTTCTTCCGCCGACGGCTTCGGTCAGGCGGGCGCAGGCTTCCTGAAGTCGAATGCCGAAAAGCTCGGTGTCAAGATCGTGCTCGCGGAAGAATTCGGTCCGCGCGATACCGACATGACGCCGCAGATCCTGCGCATTCGCCGTGCTGAAGTCGATGCGATGTTGATCTGGAGCGTCAATCCCGGCCCGACGATCATCCTGAAGAACGCCGCTGCGTCGGGCTTCAACAAGCCGATCGTGAACAGCTTCGGCGTCGCCAGCACGCAGCTGCTCGAGCAGGCCGGCGCCACGGCGGAGAACACCTACGTCTCGACGATGCGCCTGCTTTTGCCTGACGATCTCGCGCAAGACGATCCGCTGCGTCCGGTCATCAGCAAGGTCGCCGCTAACTATCGCGCGCGCTTCAAGGCTCCGGCCACGACCTTTGTCGGCCATCCCTACGACGCCATGACGCTGATCGAGCTGGCGCTGAAGAAGGCCGGCAAGGCGGATCGAGAATCTCTCGTGGATGCGATCCATTCGGGCATCAGTTTCCCGGGCTGCAATGGCGAAATGAATTTTTCGGCGGCAAACCCCGGCGGACAGACAGAGGGGTCGAGGCCCGTCGTGATGGTTCAGATCAAGGCTGGAAAATTCACGATCGCCGAGTGACTCCAAATCGGGAGGGGATCGTCCCATGAGCGACTTCTTGCAGATATTGATCAGTGGTGGCATCGTCGGTTGCATCTACGCCATGGCGGCCCTCGGTTTCACGATCGTGTTCAACGCAACGCGCGTCGTGAATTTCGCCAATGGCGAATTCCTCATGCTCGGCAGCTTGGGGCTCGCGGGCGCTATTGCAACAGCGGGTCTTCCCCTTTGGCTCGCCGTTATCGTGACGATCCTCTGCACAACACTTGTCGGTGTCGCGATGCAGGTGGTCTTGTTGGATCATGCCCGCAGCGCCGACGAGCTCACACTTGTGATGCTAACGATCGGCACCGGCCTCGCTCTGCGGGGTGCGGCCGCGCTGGTGTTCGGTCGCGAAGTCGCTTTCGTTCAGGATTTCGGCCTGTTTCCGATGATCCTGATCGGAGACATCTATGTCATCAGCCAAGGCGTCTGGATCGCCCTTACATTGGTCTGTGTCAGCATCGGCTTGTGGTTCTTGTTCGCGCGCACCACCTTCGGCAAGGCGATGCGGGCGGCCAGCCAGGAGCCGCGGGCTGCCGCGCTGTGTGGGATCGAACCGCGGCGCGCGGCTGCGACGGCCTTCGCCCTTGCGGCCGCACTCGGTGGTCTTGCCGGCGCGCTGGTGACGCCGATCTCTGCGGCATTCTACGAGAACGGCATCTTTCTGGGGCTGAAGGGCTTTGCAGCCGCGGTCGCAGGCGGGCTCGGCAATCCGCTGGGCGCAGTCGTGGGCGGGCTGGTCATCGGCATGGTTGAGGCCATGACCGCCGGCTATGTCTCGTCCGGTTACAAGGACGGCGTTGCGTTCATCGTGCTGCTTTTTGTTCTTCTGCTGCGCCCGACGGGATTGTTCGGCGGAGCTTCCGTGAACCGGGTCTGAGATCATGTCCGCTCCCAATTCCGGCCTGCGGCGCGATCTCCTGCGTCTGCTCGCGCTTATTGCGGTGCTCGTTGTCCTTGAGTTCGTTCTCAAGAGCCAATTTTATCGCAGCACTGTCATTCTCTCGATGATCTTCGCGATTGCGGCGATTGGCCTGACGCTTCTGATGGGGTTCGCCGGCCAGTTGTCGATTGGGCAGGGCGCCTTCTTCGGCATCGGCGCCTATACTGCCGCGCTCGCGCTCCAGCGCCTGGGCCTGCCGATCGTCGGGGCGCTCGCGCTTGCGGCATTGGTTCCGGCGCTGCTCGGCTTTGTCATCGCACGTCCGATCCTGCGGCTCGCAGGCCATAATCTGGCGCTCGCCACGCTTGCTCTCGGGGCCGTCTTCTATGTCGTTGCCACGCAATGGACCGGCATCACCGGCGGCATCGATCCCGGTATCAACGGTCTGCCGGCCTTGCGATGGTTCGGCTTCGAGCATGGCCGGGTAATCTTCTGGCTGTCCGGGGCTTGCCTCGTACTCTGCACCGCCATGGCCCTGATGCTGGTCGACGGACGCTTCGGCCGGGCGTTGAAGGCTGTGAAGACGTCGGAGATCGTTGCAAGCTGCACCGGCATCGATGTGGCCCGGACGAAGGCGGTGGTGTTCGCGATCGCTGCAGGTTTCGCCGGCCTGTCCGGAGCTCTGTTCGGGCTGTTTCTGCGCTCTTTCAACGCGACATCTTTCAACATCAGCCTGTCGATGGAACTTCTGATGATGGTGATCGTGGGATCGCTAACCACGATCTGGGGTGCTCTGTTCGGTGCTCTCGCAATCGTGGTCCTGCCGAATCTTCTTGAAGGTTTCGATCACGCCAAATTGCTGATCTATGGATTGATGATGGTCGCTGTCATGATGTTCGCGCCCGACGGTCTGGCAGAAACCGTGGCCCGGCTGTTCACCAGGCGGAGGGCGGTGTTGTGACCGCGACGCTTTCGCTTCACGGGATCTCGAAGTCGTTTGGCGGGCTAAATGCGGTCGAAGACGTCTCGTTCGATCTGCCGCCGGCCGTCGTTACGGCGTTGATTGGCCCCAACGGTGCTGGAAAATCAACGATCATCAACCTCATTGCCGGGATCTTCGCGCCCAATGGCGGCCGGGTCATGCTCTGCGAGACCGACATTACTGCGCTGCCTATGTTCCGCCGCGCATGTCTCGGTGTGGCGCGAACCTATCAGACGCCGCAAATGATCCACGGCCTCGATGCGCTAGGAAACGTCATGGCCGGCGCCTATCGCTTCGGCAGTCATGGACTGCTGACGACGATCTTCATGCCGTGGGTGGTCGCCAGGGAGAATTCGGAGATGGCCGAACGCGCCGCTGCGGCGCTGCGTAAGGCCGCGGTGCCGGAAATCTGGTGGGACCGCCGCGCCGTCGATCTGCCGTACGGCATTCAGAGGCGTGTCGAGATCGCGCGGGCGATCGCGCAGGGACCGAAGATTCTGATGCTCGACGAGCCTGCGGCAGGTCTCAATCCTGCCGAGACCGTCGAGATCGGCGAGTTGCTCATCGAGATCGCCACCGACGGCGTCGCGGTGCTGCTCGTCGAGCACGACATGCCTCTGGTGATGTCGACGGCAACCCAGGTTGTGGTGGTGAATTTCGGCCGCCGGCTTGCGGTTGGCAGTCCGACGCAGATCATGGCCAACCCCGAAGTTGTGGCGGCCTATCTCGGCGCCGATGTGAGCGCGGATGATGAGGTCTTCGCATGAACGGTCTTTTGCGATTGGATAATCTCGTCGCCGGATACGGTTCGCTAACGGTGCTGAAGGGCCTGTCGCTCAGTGTCGCGAAAGGCGAGATCGTCGGGTTGGTCGGCGCCAACGGCGCGGGCAAGTCAACGCTTTTGAATGCAATTTCCGGCGTCATCCCGATGCGCAGCGGCAGCATCCTGTTTGATGGCGAAAATCTTGGCGGCCGTCGTGCCGCCGCTATTGCGCGCGCGGGATTGCGGCATGTCCCGGAAGGACGCCGCGTCTTTGCCGAGCTCTCGGTTGAGGACAATCTTCGGCTCGGTGCCTATGGCACGCGCAACGACGAGATCGAAAAGAGATTGCCGGAAATCTTCGGGATGTTTCCGCGTCTCGTCGAGCGCCGTCACCAGGCGGCGGGCACTATGTCGGGCGGCGAGCAGCAGATGCTCGCAATCGGTCGCGCGTTGATGGCCAAACCTCGTCTTCTGATGCTGGATGAGCCATCGATGGGACTGGCGCCTTTGGTGGTGGCGGAGATTTTCCGGCTCATCCGGTCGTTGCGCGACGATTTCGGTCTCGGCATTCTGCTGGTGGAGCAGAATGCACGGGCCGCTTTGCGGATCTCGGATCGCGCCTGTGTGATGGCGCTTGGACGTTTCGAACTGGAAGGCACCGGACGGGAATTGCTTCGTAATCCCGCTGTCGCGCAGGCATTTCTTGGGGCGGATACCAAGGCCGGTGTGAAAGTTCAGACCGAACCTGGAGCAAATCAAACGACCGCGGATCGTGTGCAGTAGGCCGGGGAGCAGCATGACCACGTTGCAGCAGCAACACTTGATCGATTTCCAGTCGTTCGTGTTTGACTATGCTCGCGGGTTTGACGAAGCGCGCGGCCTCGGCCGGCCGCAGATCGCGACAGCCGGGCGCGACCTCGAAATGTGGCGCGCGCTTGAGGGCAAAGCGACGTCAAGTCGGCTGAATTCGAACGCGAGGCACTCTTGCCCGCCACCGCTCAGGGGCGGCGTCGGGTCAGTCGGCCTTACCCGCCAATTCCTCGAGTTGCTGGGCACAAGCTCCCAGCTTGTCAAGGATGAAGCTGCTTGCGTTCCGCCGCGGTCAGTGCCTCGGACAGCGCCGACTGCATCGACCGCGCCAGAGGCGCTTGTCGGACAGGCGGATCACTGCGCGGCTGACGCGCACGCGGTCCATGCGTGTGCGGTCGATCACCTGCTGCGTCGTCTGGGCGCCGCTTTCGCCGATGACGGCGAGGATACGCCATTCGGGAATCATCAAGCCGAAGCGCGGTTCGTAGCGGGCTGCGAACAACCGGCTGACGACTTCCGCGACGACAGAGCCGGTAAGGCAGGAACATCTCAAGGGCAAGTGGGGAGGGCGCAGCTTGTCGTCCGGCTTTCGGCATATTGGGAACATTTCTCTCATAGGGACGATATGAGTAACGAAGACTGATATCGTCTCATCTGCCCTGTTATAATATGGAGAGCAATATGCACGTGCTCACGCCGAACCTTCTCCCCATCGAAAGCCGCTCGTCGGTCGTAAAGGACAATATGTCTGGCTTCGGTTGTCCGACGCCGTTGCTGCCGACCGCCCGAGCTCGCATCAGGGACCTTTGCTGGCGTGATCGCGCGTGACGCCAGCACGACGCCGAGCAGCCAGATGCAACCCCGAACGAACGCGTGATGCGACTCTGTTGAATTGGAGGACGAGACTTTGGCTCAAGATGCAAATTTGGATGTGACGCCGACGATAGGAAACATATTGTATCCTAATCTGCTGAAGGGAAACGTCGCGGTCGTGACGGGGGCCGCACAGGGAAATGGCGCGGCGATCGCGCGCGGCCTGGCCCGATATGGTGCACGAATCGCGGTGGCGGATCGCGATGAGCAAGGCGCGCGAGCAGTTGCGGACTCCATTACGGAGAATGGCGGCGAAGCATCAGCCCTTCATCTGAATGTGGCTGATATGGAGGGATGCGAGCGAGGCGCTGCGGCGATCGCGCGCGAACTCGGCCCGGCGTCGATCCTCGTCAACAATGCCGGAATCGTTCGCCGCGTTGGAATTGAGGAGGACATCTTCCTCGACTCGGTCAAGGACCAGTTCTCCGTCAATGCGCTGGGCTCGGCCCAGATGGTCAAGGCGCTATTGCCGCAACTGCGCGAAACGCGGGGACGCATTGTCAATATCGGCTCGATCGCGAGCTTCAACGCGACCACTGGCGGCATCGGCTATGGCCTGTCGAAGGGCGGCGTCCTGTTGATGACGAAGACGATGGCGGCCGAACTGGCGCAGTATGGCATCCGTGTTAATGGCATCGCCCCGGGCATCATCATCACGCCCATGACGGAGCCGACGCGCAACAATGCTGGCGTGGCGGCTCGTTATTTGGAGCATATCCCGCTCAATCGTTTCGGGGAGGCCGATGAGCTGGTCGGTCCCGTCGTGTTCCTCGTCTCGACCCTGTCCTCATATGTTACAGGCGTGATGCTGCCGGTTGATGGCGGCTACCTGGCGATCTGAGAGCGTTGCAGGGCTGAAACGTCGCAATAGCGTCAGCCGACCCAAACTCTCGAAAGGTTAGCGTGACTGCCTGCGCGCGGATGCAGACCTTTGCGCTGCGATGACACAAAGAATGTTCGAAGGGTTGACGCTGCTCGTCGCAACGCAGCCCGGGACGTCCAAAGCCTCCGCAAGAAGCAGCGATAGGTCCTCGCGAAACGTACGAGAGCCGTCAGCGATAAAACTATTGCCGCGAACGGTGCTTACAATAGCAGCGCGACAAGCGGGTGAATCTGATTACAGAGTGATCGCAAGCACATATGAGTTCGCAGCTTTATTCTGAATGGCGCACCCGACACGGTTCGAACGTGTGACCTTTGCCTTCGGGGGGCTAGGCTAAGCGGCTTGTTTCGGCAGACGACCTCTGGCCGGCGATACAACGGTTCGATCGGCCATGTGAGGGGCCTCGATCAATCGACGGTCATTGGCTTTAACACCATCGATAGAGGCTGCACGGGCGCGGTCTTCGCATTCTCTGGCGTAGGCTTCAACGAGCTCAGCATCTTGTTGAGACAACATGCTCGCAATCCGGCGGGCTTGTCCCGCGCGTGCGTGCCACAGCAAAGTTTCCGACAGGGTCGCGTTGGTCATCATGAGAATCGCTGCTTCTTCAATGGCAAAATGGTGACGGCTCGAAGGTGAAAGTTCAATGCTTGAAATTATTCTGGAATCGAGTCCGTCAGGTTGATTCTCGACGATCGGAGCAGGGCGATGGCCTCGCGGGTGCGTGCGGATTGCGGACGGCCATTGGGCCGGGCAGGCATGGCCGGCTTTGAAGCACCGGCAAATGGCCGGTCAATTTTTGGTGGAAAGGTCGAACGCGGGGAGCAACTCCCATTCTGACAAAAAGAAATTCTGTAGCGAACTCAACCGCCCGGAAAGCTGAGAGATGTCAGAATGGCTTTTGAAAACATTGCGGAAATCCGAAGACTTCCAAGCTGAATACGAGGGTTCGATTCCCTTCACCCGCTCCAAAGCGATTTCAATGGCTTAGCCGGAAATTCTGATCGCCCATTCTGACGCTATTTCGACAATTTTGACACGTCACGGCTGAAGGCTGGTGCAAATTCGCAAGTGTTTATATTCTATTTGAGATTGTTTTTATTTACGATAATCGTGTCTAACAGCTTTGCTCGTGGAAAGCATGGCGACGGTTGTGGATGTCCTCGAACAGGAATGGGCGCGACTCTCAGATGAGGCGCAAGCTTCGGTCGAGGCGCGGCGGGCGACTAAACTAGACGTCCATTACGGATATCACGAGCCGAAGAAGACGAACTGCCTGGCCGCTCTGCCTTAAGACCGGAGCCGCCTCCAACCCCTGACCGATAATCCGCCACGCGCGCAGGGCACTGCCGTTCACCACGGATGTTGTCCGCCACCGGCAATGCCGGGCCGGTCCAATTCCAACCGCCGGTTCGCCAAATTGCATTGCTCCCACTCCGAAGCAGGATCTTGACTCAGCATCGCCAGTAGACAAAAATTCGAGAATGATGTCCACAGTGCGGACATCGGAGGGGTTGGCTTTCGGGGAGCAGGCGCGATGTCTCGCAGTAGTTGCATGACGCGTCTGAAAGCTGGATCAATAAACTAGAGCGTGCCGAACAACGGAGGAATGCCGATGACGATGAAGACTCGCTTCGATGACGTCGCCAAACTCGTTGATACGGAGCACGGCTTCATCAGCCGCGAAATCTTCGGCGATCCCGATCTCTACAAGGAAGAATTGGACAAGGTGTTCACGCGGGCCTGGCTGTTCCTCGGTCATGAGAGCCTGATTCCCAATCCCGGCGATTTCTACACCACACGAATGGGCGAAGAGTCGGTCATCCTGTGCCGGGACAAAAAGGGTGTCGTGCACGCCTTCCTGAATTCATGCCGGCATCGCGGCATGAAGGTATGCCGCTACGAGTCGGGCAACACCTCCATCTTTACTTGCCCGTACCACAGTTGGACTTACACGACCGACGGCAAGCTGCAGGGCGTGCCGCAATACAGGTCGCTGTACGATGCTCAACTGGATCGGGATGCGAATTCACTCGTCCCGGTCGCGAAGCTGGCGATCTACAAGGGCACGGTCTGGGCGACCTGGGACAAGAATGCGCCTGACTTCCTGACCTATCTTGGCGATGCGAAGGTCCATCTCGATCAGGCGCTGGATTGCCGGGACGGACGCGAGGGCGGCTCCGAGGTGATCGGCGTCCACAAATGGGTCTTTCCGGCGAACTGGAAGTTCGCGGCTGAAAATTTCCTCGGCGACACCTATCACAACCCGAGCCATCGCTCCGTCGATCTCATCGGCATCGGCCCCAGCGCCGCTTCCGGAAAGAAGGGGCGCCGCGACGATGAACTGGAGAAGGCCCAGCATGTCTGGATCAGCTTTCCGGAAGGCCACGGCGTTCACAGTGCAATCCAGCCCGAGAATAACGAATACACGGAGTCATTCCTCGATAACCCCGTACTCGAGCAATATTTCCGTCATTGCTATGAGGAGCGAAAGCGCCGCCTCGGCGAGCAGGCGCGGTTAATGCCGTTCGTCGGCACCATCTTTCCCAACACCTCCTATCACGGGCGGCAGCCGCGAGGTCTTTGCGCCTGGCATCCGCACAGTCCGACCTCGACGGAGGGATGGCGTTTCTTTCTGGTCGATGCGGATGCTCCAAGGGAAGTGAAGGACTATTTGCGCCGGTACTACATGCGTTATTCGGGCCCCGCTGGAATGACCGAGCAGGACGACATGGAGAACTGGCTGTACGCGACGTCGGCAAGCCAGGGTACCGTCGCGCGCCGCTATCCCTTCAACTACCAGCAGTCGCTGGGCGCCTGGACGCGCGAACATTCTTCCCTTGGAGGCACCGTTAGCCTGCAGGTGACGGAGGAAATCGCCCGCGGCTACTACAGGCGGTGGAAGTCCTACATGGGTGGCGGCGACTGGGATGAATTACTTGGTGGCAACGATCGCCTGACGCAGAGGGCCGCCGAGTGAGCGCCCCGCGCGTTGTCATCGTGACCGGCGGTACTTTCGGGATTGGCCGCGCCATCACGTTGCGTCTGGCGACACTCGGGCACGCCGTTGTGGCCTTCGGTCTGGAGGTTGCGCAGATATCGAGCACGGCTGCAGCTGCCATTCCCGGGCTCGCATCCGAGCTGAAGGAGCGCGGCCTGAAAGCCGACTTGATGGAAGCCGACGTATCGAATCCGGGTGACGTTGCAAAAGTCGTTGAGGCGACGCTGGCACGTCATGGGCGAATCGATGCCCTGGTCAACAACGCGGCGATCGGTCCGCTGGGCACGGTGCTGGATACCGACGAAGCGACGTTCGACCGGATCATGGCGGTCAATTTGAAGGGGCCGTATCTGTGCAGCCGTGCCGTGCTGCCGCATATGATCCGG
>LNFM01009846.1_pt1 | contig 13688 bp, 9 predicted proteins | sample 596031 | NCBI WGS metagenome assembly LNFM01 (sample SAMN04254537, study PRJNA301005) | activated carbon metagenome | isolation source: dual media filters at the Ann Arbor, Michigan drinking water treatment plant | place: USA: Ann Arbor
TCCTGCTGGCGCAGCACCTCGGCGATTTGCTCGCCCACCGTGTAGACAGGGTTGAGCGAGGTCATCGGCTCCTGGAAGACGATGCCGATCTGCTTGGAGCGGATGGCGCGCATCTCATCCATCGCCATCGGCACGAGGTCCCGGCCCTCGAAGAGGATCTTGCCCGCCATGATGCGGCCGGGCGGCATGGCGATGAGCTTCAGCACGGTCATCGCGGTCACGGTCTTGCCGCAGCCGGATTCGCCGACGACGCAGACCGTCTCGCCGCGGTTCACGCTGATATCGACGCCATCGACGGCACGCACCATGCCGTCATCGGTCGAGAAATGGACCTTCAGGCCGCGTATGGCGAGCAGCGGTTCGGTCACGAGGCGATCACCCGGCGCGGGTCGAAGGCGTCGCGCAGCCCATCCCCGATGAAGTTGATGGACAGCACGGTCAGGAAGATCATCGCGCCCGGGAAGATCGCCCAGTGCGGCGCGAAATCGAGGTTGTCCTTGGCATCGAACAGCAGCCGCCCCCAGGTCGGCACATCCGGCGGGAAGCCGAGGCCGAGGAAGGACAGGGTGCTCTCCGCGATGATCGCGGCGGCGATGTCGATGGTGGCGGCCACGATGACAGGCCCCAGCGCATTGGGCAGGATGTGCCGCAGCACAAGCCGCATGCGCGAGGCGCCGAGGGCGCGTGCGGCCTCGACGAATTCCTTCTCCCTCAGCGAGAAGAATTGCGCGCGCACCAACCGTGCGACCTGCATCCAGTTGAAGCCGCCGATGATGATGACGATCAGGATGAAGACGCCGAGTTCCGGGCCGACGACTGCGGTCAACGCGTCACGGAACAGGTAGATGATCAGCAGCAGCAGCGGCAGCTGCGGCAGCGACAGGAACAGGTCGGTCAGCCACATCAGGGCGGCATCGACACGCCCGCCGGCCATGCCGGCCACCGCGCCGACCAGCACACCCACGAAGATGGCAACCATCATCGCCGCGAAGCCGACCGCGAGCGAGATGCGCCCGCCATAAAGGACGCGCGCCAGGATGTCCTGCCCGAGGTCGTCCGTGCCCATCGGGTGTGCCCAGGACGGGCCTTCGAGCCGGGCTGTGAAGTCGATCTCGTCGATCGGCACGCGCCAGGCGAAAGGCCCCACGAGCACGCCCAGCACGAGCACCGCGAGGATACCGAGGCTCACCACCGCAAGCCGATGCTTGCGGAAGCGCCGCCAGGCTTCCTGCCACGGCCCGACGCGCGGCGCCGCGGCGCCGGCGCTAGCGGTAGCTGATGCGGGGATCGAGCCAGCCATACAGGAGGTCCGCGATCAGGTTGAACAGGATGACGAGGCAGGCGAAGACGAAGGTCACCGCCATGATGACCGGCGTGTCGTTGGCCAGGATCGCGCTGATCAGCAGCGACCCGATGCCGGGGATTCGGAAGATCTGCTCGGTCACGATGGCGCCGCCGAACACGATGGGCATCTGCAGCGCCACCAGCGTGACCACCGGGATCATGGCATTGCGGACCACGTGCTTGATCGTGACGGTGCGTTCGGGCAGCCCCTTCGCGCGCGCCGTGGTCACGTGGTCGAGCCGGATGACATCGAGCACGGCCGATCGCACGAAGCGCACGAGTGCGGCGCCCTGGAACATGCCCAGCACCATCACCGGCATGATCGATTGCCGGATGTGCTCCCACACGAAGCGCCAGCCGGTCGCCTGGATATCGGTGCGATACACGAAGGGCAGCCAGTCCAGCGTGATGGAGAACAGCAGGATCAGCAGCAGGCCGGTGAAGAAGGTGGGCAGCGAGAAACCCACGAAGGCCAGGACATTCGCGATCTTGTCGAACAGCGAGTAGGGCCGGGTCGCGGCATAGACGCCAATCGGCAGCGCGATCACCAGCGCCAGCACCTGTGCCGCGCCGATCACGATGATGGTGGTGGGCAGGCGTTGCAGGATCAGCTGGTCCACCGGGATGCGGCTGACGAAGGAGAAGCCCCATTCGCCGCGCAGCATGGACGTCAGCCACGCGAAGTAGCGGATATGGACCGGGTCATCCATGCCGAGCGAGGCGCGCAGTTGCGCGCGCACCTCGGGCGGGATGGCCGGGTTGGTCGCGAGTTCCTCGAACGGATCGCCCGGTGCCAGCGCCAGCACGGTGAACAGGATCACACTGATCCCGAGCAGGCTCGGGATCGCGATGAGCAAGCGGCGGATGAGATACTGGGTCACGCGCGCAGGGTCAGGTTTCGCGGTACCAGTTGCTCAGCAGCCAGAAGGTGTTGTCCCACGCGCTCAGCACATGACGCAGGTTGTTGAGGCTGGCGCTGACCAGCGGGCGGCGCACCAGCGGGATGATGTGGTTGGACCCCACCACCAGGTCGTTCATGCGGATGAACAGCGCGGCGCGCTTGACGGGGTCGAGCTCGTTCTCGGCCTCTCGGAAGATGCGGTCGTATTCCTCGCTGCGCCAGCGGACGATGTTGCGGCCCTGCCAGTTGTTCGCCTTGGCCGAGACCTCCCACGACACGTACTGGTTCATGAACAGCTGCGGGTCAGCCTGCGTCATGGTGGTCGTGTACATCTGCATGTCGGCGTACAGCTTGGTGTAGGTGTCCGGGTTGGCCACATCCGCCGAGAAGAACACCGACGCCGTCACCGACTTCAGTTCGAGGTCGATGCCCGCGCGCTGCGCCGCCTGCTTGTAGATCGCCTGGGTGCGCTGGCGCGGCGCATTGACCGAGGTGTTGAAGACGAAGCGCAGCCGCACGCCGTCCTTGGCACGGATGCCGTCACGCGCGCGCGCCCAGCCGGCGGCGTCGAGCAGCTCGTTCGCCTTCTGGATACTGAATTCCCAGCGCATGTTGGGCGAGGCGAAGCGCGGCGGGTTGTTGAGGAAGTTCGCCGTGGCCGGGCCGCCGCGGCCGTAGATGAACTGTTCGAGCGCGTTGCGGTCGATCAACAGCGCCATGGCCTGGCGCACCGCGGGGTCGCGGAAGGCCGGGTGCTGCGTGCTGATGTGCGAGCGCTCGCCATCCACCTCGCGCGTCGGGTCGGTGGCGTTGAGCTGCACGAACTCGATGTTGCCGCCCTCGACGATGTTGACCCGGCCGCGGCCGGCGGCTTCGAGCCGCTTCAGGATCTCGTCCTCCACCTGCAGGTTCCAGGCATAGTCGTAGTCGCCTGTCTGCAGAACCGCGCGCGCGGCGGAGACGGCGTCGCCGCCGCCCTTCACTTCCAGCGTATCGAAATAGGGCTGGTTCGGCAGGTGGTAGTTGGGGTTGCGTTCGGCGCGCAGCGTGTCGCCCGGGGCAAAGCTGGCCAGCTTGTAGGCGCTGGTGCCGACCGCGCGGATGTTGGTCGGCGCGTCGCGCGCATTGGCACCGTTGTAGTCCTTGAACAGGTGCTTCGGGATCAGCATCCCGCGCGAGGCGACGAAGGCGTCGGCCCAGAAGGGCGTCGGGCGCTGGAACTCGACGCGCACCGTGTAGTCGTCGACCTTTTCGACATTGATGTCGCGGTAGCTGCCGGAGCTGACGCCCGCCACCGCGGGATTCTTGCCGTATTCCCAGTTGAACACGACGTCGTCGGCCGAGAAATCCTGCCCGTCATGCCACTTCACGCCGCGCTTGAGCTTCCAGGTGACGGCGCGGCCATCCTCCCGCAGTCCCTGATTCTCGACGGTCGGGATTTCGGCTGCGAGGATCGGGTGCAACGTGCCATCCGCTGCCCAGCCGGCGAGCGGTTCGTAGAAGACGCGGCTGGCATCCTGGTTGGTCGTGCCGACCGCGAAATGCGGGTTCAGCAGCGTCGAGGCCTGCCAGTACAGGATCTTGAGCGCCCCACCCCCGCCCGCGCGCGTCGGCCGATAGGCCGGCACCGATTGCGCCGAAGCGGCGGACACGCCCGCCAGCGCCAGGATCTGCGTCGCCATCGGCGCTGTCAGCCCCACGGCGGCGAGCCGCCGCACGAAGCCCCGCCGCGACATGGAACCGCGCTTCACGCGCCCGATCAGGCCACGAAGGTCGTCTTCGTTCATGTCATCTACTCCCAGTCTTCGCCTTGCGGCGTCTTGCCTGTCCCAGTCACCAAGGTGACGCAAAAACCGGCCGGAGCGCCAGAGGCTTCTGACGGCCCCACCCTGGACAGGCCCGACCGATGCACGCTGAATGGCCACAAAGACAGCAGGAACGCGCATGACCGACCGTCCCGTCAGCTTCCAGGATGCCAGCGCAGCCTTCGCCAAGGGCGCCGACACGCCGCGTGCCTATCTGGAACGGTGCCTCGAGACGATCGCCGCCCACGAGCCCACGGTGCGTGCCTGGGTGGTGGTGAACGAGGCCGGCGCCCGCGACGCCGCGGATGCCAGCACGCAGCGCTGGCGCGATGGGCGGCCGCTCTCGACCATCGACGGCATGCCCATCGGCATCAAGGACCTGCTCGAGACACGCGACATGCCCACGCAGATGGGCTGCCCGGCCTATCGCGGGAACTTCCCGAAGCGTGACAATGCCGCCGTCTGGGCGCTGCGCCAGGCCGGCGCGGTCGTGCTCGGCAAGACGGTCACGACGGAACTCGGCGGCGCGCATCCAGGGCCGACGACGAATCCCTTCGACCAGCGGCGCACGCCCGGTGGTTCGTCGTCGGGCTCGGCGGCGGCGGTCGGCGCCGGCATGGTGCCCGCGGCGCTCGGCACGCAGGTGGGCGGATCGGTGATCCGTCCCGCATCCTATTGCGGCAATGTCGCGCTGAAGCCGACGCAGGGCGGCATCAACCGGGGCGAACGCCAGGCCACCAGCATGAGCACCACCGGCATCCATGCCGGCACCATCGAGGACATGTGGCAGGTCGCCATCGAGATCACCCGGCGCGCCGGCGGCGACCCCGGCCGGCCCGGCCTGTTCGGCCCACCGACGCCGCCCGCCGCCCGCCGGCCCGCCGTGATCGGCGTGATGGAGACCGAAGGCTGGGGCGTCCTGGACGGGGCCAGCAAGGCAGCCTTTGAGCAAGTGGTTGCGCAGTTGCGCGCCGCCGGCGTGACCGTGCTGCGCCGCGCCGACCACCCGATGCTCGACGCCTTCGAAGCGTCACTCGTCGGCGTGCAGGCGATGACCAGCGCCATCACAGGCTGGGAGAACCACTGGCTGTTCCGCAACCTGGTCGCGCAAGACCCGGAGGCGATCAGCGCACGGTCGCGCGCCGTGCTGGCGATGGCGGAGCGCATGACGCCCGAGGATTACCGCCTGCGCCTGCTCCAGCGCGAAGAACTGCGCGCGCGCCATGCGCTGCTGGCACCGGTCGTCGATGCGCTGATCGCGCCCGCCTCGCCTGGCCCGGCGCCGCTCTGGGCGGGCGAGGTGCCGAACGCGAAGCCGGTTGCGCGACCCACCGGCGATGCCGTGTTCAACACGCCGAGCTCCGGGATCGGCGCACCGGCGGTGACCATCCCGCTGACCACAGTGGGCGGCATGCCGATGGGGATCCAGGTGATGGCGCAGGTGAACATGGACGCGCAGGCCACCGCGATCGCGCGCTGGATGCTGGAGACGCTGCCGCCGGTCGCGGCATGACGTCGCCCAGCGCCGATCAGGTGCGCGCGCGGCTGTCTGAAATCCGCGCCGCGCGCGGCTTCGTGCTCCCGCATCACGGTGCGATGGCGGCCGCGCTGCCCGAGTTGCACGCCGCATATGAGGCGATGTACCGCGCGCTGACGGTCGATGACCACCACCTGTCGCCACATATGAAGGAGGTGGTCTGGCTGGCGATCCTGGCCGCCTGCCGCGAGCCCGTCGGCACGCATCACCTGCATCGCTTCCTGGCGACCGGCGGCACGGAGGCCGAGGCCGCATCGGTGTTTCGCCTCGCCGCCTGGGCTGGCGGCGCGGCGCGCTATGCGACCCTGTCGACGAATTGGCAGGGCCAGTTGCCGGGCCTTGACCTGGCCGCGGAATACCGCGCGGCGGGCAGCGCGCTGTTTGCGGGGTCGTCGCTCGACGAAGCCTCCGCGCGGCTTGCGTTGATCGGCGTGCAGACTGCCTGCGACGAGCCGTGGGGCCTCGCTGCGGAGATCGAGGCCGCCTACGCCGCCGGCGTGCCCGAACCGCACATCGCCGAAGCCATGAGCCTCGCTATCTGGCCGCGCGGCGTGAACCCCTTCGTGCGCGCGACGGAAACCTGGCTGCGGCTCATGCAGGACGGGCGCGTGACGCCCTCCCCCGCCTTCCGCGCCTGGGCGGAGACGCCCGGCCAGGGCGCCTTCGTCGCGTAACGCTACAGCGACACCACCAGGTTCAGCGCCGCGTCGCAGACGGCCTCCGTGCCCGGCGGCAGGACCAGCGTGCTCTCGCGTTCCTCGACCAGGGCTGGCCCGGCCACGCGGTCGCCCGGGCGCAGCGTGGCGCGGTCGATCACCGGCGTATCGACATAGCCGCCAGCCTCCGGGAACCAGGCGCGGCGATGGCGCGTTGCCGCCGCGGCCACCACGCCGCTCGACGGCGCGACCAGCGACACCGCTGGCACCGGTCCGGCCATGATGACCTGCCAGGAGACGCATTCGACCGGCAGCGACGGCTCCGTGCGGCCGTATTGCTGGAGGTAGCGCTTCTCGAAGGCGGCGCGCACCGCGTCGCGGTCGCCTTCGGCCAGGGCGGCGGCCGGGATCTCGGCCTCCACCTGGAAGCCCTGCCCGGCATAGCGCAGCGCGCCGATCACCGTGCGGATCGCATCGCCCGGTGGGACAGCGGCTTCCGCCAACATGGCGCGCCCCTCCGCCTCCATGCCGCCCACCATGGCGCGCAGCGCGTCGAAGTCGATGGTCGCGAGCGGCGCCACCCACCCGCGCACGAAGGCGAAGGAGATCGGCGAGGCCAGGAAGCCGAAGGCGGAGGCCACGCCCGCCCCGGCCGGAGCAACCAGCGTCGTGATGCCGAGCTTGCGGCAGACCTGCGCGGCATGCACCGGCCCGGCGCCACCGATCGGCACCATGGTGTAGCCCTCGATCCGCCGCGCCTTCTCCAACGCGTGGATCGCGGCGGCCTGCGCCATGTTGCCGTTGATCGTCTCGTGCAGCGCCCAGGCGGCCTCGACCACCGAGAGCCCGAGCGGGTCCGCCAGATGCTCGCGCAGCGCGCGCTCGGCCGCCGCGACATCGAGGCGCATGTCGCCACCCAGGAAACTGCCCGCGCCGAGATAGCCCAGCACGAGGTCGGCATCCGTCACCGTGGGTCGCGTCCCGCCAAGCCCGTAGCAGGCGGGGCCGGGATCGGAGGACGCGCTCTCCGGTCCCACGCGGATCAGGCCGAGCCGATCGACCTGCGCGATGGAACCGCCGCCGGCGCCGATCTCGATCATCTCGATGACCGGCACCTTCAACGGCAACCCGCTGCCCTTGCGGAAGCGATCGACGCGCGCGACTTCGAAGTCGAGGCTCCGCAGCGGTTCACCGCCCTCGATCAGGCAGGCCTTGGCGGTGGTGCCGCCCATGTCGAAGCACAGGATGTCGGGCGCGCCCGCGGCGGCGCCGAACAGCGCGGTCGCACGGACGCCGCCAGCCGGGCCGGATTGCACCAGGCGGATCGGGTGGCGCGCGGCGGTTTCCTCCGCCACCGTGCCGCCATCCGACAGCATCAGGAACAGTGGGCCGGTCAGGCCCAACCCGCGCAGGCCATCGCTCAGACGCGCCAAATAGCGGCGGAACACGGGCAGGACGTAGGCGTTGCAGATGGTGGTCGAGGCGCGCTCGATCTCGCCGATCTCGGGCACCACGTCGGAGGACAGGCACAGCGTCAGGCCCGGCGCTTCCTCGGCGATGATCTCCGCCATGCGACGTTCATGCGCCGGGTTGCGAAAGGCGTGCAGGAAGCAGATGGCGACCGCCTGGACGCCCTGCGTCGCCAGGTCACGCGCGGCGGCGCGCGCGGCGGCCTCGTCGAGCGGCGTGCGGATGCCGCCATCGGGCAGCATGCGTTCGGGCACCTCGATCCGGCGGCGGCGCGGCACCAGCGGTTCCGGCACGCGCATGAACAGGTCGTAGGTGTCGTGGCGCAGTTCCGTGCCGATCTCGACCAGGTCACGGAAGCCGTCGGTGGTGATGAGGCCGGTCGGCACGCCGCGGCGTTCGATCAGCGCATTCGCCACCAGCGTCGTGCCGTGGATGACGTGCTGCACATCGGCGGGCGCGATGCCGTGCGCGTCCAGCAATTGCCGGATGCCGGCGAGCACCGCTTCCTCCGGTGCGGCGGGCGTGGTCAGCACCTTGCCGTTGCGCAGCGTGCCGTCGCGCGTGTCGAGCAGCACGAAGTCGGTGAAGGTGCCGCCGATATCGACACCGATGCGGTAGGGCGCCGCGGTCATGCGCGATACGCCTTGGCGCCGGCCTCGGTGACGTAGCCTTCCGCGATATCCTGCGCGATCGCGGTGGGGTCGCGTTCGGCCGGTGGGCCCATGCCGCCGCCGCCCGGCGTTTCGAAAGTGATGCGGTCGCCCGGTGCCAGGGTGATGCGCGCCTTGGCGGCCACCGGCGCGTCGTTCACCAGGTCCCGCCCGCCCCTGCCCGGCTGCCCGCCCAGGATCCCGCGCGGCGGGTTCTGCACGCGTTCGTGCCGGTAGGTCACGGTGACCGGCTTCGGGCCGGTCGCCTCGAAGGTCAGGCGTTGCGACAAGCCGCCGCGGGTTCGTCCTGCACCGCCGGAATCCGGGATCAGGCGCTTCTCGGTCAACAGCATGGGCACGGCATTCTCGAATTGCTCGACCGGCTGGGTCGCGACGTTGGAGGGGAAGGACAGGCAGGCGGCGCCATCGCGCATCGGCAGCGCGCCATGGCCGCCATTCATGAAGAACATCCGCACGTAGCGGCGGCCATCCGCCTGTTCCCCGGTGAAGTAGCAATTCCACAACGGGCTGCCGCATTCGGCGATGACGCGATCCGGGATCAGCTTGCCGAGCGCGGCCAGCACCAGGATCGGCAGGTAATGGCCGGTCAGGTGGCGCCCCCAGACCGGCGCCGGGCGGCGCGGGTTCACGATGCTGCCCTCCGGCGCGACCAGGCTGATCGGGCGGAAACAGCCGTCATTGTTGGGCGTCTCGGGATCGAAGGCGCATTTCACGGCGTAGTGGCTATAGGCACGGGAGAAGTTCAGCGGCGAATTCACCGGGCGGGCGATCTGCGGATCGGTGCCGGTGAAGTCGAGCGTCAGCGCATCGCCCTTCACCGCCAGCCGCAGGCGGATCGTCACGGGATGCTCGAAGCCATCGGCGGTCACCTGGTCGGTCACCTCGCCATCCGGCACGGCCGCAATCGACTGGCGCATGGAGCGTTCGGAGCGCGCGAAGATCTCGGCCGCCAGCGCGTCGATGTCGCCGATGCCTTCCTCGGCGACGATGCGGAACAGGCGCGCCTCTGCCTGTTCGTACACCGCGAACAGCGCGCGGATGTCGCCCAGCGTCTCGTCCGGCTGGCGCAGGTTCGCTTCCAGGAAGGCGATGACGTCCTCGTTCTCGACGCCGCCTTTCAGGATGCGCGCGACCGGGATGGTCAGGCCTTCCTCCCAGGAATCGCGCGCCTCGACGGACGGCGCGCCGCCGATATCGGTGGAATGGAAGGTGCCGCCGATCCAGGCGGCGATGCGTCCCTCGCGGAAGATCGGCCGGATGGTGGTGATGTCGTTCAGGTGCCCGGTGCCGAGGTAGCCGTCGTTGCTGATCAGCACATCGCCGGGTCGCAGACTCTCGCGCGGAATGCGCGCCAGCATGTGGCCGAGCGTCACCGGCATGGTACCGACGAAGGACGGTACGGAGCGCGAGGATTGCGCGAATTGCCGCCCGGCGCTGTCCATCAGCCCGATCGCCATGTCCCAATTGTCGCGCACCACGGAGGAGAAGGAGGTGCGGACGAAATTCTGCGCCGCCTCGTCCATCAGTCCGGCGATGCGGCTCCAGGCCGAGCCGAGGCTAAGCGCCGTAAAACCTGCCATGTCTCGTCCTCAGCCCCGCATCGCCTGGAGTTGCTGCATGTAGCCGGCGGGATCGACCTGGACGTCCACCAGCGACGGCCCGTCATGGGCGAAGGCGGCATCGAGCGCCGCCGCGAGGCCTGCCTCATCCTGTGCACGGAAGCCCCGCGCGCCGAACCCCTCCGCGACCATCGCGAAATCGGCACGGCCCCAGCGCACGCCCGCGCTCGGCAATTGCCGCTGCTGCTGCTTGACGTCGATGAGCGACAGCGCGCCATCGTTGAACACGACCGTCACCAGCCGCGCAGCATGATCTACGGCGGTGGCGAGTTCCGCCACGCACATCATCAGCCCGCCATCGCCGGTGAAGGCGACCGCGCCGCGCGCTGGGTCGTGCAGTGCCGCCGCGATTCCCGCCGGCAGCGCGAAGCCCATGGTGGCGAGGCCGTTCGAGATCAGCAGGTCGCGCGGCCGCGAACACGGCCAGAAGGCAGTGGCGGAGAACATGTGCGCCCCCGCATCCACCGTGGCGCGCGGGTCGCGCCCGGCGCGTGCGGCAGCCTCGGCGACCATCTGAACGATGCGCGGCGGTGCAACGCCGCCGCCGCCCGCCGGCCAGGCGAGCGCATTGCGCATCGCGTTGCGGTGCCCGGCGATCTCGGCCTCGGTCCAGCGGGAAAGCGGGGCATCATCGGCCAGTGCTGCGACAATGTGCGCGATCGGCCCGTAGGCCCCCGCGGCGACCGGCGTGTAGTGCACCGGATAAGGCCGGGCCGCGACCTCCGCGACCGGCGCCGTGTAGCGCCAGGGTTGCAGGATGAACTCCACGGGATCGGCGCCGACCAGCAGGATCAGGTCCGCCGCGCCAACCACCTGCGCTTCAAGCGTACCGCCGGTGAAGATGCCGGCATGCAGGGGGTGCGCGTCGGCGATCACGCCCTTGGCCTTGTAGGTGACCAGTACGGGGCAGCCGAGCGACTCGGCCAGCCGGCGGGCCTCGGGCGCCGCTTCGGTCGCCTCGAGGCCCAGCACGATCACCGGCCGTCGTGCACCGTGAAGCAGGGCGCGCACCTGTGTGAGATCCGGCAGCGGCAGGATCGGCGTCGGGTCGCGCCGGCAGGGTCGCGCCGGCCGCTTGGCCGCCGCCGATGTCAGGTCGAGATGCACCGCACCGCGCGGATGCGCGGTCGCGCTGTCGAGCAGGTGCTCGAGTTCCGCTACCGGGTCGTCGCCCTCGCAGCGCGCATGGGCCTTCACATAGGCGGCAGTCGCCAGGCGCTGGTCAAACACCTGGTGGGTGATCCATCCGGTCTGCGCCGGCGTGAAGCCGTCGGTCACCAGCAGCAGCGGCGTGCGTTCGAGCGTCGCGCAGCTTACACCGTTCGCGGCATTGGACAGGCCCGGCCCTTTGGTGGTGAGCACGATCCCGGGCGCACTGGTCAGTTCGGCGTCAGCAATCGCCATCATCGCCGCGCTACCCTCGTGCCGGCACAAAACGAAATCCAGCCCGGCGGGCGCGGCCGCCGCGATCAGGTCGAGCGACGAACCACCGCCCGGCACGCCCCAGATGCGCTTCGCCCCGCGCGCCGCGGCGGCCGCGACGACATGGTCGGCCACCGTGGCGTCGGGCCGTGTTGCTGTTCGATTGGGCTGCGCGGTGTCGTCATGCATGCCGCAGTGTCGCGCGGAACAGCGTGCTGGTGAAGCGACCGGAGCGTCATTCGTTCGAGCGGTTGGCGATGACCGCCTGGAGCTCATCGTCCCATGGCTTGGGGGTTTGCGGGGAAACGGGCCCCTAGGCGTTGCGGCCCAGGCGTGATGCGACGGCGATGGCTTCCACCGCCACGCGCGTCTCAGCCGCGTGGCTGGACAGCGCCACCACGCCGACCCTGGTCTGCTCGGCGGCGGAGGCATTGGCCTGCGCGACCTGCCGGAGGGTCATGAACCGCGAGCAAAGAGTGTGAAGCGCCTCGTTCTGCTGCGCCATGTCCACTGCGACGGACCCGGCGAGGCGCGCTGTCTCGGCCACCAGCGTCTCCATACGGTCGGCGGTGTCGACGATCCCGCGTGCGGTCAGGGCTGCGTCGCGCGCTTTGCGTCCGAGGCCGTCGACGGTCTCGGCGATCTCGATGGCCAGGGCTTCGCTGCGCCCGGCAAGGGCGCGCGCCTCCATCGCCACGGCGGTCATGCCCGCCCCGTCGGCATCGGTGCGCGAGGCTTCGCGCGCGGCGTTGGCGGCAAGCATGTTGGCCTGCGTCGCCATCCGCACGATCGCCATGGTCACGCGTTCGACGCGTTCGCGGTCATCGTCGCCGCCGGACAGCGCTTCATCGAGCCCGCGGATCCTCTCCATGCTGTCGTCCAGCAGGAGCTTCGCATCGCCAGCGCGATCGCGCGCCTCCTCGCTCTCCCGGGCAAGGCGGAGCATCGTATCCGCCGCCGCGCGAATCGCATCGGTGTGATGAGACAGCGCCTCGACCTGGGTCGCGAGGGCTGCCGCGCTGTCCGTCGTCGCGTCCGAGGCCAGCCGGGCTGTGTCGAACGTCAGCCTGGCGCCTTCAAGAGCGCTATCGGCGCGGCTTCGGGTGATGTTCAGCGAATCGCGGATGGCGAGCAGCGCGCGCGCCATCGTCCCGAGCTGATCCTCCCGGTCGATGTGCGGGACCGGCGCCGCAACATCGCCACGGGCCACTCGCACCATCGATTGCGCCAGAACTGTCACCGGGCGCGCGATCGTGGCCACGACCATGACCCAGACGAGGATCGTGACGGCGACGCCCAGCGCGACGCCTGCGAAGGTGAGAAGTCGCGCGTCGTCCGCGACCCGGTGCGCCGTCTCGACGGCGGCGTCGGCGCGGCTTCGGGCGTGCTCCCTGGCCGCATTCACCAGGCGGTCGAAGCCAGTGTGGATGTCGCGCCATTCGTCGTGTAGCGGCGCGGTCTCGCCACGGCGCCGACCAGCGAGCGCCTGTTGCACGCGATCGGCAAATCCCGGAATGCGCGCGAGCGAATCGCGCGCCAGGTCGATGGCCGCGGGATCGACGTCGGGCGCCACTGCCTGCTCGACAGCCTGGAATGCGGCAGAGAGGTGCGCTGCCTGGGCAACCATGCGCGCCGCGATGGCGCTGGGCTGGACGCTGCCCGCCACCACGCCCGCGAGGGTCGTGCCGTAGGCTTCGACACTGGAGGCAAGGGTGGCGATCGGCGAATCGGCCTGCCGGCTGCGAATGCCCAGTTCGTCGATGATCAACGCTTGACGCGTCAGCGTGGTCACCGCGGTGCCGGCGAGAAGACCGATCACAGCGAGAAGGAGCATGCTGATCATGGCCGCGCGCGTATTGATACGGCCCAGCCACGCCGCGAAGCGCCACCGCCGGGAGCGACCGGCCCCTTCGCGTGCCGAACGCACAGCCTCTATGGCTTCGAGCGAACCGTCCATTGACTTGCGACCCTGAACTCGTGCGTCGCGGGGCCGGCATGAATGCCCTGGCCGAGCACCTGCGCCGGCATGGGCTCATACCGAACTCGCAGCACAGCATGATGACGTGAAAGGGCCGGGAAAAAAAGCATGCGCTGCCTCAGGCGTACGCTGGAGAGTGTCGGTGATGTGCGACGTTCTCTCGGCAGGTGTGGCAGCGTAGCGGAGGAGTCCTGACCCTGCCCCCTAAATGCCCTCGTTCATGAGCAGAGCCTGTTCTCCATTTGCCCCGACGCGGGGCGGGTTGCAAAGGCTGCTGGGGTGAGC
>LNFM01009848.1_pt1 | contig 13687 bp, 13 predicted proteins | sample 596031 | NCBI WGS metagenome assembly LNFM01 (sample SAMN04254537, study PRJNA301005) | activated carbon metagenome | isolation source: dual media filters at the Ann Arbor, Michigan drinking water treatment plant | place: USA: Ann Arbor
CGCTCCGCATCCTTTTTCTTTTTGTGTTCATCCGCGATGTGCTGCGTCGTCGGGCTTAAAGAGGCCGCGAAGGCAAGGGCGTCCCGGAGCTGATAGGGCTTGGTCAGCAACTGCTCTGCGAGACGATAGGCTTCAGATTCCTGTACGGGCTGGGGTGGGGTACTGAACTCGGTCATGGTGTCGATAACGGTTGATGGCTATTTTCCGTCGACTGTAGGAATCGAGATGCGTTGAGGTCAAGGGCTGCTAGCGTTACAGCCTACGTACGTTACGTACGTAGGCCTAGGGTTCCCGTTACGGATACCGTATCCGTAGCCGTTACCGTACGGGTACCGTTACGGGATGCCTAAGGACACGTCCCTAAGGGATCCCGCAAAAGATCCCTTAGGGACTCTACCTAAGGGGCTGCGTGGACGACCCGTAGTTTTCGGGTGCCGGCAGCCGCTGGCGTGAAAGCAATGTCGGCCTGCGCCAGGATCCAGGCCTCGATCTTTTCGTGATGCAAGCGCAGCAGGTCCAGTGGCCTGACCGTGTAGTGCTTTTCGGCGGTAGCGCTGGGCTTGTGGCCCATGATCTGCGCCACGATGCCCGCCGGGATTTCCTGCCATTCCGATAGTGACTTGAAGGAGCGGCGCAGGCCATGCAGTGTGAGGCCGTCGATGCCCGCCACGGTGCAGGCGCGTTCATGCAGCTTGTGCGGGGTACTCATGGCCTTGTCGGCCAGCTTTTCATCGCTGGACGGGCTGGCGAAAACCCAGGCATTGATGCGTGGCAGGCCGTCCAGGAGGGATGCCACATAAGGCGTGAGCGGAATGATGCGTTCGCCCTCGACCTTGTCGCGGATGTTGAGGCCCTTCCACTTGCCGTCAATGTCCTCCCAGCGCATGGCGAGCACTTCGCCGGGGCGGGCGCCGGTCAGCAGCAGCACTTGCAGATAGGCCGACGCCATGGGGTTGGCCAGCTGGCGCACCGCTGCAAACCACGGGGCCAGCTGCTCGCGCTGTAGGGCGTCGCTGCGTGTTTTGGTCTTGCCCAGCACTTCGCGCACGACCTTGGCCTTGGCCGGGTTCTGCGGGGGCAGGACCAGGCTGTACTGGGGATGTTCGGCGGCCCAGCTCAAGAAGCCGCGTACCAGGCGCCAGGACAGCCGGGCCGAGGTCGGCGCCTTGGCCGTCTCACGCTCGGCCCATGAGCTGAGCACGGCGGGGGTGAGTTCGCGCAGCTTGTATGAGAGGAGGGGATAGATCGGCCCCGCAATCGTCTCGCCGCGCCCGCGCGTGCCGCGTTGGGAAGACTCTCCGCCTGCCTTGGACTTGCGGATGTGGTCCTTGTAGTGGTGCTCGCCCCAGCGCGAGCGGCGCGCCTCGATGTAGGTGGTCCATGCCTCGCCCATGGTCACGGTCTGCACCGCTTCGACCGCGGCTTTCGCCAGTCGCTCGGCCTCCTTTTTGCGCTCCACGTCGCGCGGGTCTGCGCCTTGGTCGATCTGCACGCGCAGGCGGTTGGCTTCGGTGCGCGCGCCTTCGATGGTCCAGGAGCGCACATCGCCGATGGTGCGACGTATGGTTTGTCGACCCAGCTTGGCTTCGAAGACATAGGCCTTGGCGCCGGAGGCCGTCACGCGCACGCGCAGCGCAGGCGCCTTGCGGTCGCGCAAGAAGGCCTGCGATTTGCCCTCAGGACATTTGAGGCGCTCAATTAATCCGACCGTGAGGTCGTGAGCCTCGCTTAAATCTACGCTCGCATTCTTTAAAGGACGCATGATCCCTTGGTCTCCCATGTAGCCACCATGTAGCCACTTTCGTGCAGTTTTGGCGAATCCACTTCAACAGAGGCGACAAGGGGTGCCTGTCTATCCTCTTGATTTCATTGGATTTGGGAGATTCTACCTACGGCCTTCAACAGACCGAAATAGCGTCAGATGGGGACTCATAATCCCTTGGTCGCTGGTTCGAGCCCAGCACGCCCTACCAGTGCTTGATGGCCAGTTCGGTACATTGCCGAAAAGCTGTGCTACAATTCGAGGCTTCGCGGCTGTAGCTCAGTTGGATAGAGTACTTGGCTACGAACCAAGGGGTCGTGGGTTCGAATCCTGCCAGCCGCACCAAACAAAAAAGCCTGCAACTGCAAAGTTGCAGGCTTTTTTCTTGTAGCCCAGAATAGCCGGTTCCAGGAGCCCGCCATGAGCAAGGCCTTCACCCGCGAAACCGACAGCGAAGACGACGAGGCGCCACTGCCTGCCCTGCCCGCGGGCGGTAAGAACTACATCACCCCCGCCGGCTATGCGCGCCTGCGCGAGGAGCTGATGACGCTGATCGACGTCGAGCGGCCCAAGGTGGTCGAGGTGGTGCACTGGGCGGCCAGCAACGGGGATCGTTCCGAGAACGGTGACTACCTCTACGGCAAGAAACGCCTGCGTGAAATCGACCGCCGCATCCGCTTCCTGACCCAGCGGCTGGAGATCGCCGAGGTCACCGACCCCAGCGTGCATTACGGCAGCGACCAGGTTTTCTTCGGCGCCACCGTGACCTATGCCGACGCGGCGGGCACCGAGCGCACGATCACCATCCTGGGCATCGACGAGGCCGACAGCCTGCAGGGCCAGGTGAGCTGGATTTCGCCGGTGGCGCGCACCTTGCTGAAGTCGCGCGTGGGCGATGTGCTCAAGCTCGTCACCCCCGCGGGAGTGGAGGAGATCGAGGTCTTGGACGTGCGGTATCCGGCGCCGGTGGCGCCGGCCTGAATCAGACGTTGGCGCTGCCGCGGCGTGCGCGCAGCACCGAAGGGGTACGCTTGAGGGTGCGCAGCACGTCGGCCAGGTGTACGCGGTCGCGCACGGCGACCACGAAACGCAGGTCGATGGTCTCCATCGCGGCTTCCTGTCCCATGTCGATGTGGGTGATGTCGGCTTCTGCGCCGGCCAGGGCCGATGCCACGCGGGCCAGGACGCCTTTGCCATTGTTGACGGTGACCACGACCGCGGTTTCGAAAGGCCGTGTCGGCTCGTCCGACCACTCCACGCCGATGAAGCGCTCGCTGTCCTTGTGGTGCAGCTTGCGTGCGACGGCGCAGTCGGCCGTGTGGATCACCAGGCCCTCGCCACGGCCCAGATAGCCCACGATGGCGTCGCCCGGGATGGGGCGGCAGCAGGTCGCGTACTGGACAGAGGCGTTTTCGCTGCCGTCCACCGTGACCGGGGCGTGGCCCGCCGATTCCTGCGCGATGAAACGTTCGCGGCTCAGCAGCACGGCGTCGGGCTTCGCGCCGCTCTCGGTCAGCAGCGTGGCCATGCGCTTGGCGACGATGCTGGCGATGCGCTTGCCCAGGCCGATGTCCATGAGCAATTCCGAGCGGCTGCGGTTGCCGGTGAAACGCAGCAGCTTGTCCCAGATGCCGGCACGTGCGCTGTCGTCGTCGGTGGGGAAGCGTTCGATGCCTTCGGCGCGCAGGGCCTGCAGCAGCAGTTTTTCGCCCAGGCCTTCGGACTCGGCCTGGGCCAGGGTCTTGAGGTGGTGCCGGATCTTGGAACGCGCGCGCCCCGTGCGCACGAAGCTCAGCCAGGCCGGGTTGGGGGCGGAGACGGAGGAGGTGACGACCTCGACCACATCGCCGTTCTTGAGCTCGGTGCGCAGCGGCACCTGTTCGCCATTGATGCGCGCGGCCATGGTGCGGTCACCGATGTCGCTGTGGATGGCGTAGGCGAAGTCCACCACGGTGGCGCCGCGCGGCAGCGAAATGATCTTGCTCTTGGGCGTGAAGACGTAGACCGCCTCGGGGAACAGGTCCACCTTGACGTGGTCCCAGAACTCGGCGGCGTCGCGCGTCTCGTTCTGGATGTCCAGCAGCGACTGCAGCCACTGGGCGCCCAGGCGCGCGGTCATGGGACTGTCGGGTTCGTTGGCCTTGTAGAGCCAGTGCGCGGCCACGCCGGATTCGGCCACCACGTGCATGGCTTCGGTCCGGATCTGGAATTCCACGCTGACACCCGAGGGGCCGACCAGGGTGGTGTGCAGGGACTGGTAGCCGTTGGCCTTGGGGATGGCGATCAGGTCCTTGAACTTGCCCGGCACCGGTTTGTAGAGCTGGTGCAGCACACCCAGGGCGGTGTAGCAGTCGGCCAGCGTGGGGACGATGATGCGGAAACCGTACATGTCCGTGATCTGGGCGAAGCTCAGGTGCTTTTCGTCCATCTTGCGGTAGATGGAGTACAGCGTTTTTTCGCGCCCCGCGATGCGGATGGGCATGCCCGCCGTCTCGAAGGCGGCCTCGACTTCCTTGTGGACCTTGCCGATCAGGTCGCGACGGCGGCTGCGCGCGCGCTCCAGGGCCTTGGACAGGACGCTATGGCGCCAGGGCCGCAGGTGCTGGAAGGAGAGTTCCTGCAGTTCGCGGTAGGTCTGGTTCAGACCCAGGCGGTAGGCGATGGGCGCGTAGATCTCCAGCGTCTCGGAGGCGATGCGGGTCCATTTGGCCCGTGGCACGTCCGAGAGCGTGCGCATGTTGTGGCTGCGGTCGGCCAGCTTGATCAGGATGACGCGCACGTCGCGCGCCATGGCCAGCAGCATCTTGCGAAAGGACTCGGCCTGGCTTTCCTCGCGCGTGTCGAACTGCAGCTTGTCCAGTTTGGTCAGGCCGTCCACGAGTTCGGCCACGGGCGAGCCGAAGCGCTCGATGAGCTCGGCCTTGCTGATGCCGCAGTCCTCGATGGCGTCGTGCAGCAGGGCGGCCATCAGGGCCTGGGCGTCGAGTTTCCAGTCGGCGCACTGGGCCGCAACGGCAATCGGGTGGGTGATATAGGGTTCACCGCTGTTGCGCAGCTGCCCCAGATGGGCCTCGTCGGCAAAACGGTAGGCCTGGCGCACCTGTTCCAGATCGACGGGGCTGAGGTAGTCCAGCCGGGCGGTCAGGCTGGCAAAACTGGCCGCCGCCGCATTGGCCGCAGCCGGGCCTGTCGGGTCGGTCAGACCCGGGGTGACAGGAGCGGCAGTAGGGGCGTGCAAGAGAGTGCTCACCCCCCAAATATATAGCGTCGACCAGCCCGCTGCTTCCAGGCAATAAAAAAGCACCGCGAGCGGTGCTTATTCAGCGGCTTGGGGCCGGGCTCAGGTCGGGACCTTCTTGAGCATTTCCAGGCCCACCTTGCCTTCGGCGATCTCGCGCAGGGCGGTCACGCCGGGCTTGTTCTTGCTCTCGATCTTGGGGGCGTGGCCCTGGCTCAGCATACGGGCGCGGTAGGTCGCGGCCAGCACGAGCTGAAAGCGGTTCGGAATCTTCTCAAGGCAGTCTTCGACGGTGATACGGGCCATGTTGTGTAACTCCAGTGGGCCGGGACAAGCGGCATCAGGGCAGGCGTAGCGCCTGGAAAGTCTCGGGACGGGACCGGCGCTGGGCCGGATACCGCAGCCGCTGGGCTTGTACGACCAGCTGCAGGTCGGCCAGGGCGCGCTCGAACAAGTCGTTGATTATAACGAAGTCGAAATTCGGCGCCTGGGCCATCTCCTCGGTGGCGTTTTTCAGGCGCAGGGCGATGACCTCGGTCGTGTCCTCGCCGCGTTTGACCAGCCGGGCGCGCAGTTCCTCCCAGCTGGGCGGCAGGATGAAGATGGTCACGGCGGCCGGGAACAGCTTCTTGATCTGCATGGCGCCCTGGTAGTCGATCTCCAGCACGATGTCGGCCCCGGCCAGGATCCGGTCGGCGATGGCCTGGCGCGAGGTGCCGTAGCGGTGGTTGTGCACATGCGCCCATTCGACAAAGGCGTCGGCCTGGACCATGGCGTCGAAGGCGGCCGGGGAGACGAAGTAGTACTCGCGCCCGTTCTGCTCTTGCCCGCGCGGTGCGCGCGTGGTGTGCGAGACCGAAAGCTGGAGTCTGGGGTCCTGCTCCAGCAAGGCCTTGACCAGGCTGGACTTGCCGGCTCCGCTGGGGGCGGCGATGACGAAGAGATTGCCGGGGTAATCCATGGGTGAAGATCTTAATGCGGCAGGTTGCGCCGCCGGGCCGCCCCAAGGCGAAACGCGCCTCCTCGGGGGGCGGCGATCCGCGTAGCGGCGAAGCGTGGGGGTCTCATGTCATTCCAGGTTCTGCACCTGCTCGCGCATCTGCTCGACCAGCACCTTCATGTCCACCGAGATGCGGGTCATTTCCAGGGTGGAGGACTTGGAGCCCAGGGTGTTGGCCTCGCGGTGCAGTTCCTGGATCAGGAAGTCCAGCCGCTTGCCGACTTCGCCGCCTTTCTTCAGCAGGCGCTCGATCTCGTCCAGGTGCGAAGCCAGGCGCGTGAGCTCCTCGGCCACATCGATGCGGATCGCATAGGCCGTGGCTTCGGTCAGCGCGCGTTCCTGCGCGGCCTGCGGCGGGGTGGCGCCGTCCGTCAGCGCCATGGCTTCCAGCCAGCGCTCGAGAAAACGTTGTCTTTGCTGCTCCACGAGCTGCGGCACCAGGGGGCCGGCCTGGCTGGCCAGCTGGCGCAGCTGGCTCAGGTGGCCCTGCAGCATCGCGGCCAGGCGCTCGCCTTCACGCCGACGGGCCTCGACCAGGGCGTCCAGCGCCTGGACGGCCAGTTCCTGCAGGGGCGGGCCCCAGTCCTGGGAGCCGCCGCGTTCACCCGCAGCAAGCTTGAGGATGTCGGCCACGCTCAGCGCACGCGCATCCGGCAGCCAGGCCTGCACGCTGTCCTGCAGGGCGCCCAGGCGCTGCAGGAGCCGCGGGCTGGGCTCGGCCACGGCGGCATCGGCCGTGCTTTCGAGAAAGGCGCGCACCTCGACCTTGCCGCGCTTGAGCCGGCCCTGCACCAGCTCGCGCAGCATGGGCTCGTGCGTGCGCAGTTCTTCGGACAGGCGCAGCGTAAGGTCGAGGAAGCGGCCGTTGACCGAGCGGATTTCCAGGCCCAGGCGTGCGGAGTTGCCGGATTCGGCTTGTGCTGCCGCGCGGCGCTGGACGCTGGCGTAGCCGGTCATGCTGTAAACTGGCATGGCGTATTCTTGATCTGTCGAACGACCCCGAGAATAACCGGATTGGGCCCGGTGGCCGGGGCCCCACCCAGAAATATGTCCAAGGTCAAACCAGCACCGCTGTCTCCCGAAACCCAGATTGGCGGCTACCGCATCGTGCGCAAGGTGGCGGCCGGCGGCTTTGGTGTGGTCTATCTGGCCATCGATTCCGATGGCCAGCAGGTGGCCATCAAGGAATACCTGCCCGCATCCCTGGTGACGCGCGCGCCCGGCGAGCTGCTGCCCCAGGTCACGACCGAAAAACTCTCGCTCTATCGCCTGGGCCTCAAGAGCTTCTTCGAGGAAGGCCGTTCGCTGGCGCAGATCTCGCACCCCTCCGTGGTCAGCGTGCTCAACTTCTTCCGCGAGAACGAGACCGTCTACATGGTGATGAACTACCTGGAGGGTGCGTCCCTGCAGGACTTCATCATCACGGCGCGCGACCAGAAGCAGCAGAAGGTGTTCCGCGAGTCCACCATCCGCTCGCTGTTCGACGAGATCCTGCGCGGTCTGCGCATCGTGCACCAGCACAAGATGCTGCACCTGGACATCAAGCCGGCCAACATCTTCATCACCGACGACAACCGTTCCGTGCTGATCGACTTCGGCGCCGCCCGCGAAGTGCTGAGCAAGGAAGGCAACTTCATCCGTCCCATGTACACGCCCGGCTTTGCCGCGCCCGAGATGTACCGGCGCGACGCGGCCATGGGGCCCTGGACCGACATCTACGCCATCGGCGCCTGCATCTATGCCTGCATGCAGGGCTACCCGCCCAACGAGGCGCCGCAGCGCCTGGAGAAGGACCGCCTGACCACGGCGCTGGCGCGGCTGCGCGGCGTCTATTCCGACAACCTGATCGAGGTTGTGGAATGGACCATGGCGCTCGATCCGCTGTCGCGTCCGCAATCCGTGTTTGCGTTGCAGAAGGAACTCAGCCGCGAAGGCGAGCGCCGTTACACCAAGCTGTCCATGGCCGAGAAGGTGCGCCTGCAGTTCGACACCATGGTGGCGGATACCAAGAAAAGCGTCAAAAGCGTGACCGGCGTTGCCGCGGCCAAACCGAAATGAAATTCTCCGTCTTTCAGATCAGCCGCAGGGGTGGCCGTGCCACCAATGAAGACCGCATGGGCTACTGCTACACGCGCGATGCGGCGCTCTTCCTGCTGGCCGATGGCATGGGCGGGCACCCCGAGGGCGAGGTCGCGGCCCAGCTCGCGCTGCAGGTCGTGTCGGCGGCCTTCCAGCAGGAAACCAAGACCGGCATCAAGGACCCGCGGGCTTTTCTGGCCTCGTCCGTGCTGCTCGCACACCGCCAGATCCTGGCCTACGCCGCGCACAAGAACATGCTGGACACGCCGCGCACCACCTTCGTCGCGGCCCTGGTCCAGGGCGACCGCGTGAGCTGGGTGCATTGCGGCGACTCGCGGCTGTACATGGTGCGTGACGGCGAGATGCTGGCGCGCACGCGCGACCACTCCTATATGGAGCAGCGCCAGGACGAGGTGCCGCCAGGTGCCAGGACCGGCGACAAGACCAACCGCAACGTGCTGTTCACCTGCCTCGGTTCGCCGGCCAATCCGGTGTTCGACGTCATGGGCCCGATCAACCTGCAGCAGGGCGACCGCATCCTGCTGTGTTCCGATGGGCTGTGGAGCGCGCTGTCGGACGTGGAGATCACCTACGACCTCGGGCTCAAGCAGGTCGCGCGTGCCGTCCCCGATCTGGTCGAGAAGGCGCTGGAGAAGGCCGGCTCCGCCAGCGACAACGTGACCGTGATCGCGATGGAATGGGAGACGCCCGACAGCTTCGAGGAGACCAGGGGCAGCGTCTCCACCGACAGCATCAACGACGGCGTCTTCGCCTCCACCGTGCAGGCCGGTGTCGTCGACTCTTCCCTGGTCGAAGACCTGGACGACGAGGCGATCGAGCGCTCCATTGCCGAGATCAACGAGGCCATCCGCCGCACGGCCGCGCGCCGCAACGGCTGACACCCCGGGCCGGTCCGTCCGGCCCTGACCCGCAGGAAGACCATGAGCTCATATGTCCGTCAGGGCGGCCGCGCCGCCGACCAGTTGCGCCCCGTGCGCATCACGCGCCGCTACACCATGCACGCCGAAGGCTCGGTGCTGATCGAGTTTGGCCACACCAAGGTCCTGTGCACGGCCTCGGTCGAGGAGCGCGTGCCGCCGCACAAGAAGGGCAGCGGCGAGGGCTGGGTCACGGCCGAATACGGCATGCTGCCGCGCGCCACCCACACCCGCAGCGACCGCGAGGCCGCACGCGGCAAGCAGAGCGGCCGCACGCAGGAGATCCAGCGCCTGATCGGCCGCTCGCTGCGCGCCGTGTTCGATCTCGCCAAACTCGGCGAGCGCACCATCACACTCGATTGCGATGTGTTGCAGGCCGACGGCGGCACGCGCACCGCGGCCATCACGGGCGCCTTTGTGGCCGCCCAGGACGCCGTGTCCACCTTGCTGGCCGCCGGCAAGATCAAGGCGACGCCCATCACCGGCCAGGTTGCGGCCATCTCGGTGGGCATCGTCGAAGGCACGCCCCTGCTGGACCTGGAGTACACCGAGGACTCGGCCTGTGACACCGACATGAACGTGGTGATGACCGGCGCTGGGCATTTCATCGAGGTGCAGGGCACGGCCGAGGGCGCGGCCTTCAGCCGTCAGGAGATGGACAGGCTGCTGGCCCTGGCCGAGCAGGGCATCAAAGAGCTCGTGCGCCTGCAGACCGAGGCGCTGAAGGCATGAAGAAGATCGTCCTCGCCTCCAACAACGCCGGCAAGCTGCGCGAACTGCAGGACATGTTCGCGCCGCTGGGCCTGGAGCTCGTGCGCCAGGGCGAGCTGAACATCCCCGAAGCCGAAGAGCCACACCGCACCTTTCTCGAGAATGCGCTCGCCAAAGCACGTCATGCGGCCAGGCTCAGCGGCCTGCCGGCGATCGCCGACGATGCGGGCCTGTGCGTGGATGCCTTCGGCGGTCTGCCCGGCGTGGACACGGCGTTTTATGCCACGCAGCACGGCTACCCCAAGGGCGACGACCACAACGTCACGGCCCTGCTCGAGCAGATGAAGGACATCGCCAACCGCCGTGCGGCCATGGTCAGCACCCTGGTGGCCCTGCGCTCGGCCGAAGACCCCGAGCCCCTGGTCGCCGTGGGCCGCGTGCGCGGCGAGATCGCGCGCGAGCGCCTGGGCCGCAATGGCTTTGGCTTCGATCCCGTGATGTTCATCCCCGAGTTCGGCCAGACCTTTGCGCAGCTGCCCATCGAGGTCAAGAACGCCCACAGCCACCGCGGCCGTGCGGCGCGTCAGATGGTTGAACTGATCCGTCAGAACTGGCTGGCATGAAACACCCCTGAGCCGGCCGTCGCCGTCTTCCCCTCAAGGGGACAACGCCAGTGGCCCGGCAGAGCCGATGCCACGGCGTTTCCCGCCAAGCCATTGACACGGAGCGCCGCTCCATTACGCTGTTACTGATCATGCGCGACATCCAGCATTACCTGCGCCCGGGCACGCTGCAGCTCACGAGCCTGCCGCCGCTCTCGCTCTATGTGCACCTGCCCTGGTGCCTGAAGAAGTGCCCTTACTGCGACTTCAATTCGCACGAGATGCGCGCCGGTGAACTGCCCGAGCAGCGCTACCTCGATGCCCTGGTGGCCGATCTCGAAGCCGCGCTGCCCCTGATCTGGGGCCGCAGCGTGCACAGCATCTTCATCGGCGGCGGCACGCCCAGCCTGTTCAGCCCCGCGTCCATCGACCGTCTGCTGGCCGATATCCGCGCGCGCCTCAAGCTGCCGGCCGATTGCGAGATCACGCTCGAAGCCAATCCCGGCACTTTCGAGAAGGAGCGCTTCCGCGCCTTTCGTGATGCGGGGGTCACGCGCCTCTCGGTCGGGGTGCAGAGCTTCAATGATGCGCATCTGCAACGCATCGGCCGTGTGCATGACAGCGCCCAGGCCATGGCCGCGCTCGAAGAGGCCGCGCGCAGCTTCGACACCTGGAACCTGGACCTGATGTACGCCTTGCCGGGCCAGACGCTCGAGGGCCTGCGGGCCGAGGTGGACCAGGCCCTGGCCTTCGATCCGCCGCACCTCTCGATCTACCACCTGACCATCGAGCCCAACACCTATTTCGCCAAACACCCGCCCGAGGTGCCCGAGGAGGACACGGCCTATGCCATGCTGGACCTGATCACCGAGCGTACGGCCGCCGCCGGCCTGAACCGCTACGAGGTCTCGGCCTATGCCCGGCCCGGCCATCACAGCCGCCACAACCTCAACTACTGGCAGTTCGGCGACTACCTGGGCATAGGCGCCGGGGCGCACGGCAAGCTCAGCTTTGCGCACCGCGTCGTGCGCCAGGTGCGCACGCGCGATCCACGCCTGTACATGGAGCGCGCGCTCGCGGGCGACGCCATCGCGCAGGAGGAGGACGTGGCGCGCGCCGACCTGCCCTTCGAGTTCATGCTCAACGCCCTGCGCCTGCGCCAGGGTTTCGCGCTCAGCGAGTTCGGCGAGCGCACGGGCCTGGCCCTCACGGCCATCCAGCGTGCGCTGGAGGAGGCCGAGCGCCGCGGCTGGATCACGCGCGACCTGCAGCGCGTGCAGCCCACGGCGCGCGGTTTCGATTTCCTCAGCGACCTGCAGGCCCTGTTCCTGCCCGAGTCCTCCTCCGCCTGATTGGCGGGCGGGCCGCTGCCCGCTATAGTCGGATCAGCTGGTGCAGAGGAGGGGCGGCATGTTCTCGATCTACGGCGAAAGCGGGCGCATCTTCCGCGGCGCGATGGAAGACCTCTGGCGTGTCGACGCCCTGCGCCCCGTGATGCGCGCACGTCGCCTGCAGACGCATGAACAGACCGGCGCGACCCAGGGCAGCAACGGCCAGGCCGTGGCGCCCGTGCAGGCGCGCAGCCATGCGGCCGGTGCAGCGCTCAGCGCCTATGCCCAGGCCAGCGGCCAGGGGCCGCAACGCCATCCCCTGAGCCGCGTGGCCGACGTCATGAGCCGGCAGGTCCAGACCGTGGGGCCGGACATGACGGTGCTGCAGGCCTGGCAACGGCTCGGCGCGCAAGGCATGGGCCAGGCGCCCGTGCTGGCCCCGACGGGGGAGCTGGTGGGCTTGCTCACGCGTGCCGAACTGCTGAACCTGGACCGCCTGCCCCAGCCCGATGCGCCCCCCGAGGTCTGGCGTGCCCTGCTCATGGAGCCGGTTTCGGCCGTGATGCTCAGCCCCGTGCCTGCCGTGAGCGAAGACACCGATCTGCGCCGCGTGGCCCGTGTGCTGCTCGACACCCGCCTGCCCGGCCTGCCCGTGGTGGCGGAAGACGGCAGGCTCACGGGCTTCATCTCGCGCAGCGACATCCTGCAGGCCGTGGTGCACGACCCGCCGCTGGACCTCTGGAGCTGAGGTCCGGGGCTCAGAACCCTTCGAGCACGATCTTGCCCTTGGCGCGGCCCGATTCGAGCTGCGCGTGGGCACGCCGCAGGTTCTCGGCGTTGATGCGGCCGTAGTGATCGCCCAGCGTGGTGCGCAGCGTGCCGGCATCCACCAGGCGCGCGATCTCGCTCAGCAGCTCGTGCTGTTTCACCATGTCGGGCGTCTCGAACAGCGAGCGCGTGAACATCAGCTCCCAGTGCAGCGAGATGGACTTGCGCTTGAGCGCGCCGATTTCCACCGTGCCCGGCGCCGGGTCGTCGATCAGGCCGAAGCGGCCTTGCGGTGCGATGAGCTCGGCGATCTGCTGGAAATGCAGGTCCGTCTGCGTGAGGCTCACCACATAGTGCGGTGCGGCCAGACCGGCGCGCTGGATTTCTCCGGCCAGCGGCTGGCTGTGGTCGATCACGTGGTGCGCGCCGAGCGTGCGCACCCAGTCGGCGGTCTCGGGGCGCGAGGCGGTGGCGATCACGGTCAGGTCCGTGAGCTGGCGCGCCAGCTGCACGAGGATGGAGCCCACGCCCCCGGCCGCGCCGATGACCAGCAGCGAGCGCCCGCCTTCGGCCGCGCCATTGGCGCTGTCACGGCGCGCCACGCCCAGGCGGTCGAACAGCATTTCCCAGGCCGTGATGGCCGTGAGCGGCATGGCCGCGGCCGCGGCGTTGTTCAGCGTTTTCGGCGCGAGCGCGGCAATGCGTTCGTCCACGAGGTGCAGCTCGGCATTGCAGCCGGCGCGGTTGATCGCACCCGCGTACCAGACGCGGTCGCCGGGCTTGAACAGCGTCACCTGCGCGCCGACCGCGCGCACCGTGCCCACGGCGTCCCAGCCCAGCACCTTCCACTCGCCGGCCGGCGGCGAGGAGCTTTTGCGCACCTTGGTGTCCACCGGGTTCACGGCCACCGCCTGCACTTCGACCAGCAGGTCGCGCGCGCCGGGCTGCGGGGCGGGCAGATCCACATCCTGCAGGGCGAGTGGGTCGGTGATGGGCAGGGCTTGCTGGTAGGCGATGGCTTTCATGGTCTTTCCTTGGAGGTGGGGTGTCAGGCCGCGTGCGGCGTGTAGTCGCGGTAGCCGCGTTCGCTGCCACCGAAGAGGGAGCTACGGTCGAGGCCGGTGAGCGGCCACCTTATGCTTAACGGCACATCCGGACAATACTCGGACGCCAAGAAATTTTGGCGGAAGCGGTGTCCGCCTCCGTCGAACTGCAGGCCGTATCACGTCGTATCAATTGCTCCGGGCAGTAGGCCGTA
>LNFM01011548.1_pt1 | contig 13684 bp, 17 predicted proteins | sample 596031 | NCBI WGS metagenome assembly LNFM01 (sample SAMN04254537, study PRJNA301005) | activated carbon metagenome | isolation source: dual media filters at the Ann Arbor, Michigan drinking water treatment plant | place: USA: Ann Arbor
AGGGCGCAGGGAAGACCGGGTGCACGCTGCACCCGCGGTCTCGCGTGCCAATTGCGCAAACAAAAATGCACACGAGCATACAGGTTCAGCGGAACACTCCGGCCTTCCCTGCGCAGTGGCTTTACGGCTTACTTCGTGCTCTCCCCAGTGAACGGCTCTTTTGCCACTGTCGCCACGCAGATACTTCTGCGTAACTTGACGCCAGCACCGCGGCGTCAGGACCACACGACTTCGCCGTACGTTTCCTGCGCGTACGTCTCGCGCATTCCGCGTCCACCGCATCCCACCGCGCGTTCGTGACGATCGCGACCCGCCCCTCGTAACGGGTGAGACGCGCGGAATTAAATCACTGATTTGCCCGACGCCGCGAGCGGAATATTTTTGTGCGAGGGTATAGACGCCGTGACGGTGTCCGATGTGGAAGTGATTTGCCCGTCAGGCGGATGGACGTCTGCTTCCGGATGACGTTCTCCAGTCACTCTTCATCGGCGTTGGCGATCGAGCACCAGCGCCAAAACATTCGCTATGGTCTCGACTGGCGTATCCGGGGCCGCTGGGCGCTCGTCCTGATCGAATGCAAGTCCGAGAACGGCATTTCTGCCGTCTGCCGTTCGTACGGGCCAGAAATCGAATCGCGAGGTTTCGTTAGGATAGACGCCACCGCGCACGACAGCTCCGGTCACCAGGGACGACCTCGCCGCGCCAAGCTCCGCTTCCTGCGGTTCCATGTCACCGGCTCGCTTGATGTAAACGACCTTGTCATCCGCGACGAGCATCGCCACCGCCGGCGCTCGGAATAGAGCCGCGAGGGACCGGGACGTGATTGAAAGGATCGAATTTATATTATCGGCCGCCGCGACGTCCCGGCTGTATCGTTGGACAATGGTCGCCCGCATTCTCAGCCGTTTCGCATCTTCCGCCCTCCGTCGCGATGTGAATGCAACGCCGCTTGCGATGAGGCCGACGACAAACAGCAGTCCGATCGCCCAGATGTTCGACGGGTCATCGACGACCAAAGAATAACGCGGCTCCGTGAGAAAGAAATTGAACGACAGAGCTCCAACGACGGCAGCACAGAGCGACGGACCGAGGCCGAGACCGACGCCGGCGATGATCACGGGAATGACGAACACCAGCGACAGGTTGGGAATATGCACCTTGCTGTCGACCGCGATGGCCACGATGGCTGCCGCGGCCGTCATGGCAATCGCGGCAAGATACCGCGCCCATACCGATGCCAGCGGATCGGTATCGAGCGCTACAGTGGTGGCTGGCCTGGATTCAATGTCAGTCATCGCTTTGATCCTCCAGATCGACTGGGAGCGCCGACAAAGGTGATCAGCGCGTTCGGCCGCAATCTTCGGCCTTCGGCAAGAGATCGCTCCGGCGGCGTATGAAATCGATGGGAGGAACCGGTCGGCCGTATAGGAATGTCATAAAGCCATCGGCGCTCGCCGGTCTGCCTCCGGACACCACGTGACGCGGTTCGCAGCCTCTGAAATACGCCTTCGAATATGGTTGCCTCGACGTCGCAGCCGTGTAGAACACGACCATGGGTGTTCGCTGCGTGTAGCAGCGGCAGGTCGAGCGATGGTCGGGCCGCCACGCGGAGAGCGCGTGCCCCATGAACAATCGTCCTTCATTCGAAGACCTGCCGCGACCGCAACGGCTGGCGGAACAGGCCCTCGGTACCCTTCACAGATTCCTGCATGTCGAGGCCGTCAGCGGCGCCGTTCTTCTGGTTGCCGCGGCGGCTGCGCTGATATGGGCGAACTCTCCATTCGCCCACAGCTATCATGCCTTCTGGCACCTGCCGGTCACCGTCGGTTTCGGTGAATACGTATTCTCCCGTTCGCTGCATTTCTGGGTCAACGATGCGCTGATGACCTTGTTCTTCCTGGTCGTGGGCATGGAGATTCGCCGCGAGATCCATGAAGGGGCACTGAGCAAACCGGATCAGGCGGTTCTGCCGCTGATCGCGGCGATCGGCGGCGTCATCGTTCCCGCAATCATCTATTTGAGCTTGAACAGCGATCCGGCTCGAAGCCAGGGATGGGCGGTTCCAACCGCGACAGATATCGCCTTTGCCGTCGGCATGCTCGCGCTTCTGGGGCGATCGGTTCCCGTCAATGTGAGAGTCTTCCTGCTCGCTCTCGCCATCATCGACGATATCATCGCGGTGCTGATCATTGCCGTGTTCTACACCAGCGGAATTCAGTTCAGCGGTTTCGCTGTCGCCGCACTTGGTCTCGTCGCGGTGCTTGGCCTTCAGCGAATGGGTATCGGTTCCGCCCTCGCCTATCTCTTGCCGGGCTGCTTGGTCTGGACCGGCTTTCTGATGGCCGGGGTCCACCCAACCCTTGCCGGCGTCGCGCTCGGCCTGATGACCCCGGCGCGGCCGATACCCATGAGGGAACACCCGCTGGAGATCGTTTCGCGCGTGCTCAAGCAGTTGCAGAGCAGCGATGCGGTCGAGAGGAAGGATTCGCACCGACTACAGCGACCGCTGCGCGATCTTCGCGTGGCCAATCGTGAACTATTGCCACCGGTGTCGCGGGTGCAGATGGCGATGCACCCCTGGGTCGCCTTCGGCATCATGCCGATCTTCGCCCTGGCGAACGCCGGCGTTACCTTGACAGGGACCGATTTTTCCACTTCCGCCCATTACGTGATGCTGGGCACCGCCGCAGCCCTAGTCGCGGGAAAGCCGCTTGGCATCGTCGGCGCCACCTGGATTGCAGTGCGGCTTGGCTGGGGTCGGCTTGCACCTGATGTTTCGTGGGGCGGCGTTTGCCTGGTCGGCCTGCTGGCGGGTATCGGCTTTACCATGTCGATCTTCATCGCGATGCTCGCCTTCTCCGATGAAGCGTTGTTGAACGCGGCGAAACTGGGCGTGCTGCTGGGTTCGCTTGCGGCAGCCACGCTCGGTCTTGGCTGGGGTGCCAACTACATCCGACGCCTGTAATAGAGGAGACCTCGGAGATGCCCTTCAAAGCCCCGCACGTATCGTTCGTATCGTTCGCCGTCGAGGTCTCACCTTCAGGGTCTACTCAAGTCATGATTCTCGAAACCGACCTGCACCTGAACCCGAAGCATCCCTCGTACAACCATGCCGCCATCGAGCACCTGATCGCATCCGCACAGAACTATATTCAGGACACCATGGACGGTCCTGTCCATATCCGGATCGTTACGACGCGTAGCGGGGAGGTCTGACGTTCGCGCGCTAGTGCTCGCGCCTGCCGCGATCGTGCTTTACAGTCTTTCATCGGCCGGGTGGCTGCAGGCCGGGCGACGAAAGCCATTCGTTGATGTGCGAGGCGGTCTCGATCTGCCTGATCTTCCTTATCAGTGCGTCCCGCGCCGGACCCACAGGTGAATTCGCAAGCTGCGCTTCCAGGCGAGCTTTCTCACGGGAAAGCTGATCTTCAAACGAATGAGGTTTGGATCGGCGTCGCTGCATGACTTGACCTCCAGCTTACGGGCCCTACACCGTATGGTTCAGCGGGAAATACTCGGAAAAATTTAGCCGGCCTTTCTCGTCTGTCAATTCCGACCAGAGCCTGCCCCGTTCACCGGGGGTAAACCCTGGATGGCAAAAATTTTTTGAAATCCCCCTTGAACTTTTTCCCGGCCTGACAATTCTTTTGGTCGCCGCACACGGTGCGGTCGGGGCGCCTTTCGGGCCCCGAAGTTGAGGCGGGCGCCGGCAGGTGTCCGGCGCCGGCTCGTACCCATCTTGCTCTCAGGAGGATTTGGCTATGAGGTATGATTGGACTCCCCTGTGGAGGTCGACTATCGGCTTCGACCGCCTGTTCAACGTTCTCGACGAGGTCCAGCGGACCGCGGAAGAGAGCTTTCCCCCCTACAACATCGAACGGCTGGACGATAACCGCTTCCAGATTTCGGTGGCGCTCGCCGGTTTCACGCCGGACGAAGTGACGCTGACCGCGGAGCAGAACGTCCTGACCCTCGAAGGGCAAAGGGCCGAAAGGGAAGAAAAGACCTTCCTGCATCGCGGAATCTCGACGCGGAACTTCAAGCGCCAGTTCACCCTGGCTGATCATGTCGAGGTCAAGGGCGCGCGCTTCGAGAACGGACTGCTTCTCGTTGAGCTGCAGCGCGAGATCCCGGAGGCCATGAAGCCGCGCCGCATCGCCATCAACGGGGATGCGCCCGGCAAGGTCACCCAGATCGAGTCCAGGGCCGCGTAATCTTGCAACGGCCTGGACCGACCAACGCCGCGCGGGGCCTCCCGCGCGGCATCACCAATGCGTCATTCAATGGAGGCAGCTATGCGGACGACGCCCGCGACCGACAATATTTTCGACTTCAACGCCCTTCTTCACCCCGGCACCGTGTTCGACCATCCGCGCGATGTCGTCGCCGACCCAACGCTCAGCCTGGCAGAGAAGCGAGCCATCCTTGCTTCCTGGGCTTCCGATGCATCCGCCATCGCATCCTGCCCTGCCTTGCGCGCACCCGACGGGCTGAAGGCGCCGGTGCACATCGACGACATTCTCGATGCGCTTTGCGCGCTGGACGGAGGCGGCCCGCGCAATCCGCCTGGCGGCAAGCCGATGCGGCTGCGCTCAATCGAGCGACGCGCCGCGGCCTGACGAACGGATGAAGCTCATGCCCGAGAGCCCTGGCTTTCGGGCGGCGGCTTGGCCACTTGCTACTTTTGGGAAAAGCACGAAGACCGTCACGGAGACGATGATGATCGATGAAACCCTCACCCGCCTGCGCGTCCACCGCAACAATATCCATCGCTACCGCCGCCTGCTCGCGACCAGGCTGACGGAGCTGGAACGCAGCTATATCGAGCGCCGCCTGCAGGAGGAGCAATCAGCGATGGACGCACTCTCAGCCGAGATGTTGCCCTTCACGCTGCCGGCGGCCCGATCTGCTCCTCAAGCTGCGGCCTGAGGGCGCCATGTTTGATCTGGAAACCTTCGTCGTACGAGGTCATCGGAAGATGATCGATCACTACCGCTGGCTTCGCGACACCGCGAGATCCGAGGAGGAACGTGAACGCTTCCAGCGGCGCATGATGAAGGAGTATGAGGCGCTCAGGAGCTATACCGAGCAACAGCCACGCCGCGTACAACGGGCCGCGTAAGATCGGACTGGACTATTTTGCATCCGTCATGGTGGCCGGGATTCAAAGGCGCTGCCGGTGCTAGAGCGGTGAAGTCCCGCGGCTAGCCCATCACGCTTCTGGATCCTTCGTAGGACCGGCGCAGCAGCGCCAGCAGGCTGCCGCCCGTCACCGCGCCCAGGAGATAGGCGACGGCGACCAGCAGCGCGAGCGGAACGCGGGCATTGATGCCGAGAAAGGTCATGGTGACGATCTCGAAATTCTGCAGCACGAAGACGAGCGTCGCGGCGGCGAACAGAACGATCACGGTGAGGTAGATCCAGCGCATGTGCGCCCTCCATATCGTCGGCCCAACGCGCGGGCCGCGCATTCCACCGCCTGCAGTTCAACGGGCGCGGCGCAGCCCGAGACCAATTCCGACCCAGCTCGCGCCGGCCATGATGAGATCGATGCCAAGGAACAGGCCGAGGATGTAAACGCTCGAGACCGGCCAGCGCATCAGGATCAGCACGCCGAGGAGCAGCGTGACCGCCCCCGACAGCGCCACCCAGATCCAGGGTGTTTCCCGCTTCATGCTGAAGGCCAGAATAATTCTCATGATCCCCGAGGCCACCAGCGACGCGCCGAGGATGAGGGTGAGCAGCACGGCCGCCAGCAGCGGATTCTGGAACGTGACGAAGCCGGCCACGACATAGAGCAGGCCGAGCAGCACCCAGAGCAGGAATTTGCCCCAGGTCTTGATCTGGAAGGCGCTGATGACTTCGGCGACACCGGCCACGATCATCATCACGCCGACAACGAAGACGCTTACAACGGTGGCCATCGCCACGCTGCCCAGCGCGATGAACCCGGCGACCGTATAGACGACGCCGAGGGCGACGATCCAGCCCCACTTGGCGCGCAGCGGTGCCGTATCCGGGCCGACTCGTGGATCAATGGTCTGTGAAGCGTTGGTCATGACGGTCCTCCGATACGAAAACCTATCCGACGTACTCTGCGACGGAGCGAGCATAGTCGGTATTCAACTGCTTCGCTACTTCCGATTGCCTCGATAGGCGGCCCGGTTTGAATCAGGAGCGTTATCGAGGCCCGTTATGCTGCGGACACCGGTGCACGTAATCCCAGGGGATGTCGTAGACGCAGGTAAACCGGATGTCGTCGGACAGCTTGAGCGGCGGCGCCACTGGCGCGGGTTCGTAGCTCTCGTTCGGCAGGCCGTAGAACACGCCTCCGCCTGCCGGCCAGAACCCGCCTACGCCCCGGTGACCCTGATGATGGTGATGATTCAACGACCGCCCGGGCATTTGCGGGAAGGACGGCCGCTGCGGAGCAGCGCCTGCGCCGCGCCCGGCGCCCGGATCGGCAAAGGTCTCGCTCCCAGCAAGGAGAACCGCGACGGCACTGAGGGACGCGATCAACATCGTTCGATAGGACATGGCACTCACCCCTTTCTGAGGTACCCGAGCAGCATTTCCAGCGACGCTATGCCGGGCCCTTCGTGCCCGCAAAGACATAATTAATTGTTAGTTAAGACGTAAAGTTAACAGAGGCGCTTCCGGAACGTGCCCGACGGCGCGACGCGTCGGCTTTTGCCCGCTTGGGCCGGAAACGACCTTAAGCCGCCTTACGCCATCGCATGGGTATCGCCGGCGGCGAGGTGCATGTTCGAGAAATGCTGCACGGTGCCGGCAATGCCCTCGAAGTAGGATTCCAGCTCCGCAATGGCGCGGCACTCCCACTCCCTGGCCTGCCCCAGCAGCGACCAGCTCTGGTCGGGTCTGAAGGCCGCGGTCTGCCGGTGCAGCGATGCAATGGCGCGATAGCGGCGGACGTTTTCGAGGACGGCTTCCCGATTCATTGTCTGGTCTCCCGGCTGGCTTCAGCTACTGTTTGAGACAAATTGAGCCAGAACGATTTTCGATTCGTTAGCGCCGGTCCGAAAGCAGTCGGATGGTTTTCCAAGCGTTAGCGGCTCGAACTTTCGCCTCGCCGGGCCGCGCGTTCGTTGTTTACGATCCGATAAGTTCGATGAAAGGGCATGAGGAATTGCCATGGCAATGAACAACCGTACCGCGGCCGCGATTGCTCTCAAACTTTTCTTCACGGCGCCGGCCTGCATCGCCGCTGTGGCCGCCATCGGCGTCATGTCACCTGCAATGGCCGAGACACTCACTAAGAAGCAATCGGATGCGCTTGCTGCGTACAACAATTCGAAAAGCCAGTTTGAACAGGTGCTCGCCCAGCGGCGTGCGCAGATCAGTTCGAAGCAGGGGCTGCCGAACCTGCCGGGACAGGCGCTCTACCTCGCGCGCAACAACATGATCAGCGCCTACAAGGATCTCACCGACGCAATGCCGTCCAGAATTGGCGGACCCAACAAATACGGCATCCCGCCGGCGTATTTCAGCGCCGACAATGAACCGCTGCTCGACGAGTACCGAAAACTTTTCGACCTGATGCAGGCGCCGCCTGCCAGCGCGCAGAACTCGGACACGCCGTTCAAGGACGTCGCCGATCTCGGCACCGCGATTGCGCGCGCCAGGGGCCTCGATGCGGCCAATGCTGAAATCGCAGGCCGCATCAGCCTCGGACTGTTCTTTGCCGAGACCAACGGCAATCAGAACATCGGCAATGCACGCTCGAACAAGTACAAGGGCAGTTTGCAAACCGGCGTGCCCGAGGATCAAAACGGGCGACGAAAGTGGGCCGTGATCAAGAAGTCGGTCGCAGCGTTCGATCCGGCACTCAACGCGCGCGACGACAAGGAAGAGGCACGGGCCGGCAATATCGACCATCGCTACAACCACTGGACCGCCGTGCGCGACGGCCTGATGAACGCACACGCGGATATCTTCCCGAAGATACCTGGTATCGTGAAGGCGCTGCCGGATCCGATCGACCAGATGAAGCTGTTCGAGCTGATCCAGATCATTCCGAGCCCGACCAAATCGGCACTCGGCTCGCGCAACCTGCTCGACTACCGGGTTTCCGACCCGCGGATCATGGGCTATCTGCGTAACAACAGCATGTTCACCTTCGGACAGGCCGACCGGGCCAAAACATCTGCAACCTTCCGCGAAATTCTCGATGCGATGTGGCTGTTCAACGAAAAGTTCGAACGCGCGCTCGCCAAATTCGAGGAGGTCAGGAAGCCATCCAAGAGCTGAGTCCGGCAGGCGGGGTCCGTATGCGATGACGCCGGACCGTCAGAGCGGACCGAGCATGGCCCATCGCGGCTCGCAAAATGTCCTCATGGCCGCCACGACACCGCTGCTGATGATGTTCCGCCGCTCCGGCGAATTCATCTGGAGCTCTTCGTCGCGGTTGATGATCGAGCCCGCTTCCAGCAGCACGGCCGCCATCTGGGTCTTTCTGAGCACGATCAGTTCGTCGTAGCGATAGACGCCGGTCTCCTTGTTCAACAGCTCACGCTGATAGCGGCCCATGATCGCTTGCGAATACTGTTTGGCATAGTCGAGGCCTTGCGCCTTCATTTCCTGGCCGATCAGTTCGGCGAAGGCGAAACTCGTCTTGAAGTCCGGATTGATGCGGGAAACGAATACGGAGTATCCGCTGAAGCGATCGCTGAAGCGGCTCTTCTTGCCCTCGAATTCCCACGCCTCGAGGAATTTGCTGGGCACTGAATCATGATGGATCGACAGCAGGAGATCCGCGCGCATGTCGTTGGCGGCGTCGACGCGTTTGACGAGGCTGCGCCTCGCCTTGCCCTCGGTCAGAAGCAGTCTGGTCTCGGCAAAACCCGCGGCCTTCAGCTTTTCCTCGATCTCCCTGGCCAGCCGCCGATTGTAGACGAACTCGGAGACGTTGCGGGCGCTGATCGCGCCTTCCGATTCGGCGGTATGCCCGACATCCAGAACGATCCGGAATTTTGCGGGACTGCACCGGGCCGCGGCCGGCTTGAAGGCGGCAGGACCGATTTGAACCGGCCCGAGCGCCGCAAGTTTTACATGCTGACGCCTGGGCGAGGCGGTACGCTTTGGCGAAGCTGCGCGTTTCGCTGCAGTGGCCGGCTTGGGCGAGGCGACGTGCTTCGGTGGCTTGCCCTGTCTGGCGGACTTACCCTGCTTCGGTGAGCCCTTGAAGAGATCCGACAGCCAGCCGGCGTGGCTGGCCTCGACCGGCAGCAGCAACACAGCGGCCATGGCAAGGATAAAGGTGCGGCGGCGGGGCCAAATCCCCGAAGCGAGATTACCAAAAACACAAATGGACTCGCGACGCCTCATGCTCGCCCTCCCGGAGGCGATCATAGCAGCAGAGGCCGCGATTCCGGAAGAGGGGTGGCGAGGTCCGTTCCGGGTCTGGCGGACGTCTCTCCTACCCCCATGAACGGACATGAAGCGACTACGGCATTTCAGTATCGTGCCGACAGATCGCGGATCACGCGTTCATCAATGGCTTTGACTTCTGGCGATATCCTACGCATCATCGGCTTTCACGGGCGGCGTGCGCATCGAAGGTAAAGTCCGAGGGTTCGACCGCGCCGCGAAGCCCGATGCGGTGCCCCGTGCCAATGTTGCGAAGGAAGGTCTCCTTCGCCGGAAGAAAATAGTCGGCAAACTACCTCCGAAGGTCAAGCCATCCTAAGAGCCATCTGAAGATCAAGCCATGGGCGTTTGATTGAGATGTCAGAGGTCTCAGACACTCCTTCCGGTAACGTGCTGGATCCGATGGAACGGATCTCGGAGACCTTGTTCGGCCTCATCATGGCGCTCACCTTCATCTGCTCTCTCGGCGTTGCGACCGGGGCCAACATCAATATCCGAACGATGCTGATTGGTGCGCTCGGCTGCAATCTGGCCTGGGGTATTGTTGACGGCGGTCTCTACCTGTTGGCACGCATCAACATCCGGGGAGACAAGATTCTGACACTGCGCGCGATCCGGCAGGCGCCGGATCCCGAAACAGCCCGGCGCGTCATCGCCCAAGCGCTGCCGCGGGAACTGGCGGCGATCCTGCCCCTGGAGCAACTGGAAGTGATGCGGCAGAAATTGCAGCAGTTGCCCGAGCCGTCCCCCGGGCCGGGGCTGACGAAGCGCGACTGGACCGGAGCGGTGGGTCTTTGCCTGTTGAGCTTCCTCTCGACCTTCCCGGTGGTGATCCCGTTCATGCTTCTGAGCGACGCCAGATTGGCGCTGCGCGTCTCCTACGCCGTCGCCATCGTGATGCTGTTCTGCTGCGGCTACGTGTTCGGAATTCATAGCGGGCTGCGGCCCTGGGCGGCGGGACTTTCGATGGTGGCCGTTGGTGGTGCGCTGGTTGGCGTCGCGGTAGCTCTTGGAGGGTAATCGACAGTGCGGCAGCGAGGCGTTGCAACGGTTCAGCGTGCGGGCGGTGCCTCGATCGCTGCGTTGATTGGGTTGTGGCTTGCGCCAATGACCGGTGGTCTGGCGCATGCCGAAACCCCCAGCCCGGCCGGCGCGATCGGCCTTGGCAATCGCGGATGGTCCGCGGCCGACACCAACCACGCAACGTCGGGGAACGAGGTCGAATTCAGCGCCCGCGCCGGATTTGCATCCGACTACATCTATCGCGGGACGACGCTCTCCGATCATGGGCCTGCGGCCGGCGCCGCCTTCGAAACAAGATTTGGCGCGCTATACGCCGGCACCACGGTCGCCACCATCAAGCTGCCGACCCAACCGGCCGCTGAATTCACTTTTGCAACCGGCATCCGCCCGAAGATCGCCACGATCAATCTCGATTTCGGTGTGACCTATTTTGCCTATCCCGGAGAGAGGCTTCCCGGCGAGACCAATGGTATCAATTATTCGGAGGCCGTTATCCGCGGCGATCGAAGCATCGGCGAAAACGTCCGCGTCGCCGGCGGCTACGCTTATTCACCGAATGTCTCCAACACCGGCGCCTGGAGCCAGTATGTAGCGGCCGGGGTGGGCTACGACGTCCCGGGCCGGCTGCTGCCGCAGAACCTGGCCGCATCATTCACGACTGCTGCCGGCTATTCCTGGTTCGGTGATCAGGCGCTGCAACTCGGCGGCTTCCCATTGCCTGCCTATCTCAATTGGCAGATCGGCGTGACCTTTACCCACAAGGCCTTCAACCTGGATCTGCGCTACTACGACACCAATCTGTCGAAAGAGAACTGCTTTGTCTTTACAGGCGATCCAAATGCGCGGCCAGGTGGCCGCGTTAATCTCGTCACCAACCCGGATGGCCTTGTCTCGAACTGGTGCGGCGCGACGTTCGTTGCCAAGGCCTGGTTTGCGTTCAATTAGTCTTCATCGAGAGTGCCGACAAGCGGACATACCGGCAAGGAAACGTTCTGAGTGATGTAAGCCAATTCACACATCGCAAAGCACGACCGTATTATCCTTCGATCCGATATCGCGTCGGTCCCGCAACCGTTTGGCAAGCTGTTCTCAACCTGGTCGTTTTGAGAACTCAGATTGCAGTGAGACCCACGCTTATTTCTTGAATAGCAGGCTAGCGCTGCCGCGATCCCGCAGGCGCACCATGCTGAAGAAATTGTCGGATTGAATTGGCATGCGCAATGGCATGCGCAAGTAGGTCGTCATGGACCAAACTGCTGGCAAGGAAAGCGGTTACCGCGCCATACCGCATCGTTCGATACGGAGACAAGGAGCCGCTGCTCTCATTGCGATGTTCTGCACCGCGTGCATCGTCGTCTTCGCGAGCGAAGCTCGTGCTCAATGCACGGCGCGAGACGTCCTGCGGAATGGGTTGACGCTAAAGACGACGCCCCCAGCCGGTACCCAGCCAATTCCAGTCACCACCGCGTTCGCCGTCCCGGTGTGGCGAACGATCACAACAGGGACGTTCGCCAATTCGTTTGCGCTTCTTACCGCGCTCGATACGGCCTTCACCGTCGGCACGACGCGAGCCAACGTCGAGCTTTTTGCGGTGTCGGCGGCCGAACTCGGCTTTCAAACTGACACTGCGCGGCTCGCGGACATTTATGCGCGCGCCCGGCAATCGGGTTTCGGGCTCGCGGCAGCGGAGGTCGCGCCGCAACTCAGGCTGCAATTTCTCGATCAGCCGATCGGTGAGTTTGTGATCGGCATGGAGCCGATCAGGACGTGGACGGGCGAGCCGGTCATTTTGACCGTTGCCAATGGCGGCGCAGGATTGGTCCTCATCGGCCGGGACGGCAGCGCCGACGCGCAAATACCCGTGGCAGCCCGCTTCCTGTTCGTCCGGTCCAACGAAGCCGCATTGGCGAAGGCGATCCGCAGGACCGGTGAGACGGCGTTCGGCAGTCGCTGAGTTCCTGAAAAACCGGGTCTGGCGCGTGGCGCGTGGCAGCCCGCGCCGCACCGGGTGCGCGGACCAGGCCGGCTGTTCCAGGATATCGCATTGCCGGACCGTTATCGAGGCGGACGCCGCACGAAGAACGGCGGCTTACCAGTTGAGAAAGGGACTTCCGAAAGGCTGCCAATAGTGGTGGCCGCGTTGGCGCGCGTAGCGGAATTCATTGCCCGGGTTGCGTCGCCGCTTCTTGATGCCGCCTTGCGGCTCGCCGCTCAGCACCACCACGAATTCCGTTCCCTTGCCGGTCTCCGAACTCACGCCCTCGTCGGTGACGATCAGGGAGGACCGCGGCGCGATGGCTGCGATGCGATCCAATGCGTCCTGCGGAATCACGATTCGGTCGAGCGCGGCCTTGGCGCGGTCAGGGGTCGACGGGGCCGGTTCATCGTCGCGGCCACTGATGCCGACCATCGAGGCGACGTTCCATCGCAGGCTGGCGCCGTCGGCCGTGCGCTCGGTTGCGGTGAAGACGTGCGTGCCGATCGGACGCTCAGGATCTGCGATGGTGACCGGACTTTCCAGGATGGGCCTGAAGGCTTGCCGGACATAGAGCCGCTGGGTCTTGCGGCTGACCAGCACCGATACCGGCTGAAGTTCGCGCGCGGCCTGGCGGGCCGCCTCGGCCGCCGCGGTGCGCGCCGTCTCTGCGGTGGCGGCGGCATCGCGTGCAGCCGTGGCTGCATCGAGCCGCAGTTGCAGATCCACGTTGGCGACGTCCCATTGCAGTTGCAGTTCCGCAATCCTGGCAATTGCCTGCGCCTTGGTTTCCTCGGCCTGTTCCCTTGCATCCGTCGAAATGCTGGAGACAAGTAGTTTGGCCTCCGCGGCAGCCAGTTGCGTCTCGGCCGCGCGCCTTTGATTTTCGGCCGCGCGAACCGGTGCCCTCGCCTGCGTGGCCTCGCGCAATGCTGCGCTGGCAGCCGATCGCGCCTCGGCCGCCTTCTTCGTAGCCTCCTCTGCCTCTGCGGCACGGGAGGCCGCAAGGGTAGCAACGCCCGGCCTGGGCTGGAACAGCAGCGGATGGGTGATATCGACCGGCGTCACATCGCTGGGCGACACGATCACCCGCATGCCCATCGCGGTCACGTCGAACAGGCGTTCGGCGAAGTCAAAGGGCAGCCGCACGCAGCCATGGGACGCCGGACGCCCCGGCAGCACGCCGCCATGGAGGGCGATGCCCGACCAGGTGATGCGATGCATGTGCGGCATGAAGGCGTCGTCATACAGGTTCGAGTAATGCTCCTCGACTTTCTGGATGACGCTGAAGATCCCGGC
>LNFM01013627.1_pt1 | contig 13684 bp, 14 predicted proteins | sample 596031 | NCBI WGS metagenome assembly LNFM01 (sample SAMN04254537, study PRJNA301005) | activated carbon metagenome | isolation source: dual media filters at the Ann Arbor, Michigan drinking water treatment plant | place: USA: Ann Arbor
CCGATGATGAGCTTGGGCTTGTGCTGGTAGGCGAGGTTGCGCATCGCCTCGTAGTCGATCTCCTCGCGCTCGTTCAGGCCGTAGCTCACCACCTTGAACCACTTGCCGGAGATGTTCAGCGGCATGCCGTGCGTCAGGTGGCCGCCTTCGGCGAGCGACAGGCCCATGATGGTGTCGCCCGGGTTGAGTAGCGCCAGGAACACCGCGCCGTTGGCCTGCGCGCCGGAGTGCGGCTGCACGTTGGCGGCGATGTCGATGGTCGGATAGCCGAATAGCTGCTTCAGGCGCTCGAGCGCGAGGCTCTCGGCCACGTCCACATGCTCGCACCCACCGTAGTAGCGCTTGCCGGGATAGCCCTCGGCGTACTTGTTGGTGAGCTGCGTGCCCTGCGCCGCCATCACGGCCGGACTGGCGTAGTTTTCGGAGGCGATCAGCTCGATGTGCGCTTCCTGGCGCGCATTCTCAGCGGTGATCGCGGCCCACAGTTGCGGGTCGATATTAGCGATGGTGTGTGCGGTGCGATTGAACATGGGAAGTCCCGGCCTCGGCGGAAGGAGTGGTCGATCCATCATGCCCAGGCGAACGGCGGAAGATGGCTGCGTGCTCCCTGGTGGTGACCCACCTGGACGCCAGTCACACGTAGCCGGATGGCGAACGAATTATGCCAGTCACCCCTGCGCGGGTCGGCACACGAACGAACATGCATCTGGCTCACGCGCCCGTCACCCCAGCTGCTGGATGACGGCGACGCCCGCCATCAGACCGAGCAGCGGTCCGGCGAACCCGAGCACCGTGGCACGGCCCAGCGCAGCGCCACCGGCCACCCAGGCGAGCGTGGCCTTGAGCAGAAGATTGGCGCTTACGGCCAGCGTCACCGCGGTGGCCGCGACCTTCACGCTGGCCGCCTGCGTGTTGAACAGCTGCATCAGCGACAGCGTGATCGCATCGACATCGGTGAGGCCGGAAAAGAACGCCAACCCGTACAGGCCTTGCGCGCCAACGTGCTCGGTGGCCCACGCGGCGATCAGCAGTACCACGGCGTAACCGGCAGCAAACAGCAGCGCAGCGGCCAGCTGCGTCGGGTTGCGCTGCGCCTCCTGCGATTGCGACGGATGGGCGAGCTGAGCGGAAGCGGCGCGCCAGCGGCGAATCAGCACCGGGACTGCCAGCAGCAGTGCCGGCACCATGCTTATCGCGACGCTGGGCGCCACGGCAGGCGCCACGATCAGCGTGAGCAGCAGCACGCGCGCGAACATGGTGGTGTTGGCGAGCAGAATTACCATCAACGACGCGTCGCGTGGCTGGCTGCCGTCACGCGCCTGCCGCGCGAACGCGAGCGTGGTCGCGGTACTGGATGCGATCCCGCCGAGCACGCCGGTCAGCAACAGACCCTGCCGCACCCAGGTCAGGCGCCAGGCGACATAGCCCGCCAGACTGACGCCGGAGATCAGCACCACCATCAGCCAGATGTGGAACGGGTTGAGCGCGCCGTACGGTCCGAGCGGCTCGTCGGGCAGCAGCGGCAGCACGATTGCCGTCACCGCGCCGAACTGCAGCATCGAGCGCAGATCGGTCGGCGTGAGCCGATTGGCCGCGCCTTCCAGCTCGGTCTTGAAGTGCAGCAGCGCCGTCGTCACGATGCCGGCGCCCACGGCCAACAACATATGACCGTAGAAGTTGGCGGCCCCGAGGCCGAACACGACGAGCGCGGCGATCGTGGTGGTGGTGCCCGAGTCGTCGGCCACGGTGGCCGGATCCACCAGGTAGGCACCGCCGATGGTGACTGCCACCGCAATGGCGCCGGCGGCGATCACGAGGCCGCTGCCGCTGGCCTGCGCCAGCAGGGCGCACAGCGTGCCGAGCACCGCAATCAGCGCAAAGGTGCGCAACCCCGCCTTGGTGTGCGGATTGCGCTCGCGCTCCAGGCCCACCAGCAGGCCGACGCCGGCGCTGCTGACGAACGCCAGCGCGATCTCAAAAGCGGCGACGTCCATGCGGATCAGTGTAGGTGGCCCGCAGCGCAGGTCCTTGCCGCCGCGCAGGGGTCGCGCCGGTCGTGCGCGTCAGGCGACAGCAAGGCGGGGCTACGGCGGCGTCAGGCGCCGGCCAGTTCGTCGCGCGCGCTATCCAGATGGGCAACGTCGCCCCAGTCAGCGATGGTCAGTCGCAACGGCCCGGTGTCAGCCTGCAGACGATTGATGCCAGCGTTGAGCATCACGTGCTCGCGCGGAGCATCCCACGCGAGCGAGCGCGCATGGCGGTAGGCCACGTCGAGCGTGCCGCCGTGCGCCACCACAGCCACCGTCTTGCCGCGCCATGCGGCGGCAATGTCATCGAGGGCGGCCAGCACGCGCGCGCCGAATTGCGCGCCGGACTCGCCGTCGGGGATCGCCCAGTCGATGTCGCGCTCGCGCCAGCGCTGAAACTCGGCCGGCCAGCGCGCCATGATCTCGTCGACCGTGTGACCCTGGAACCAGCCGAAGTGCCGCTCGCGCAAACGCTCATCGAGCACCACCTCGCCGTTGCGGGTCGCGGCCACGGGCTGCGCGGTGAGGCTGGCGCGCGCCAGATCGCTGCTGATGACGACATCGATCGGCTCACCGGCAAGCCTCTCGCCCAAGCGCGCCGCCTGCCAGATGCCGCGCGACGACAGCGGCACGTCCAGCTGACCCTGGATGCGGCCGGCCGCGTTCCACGCCGTCTCGCCGTGACGGATCAGCAGCAGCGTGGTCGCGGTGATCGCGTTGTCCGTCCCGCGCGTCAACGTCACCACGCGGCCGTCACTTGGGCGTGGCCAGGCGCGGGTTCAGCGTGTAGGTGCCGGTGATGGCGGCCTGAGCGAGCACATGGCCCTCGATCGCCTTGCGCACATCGGCCCCGGTGAATCGGCCCTGTAGCGGCAACTGGCCGACGTCGAGCGCGTACACGGTGAATACGTAGTGGTGGATGATCGAGTCATTCCACGGCGGGCAGGGTCCGTCATAGCCGTAGTAGTCGCCTTCCATGTCGTGGTCGCCGGCGAACCAGCCGGTGTAGTCGTTGATGCCCTGGCGTGTGCCATGCAGCGCTGCGGGCCCGGCCTTGCCGCGCGGCGACACCGCGTGCGAGAAGGTGCCCGCCTCGATCGTCATCATCGAGGCCGGGATGTCGACCAGCGACCAGTGGAAGAAGTCCACCCGCGGCAGCGACGACGGGATCTCGCGCCCCTCCTGGTTGACGTCGTCGGGCTGGCTCGGCACGTCGCGGTCGTGGCAGATCACTGCGAACGCCCGGGTGGTCGGCGGCGCATCGCTCCAGGCCAAGTGCGGGTTCTTGTTGGCCGACAGCTTCACGTGATGTGAGGCGTCTGGCACGGCAAAGGCGAACTCGCCGGGGATGCGGCCGCCGTCGGTGAACGAGTGACTGATGAGTTTCATCTGGGCCTCCTGGCTGACTGGCTATGTCTTCGGCTTCGACCTGCATCATGGCACCGAACACGCCGGTGGCCACCCGCGGGTGGCCGGCGCGCGCTCGGTCGACGAAGTGATCAAACAAACGCCGCCCGAGTTCCGGCGCGGCCGCCGGTGTGAAGCTCGGCCGGGTGCCGCTGTTCGTGTCGGCGGCGAGCGTGAACTGCGACACCAGCAGCAGGCCGCCGGCGACGTCCTTCACGCTCAGGTTCATCTTGCCGGCGTCATCCGGGAAGACCCGGTAGGCGAGCAGCTTGCTCAATAACGCTTCGGCCTCGCGCTCGCCGTCGTCACGCTCGGCGCAGACGAACGCCAGCAGGCCGGCACCGATCTCGCCCACCACCTCGCCCGCGACGTGCACGCGCGCTTGCGACACCCGCTGGATCAGCGCAATCATGACGACGATTGTAGGAGGCTGGGCTTGCTGCCGATGAACACGCCCGATGTCGATGCCGCCCCGCGTGGCGAAGAGTTCCGCGACGACCTGCGCGGTACGCCGCAGGCAGCGGCGCGCCTCAATCCACGCAGCCCGGCACACGTGCGCCGCCTGCTGCCCGCCGAGGTGCTGGCCGATCTCACGCGCCTGTCGCCGCTGCGCTCGACGCTCGCGGTGGCGCAAACACTCGGCTTCCTCGCCCTATTGGGAGGAGTGGCGTGGCAGTGGTTCACGCCCTGGGTGGTGGTGCCGGCGGTGTTGCTGATCGGTACGCAACAGCACGCGCTGTTCGTGCTCGCGCACGACGCCGCGCACTACCGGCTGTTCGAGACGCGCTGGCTCAACGACGCGGTCGGTCGGCTGGTGGGCACGCTGGGCGGCGTCTCGATGTGCAGCTACCGGGTGATCCACCGCCTGCACCACAACAATCTGTATGGCGACGTGGACCCGGACATCGCGCTGCACGGCGGCTACCCGCGAGGGCGGCGCTACCTCGTGAGAAAGCTGCTGAAGGACATTGCCGGACTGACCGCGTTCAAGACGTATGCGTACTTCTTCGGCAATCCGGCCATCAACGCCGCCACGCAGGCGGCCCAACGCCCGCTGGACGACACGTCGGCCGCACTGCGCAGCGCTGCGCGCCGAGATCGCTGGGGCGTGGTGGCGTTTCACCTGGGCGCGCCGGCGGTCTTCTTCGTCGTCGGTGGCGGCGAGGCGATGTTCAAGTACCTGGTGCTGTGGACGCTGCCGCTCCTAACGGTGATCCAGCCGATCCTGAGGTTGCGCGCGATCTGTGAACACGGCGCGGTCACCGACCTGTCGACCCCACTGACGGCGGCGCGCACCAACCTCGTCGGTCCGCTCGGGCGCCTGCTGCTGTTTCCGCACCACGTCAACTACCACGTCGAACACCACCTGTTCCCGGCGGTGCCGCACTATCGGCTGCCGCAGTTACACCGCGAATTGCGCGACCGCGGTGTGCTCGATGGCGCCGAAGTCAGGCCGCTCGCAGCGACGCTCGACCGCGTATTCGGTGAACGCGGCTCGCTGGGCAGCGTCGCGTCGGCCGCGCGCTGAGCCGCCATGCACGGCGCCGTCAGGCGGCGGTCAGACGACCGTCACCCGCGCCCATTTGCGCTTGCCCACCTGCACGACATAGGTGCCGGGCTTGACCGACAGCGTGCGATCGCTGACCTTCTCGCCGTCGATCTTCACGCCGCCCTGCTCGATGTTGCGGATCGCTTCACTGCTGGATGGCGCAAGCTGTGCCTGCTTGAGCAGCGCGGCGATGTTGAGGCCATCACCGGCAGCCAGTGTGAACGCGGGCATCTCGTCGGGGATGGCGCCGGCGCGGAAGCGCGCCATGAAATCGAAGTCGGCCAGTTCAGCCTCGCGCGCCGAATGGAACCGCGTCACCAGTTCCTTGGCCAGCAGCACCTTGATGTCGCGCGGGTTGCGCCCATCCGCAGCCTGGCGCTTGAGCGCGGCGATCTCGTCGGCATCGCGCTGTGAGACGAGGTCGTACCAGCGCCACATCTGCGCGTCGGAGATGCTCATCACTTTGCCGAACATCTCCGCGGGCTTCTCAGTGATGCCGATGTAGTTGTTCTTGCTCTTGCTCATCTTCTCGACGCCGTCGAGACCCTCGAGCAGCGGCATGGTCAGGATGCACTGCGGCTCCTGGCCGTAGTGCCGCTGCAGTTCACGACCGACCAGCAGGTTGAACTTCTGGTCGGTCCCGCCGAGTTCGAGGTCTGATTTCAGCGCCACCGAGTCATAGCCCTGCATCAGCGGATACAGCAGCTCGTGCATCGCGATCGGCGCGTTCTCCCGCATGCGCTTGGCGAAGTCATCGCGTTCGAGCAGACGCGCCAGCGTGTAGCGGGCGGCGAGCTTGATCAGGCCGGCTGCGCCGAGCGGCTCCGACCACTCGGAGTTGTAGCGAATCTCGGTGCGCTCGCGATCGAGGACCAGCGCGGCCTGCTCGAAATAGGTCTGCGCGTTCGACTCGATCTGTTCGCGCGTCAACGGCGGCCGCGTGGTGTTGCGCCCGGACGGGTCGCCGATCATCGAGGTGAAGTCGCCGATCAGGAAGATCACCGTGTGCCCGAGGTCCTGCAACTGGCGCAGCTTGTTCAGCACCACGGTGTGGCCGATATGGATGTCGGGTGCGGTGGGATCGAGGCCGAGCTTGCAGCGCAGCGGCGTGCCGGTCACGGCCGCGCGCTCGAGCTTCTGCGCAAACTCGGCTTCGACCAGCAACTCGTCGGTACCGCGCTTGATGCGGGCGAGCGCCTGCTCGGTGCGGCTGGAGATCGGCAACGGCACCGCCGGAGGCGGCGCGGCGGGCTTCGGTTCGGTGGGCATGATGGCCGTGGCACACCCGTCGCGCGCAGACGGAACGCGCATTGGCGGGTCGACGAAAGATGACAGGAGCAATCGCGGCGCAGTCTAATTGATGCCCTCGTCCTTTCTGGTGCCCTCATGCCCGCACGCCAGCTTTTCATCGGCCTGATGTCCGGCACCAGCCTCGATGGCGTCGACGCCGTGCTGGCCGACTTCGCTGCGCCTCGGCCGGTGTTGCTTGCCCACGCGCATCACGACTTCGCGCCGGAACTGCGTGAGGAGCTGCTGCGGCTGAACACGCCTGGCGACAACGAGTTGCATCGGTCGAGCGTGGCGGCCCAGCACCTGGCCCGCGGCTATGCGTCGATCGTCGAGGACCTGCTGTTGCATGCCGAAGTTGACGCCGGCGCGGTGCGCGCCATCGGCGTGCATGGACAGACCGTCAGGCATCGACCCGACGCCGGCTACACGGTGCAGTTGAACGCACCGGCCACCATCGCCGAACTCACCGGCATCGACGTGGTGGCCGACCTGCGCTCGCGCGATGTGGCCGCCGGCGGCCAGGGTGCGCCGCTGGTGCCGGCGTTTCACGTCTCGGCGTTCGAAAGTGCGCACAGCCGGGCCGTGGTCAACCTCGGCGGCATCGGCAACATCACCTGCCTGCCCGGCGGCGGCGTCGGCACGGTCATGGGGTTCGACTGTGGGCCAGGCAATGTGCTGCTGGATGCCTGGGCAATGACACAGCTGGGCGAACCCATCGATCGTGATGGCAAGTGGGCCGAAGGCGGACAGATCAACGAGCGATTGCTCGTCGCCTTGCTCGACGAACCCTATCTGGCGCTGCCGCCGCCCAAGAGCACCGGGCGGGAGCTTTTCAACCTGCCGTGGCTGCAGCGGCGCCTGGATGGCGTGACGACGCAGTCGGGGCCAATTGCGCCGCAAGACGTCCAGGCCACGCTATCGCGGTTCACCGCCCGCACGATCGGTGATGCGATCGCGCTCAATTGTCACGATGCAGCCGATGTCGTCGTCTGCGGGGGCGGAACCCGCAATCTCACCCTGATGCGCATGCTGGCGGACGAGTGCAGTGGTCGGCCGGTGCGCTCAAGCGCGGAACTGGGGATCGCACCGGAACATGTCGAGGCGCTGGCCTTCGCGTGGCTTGCTCACGCCCATGTCTCGCGGCTGCCCGGCAACCTGCCTAGCGTCACCGGCGCCCGTGGCCACCGCATCCTCGGCGCGCTGTACCCGGCATGAAAGGCGTGCATAAAAGCAAACGGGGTGCATGCGCACCCCGTTGCCGACGCACTTGATAAGTCAGGCAGAAAAGGACGAACCGCAGCCGCAGGTCGTCGTCGCGTTCGGATTCTTGATCACGAACTGCGCACCTTCCAAGTCTTCCTTGTAATCGATCTCGGCACCGACAAGGTACTGATAGCTCATCGAGTCGATCAGCAGGGTGACACCATTCTTCTGCATCGCGGTGTCGTCTTCGTTCGTAACTTCGTCGAAGGTGAATCCGTACTGGAAGCCCGAGCAGCCGCCGCCCTGCACGAACACCCGCAGTTTCAGATCCGGATTGCCTTCTTCGTCGATCAGTTGCTTGACCTTGGCAGCCGCCGAGTCAGAAAAGACGAGCGGGGACGGCATTTCGACAACAGCATTCATCACGCTCTCCCAGGGAACAGTTGGCGGCGATTATAGGAGCCGAATGGCCGCCAGCGGCGCAGATTCACCCTGCCATGGACTCCACTTTTGGCTCAACCTTCACCTCGCCCCGTGTCTCGGGCTTGGCGCCGGTCGCCGCCAGTTTCAGCGGCGGGGATGACTTGGTTGCAATCGTGCCGTCATCGTGGACGAGGAGGCCGTCGACAATCGCGCCATGGTGCATTTCCAGGGCCTTGTAGCGGACGTCGCCGGTCACTTTGGCCTTGGGTTGCAGTTCGAGAAGCTCCGTCGCATGCACCGGCCCTGCAATGCGACCGGCAACGACCACATGCGAGGCGTGGACCTCGCCCTCCACGCAGCCGGTCTCGCTGATCACCAGCATGCCGCCCTTGTCGCCATCCACGCAGCGCACGGCGCCACGCACCGTGCCGTCGATGCGCAGGCCGCCAGAAAAGACGAGATCACCAGCGATGGTTGAACCCGCACCGATCAGGCTGGCAATCTGCCCGGGCGCCGATTTCTTGCTGAACATGGAATCCTCCTGCGTGACTGCTGCAGCGCTACAGCGCGAATGTCTGCTGCGTCTGAGTCTGGCCGCCCGCGATGATCTTCACAAGCACCGAACGGGCTACCGCGCCCGACGGCAGCGCAAACGTTCCCTCGATGCGCTGGTAATGCCGAAACGACAGGTTCAAGGCCCCGCCATCCGCCGCGGGCGGGATCGATAGCTGGAAACTGCGCGGGCCCTGCAAGAAATTCACCTGCAGTTCAACCGTTCCCGTGAAGTCCTTGTCCGGCTTGCCGGACTGCTGTACCAACAGGCGGTAGCGCATCCGGTTCGGCTCGCCGTCTTCCTGCACGCGAAAGCTGCGGATCACGATCCCTTTGGACGCGGTTCCGGCCGGCAGCAGGCTCTCGAAGAAGGCCAAGTCCTCGCGCAAGCGGTTTGACTCGCCTTCGAGCGCGTTCACCTGCTTGACCAGTTGCTCCTGTGCGGCCCGCTCGACGCGCAATTGCGCCTCGTGCGCGGTGGCTAAGGCCGCGAATCGATCCCGTTCGGCCGTGGCTTCACGCAGCTTCGAGCCCAGGCGCTCGACGTCCGCCTGCAGTTCCCGGCGATCGGGACCGGCAAAGTTGCGGCCGTACTCGTAAATCGCCACGCCGGAAGCGGCCGCTCCCGCAAGAACGATAAAGCCGAAGAGCGCGCGCAACGGCCAGGGAAGCCTCGAGCGCACGGTCACGCTGGGCGCGCTGACCGACATCTTGCGCAGGAAGAGCTTCCATTTCATCGATGTCGATGCTCCAGAGGGCGTTCAGTCGATCCCGAGCGTCGCTGCGACGACTGTCGACAGGCATCAGGCGCTCAGTACCGCGCGGTCGCAGCGGGGCGCATAGATTGCGTAGGGTGGAAAAGTATAGAAGCGCCCACCGGGCAAGACGGCGATGGTGGGCGCGCGAAGGCGGTAACTGGCCCTCAACCGGACAGGCCAGTGTCGGGACGGCGAAACGCAAAGCGGCTCCCGCAGGAGCCGCTGTGTGCATTCCAACCAAACGCGTCAGCGCTTGGAGAACTGCTTGCGCCGGCGCGCCTTGCGGAAGCCGACCTTTTTGCGCTCCACCTCGCGCGCGTCGCGCGTCACCAGACCGGCCTTGGACAGGGTCGGCTTCAGAGTGGCGTCAAAGTCGATCAGCGCACGCGTAATGCCGTGGCGCACGGCGCCCGCCTGGCCCGACTCGCCGCCGCCATCGACATTTACTTGAATGTCGAACGACGTCTGATTGCCAGTGAGTTCCAGCGGCTGGCGAACGATCATGCGGCCCGTTTCGCGGTGGAAGTACTGGTCGAGTGGGCGCCCGTTGACGACGATGGCGCCGGTGCCGCGCTTGATGAAGACACGCGCCACCGAGCTCTTGCGGCGGCCGGTGCCGTAGTTGTAATTGCCGATCATTGCGACCTCAGATTTCCAGGGCTTTGGGCTGCTGCGCCGTGTGCGGGTGTTCGCCCTCGGCGTAGATCTTGAGCTTCTTGATCATCGCGTAGCCCAACGGGCCCTTGGGCAGCATGCCCTTGACGGCGATCTGCAGCGCACGGCCCGGGAAGCGGCCCTGCATCTTGCCGAAGCTGGTCTCATAGACGCCACCCGGATAGGTCGAGTGCCGGTAGTAAATCTTGTCGGTCGTCTTCTGGCCGGTGACCTTGATCTTCGATGCGTTGACCACGACGATGAAATCGCCCGTGTCCACGTGCGGCGTGTATTCGGGCTTGTGCTTGCCGCGCAGGCGCAGCGCGATCTGCGAAGCCAAACGGCCCAGGATCTTGTCGCTGGCATCAACCACAAACCAGTCGTGCCGCACTTCGAGCGGCTTGGCGGTGAACGTCTTCATCACACTCTCTGAGGGCGGGGCGGTCGGACGGAATTCATCTGCGCCGACAGCTGCCAGCACTGACTTCGGACCCGGCCTCGCTCCGTACTGAATCGGAAACGCTGAATCGAAAACGAACTAACAAGCGGCCCATCGATAAGTGGCCGATCGATCAGTGGCCAATCGACGCCATCCACCCGGGGGACTTTGCAGACTGGAGACTGGCCGGGCTTTACATGACTGCCCGCACCGAACCGCTTGCCTCACTCACTTGCTTGATCCCGCTGGCTCAGGGCGATCGAACCGTTGACTGAACCGCGAAAAGCCGGGCATTTTAGCCAAGCTAGGGGTTCCGACGCAAGCCGGACGCTTTTCGAGGCGGAGCCACCCCTGGGAATGCCCAAATCGAACACACCGCCTCAACCGGAGAACCGCATGCAATGCACCGTCAGATGGCAGACCGAGGGCATGAGCTTCATTGCCGAAACCGGCAGCGGCCACTTGGTCGCGATGGACGGTTCTCCCGACGGCGGCGGCCGCAACCTCGCACCCCGGCCGATGGAGATGGTGCTGCTCGGCACGGGGGGCTGCACCGCCTACGACGTCGTGCTCATCCTCAAGCGCGGGCGCCATGAAGTGACCGGCTGCGATGTCGCGCTGATGGCCGAGCGTGCTGCCGAAGATCCGAAGGTATTCACGCGGATCGAGTTCCGCTTCACCGTCAGAGGAAAGGGGCTGCGGCGCGATGTCGTCGAACGCGCCGTCAAGCTGTCCCATGATAAGTACTGCTCGGCCTCGGCCATGCTCGCCAAGACCGCGTCGATCGAGACCACCGTCGAGGTGATCGAAGAGGGCAGCTAGATGCGGTGCGCCGTGGTGGTCATCACGCGCGCTGCCAGGCGCATCGCACTGCGGACCGGCCAGGGCAGGTCGACGCCGCCCAGGTCGAGCGCAGTCTGACCATGCGCGACTTCATCGATCTTCATCTGCTCGACGACGGCGCGCGAGGTCGTGTCAGACGCCGGCAGGCGATCCAGATGCGATTCCAGGTGCTGCTCCACCTGTTTCTCAGTCTCGGCCATGAAGCCCAGGCTGATCCGGTCACCCAGGCGCGCGGCCACCAGGCCGATGGCAAAGGCGCCGCCGTACCAGAGCGGGTTGAGCAAGCTGGTGCGTCCCCCGAGTTCTTCGATCCGGCGCTGGGTCCACGCCAGGTGGTCGGCCTCCTCGCGCGCTGCGTGCATGAAGGTCTCTCGTAGTCGCGCGTCGGGGGTACCGAGAGCCTGCGCTTCGTACAGCGCCTGTGCACAGATCTCGCCTACGTGGTTCACCCGCATCAGCGCGGCGGCCTCGTTCTGTTCGGCTTCGGTCATTTCCGGCGCGGCCGCATCGTCGACCACGGCGTCACCCGGGTAGGGACGACTTGTCGGCGGATGGCCACTCAGGGTTCGTAACGCGCGGTCGGCCAGGGCCAGCGCGCGGTCGAGCGGAGACAGGTCGAGTACTGGCGCCATGTGCCGACTTTCATCTGTTGCTAAAAACAAACGACGACTCACCCGGAGAGGGTGCAATCGACAGCCCGACACGAATTGTGCCGGAGCCGCCGCTATCCTTCGGCCGCTAGGTAGAACCATTCGAAAACAGGAGACACTCCATGCGCAAGTCGATACTGGCCGCGGCCCTCGCCTTGGCCTTCCCCGCTGCGTTCGCTCAAGGCGCCGCGTCGACCGGCTCGGTCGAGTTGTACGGGGTTCTGGACATTGGCGTCGAACGCGTCGACGTCGGCAGCACCAGCCAGACGCGGCTGGCGAGCGGCTTGTCGGCGGGCTCGCGCTGGGGTCTGCGCGGCCGGGAAAACCTCGGTGGCGGCTGGCAGGCGCTCTTCACGCTGGAAGGCCGCATCGAACTCGACAACGGCACCGTGTCGAACAACGGCGCCACGTTCTACTGCATCCCGGCCGGGGCGGCCGCCACGCCGGGCACCTTCAGCTGCCCGGGCGTCGCTGCCTTCGGCGCCTTTGCCGGCAACCCCGCGGTCACGGCGGGGCTGAACAGCGTCAGCAACGACGTTCTCACCCAGTTCGCCACGGTCAACAGTGCCGGCGCCATCTGGGATCGGCAAGCCTTTGCCGGCCTCATCACACCGTTCGGTGCGGTCCTTGCTGGCCGCATGTACACGCCGGGCTACGAGGTGATGAACAAGTTCAACTCGTTCGCCGACGCCACTGCCGGCCAATTCGGCCAGGAGTTCTCGACGGTAACGATTCGCGCCAACAACGCCCTGCAATACCGCGCTGAACTGAGCGGCTTCACGCTTGCGCTCATGTATGGCTTTGGCGGCACCGAGAACCCGCGCAGCGAGCGCACCGCGGCGCCGACCAAGGGCGACGACTTCTACGGCGCCAATTTGCAGTACGCGACCCAGGCCTTCTCGGTCGGCATCGGCTACAACCAGAACTACGTCATCACCCGCGCCGAGCCGACCAAGGCAAGCAAAGGCATGGAGACGCTCAATGTTGGCGCCACGCTTACGCTTGGACCCGCGAAGCTGTTCGGGATGTACATGCAGCGGACCAACGACAAGCCGATCGTCACGCCGCTCGATCTGCAGCAGATCGTCGTTGCGGGCGGTACGCCGGCCGGCATCAGTGCGTTGCTTGCCCCGATCGTCGCCCGCGCCAACCGCATCGACCTCGACGGCATGCGCGGCATTGTCGGCCCGACGGACACGACCATCTATCACCTCGGCGTGGATTGGCGGCTGGGCAATGGCAACCTGCGCTTCGCCTACAACAACGCCAAGGACACCGCCCGCAGCCAATGGGCTACTGAAGATGCCAAGGTCAATCACTTCGGGCTCGGCTACTTCTACGACATGTCCAAGCGCACCACCGTGTTCGGCACCTACGCGCTGGCGCAGAACAGCGGTCAGTCGAGAATGGCGCTCGGCGCGGCCGGCTACGCCGGCGGCTGGACCTCGGCCTTCGGTGAAGACGCCTCGGCGATCCAGATTGGCATGCGTCATTCCTTCTGATCGCGGGCCTTTCGCCATACTCATCACGGGGCGTCTGCAGACGCCCCGTTTTGTTTCCGCGCAATGACGCAAGTCAGTCGCGAAGTGGCACTGTCGCTTCGATGCCTAGGCCTCGCGTCCCTGTTGCACAAAACCGACAGGACATCGCGCAATTGCAGGTTTTGGCGACGCAGCCTTTTGCCCGCACCACCCTTTCCTGAAAGAATCGTCGACAACTTCCGATGGAAGTTCTCCAGGCGCTTGGCGGCCAGTTACGAACGCCAAGGTGACCTCGGTGGAAGCCTTGGTGGTCCTTTTATCAACATGGAGATACACATGAAAAAGAGTCTTCTCGCACTTGCCGTGCTGAGCGCCGTCGCCGGCGTGGCCAGCGCGCAGTCGAGCGTG
>LNFM01009850.1_pt1 | contig 13680 bp, 32 predicted proteins | sample 596031 | NCBI WGS metagenome assembly LNFM01 (sample SAMN04254537, study PRJNA301005) | activated carbon metagenome | isolation source: dual media filters at the Ann Arbor, Michigan drinking water treatment plant | place: USA: Ann Arbor
TGGCAAAAACCGGCCATGTGATCGATATCGCCGGCACCGATCGCACTGAAGGCTATGTGTTGCTCTCGACCTCTGCTGATGGCACGCGCAGCACGGATGCGCGCTTCACGTCAATTCGCGTGGTCTGCAATAACACGATGTCAATTGCCATGTCTGCCGGCAACAAAAGCGCGACAAAAACCTCGCATCGCAGCATCTTTGACGCGAACGCCACAAAGCGCGCGCTTGGCTTGGCGGAATTCGATGCGACGTGGAACGCATTCCGCGAAAACCTGATGTCCCTGCAATCCAAGCCGGTGAGCCGTTCGGCCGCAACTGACTTTTTCTCGCAACTCCTGCGCCCGACCACGAAGCCGGTTAGCGATTTTCAGGGTTTCATGGCGAAGCTGGTAACGCCTGACACTCGCGCGATTCGCGGTCTTGCCGAACTGGAAGCAAGTTACACCAATGCACCAGGGGCCGCGCCCGGTTCGGCTTATGGCCTTGTCCAAGCCGTTACACACTATATCGACCATAGCAGGGGCGCAAGTCAGGACAAGCGCTTGACCTCGGCATGGTTCGGCCAGGGCGATGCAATCAAGTCTAAGGCTTTCGAGCTGGCCCTCGCAATCTAACCGCTAACCCAATCCGCGCCGCCCCTACAGCGGCGCATAGGAGAATCACCATGCAAACCACACATACACCCGGCAATTGGTACACAGCCAACACTAGCAACGGTCAAGGCCTTGTAATCGCCGAATCCACGGGCGCTAACATCGCTGTGACCTATGCCGAACAAGACGCCCGCCTGATCGCAAGCGCGCCGGATTTGCTCAAGATCGCTCAGGCGTTGACGTTGGCAACCGATGAAGGCGACGACCGGGCGCAGGTTACGCACTACATCGACAAGCAAGGCGTGATCCGCTGCAAAGGCTCATTCCTTGACCTGATCGAACAGGCCCGCGCCGCAATCGCCCGCGCTACCGGAGAGCAATCGTGACCGCGAAATATGAAGGATATTTCCGCAATGGCGATCAATGGACTGGGGCTGACTCCATTGATGACGGTCAACGCTGGTTTCTCGCCGTGGCCACCGATGGCAGCATGTACGAGACTCAAGAAATGCCGACACGCTACCCGCTGCTTACCATGATCCGCGTGCAAGATGGCATTTCCGCAAACGAAGCAAACCGGCAAATCACATTGTTAAGGGCGCAATCATGATCCAGCCCAAAAAACGCGCCGGCCGCCCACCAGGCCCAGAAGGCACGGCAAAGCGCTACACCGTGCTCCTCTCGCCCGTACAAGTCTCTCGCGCACTCACCCTAGGCGCGACGATTAACGCTGGCATCAATGCAGCCTTGCGGCAGCTTGTGCCAGCTAAACAGGAGAAGTAAAAATGACATTCCGCAAAACATACTTTGTCACACCGCGCCCAGGCGTACGCGACAAAATCGTGATTCTGACAGCCAATGAGATCAATCGCAGACTGCAATCTAGCAACAATGCCACGATTGACGCTTGCACCGACGAACTATCAAAACTCGGGCCGACGGCGTTTTATCTGGAAATTGACGCCTATTTGCCATCGATGGCCGAGATCCCGAAATAATGGGCAAGCTGCGCATCATTCGCACAGGCGAGACCTATTATGATTTTGACGCTGGTCATGCAATGCTTGGCTGGCGCGACGGGAAACCGTTTTACACCGGCAATGTGCGGCCTGATCAAATCAAAGATGAAATTGCCAATGCGATCCGGGAGCGCAACCAAACGATTTTGTGGCTTGAAACTTGGCAAAAAGCATTCACCAGGAAATGACCGGGTTAACCACCATGGCCAAATCCACACCATTCAAATACGAACCGCCGCCACCATTGGCAGAACGCCAGTCGCAGCGGAATAGGGTTTCCGATATTGCGTCTGTAATTCCAGTAGCGAAAATGGCTATTCGCCCTGTCTAATGCTTGCTTAAATCCTACTTGGCCCATTCTTTATCCTCGTCCACTAGCCGACCATGCGAAGGATGCGCCCCCGATGGCACCTGCAAGCACCACCGGGCACGGCTTCCCCCACCCGGATAGGCGGGCAGGGGCGGTGTGATTGTAGCGAGTTGTCAAGGATTGCTTGATAGCTCAATCGTTGACGGCCCGCACCATTTCCAGCACATCGTCAACGCTCATCACGCGCGTAACCGGCCATACCGCATGAAAATCCTTCTGCGGGCCGGTTAAAACGCGCTTGGAAGGGCTTTTCTTGCCGTCCTTGACTTCCACAAGCCTAAGCGTTCCTGATCGATCCTTGACCAGCAAATCAGGGCATCCTTGACCGACTCCGGACAGGTCTAGCACGGACCAGCCGCACGCGCGGAATGCGTCCACGATTTCTTGCTGGTTGCGATCGACACGGCGCGCGTAGGTCATGCGTCCGCCTCTATTTTCTTTGGGCACTTGCCGTCAACAAAATCCGGCGTTTCCATCATCCAAACACGATCGCCTGTTTTTTCCAGCCGCGCGCAATCCTGGCATTCGGGCATGATTTCCCAAAACCAATGGTGCCCGTTGCACCGGGCTTTGTCAGCGGGTAGGGTCATTTCACACAACCGCCCATCGGCATTAATTTAACCAGTTCCGCCGCCCGCTTATTGCGCGCCAGTTCCAATACCGCGTCCCGCGCTTCGTTAGCTCGCTCATCATGCATCGCTTGCGCTTCCGCAATTGCCGCACGCAAAAACTCTATTTCATCACGCATCTTTGCGATTTTCCGATCGCGCGCCGCTATCGTTCTGGTTAGCCCTGTTACATCGCCAATCATATGTTTACCCCCCACTCGCCAAACTCCCTGCACCCAACTGAGCACCACTCGACCACGCCGTTTATCCTGTAGCCGCAGTACGGCGGGCAGCTTGATACGCTTGTCGCATGCTCTCGCGCAACTGATCCGCTGCCACTTGGCCCCTGCGCTCCTTGATCCGCAGCAGCAGCGCATTGATCTTCGCCGGGTCGCCGTTCGTCCTGCGCAACCACTCGCGCGCCTCGCAGGCCATCCGGTATTCCTCCGAATAGGTCATTCATCGCGCCGCCACCATCCGCAGCCATTCATCCATTGGCGTGAAAACCGGCCCCCAATCCTCGTGCGGCAGGTTCGGGTCTTCGTCATCGTCGCGCCAGCGAATCCAGCCGCCGATCTCTGCCGATATCGCGCGCAAGTCAGTTATCTGCTTATCAGTCACGTTGTCTTGCCCGTAGCGTCGATTTGCTTCAGGATTGGCCACCATGTCCCAAAGCGTGTACTCGTTGCCCATCATCCACCCGGCGCAATAGCATTCCTCGCTGATGTCGCTCATGAGAGCGTATAAAGCCCGTTGCTTCCAGTCCATCACGTCACCCCCAAAACAATCGGATGCGACAACAATGTAAGCGCCAAGCCTATCAAAGTAGCAAGCCAAGCCCCCACCCTGGCACGCTTAATCCCAATTTCAGTAACTTTGTCCGTCGCGTAAGCTGCAACCAAAACAAGCCACGCGCCAAGTACAAATAATCCCGTTCCTATCGTCATCCCGCCACCCTCCCCGAAATCTCATCGACCATCACCCACCGTTTTACCGGCAACTTGGTTGCAAGCGCGGCATCCACAAACACGCGCCCCCGCTCGGTCAGACGGTAGATTGCTTCGCGTGCATCACCTGTCTGCACTTGCTCAAGCAATTCCAAGCCGATGAACGCATCGCGCGTTTCGGGCCATATCGGCGGATTTTCATACGTCACAGGATGATCCTTCGCATGCGCCCGATACCACAGCAAAATGTCAAATTCAAACGGTGTCACGCCACCCTCTCCGAAATCTCAGCTACCGGCACATCGCCGCGCAAGCCCAATCGCAGGTTCTGCTTTTCCAGCATCGCTGCAAATCCCGGCGACTCTTTCAAATACGGCAACAATCGCGCCGCATGCTCGGCTTTCAGCCGGCCTTTTTCAACCGCCTGCAATAGAACGCCCTCACGCCCCCAAACATCATGCCCGAGGCTAGGCATCCACTTAACCGGCGTTCCCGCGTTCCTGGCTTCGCTGATAGCCTTGCCGTAGGCTTCCTTGAACGCCATACGGGCCGCCACCGCATCCGAATCCATTAACGGCGCTGCAACACCAAACGCTAGCGCCATTTCCGAAGTCCAAACCACAGAATCGCCCTCGCTTTTCGGAATCATCGCCCAAGCCTCCTCAATCCCTGGCCGGCCATCGTCAATTCGCGCCACCACGTCCGCGATCGTCAGCCGCCCCTTCAGCTCGCGCCGGCAGCGGGTTAGGGCTTCCAAAACCTGCGGCAAGGGAAATCGGGCCAGATCGGTCGCCATCACTTCAGCCGCAGCATCAGACAGCCGCGTGCCGGTCAATTCCGCCGTTACCGCCAACGCTTCAACCAACTTGCTCATGGATTACCCTTTCCTGTGCGTCCAATTTTTCAGCGACTCGACTCCAAACATTCCCGCGCGCCGCCGTTTCATCGGCCATCTGAGCTTCAGCATGTGTCACCGTGCGTCCGGTCGCCCATTCCGTGCGCAACCCTTCAGCATCCTTGAGCATGCAACCAACGCCGTGTTTATCGCGCACGTAGAACGATGCGTTAGATCGAACGTAGTGCATCGCAACATGCGGCGCATCATCACCAAGCCTTGCGACAAACTGTTTGATCTTGGAATTGACAGAAGCATTGCGCACCGGCTCGACGCAGTAGCGTTGCAGATAGGCTGATTTGTAGGCTTTCCAGGTAGCGACGTTTTTTTCGGTCGCGTCGCTTTGCGGCGCGGGAAGGGTTTGCTTTTTGGTTGCTTTTGAATCTGCCTCTGCTTCTGCTTCTGTATATGCCTCTGCTTCTGCCTCTGCATTGTGTCTACTGCGGTCTACCGTGTTCGACAGCGGTCTACAGGTGTCTACATTGTCTACAGTCTGAGCAGCCGCACGATCCTTTGCGCGCTTGGCGTTAATGGAATCGCGCTTGGTTTTCTTGATGGCTTCTTCGTCTCTGATGGCGCGATACTTCTCATGGTTCAAAAGCCGCCAACCGCCATCAATCGGCTCAATCCTGCGGCCCTCATGGTCAGGTGTGCGCGAATCAGGATCAGGCCCGAGGAACTTGGCTACCGCAACGCGGCATTCCTCAGTCGGCACGTTCGCCAACCTCGCCAACCCAGGAACGCTTGCAAAGACCCGGCCATTGCGGTCGGCCATCGCAAGCATAGTCACCCAGACGATCCGCACATTCGAGGACTCGCACCAAATCGTTGACGCAGTAATCGAGGAAAACAACTTCGTGAACGTCACGCTCATGGAAATAAGCCTCGCAAGATTACTGTAAGCATTACATGTCTACTGTAGATATTTCTGTCTACACTTTTCCATATCCAGCGTCATTTGTCAAGCGTCTGTGCGTTGACACACTTAATGGGGAAAAACTCATTAAGCGTCGATACCTGCGCCTCAATAAGCGATTTGTAGTCGCTCAGCAGCCGCTCTGCTGCCTCGCGCTTGATGCGTTCGGCGGCTAACTCGCTTTGTAGGGCGGCAATCGCCAATTCCGGGCTATCAGGATGCTCAGGGCAATGAAAGCACCGATCCCCTCGCTCACGATGATCCTCGCACTGTGCGCGAACGCCAGGGTTATCATCCATGTATTGCAAGCATTTCCTTGGTTTGTATGCCATCACACAGCCCGCCACTCTCTCTCTTGCCGCCCGGTATCGCTGCGAACAGTGCGCCCGGTAGGCATGGCCCTGCCCTGGCGCTCAAGTTCGGGCAGGTATCTGCCGTAACGCGGTATTGATAATGCGCTTTCGTGATCCCAACCAGCCGCAAGCCGCTTTTCAAAAGCGCATATGCTCACTACGCAGCGGACATCTTCTGCCCATTCAACAATCAACTTTGTGTCACCAAATGCGGTAATCGGTCGATTGCTGCTCCTATTGCGTTGTTGTTCGTGAATTGTGGCCCATCGACAATTCCCAGGTTCGTAGTGACCGGCGTTGTCTCTGCGATCCAATGTTTTGCCTTCAGGACGTACGCCCATATCCGCCACAAAGTTTTGAAAATCTTTCCAGCGCTCGCTAAACGTAATTCCGCGTCCGCCGTAATGCGCGTAAGACTTGTGACTTGGTTTGTTGCATCGCGCAATCATTGATTGCCACGAATTCCAAGTGGGTGAATATGTCATTCCATGGGTGGCGTTTTTTTTGCCTGCGACCTTTCGCGTTTCACGCAACAAACACCCATAGCTTCTTGTATTTCCAGATCGCAAATCTTGCCCTCGAAGTTTGGTGCTTGCGCCGCAGTCACAAATGCAGGCCCATACTTTCCTGCCATCAGTAATCCGTTTTTCTTGCGCGATTAGCACCAAACGTCCAAAACGGCTACCTGCCGTTAGTTCCGTTGCTGCGTGCGAGGTTTCCGGGTCCGTGCGCCTGGCGGATGGTGTGGTGAGCAAATCGAGTTGTGTCATTCGGCATTCCTCCTATCTTCGAGTATTGCCCTAGCCTGCGCTGCCCGTATCGCCTGCGCACGGCCAGCCAGAGGCTTCGTAAGCACGTCCTGAGCGTGTTTCGGGCCAATGTGTGCGGGAAGGGTGCGCTCTCCGATGACAGCCCGGTAACAGTCCGCAGCTTGCTCGCGCTCATCCGGCGTCAGGTAACGCAGAATGTCCATCGTTGTCCGTATATCCGCGTGTTCGATGTCGTAACTCGCCATCACGCACAAGGCGCGCAGTTCACCGATGGTCATCGCATCATCGCTCGCAGGTCGTCGGCTATCTGTTCCCGCGTAGCCCCGAAGTCGTATGTCCCTACGATGCGCTTGCAATGCAAATAGTGCCCCTTCGCTGCCGCTGAATTTGGCCGATGCAACGATGGCTTGCCGCGAATGAGGATCACCAGTCGCGCGCCCTCATCGTTGACGATTCGCGCAATGCGGGCAGCTTCGAGTTCGATGGTGTCTAGCATATTGGGTTTGCTCTCCTGGTATTTTTTGCGACGCTGTGCTGCGATGCGTTCGCGGTTCATGGCGTAGTAATCGGCCATCTGCTCAAGTCGCTCCGAGGCTGTCACCTTGTTTGCGTGCTGGTTGCCGCGTGGGCGCCCCGCAGGCTCGTCGTCTGAGATTAGATGGATCATTTGCGCGGCATCGCCAGCCAAAGCGCCCATACGCACACAGCGAATACTGCGAGGGCGAACAGGTCAGCAATCATAGGTAGTGTCATGTCAGTTCATCCGAAAAAAGCACCTCCAGCACAGCGCGCCGCAACGATGGCGTGAGTTTGAAAACGCGAAGCACCCGCGCTCGCTCACACTCATAGCTGAAGCCGTCTATGTCGGTAACGTCAGGGTCTTGCGTTAGGTCGCCAAGCGGCTCGACCTCATAGACGCAGCCATTGCCACTTGGATGTCCAGCCGCGAACAGCATCGCGCCTTCTTTGCGGTCGCACACATACACGCGGTCCCGCCGATGCACGGAATTGGCGCCAAAATCACTGCATGACGCTGCGCCCGTAATCGTGGGCGGCAAAATCATGTTGCCTATCCTTAAATTCGGAACGCCTCCGTGGTAATAGCGCAATGCGATGGTCACAATGTTGCCCTCCGTACAGAGTTGGAAAACGCACGGACGGCGCACCGTGCTTGCGTGAAACTGGAGCGGCGAGCCGCTATGCCGGTGGATTGTTGCGGTGCAAAAAAAGAGATCACTTTGCCGCGTACAGAATGACTTCCCGCAGTTTGAGCCTTGACAGCATTGCCTTACCGGGCAGTCGGTATCCACGCAAGACATCGCTTGCGAATGCCTGGCTGATGCCGCATTTGGCCGCATATTCTTTCTGCGTCCACTTCCGATTCTCGATTTCCATACGGATCAACTCGCGCACTTCGTCAGCGGACAAGTGGTTTTGGTTGGGTGTCGGTTTTTTTGCCATGCGCCAAGTAGACCATAAAATATTTATCGCAGTCAAGCGAAAATTTCGCTAAAAAGTGATTGACACGGTTATCGCTGTCATGCGACTATTTGTTTCACGCACTTGAACAACGGGAGAAAGCAAAATGTCAAACCTGAACAACATCAACCCGGCGCACCTTGACCGAATCTGTGGAATGTTCCCCGGCACGCCGACACTGGACAAGGTTAGCGCAGTGGCCCGCAACATCGAAGTCATTGACCAACAGGAAGCGCTCGCACAGGCGCAAGAGGCTTACAGCGAGATGTGGGAAATGTCCGAGCGCCTTGCCGAGCGCGTGCGGATGTTGCGCAGCTTGGGCCACAGGGATAGCCGCGAAAGCCGCGTGCTGGAGATTTTGGATGTGGCCGTCAAGGGCCTTGAGGCGGAAGGATTGGGGATATGAGACATACACCTACGCCGTGGCTTGCCACGCCTAAAAGCCCGAAAACGTGGCGCATCGGTATTTATTCCACTGATGGATCATTGATTGCCGAATTGCCATCTACAGCACTCACTGCGCCTCGCAAACAAGCAGACGCAAGCCTGATTGTCCGCGCAGTCAACGCGCACGCTGATCTGGTGGCGGCGCTTGAAATGCTGATCGCCGCCGATGCCGATGGAACGCTTGATGACAGCATGTTTGAAGTTGCACGTCTTGCACTCGCAAAAGCCAAGGGGGAATCAGCATGAACACGATCACGAAGCAAATCCACCTGTACGCCATTTGGAATGAGCACAGGAAAGATTGGTCGTACTACGTGACCGATAGCGGCCCCGACACTATGCGGAATCACGGTTGGGTGCATGTCGAGTCCAAGCCAGTCGAATTTGACCATCCCAGCCCTGATGCTGATTGGTCGGCTGGCGCGATTGAACTCACGCGCAAGGAGCAGGCGCGCATCCGTGCCGAGGCGCATGCGAAGTGTGTTGCTTTGGATGAGCGGATCAATTCGATGCTGGCGATTGAGCACAAGGTGACGGCATGAGCGCGCCATTCAATGATTGGGCATTTCCCCACACGATTGAAGGCAACCAAGGGCCGATTACATACCAAGGCATGACCCTGCGCGACTACTTTGCAGCGACGGCTCCGGCGCATGAAATAGAGGAAAGTTGCCCGACAACGCGAACTGATGCTGCTGCGCACTTGGGAATTAAAGAGGCGGATTACACCATCAAGGATTATGTGCGACTGATTGCAATGCTTCGTTACCAATACGCCGATGCCATGCTTGCGGAGCGTGCCAAATGAGCGACCAACTACGCAGCAACCTCATCACCACGCTGATGATCCTGATCGTGCTTGGCACTGCTTACGGGTACGTCGCAGATAAGCCGAGCCGCAAGGTTGTGATGTCGAAGGCTCAGTTTGATCAGACGATACAACAAGCGGTTCAGCAGGCACGCATCGAAGGAGCGCGGGAAGCGTTTACCGCTGCCCAGGTCGATAGCGAATGCATCCTCGGCTGGTCGGTACGTCCCGGCGCTAAAGCCAAGGGGCCGATGTGACCACCGACGAAGCCCTGCGCACCGCCGACGATCGCGTGCAATCGGTCATCGAATCCATGCACGCGCGGATCATGGCTGCGCAACGGTTCGTGTGGACGCGCGCTAAGAATTCGGCTGCTCAACGGCTGCGGAACGATGGAAGGGAACGGCGCTATGCCAATAATCCACCACGATGATGTAGTTCAAGGTTCCGAGCCTTGGCATGCGTTGCGCTGTGGATTGCTGACTGCGAGCGAAATGCACCTGATAGTTACGCCGACACTCAAGCCCGCATCGAACGACAAGGAACGCGCGCACCTGTACGAATTGCTGGCGCAACGCATCACCGGGTATGTTGAACCGGCGTATGTCAGCGACAGCATGCTGCGCGGGCAACAGGATGAAATAGACGCGCGTGAACTGTATCGGGAGCACTACGCGCAGATTACAGAAGTCGGCTTTGTGACCAATGACAAATGGGGCTTTACCATCGGCTATTCGCCCGATGCGCTGGTTGGCGACGATGGCCTGATCGAGTGCAAATCACGCGCCCAAAAGCACCAATTGCGCACTTTGATTGACTATGTACCGGGCGGAACGATTGATCCTGACTTCATGATCCAAGTGCAAACCGGGCTATTGGTGAGCGAGCGCAAGTGGTGCGACCTGATTTCTTATTGCGGTGGCTTGCCGATGGCGACGGTTCGCGTGTATCCGTCTGAGCCAATCCAAGCGGCCATCATCGCAGCGGCAAGAGGATTCGAGGAACGCATGGCCCTAGCCCTCGCGCGCTATGAATCGCTAATGTCCTCGGAAGCGCGATTGATCGAAACAGAACGCAGGATTGAACAGGAGATGTACATTCATGACTGATATGACGCCAAGCATTGTCCCGAAGTCTGACCAACTCAATTCGGATGATCTAATTGCCGGTCCAATGACAATCAAGATCACCGAAGTCACGATTCGCGGCGGGCAAGAGCAGCCCGTATCAATCCACTTCGAGGGCGACAACGGCAAGCCGTACAAGTCCTGCAAGAGCATGAATCGCGTTCTCGTTGCTGCATGGGGGCCGGATGCGAAGGTCTACACCGGGCGCAGCATGACCCTATACCGCGATCCGTCTGTGAAGTGGGCCGGTATGGAAGTTGGCGGCATTCGCATCAGTCACCTGTCGCACATTGACGCGCCGATGACGATGGCACTCACTGCGACGAAAGGCAGTCGCAAGCCGTACACCGTGCATCCGCTCAAGGTTGTGGCCCAAGTGACATTTGATTTTGAAAAGCACCTTGCCGACTGGACTGCGAAACTTGATGAAATTGCAGACACGACTTTGCTTGATTCCGAGTGGGGGAAGGCGGCTAATGGATTATCTGATCCGGACATGCGCAAACTGGCCAAAGTATTCAAGGCACGCAAAACCGTGTTAACGAAACCGACCACGGAGAATCCAGCATGATCAACCACCCAATGCTACTGATGCGCGACCCGCCGCCGATCCTTGACGTGACGCGGCCAGCGTTGCCGAAGTCCATCGAAGGACCGTTGCGCGTAGTTGTTGACCGCGCTGCGACCGATGGCGACAAGACTGTTGAAATGACCTACACGGTCGAGTGTGGCGTGGTCAAGGTGCAATCCATTACCGAGACCGAGCCTGTTGCTGCGGACCCTGACGGCTGGATACCGTGGCATGGCGGGGAGTGTCCGGTAAAAGCAGGGACTCGGATTCAGGTTAAGTGGGATACCACCGACTTCATACAGAACCCGTTCACGTCAGAAGGCGGTGGAAATGGCTGGCCGGTCGGTGGCGGCATCATCGCCTATCGGGTGATCGAATGACCGACCATGAACACACAGAGTTGGTTCGCAGAGCCAAGTCGCTTGCCATTAGCGTAAACAGGTTTGTTCAGCTTTGCGAACTAAAAGCGCCTGGCGTATTCATTGAAAGCGAACGGCAAATTGCGGCTAAACGCATGGCTTCGCTGCCGGTATCACTTGAGTCATTGCAGGCAAATGAGCGTATGCGTGATGACATGGAAGATGCGCAACAAAAACACCTGCACGCCACTGGTTACTACGACGACGCGGAGAAGTTATGACCAAGAACGAACTCCTCGCGCAGGCCGAGGCGCTTGAGCAGTCGCGGTGCGTGCAGGCACAAGATACTGCCGCCGAACTTCGCACGCAAGCCGCAGCCAGCGAGGCGCCTATCCCCATCGTTGACGGCAGCAAGCCGTACTACGTGGAAATCGACGGCGTGCGCAGGAAGTATCTGCCGGGCGCGGTGGAAGCCCTCGAAGCGCCGGAGCCGATTGGATGGGTGCATCCCGCTTACCTGCCCGGCAATGGGTTGAGTGGGGCATTGACAATGGACGTTTCGCCCACGCGCTTGAGTCAACAACAAGTACCCCTCTACCTCGCCCCGGTAGACCAGTCGAAGCGCATCGCGGAGTACCGGAAACTCCTTGACCTAGCATGCAGGCAAGCCGAGTGCGAAATGCTACTGACCGGCGATGAAATCAGGCGCATCCGCGCAGCATTGGAGAAGCCATGAGTGTTTGCGTAGTAAGCGGAGCGCAGTGCGTGTGCCAGCCCGATGAGGGCATGTGGTGCCCCGATGTGAAGGCATTGAAAGCCGAGCGCGATGCCGCAATCGCGGCGGCAGTTCTGGCCGAGCGGGAAGCCTGTTGGCAAGCCATTCAAGACATTGATGATGGCGAGGCGCCTGAATACCGTGCGTGCCAAGAGGCCATCCGCGCACGCACGCCGTCCGGTGGAATTTGTGGTTCGACGCCTACGGAGTAAGCAATGACACATGGCGAGCTTGCAAGCGACACGGTTGCGGCAATTCAGGCCGGCACTCGGATGAGCCTTGTGCGGCGACCCAAAAGCAAGTTGCCGCCCGGTTTTCCGCGCGGTGAACTGATGTGCGAGAACTTTGACGGCACGCGGGTATACAGCTTTGACCCGGTGCGAGTGCTGAAATGGCTACACAAAACCGGGCTGCTGACTGATGTGATGACGACGCCGAACGCAGAGGGGAGCGGCGGCAGAGCCGTCCGCTCGCCCGCCGGGTTATGCAACACGGGGGCCACGAAGTGACCCATGCAACGCTGCAAGAAAACGTGGCACTAGCGTTTCGGCGCGTCATTGAGCTAGAGAACGAGAACGCGAAGTTGCGCGCGGCCTTGCGCGACTTGATCGATTGGATGCCGCGCGTTGTCCCAGCGGTAGGCCAAGAAGCGGAGTGGGAAAAATCACTTGAACGCGCTTGCGAGGCTTACGGGCCTTTGGGGCATAACGCAAACATAACGGGCCGCTGAAAGCGGTCCCTGTTGATGGCCGGGTTCGGCCGGAAAGGATGATGATGGACGACAAAGAAAGGGCAGCGATGGATGCTGGCGTGGAGTATGGGATTCAACTGCTCAAGCAGATTCCGACCGGCGACAAAATCGCAATGGAGGCGCACCTGATCGCGTTTTGGGGTGCGCTGTGGGGAAGCTTTGGAACGGAATACGCGCGAGGGTTCATTGAAGCGCAACTGCGCGGGATGGAGTCCGATCAGGCGGTTGAGATTTACACCCCGCCGACAGTTCAATGATGTCGCCGAACGCTGACATAACCGGCGCCGCGAGGCGTCCGGGTTGATGGCCGTGTTCGGCTTTACCCATGACGAAACCACAAACCGAGGAACACCATGACCCTGATTGACTACCTGAGAACCAATGCAATCCAGTGCAAGCCGGAAGAATCTGATGCCGACGTGATCTTTTTTGGCGTGCGCAAAGGTCCAGAAGCAACAGCCACCGCGTTGAAGGCGGCAATGGCAGCCCAGAAGGGCGAGTTCTGCGACGTAGATCCGCTGGACGGCGAGGAGCACAGTTACATTGAGTTGGGCGGATGGCTTGGCGATCAAGGCGCGGCGCTGACGTTGATCGGCCTGGGTGCCGCTCTGGGGGTTTGGGAGTTGCTGACGCCGAAGACGATGCTTGGTGATCTGTGCTCGCCAGACATGGCGAAGAAAATGGCCGGTGCGGGCATGGTCGGCATGAAAACCACGGCGCCGAACGCGCAAATTGAGCGGCGCGCTTGCGCGTCCGCTCCGATGAAGGGTTCGACGCCTACGGAGGGCAAGACATGAGTTACTGGATAGAGAACGCAATTCAGCCCGGCCGGCACATACTGGTGGACTGCGGATCGTGGGGCGAGCAGGCGACGCAAAAGAGATTTGAACGA
>LNFM01009852.1_pt1 | contig 13680 bp, 13 predicted proteins | sample 596031 | NCBI WGS metagenome assembly LNFM01 (sample SAMN04254537, study PRJNA301005) | activated carbon metagenome | isolation source: dual media filters at the Ann Arbor, Michigan drinking water treatment plant | place: USA: Ann Arbor
GCGTGCACCCCGGAGCAACACCATTATCACGGCATTTCAAGCGCGCGGTCAATCGGCCCGAGAGCTGCCGCTGGCGAACTTCGCCTCTTGGCCGGCTGCTGCCCGATGCGGTCGTTGCAGTCAACAGCCCTTCAATTTAGGGGGATCACCTGCAACGCAGATCCGTCCAGGCACCGTCGGGACGCGGGTGACGGCTGTGGCCGACATGGCGGCCCTGGAGACGTTCCTCGGCGACATCAACCGTTGGGGTGAAACGCGCACAGCCATCGTCATGTCCACACCAATCCCACGCCGCGGGCTTGAGGCACCCTGAAGCAACGAAGCCAAGTCTGGGCCAAACCGGACATGGGACCAACCGGTCGCCTGGCTTCGCCGCAAGCTTGATGTGCGGGCTTCTAATGCCCATGTCTACTGGCCAGCTCTGAGATCCACACGCGCGCGGCTGCAGCTACGGCTCGCTTCAGGTCACGCAACGACGAGAGCCCCCGCAACGCCCGCTGCTCAATGGAAATCCCCTCCAGCGCTCCAGATGGCAGCCCCCATTCATGTTCGATGTCCCGCAGAACGAAGGGGACCACTTGCATCAGCTGGGCAGAGGTTGGTCGCTCGACGTTCATGATGCGAAGCCGGCTGCGCAGCGCAGCAGACAGATGGGTGGTGTCATTGCAGGTGAAGATGAAGAGCATCGGCCGCAGGTCGCACTCGACCTGCAGGTAGGGATCGCGCCATCGCCGGGCCTCCTCAGGCTCAAGCAACGAAAGCAGCGCCGCTTGCACCGAGGGACTGTTGCGGGCCTGGTCACCAGCCTTGTCCACTTCGTCGAAGCACATAAGCACCGAGGCACAGCCCTTCAAGAGCGGCTTCAGCAGGGGCGAGGGTTGGCCGGAACTCCAGCCTCGCGCCGTGCCAAGGATGCACATGGCATCCGTGACTCCGGCCAACGAGGTGGTCATCGAGTCGATGCCCAGCACCTCAGCCACGCGCCTTGCCATCCGGGATTTGCCCGCTCCGGAGGGTCCCACCAGCAAGAGCGGGTGAAAACCGAGCCGGAGGGTCCCAAAGGCGCGCCGGCCTTTGAGCTCATCGAACAACCCGGCCAAGACGGCCTCGGCCCACGGAAACTCGGTCCGTAGCAGCGCGTGTTTTTCCTCCAGCGAAGCTGCAGTCGGGAGCGGAGCGACGCGCATTGGCTGGCACAGCGGCTCGTACTGTCTCAGCTGAGCCTTGTCGTCTGCGTCACGGGGCGTAGGGAATTTGTCGGCAACGACCGTGTGCCACAGCGGCCCCTCCGATGCTGGCTCGTCCGACAGATCAAACGCCGGGCCGTCGCTCTCAATGAAATCTGGCGTCTCATCATCACCATCTGCGTACGTTCCATCGCGGAGCACCAGCTCGAGCCGCCGCATGGCGGGTTCACCGTACATCCCCGAATCGACGGTGAGTGCATCGAAACCGGGGGCTGACAGGACACGCCACACCGGGATACCCAGCGTGCGCAAGAAATGCATCCGAGCCTCCTTCACCGGCGCTCGATCGGCGGGGCAGCCGTAAAGGCAGAACAGCCTCAAAAGGCGGATGCCGGCCATGCGTTCCCTGGCGGGCATTGCCATCAAGTCTTCAACCGGCCGACGCGTCAATTCGTCTACGGCCGCCAGTAAAGGCCCAAGCGCTGCTCGGATGGTTCTGGGCAGACTGTTGAACCAGCGGACATCCCCGACGAGCATGGGAACGCCTGCAGTTCCGGCCTCCGCTTGGAACTCATCCAGCGTCACCTTGACCATGTCGAGCCTCGCCACGAATTCGGCTTCCGCGGCTACACAGGAAAAGCGCCGAGCTTGAATATGCGATACGAACTCGACGACGAATTCGTGTGGGTCGGATAGACCTGCAAGGCCGCCGTCAAACAGGCCCAGCAGATCCGTAAGCGCCGTGGCACGTCGCAGCGGATCCTCGACCGTCAGGCACTCGTGAACGAGCGCCTGCAGATCCGCGTACTCCTCAGGGGCACTGTAGGAATACGGCATCAACCGAAGAAACAGGTGGCGCCGACCGTCAGGCAGCGCTCTGCGCACGGCCGACAGCGCTGGGCGATCGGCAGATGAGAACAATGATCGACGCATGGTGGACTCTCCGTGCCGTCAGTCTGTCCCGCTGGTGGCTCACAACGTGAGCCACCGGGCTGTGGATCTTCAGCGTCGTCGTGCGTGCGGGGTGGCAGACCGGGACGGCTGCCGATGTGGCTGCCTGGCTGTTCGTCTGCCTGGCTGCACGGCGGCGTCAGCGGTCAGTGAGCAGAAGGCGTCGAACGCACACTTCTCGCCTGCGGCCGTCCATGGATAGGTTGTCTGCTCCTGCGTCACCTGCTATAAAAGTTCGATGGCACAACCCCCTCCGAACCTGCAGGCGAACGCGAAGTCCATCGGACCCCATGACGCTGAGGCGTCGGGCTCGACAGGTGAGGAGACGCACGAAGTCGACACCGTCGTCTTCGCGCTGATCCCTGAGTTCCAGCAGGTCAAGGTACGGGACCGTCAAGGCCACGTCTACGCGTTGACGGCCAAGACGCCTGGCGTTGATCTCCTCGCCTTGCATGAGGGTCAGCGCATCATCTGCGTGGTGACGCGGAAGCTTCCCCGAGTCCTCAACGCGCAGGCCGTTGCGTAGCTTGGGAGCGCGCTGTCGGCGAGGACGGCGGAGGTACTCTCAGCAGCGAGCGCGTGCCTGCCACCAACTGCGTGGCCCGGGTCTGCGCTGCGTCGCCAGCGCAGCGGACGTTGCCCGCGATGACAAGATGGTCGGGGCTCGTTCCGACGCCACAGTTTCGGTCCATCGACCTGTCGACAGTCACACCTGGTGAGCCGAGCAGGCCTGCACTGTTCACACAGATCGAGGCTTGGACCCGAGGGCGACTTCCGCGCGAAGCCCTGAAAACGCCAGACTCAGCGAACTTTTTTTCTGCACCGCGCTGATGCGTGGCGCCATGGTCGCGATGTGCAGTGCGCGAGAGGTTCCGGTGGCAACTTGTTGATCTGCCTGGAGGTCCCACTGGCCGGGTCCGTTCGCCCGATGGTGAATGAAGTCATGCGCACCCCACTACGGCCCGTTCCGGCCGCCGACGGGGGACTCTGGCGCGAACGCGGCTCAGCGTCTATGGTCGTCCACCATGATCCCGACGCCCTCCACCCCATCGCCGCCGACGGATTCGGAGCGTGTGCCGGCGACCTCACCTACCGAGCGCGCGGCAGGACCCGGGGCGCATGACGACGAGTCCGCGCGTGAAGCCATCGTCTGCAAGCGGGGAGCCATCCTACGGCTGAATCGTGAGGTCGGCTTCGGCTACGTGGGCATCGAATCGGAAAGGCTCTCGTACGGTTTTCTGTTGGGGAAGGCCATCCCGTACAGGAGCTCGCGAGACATGAAAGTCGGCGACAGGGTCGCGTTCCACCTCGACCATTCGGGCAAGCAGGTCGAGCGGCTCGTCGTCCTGCCCAAGACGCCGCGTCCGAAGAGCGCGCTTCGCCGGCGCGTCTCGGGGTGGGCGATGACCGCAGTTCGGATGCCGCGCACGCTCTGCGCGCAGGTCACCGGGTGGCTGCGACAACCGAAACGCCGCAGCGACGGTCCTGACCCACTGTGAGGGGCCCGGGGAAGACGATGCCACCCAACCGCACAGCTGGCGCAGGCAGCGCGGAAGCGCAGATGTCGATGCCGGAGGACCTCGAGTCGCTGCCAACGAAGGGCGTTGGCGCGTTCATCGAGAAGCTCGCTCACCTGCACAACGTGTCCGGGGAACGAACCAGGCTCAACGACTGGGCAGAAGCAGTGTCTCGGGCAGCTGGCGACGACATCCGGCTGGATCGCGTCGAACGGCTGCTGGTGGCGCTCAAGCAGCAGCGCCTGATCAACGGCCGTCAAGCAGCGAGGCTGCTCACCAACTACTTGCGGGAGACGAAGATTGCGCAGCGGCCCACCCCACCTGATGCTTGAGGCCATGGGCGCCTCCACCAGGTCTGTCGACGTGGTCTAGTGAATCCGTGGAGGTGGAGATGACCGACCAACGTGAACCCGAACCCCTCGATGATGTCCCTTCAGATTTGCCCGAGGCCAGCGGTGTTGCGGGGCAGCTGGTTGGTCGGCTCATCAAGCGATGGAATCTCAGCGCCGCCGAGCAGGCTTCACTTCTTGGAACTCCGCTGGCCATCGAGGCAACGCTGGGCGTGCCCGGTGCTGACCATGCCGCCTGCATCAACGAAGAAGTCATCGAGCGCTTCGGGCACCTTCTGTCGATTCACGCGAAGCTGCGCACTTTGTTCCCGAAGAATCGGGAGCTGGCCTACCGCTGGATGAGAACCGACAACAAGGCGTTCGATGGCCGAACGCCGATCGGCATAGTTCAAGATCATGCGGTGGAAGGACTGCAAATGATCCGCGCTTATCTGGACCATCAGATCGGGGCCTGAGTGACCGGACCACGGCTCAACTTGGCGACGATTCGAGCTGACGCGCAGCCAGTTGGCTCTCGGCCCTGGTCTGCATGAAATTCAGCCACTACTGCAACGTCGAGCGAGGTCACGGTGACCAGGGTTGAATCAACGATCAGCGCGGCCGAGAGAAAGTCGATGTCCGCCACACCGCAACAGCCCGCCCGCCTGCGCGTTCAGGTGGCCAGCGATCTCCATCTTGAGTTCATCCGGAGGCGCTTCCCCGGTGAACGGGTGATCAAGCCACAGCCTGACGCCGACCTCCTCGTGCTCGCCGGCGACATCGACAGCGGCCTCGGCGTCCTCGGCGCGTTCGGCGACTGGCCTGTCCCAATCCTGTACGTGATCGGCAACCACGAGAGCTACGGGCGCGTCTACGATGAGGACCGGGAGACGCTTCGTGCTTCGTGCGCCGGCACGAGCGTCGTTCTGCTCGACCAGGACGTCGTCACCGCCGGTGATCTTGCGGCGTGGTTTCCGGCCTGGGCGTCGAGCCGGGCCGATGACTTGCCCAGGGTGAGGTTCGTCGGTTGCACGCTCTGGACGGGCTATCGGTATTCCGCATGTGGCAAGAGCCACGAGGCGCAGATGGACGTCGCCGAGCGGGGCCTGAACGACCATAGATTGATCAGGCTTTCGACCGGTCCGTTCGATGCCCAGGCCGCCCTGGCCTGCCACGAGGCGGACAGCGCCTGGCTTCACGGTGAGCTGTCCCGGCCCTTCGACGGGGACACGTTCGTGATCACGCACCATGCCCCATCCGAGCGGTCGGTGCATCCGAGGTTTCAGGGCGACCCGCTCACCGGCGCGTTCGTCACTGATCTGCCTGACCTGCTCGCGCAGGCGCAGGTCTGGGTCCATGGGCACCACCATGACTCGTCCGACTACGTCGAGCGCGGCTGCCGCGTCGTCTGCAACCCCAGCGGATACCCCAGGGGCCTGAGGTCCATCCGGATCCCTGAGGAGATGCACTTCGAGAACACGGAGTTCGACAACCGGTTGATGATTCAGCTGCCCGTCAATCGTGATTGTTCGACGTTGACCTGATCTCTTTGCGCAACGAGCCGACGCGCTTAGTAAGTTAGCTCTTCGGAGGTGGCCTTGGAGCGTTTATGGAATCCATCAATTGATCAAGTGCCGCTAATGCGTGGATCTTCAAGCCGTCCATCCGCATATCCTCTGCAGGAAGAGTGTCTCCGAGCAGGCGCCTGGCTTCTTCCCGGTTCGCCTCGCGCGTCTCTTTTGCTTTGAGACGTGACTTGGCCGATACGTTCTCCGTCGAGTTTCTGCGCTTGGGCACAGAAGTTGAATTCGCGACAGGGATGGCCTCAACAGGAAGCATCTGGCTGACAGTAGGGGCAGGAAGGGGCTTTCCCCACTGCCTTGCATAAAAGTCCACGGGCACGTCTTTGCCACGCCATCGCATAAGTAGGAGCGGATCCTTGAGAGCGAATCCATCGCAAAGAGGTCGAATTTCATCAAAGCCGTCCGCGTCGTAAACGGCCTCGATATCCTCTGCCGATAATCTACCTTCACCTTGAAAGAGGACCTCACGTTGGGCAATACACCACAAGGCTAACGCCATTCTGGGAATTCCTCCGCTGCGGCGCTTTAGCGCGGCAGAACAGCGCTCTTCGTTAGCTGGGGCTTCAGGCAGAAGATAAAAGTTTCGAACGCCTTTGAAGACGGCGTGCCACTCATCATCATCGGGGTTACCCACGGCTCCACATGGATGAAAGTAAATCGTTGATCGCTCTGCCATACGGGATGCGTCTTGACTGAGCGATGCCAGCCAAGTGAAGCCCAGCGGGTTACCGCTCAGGACAACCGGAATACCACTGTTGATCAAGCTAAGCAGAAACATTTGCATCAATTCTGCATGCTCAGATCTAACCAAATTGATGGACTGAATTTCGTCGATCACTAGCACGCCCAAGTAGAGACTATGGAGCAGCGCAACGACTGCGCCGGCGAGGCGTTCGATCGTTCGGTGGCGCTTGGGCAGATCTTGGGAGTAGGTGGAACCTAGCGCGCAATCCACAGCGAGCAAAATCTGGATGAGCAAGCCACCACGCGACCCGTCGTGACTCATTCCTACATACAGATAGTTCAACTGTGTCGCCGATCGCCAAAGCGCATGCTCATTTACCGAATGAAAAATGACCTGCTCACCCAGCATCTTTAGGGTGCGCTTGATAGTGACGGACTTCGCCACTCCGGTGATGCCCTTGATTACCAGGACCGCTGCACCCGAAGCCATGGGCGTGCGGAGAAAGTCGACGACCGTGCGTCCATTCTCAATGGCTTGATCGACGTACCTGCGTCCAGATGGCAGCGTTGGGTTCCTGAAGCGGAGGGATTGGCGATGCATGCTGATTATCGTCATCGCTGCCCTCAACGAAACCTCGGTTGGGACAAGAGGCATCTTGTCACCTACCAGCCATTCATCCTTCTCGACAATAGAGAGCCGTTGCAAATCAAGGCCAGATAACGGGTTGTAGTGCAAGGCTGCGCTAATTTCTGGGATCGACCCATAATGGGGAAGGCTGTCGATCAGCGGATTGGACTGATGGAACCAGTGCTGCGATGCCATATTTGCGTCAAATAATGTTCCGGGTCTCTGCAAGGGCTGCCCTAAGCAGGGATTTACGGGTGGGCACAGGAGCGCCCTGCTCCTTCGATTCCGTAGCTATGCGTGGCTCCTGCTCGATGAGCGTCAATCTATCTGGCCTAGCTTCGCCGGCAGTTGCTTCGCGTGATCCGTCCTGCGACTCTTCCGAAGCGCTTTCCGCTGATGGCTCATATACCGCCTCAGGCACAGGGATCCCAAAGAAGGTGTCTCTCTTTTCCTCCTCACGATTCACGCGCTTATTCGCTCGCATCTCGGCTTTGGACGGTTCACCCCCATTAGCGATAACAGCATCTTCATACTGATCATTTGCTTGACGGTTACCATTCCTCTGCTGCGCTTCCATTGCACCCAACTTACGTTGCTTCGCCTCATCGACTGCACCTCTTTCCGCAGACTCGATTTGCGTTCCGTCTTCCAGATCTTGGAGCGTCATCTCGTACTCCAGATCAGGGTCCTTAATGCTGACCATTCTGAGGCCGAGTTCGATCGCTTCACCAGACAAGGAATCGAGATACCAGATACGACCGATTTGATACGGCACGACAATGAAAGTCGCTCGGAAGTATTCTGGGTCGTGCTTCCCGCCGCGTCTTGCCATTTCGCACCAAGTAACGAAAACCGGGTGATCACTGACGTAGCGAACGCGGTCGAGGAAGCAAACCTTATCGCCTGTATCCAAGCGATGCAGTCGAACCCCTTTGGCCGTGAATGTGCCGGGATGCCGCGGCAACAAATGCCGACGCGCGAGGTCGACTGCATGCGCTGTCCTGGCGACCTTCCCCTGTCGAATGAGTTCCTGTGTCATGTGCAGCCGGGTCGGGGGCACGCCTTTGAGACGCATCCGAAGCGGGCGTCTCACGTCTATTTCCATCGTGTTGTGCGTCCAAATCGCTCGAACAGTTTCTCGAGTGGCCTCAATCATGGTGTGCCGCGCGCGTATGGTTGCACTTGCCTCGCCACGCTCGGTCCGCTGCTGGCCATGCGTCGTGCCAAGCATGTTGTGATCCACTAATCTATGCACCTTGTGGTGGGTGTTCTCGATAACCCCATTCAGATCGGATCGCAGAACCGGCATGAAGTGAATACTGGTGCCGATTCCCTCAGCACAAGTCTTTATCTCTTCGCAGCGAAGATCTGTGTTGTCTGCCGAAAAGCTCGCAAACCAAATTGGAATGAAGTCCTCTGCTGGAAGTGCCAGACCGAGATCATCTAGCCAACGTTGCTTGTCGGGATCCATAGCGTTATAGATCGCGATGCGAACTGTCTTGGCGGAGGGCGGGTCGTAGCCCATGTAGAGACCGGGTATATAGCCGAAGGTTGAATCAGCGATGAGGACGCGATGCCCCCCGCCCACGCGCGCCAAGCGGTCGAGGGCTCGAACGAACTGTATGTCCGGCGGTGAACTGTCTATGCCCCCGCGCTGACCCACTGCAAAGATATCGTCAGTGGCATTTCCGAGGAGCGCCCGGTAGGACTTGTCAAACTTTGCAGGCGGCAGCTGCTTTCTCCACGCTGTCAACTCGGCCGTCTCTTGAGTGCCCCAGTACCGAAACTGCGTGCGAGTCGGTCGCAGGTGATCTGCCTGCCATTCCCTGTTCGTGGATCCGTCCGCCTGCTGAGTATCAACGCTGTAGAAGTCTGTCCACATTCGACGCAATGCCTTCATCTCGGTCGTCCCGCGAATAACATAAGTGTCGTAGCAGAACTTGATGATCTTTGCGTGATCACTGTTTTCCAGGATATTCAAACCCTCCTTGCCTGTTTCGCCGGTGCGGCTGCTTGCTTTGGGGGCTCCCCGCTTCTTCGACCCCGCGCTCTTGCGTTTCCCTTTTCCGCCGCAAAACTCCTCGAAACCAATGAGCGCGCCCCGGGTACTTCCTCCAGCCCAGAACTGATTTAGCAGTCTCAAGATTTCCTTCTGAAGCCTCTCCGTTCTTCGTTCCAAGCTGATTTCTATGACGCTGCCATCCACGGCCTTCTTGGTACGCTTTCCTGTCAGGAACAGAGATTTGTACTCTTGGGTGTCTGCAAGTGTTCGGGCGTATCTTCTTACGAGTTCCCGCATCTGTTCGGGGTCGAATAGCAGGACCGCGTCGGGTCCGGTCACGAGACCTTGGATCAGACTCCAGCGCAGCGCGAGCTTTTGAAGTGCAGTCGATTGCTTCTGTCCTCGTCGTTTGAACCGTCGATCAAGGTCATCGTCAGTGCTCATCGTCACCAGGCGCGGTTTGAACGGGAGCTGCGTCAGGACTGGGGCGTCGAGGTCGAGGGCTTCGGCAATAGCGGTGTACTTGAATCGAGAGTAGCCGCGGAAGTAGTAACGACCGCTGCTGTGCCTGACCGTCGTCGGAATGACAATCGCAATGTCCAGTCGAATATCGGCGTAAAGGATCAGTTGCGGCTCTGTAATCAGGGCCCCCGCGGTTAGCGGACTGACCGTGTTGCCCGGCGTCAAGAGCGCTGTCATTGTTTGACCTGTACCGCTTGACGAAGGGCCGCCTGGAGTGCTCTGCCGCCTGGGCGAACAATGTCCTCCATCTGAAGTTCCCGCCTCAGATCAACATCGACGTACTGATGCCAGAGAATGTGATGAACAGCCAAGTCGGCTTCGTCCTGCCTGAGGTGGTAGTCAGCCAGGAGGCGATCTCTCCACTCAATCGGCGGGACAGATGGCAGCGCGTGGCCATGCTCGCTGAGAAACGTCGCCAGTACGCTGGTAAGCCGGTGATGCGACGGTATGAAAGCGGCCGTGCTGTAGAGCTCGAGCTGCCCCAAGAGGTCCCCCGGGAACAGGCTCCGATCCGCGACGAAGTATGGAATGCCGAGTTGCAGCGCGAACTGGCGCTCGACCTCCAACTTCTCTGGTCCGCGTGCAATCGGATCGATGTCGCCCGTGTAGAGCTCACCTTTCAGTGGCTTGACTGACACCATCGTGGAAGTGACCTGCTCGGCCGGCAGCCACGCCAATGTGGCCAACAGGTCGATCGTCCAGATGTACGGAATCTGGGTGCCGACGTAGGTGCCGTGCTTCACCCCGAGCCTCGAGCACAAAGCTATGGTGCCGTCCGACCAGCCAAGTCGGTCGTCAACGTCCTTCGAGTAGCCGTAGAGGGGGTGCCTCGCGCGCCAAGGCCACAAGGGAACCTGCTCCCTGACGTGGCATCCGATCCATGCAAGCAGGAGGCCCAGGAGCCACTCGCTGCGCGACAAGAAATGCATGCGTCGCCTGAAGGGCGGAACACAGCCGACCGTCTGCACCGAGACGGGCGACGCATTCCACCGCATCAGCTGAATGAAGGCTCGGTAGAGCTCACCATGGCCGAGACCTCGGCCGTCGGCGATGTACGCCCTGATCAGCTTTACGGTCGTCCGCGGCGCGACCACTACCGCCTACCTTCGAGCACGGAGCAGCGCCGACCTGCGCCAGTGCGGTGGCCTGCGCCAAATTGGATAGGCATGCCATTCCCCCAGGCCTTGAATCGACTGCCGCCGACGGCCCTCACAAAGTTCAACAAACGGGGAATTGCACCGGCCCAAGCCAGCGGCTAGACTCTGTCCGCGATGACAGGAGTCTGGGTTCCCCAGACTACAGACGGGGCGCCGAGGTGATCAGACCTCGGCGCCCTTTTTCTTGCCTGCTGCTATTGGCCCAGCGCGCGCTCTGGTGGCTGTGGCCGGATTCCCAGCGCGACGGCGATCTTGAAACTCTGCCCGCGTAGGCATTTGCGTTCTCCCTTGAGGACCGAGTAGACGAGCGCCGGGGTGAACCCCTTCTCCATCGACCACTCCGTGACCGACTTCCCGTGGTCCCTGAACCACGCTCGGGCCCTGGCCTGAGCGGCGTTGTCGTGAAGTGGTGCTGCTGTGTGCATTTGTTGAAACAGTTCAAATACAGGTAGACATTTTTGTCTATCTTGTAGAACCGAGCTCAACATGTCAAGGCCCGCGTGGATGAAATCGACATGAACCTCAGCAGTCATGGTCTGCGATGGTCGCAACGAGCCAGCTGCAGGCTCGAGAGGAACTCACAGGACCTCATCGGTGGACCCTGACGGCCGCCCAAGCGGTCCAGCTCGACCCAGACCAACGCGGGCCAGTCCGCAGCCCGCCGTCCAGGTCAGGCTCGTTCAGCCAGGGGCACGGACGTGCCATCAGTCGCCGCTTTTCCGGCCTATGGCAACGCGTCAAGCAGCTGTTGCCGACGACAGTGGTGTAGGCTGTAGTTCATACACGCATGCCCCAAAAGCACACTGCCTCGTATCAGCCAGCCGTGGCATCAAACCAGACGCACTCGCAAGTAGCAGCCGACCTCACCGTCGGCGAGCGGCTGCGTGAATGCCGCAAGTCGCTTGGCTTGACCCAGGTCGAACTCGCTGCGTCATTGGGCGTCACCGAACGAACGATTACGAGGTATGAATCCGGAAGGTCGACCATCCCTTCCGACGTTGCCGTGCAGATGTCGACACTCGGAATCGATCTGGGCTACCTGTTTACGGGGCAGCCGTCGACAGGGATCGACGGGCGTGATCGCGTCCGAATCGACATGAAGCGACTCAAGGCTGCCATCAAGCGGGTAGACGGACAGCGCAGCGGCGGCCGGGAGCTTTCCGACATTGAACGCTTGGCACTGATCCTGCGGGAATACCTTCATACAAGTGATGCGGACCGGACCGTCAGATCCATCGTCCGGTATCAGTCCAGACGCACCACGGCGGCTTGACCGCTACCCTCGAAGAACGCGAGCCTGAGCCCCAAGCTTCTGGCCGTAGCGCCCGCCGCAGGGGGGCCGACGACGTTGCGGTATCTGGCGCGCCCATCCGTTTAGCCTCTGTCAGCACTTGCGCGGCAGTCTCTGTTCCCGACTTCTCCTGCCCTAACGGGCGGCCGACCGAGTGAGTTGGGAACTGAGAGCGGCCGCAGACGTCGCGACTCAAAGTTCATCTGAGTACGCCCTGCCCTCTGATAGCTTCAAGGCCTGACCTGCAGAGGGCGCTCGCTTCCCGAGCGGCGCGTCTCTGGAATAGCGCAACTTCTAGGCTTCGCCGGCGGCCTGCTCGAGGCCCGACCGCCTTACTTTTATAGGTGGCGCGTGCTACTCTTGATTTCGTCACGAAATCATGCAGCCGCAGCCCTCGAAGCCTCGCCATGGCGGAACCCGACAGGGGGCCGGGCGCAAGGCTTCCTACGGCGAGCCCACCAAAACCGTCAGGGTGCCGCAGAGCCTCGTTCCCGTAGTTGTGCGGTATCTGGACGCAATGAAGCGCGCGCCAGCCGCCGCCGGCGGTGCCGGTCTGCTCCCCATCGCGAAACTTCGTGCCGCCACCGCCGTAACCAGCCTCGGCCGCCGGGTTCGCGCTGGCAAACCCACTTCAGGCGACGACTACGAGGAGGACGCGGTCGATCTCGGCAGGCACCTCGTGCGCGACCCCAGCAGCACCTTCGTCATGAAAGTCGACGGCTGGTCCATGCGCGATGCCGGTATCGCCGACGGCGACGAACTGGTAGTCGACCGAGGCGTAGCTGCCGATGACGGGCGCATCGTCATCGCCGACATCGACGGCGAGCTTACCGTTAAGCGCTTGAAGCGCACGGCCACCGGCTGGCTGCTGCAAGCCAGCAACCCAGACTTCGCCGATGTCCCGATCGGCGAGACGAACGACCTGCACATCTGGGGTGTCGTCACGCGCCTGCTGCGCGCGATCTAGCCACCTGCACAACATTGAAGAACCAGGAGCACTCTCATGTCGCAAGCCAGCCGAATCGAGTGGACCGAGGCAACTTGGAACCCGACCGTGGGCTGCACCAAGATTTCGCCCGGGTGCAAGCACTGCTACGCTGAATCGATGGCCAAGCGGCTCAAGGCCATGGACACGCCGGGCTACGAGAACGGCTTCAAGCTGACGATCCTGCCCGATCGCTTAGCAGAGCCGCTTACGCGCAAGAAGCCGACGGTCTACTTCGTCAACTCGATGTCCGACCTCTTCCATAAAAGTGTGGACGACAACTACATCGCCAAGGTCTTCGACGTGATCCGGCAGTGCCCGCAACACACCTTCCAGGTTCTGACCAAACGCGCCGACCGCATGGCCATCTTCTTCCGGACGCACGACGTGCCGACGAACGCCTGGATAGGTGTCTCCGTCGAGGACCGCTGCTACGGCGTGCCTCGCATCGAAGGCCTGCGCAAGGTCGAAGCCCGCATCCGCTTCCTGTCCGTCGAGCCGTTACTCGAGGATGTTGGCGAACTCGACCTAACTTCAATTCAGTGGGTCATTGTTGGGGGTGAGTCTGGCCCCAAGGCGCGCCCAATGAAGCTGGAATGGGTTGAAAATATCCGACAACAATGCGCGGACCAAGGCGTGCAGTTCTTCTTCAAGCAATGGGGCGGATGGGGTGCCGACGGCAAACGTCGCTCCAAGAAAGCCAACGGTCGCTTGCTTGACGGAAGGACCTGGGACGACATGCCAGCACTATCCGCCCACGTCTGAAGGACCGCATGACGCTGAAACAGTACAACTGGAAGAACGGCCCCGACCTCATCCAGCAACACAGCGTCGCCAAGCACCG
>LNFM01009853.1_pt1 | contig 13679 bp, 15 predicted proteins | sample 596031 | NCBI WGS metagenome assembly LNFM01 (sample SAMN04254537, study PRJNA301005) | activated carbon metagenome | isolation source: dual media filters at the Ann Arbor, Michigan drinking water treatment plant | place: USA: Ann Arbor
TTCAGCACGTCGACGGTGGTGTGGTTGACAATCTTCCGTGGCACCCCCTGATTTTACATGGCCTAGACGAGTTATTCTTGATTACGCTTGAACCCTTTCAGAACGACGAGGACGCTTTGAATAAAATGGATATTACGCCGAAACGTTGGATTATTGCAGAACTAGAGAACTACATTTCGCCCTTAGCGGAGTGCATCATATTACCTGAAGAACAGGAGGAAATGGAGGAGAGGATGCGTCTGGATTTTGACCGTTTCGGACATCGTTACGTCGAAATGATCGAGCAGATTCGCGTTCCACCGCTAAAGACGTTCTACCCATTAACAAAGATCGGAGGTTTCTTCGATGGTACCCTTCGCTTCGACAGCGCGTATGCGCGCCAACTTATCCGCCAAGGAATAAAGGATACCTATGCACGCCTAGCCAACCAACCGCGACCAGAAATCGCCTCTAGTCCTACCAGCAATCCATAACCTCTAGGTCCAATTTCTGATTTGGCGTTAGAAGGTTGTCACCTCCCCCGATTGAGCGGGTGGCAAAAATGACTAGCTTCTAGCCCGCATGCGAAGATGATGATCGAGTTTTATCTTCCGAAAATCATCCGCAGCACCCTCATCCTCCGGCGCTGCTTCGCCGGGACCTTCCGCGTCCTCGGCTCCGGCGCATCGCCGCGCAGCATCCAGAACTCGTGGTCGTCCTCGGGCAGCTTGATCCGGGGGGCGCGGCGCTCGGCCCACAACACGTAGGAGTGCAGCGAGCGGGACATCTTGTCTGCCATGGCAGGCGTCCAGATCAGGGCCACTTCCTTCGCCCATTTCCACGCGCCAGCCTCGGCATAGAGCCTCGGCTGCGACTGCCACGGACCCAGCACGTGGCCCAGCTCGTGCAGCGCCACGGCGTAGGTGATGGCGCTCTTCACCGGGCGGATGGCGATGACCTTGTGAGACTTGGACGCGCGCCCGCCGCGCGAATGGGGCAGCACCCTGATGCCTTCGTCCCGGCAGATGGCGGCGACGTGCTGGGCCATTTCCTCGGACGTCATGGCATCGTTCTCATGGGAGCCTTTTCGGTTCAGCGCCCTGATATCATGCCGCATTCGTTGTGCCGGCGCATCCGTTAGCGCAGGGCCACCGACGGATCCGCCTTCCTCGTCGTCGCTTGACAATTCCGTGGCCATCCGTAGTTATGTCGCCATGATCCGCACGTACAAATCGCTGACGCTTCGACTTACCAGCCTGTCCCTCTAGAGCGGGACGAGGCCGGCCGGGCCTTTGGGCCATGAGACGAACACGCGATTGGATGACGACAGTGACGGATCAAATCGACAGACACGGACCCTTGAACAGCGCGGCGGTTCGGCGCGCGCTGCGACTTATGGGCGGTTCGCGGGCCTGACCGGCGCCGACGCGCCTGCCCGCGAGCCGACTGACGGCAGCATCGTGCGCCGCGACCCGAATTGACCCATTCCGCCAGAGCGCCGCGCGCGCCGGCAGCAAAGGAACCAGGACCGTGACCAACATGCCTACCGACGCCACCCAGAAATACACGCCGTTCAAGCCGATACCCCTGGCCGACCGGCAATGGCCGTCCGCCGTCATCACCAGGCCGCCGATCTGGTGCTCGGTCGACCTGCGCGACGGCAACCAGGCGCTGATCGAGCCCATGGACGCCGACCGCAAGGCCCGCATGTTCAAGATGCTGGTCGAGCTGGGCTTCAAGGAGATCGAGGTCGGCTTCCCCGCCGCCTCCGACACCGACTTCGCCTTCGTGCGCCAGCTCGTCGAAGGCAACATGATCCCCGAGGACGTCACCATCCAGGTGCTGACCCAGGCGCGCCCCGAGCTGATCGAGCGCACCTTCGAGTCGCTGAAGGGCGTGCACCGGGCGATTGTCCATCTCTACAACTCGACCTCGACGCTGCAGCGGCGCGTGGTGTTCGGCCTGGATGAGGCCGGCATCACCGACATCGCCGTGCGCGGCGCCAGGCTGGTCAAGCAGCTGGCCGACGCCAGACCGGAGACCCACTGGATCTTCGAATATTCGCCGGAAAGCTTCACCGGCACCGAGCTGGAATTCGCCCGCGACGTCTGCGCGGCGGTGATCGACGTGTTCGAGTCGACGCCCGGGCACAAGATGATCATCAACCTGCCGGCGACGGTCGAAATGGCGACGCCGAACATCTATGCCGACCAGATCGAGTGGTGCCACCGCAACTTCCACAAGCGCGACAGCTTCTATCTGTCGCTGCACCCGCATAACGACCGGGGCACCGGCGTCGCGGCGGCCGAACTGGGCTTCATGGCCGGCGCCGACCGCATCGAGGGCACCCTGTTCGGCAATGGCGAGCGCACCGGCAATGTCGACATCGTCACCCTGGCGCTGAACATGTACACCCAGGGCGTCGACCCGACCCTGGACTTCTCGCGCATCAACGAGGTGCGCCAGACCGCCGAATACTGCAACCAGCTGCCGGTCCATCCGCGCCATCCCTATGCCGGCGACCTGGTGTTCACGGCGTTCTCCGGCTCGCACCAGGACGCCATCAAGAAGGGCTTCGACGCGCTGGCCGCCTCGAACAGCAAAGTGTGGGAAGTGCCTTACCTGCCCATCGACCCGGCCGATCTGGGCCGCTCCTACGAGGCGATCATCCGGATCAACAGCCAGTCGGGCAAGGGCGGCATCGCCTATATCCTGAAGTCCGACTACGGCCTCGACACGCCGCGCCTGCTGCAGGTGGAGTTCTCGAAGGTGATCCAGAAGATCGCCGACGAAACCGGCAAGGAGATCGAGCCGAAGCTGATCTGGGAGACGTTCCAGAATGAGTACCTGAACCGCAAGACGCCGATCGAGTACCACAGCCACACCACCCTGCCCGTCTCCGGCCGGCCCGACCAGCGCGACATCCACGCCCAGGTGGTGTTAGGCGGCGTGACGCAGGACATCGAGGGCTTCGGCAACGGCCCGATCGCCGCCTATGTGGACGCGGTGAAGAACAACTGCGGCGTCGACTTCAACGTGCTCGACTACCACCAGCACGCCATCGGCCACGGCGCCGAAGCCAGATCGGTCACCTACATCGAGGCCCAGAGCGCCAACGGCAAGACCGTCTGGGGCGTCGGCATCAGCGCCGACATCGTCGACGCCTCGCTGCTGGCGGTGACCAGCGCGGTCAACCGGATGCTGGGGCAGTAGTTTCCCCATCGTTGCAGCAGAAGCGCGCGATTCAGACGTGGTGCAACGCTGTAATTTCACCGTGTCCCTGAGCTTGTCGAAGGGCCTTGCACGAATGCCGATGCGAGGCCCTTCGACAAGCTCAGGGACACGGATATGATTTTACCTGCATCGAGGCGCTTCGTTCGCAATCGTGACGGCCTAAATTGAATCCATGACCGCCTCCGACCTTGCCCATTTCATCGAGGCGCAGAATTTCGTCTGGCCGCGGGTGAAGGCCGAGCTGTCCGCAGGACACAAGCGCACCCACTGGATGTGGTTCGTGTTCCCGCAGCTCGCCGGGCTGGGCTTCAGTCACCGGGCGCAGCTTTACGCGATAAGTGACCTCGACCATGCCCGCCGCTACCTGGCCGACCCGGTGCTGGGTCCGCGCCTGCGCGAGGGCGTGCGGCTGATGCTGCGGCAGGCGGGCCGGCCGGCGATCGACATTCTCGGCTCGCCCGACGACATGAAGTTCCGGTCGTGCCTCACCCTGTTCCGCGAAGCGGCGGACGAACCCGACGCAGCCCTGTTCGACGCGGCGCTCGATGCCTTCCATGGTGGCAAGCCCGACTCACGCACTCTCGATCTGTTGAACGGGCTGTAACAGTTCGGGTGTTAGAGTGACGCTCCCTCGGCAACCCATGGAGCACTTTCGATGGCACACAAGTTCGAAATCTGGAAGGACAAGGCGGGCGAGTACCGCGTGAAGTTCAAGTTCAACGCCGAGACCATGTTCACCACCGAGGGCTACTCGTCCAAGGCGGCCGCCCAGAACGCCATCGCCTCCATCAAGAAGAACGGTCCCGACGCGCCGGTCGAGGACAACAGCTAGAAGCCGTCAGGCCCGCCGAGACGGAACAGAAACGAACGGATGAAGCCTTCGGGCTTGCCGGCATGGTTCTCGCCGACAACCTCCAAAATCATCCCGTCAAAGCCGCGAAGGCTGAAGGGCGGGCGTTCAAGATAGACGCCCGAGCCCTTCTGAAGGCGGATAGTAGACCCTGATCGCTTGTCCCGGTTTGGCGATATCAGGCGGGCGTCGTCGGGCTGATGCTCCGTGACGATGAGCCAACCGGCGGGCGGCAGATTGGCCACGACGCGGGCGATGGCATCGTTGCTGAGATGCTGCAGTACCTGGCGGATAAGATAGAGGTTGGCGGCCGGCAACGGATCGGCGGCCATGTCGGCGCAGCGAAACATGACCTTGCCGGGCTGCGCATGGTTGGCGTTCAGCCAGTCGACAAGGCCCGGCACCACGTCGATGCCGATATAACGGCCGACGGCGGACGCGATCTCCGCCCCCACCCGAAAGTCGCCGCACCCCAGATCGCAGACCGAGTCGATGCCGTGGGCGCCGATGAAATCGCGGACGCAGCGCACATAGGGGTCGGCGGCTTCGTCGTTGGACCCGTGGCCCGAGAAGAAGGCCGCGCGCCCTCGCCCGCCCCAGCGGTAGTTGCGGTAGATGTCGTCGAAGACCTCGCCGTGGCTCCGCGCGGCATTTCGCGTCTCCTCGAGCTCGGTTCGCCGGTGGCGATACCAGTTCAGCAACGCCGCGGGAATCAGCCGGCGGGCCGCCGCGCGGACGCCGCTCACCTCACCACCCTACTTCTTCCGCGCCCACGCCTTCGCCTCGTCCGACGCCACCCACTTGATGGCATCGGCGAGGAACTGGCGGAACGCCGGGTTGGAATAGGCAGCCGGGCCGTCGCCGGCCTCGCTTGCCACCACCGGGCTGTTGCCGCTGCGCTTGGCCCAGGCGATGAGGTTGGAGCCGTGCGGATGGTTCCAGTTCTGCTGCTGCTCCTTGGGCGCCAGCGGCGGCGGGTTGAAGTTGGCGGGCGAGAAATCATAGTCGCTGCGCAGCAGCGGGACGATGTCGGGATTCTTCTCGAAGCCCGGCGTCTTGATGTAGATCTCGTCGGTCACCGTGAAGCCATTACCCAGGTTCCTGGTCGCCGGGTGCGACGGATCGACCACCGACAGGAAATGGGTGCCGTTGCGGTGCGGCTCGCCGCCGCCGCCGCGATAGCCTGACCCGGGAACCTTCTCGCCGTAGAGCTCGCCTTCCTCCAGCATGAAGGACGTGCCGGAGATGTCGCGCCAGGTCGACCAGCCCGGCCACTGCACCAGCGCGTGGTTCAGCAGCACCAGGCCCTTGCCGCTGTCGAGCAGCTTGAGGATGGTGTCGATGTAATGGGCGGGCGGCTGCTTGAACGCGCGGGCGCCGTCGTGCTCGGTGCCCCACATGTCGTAGAACACCACCGCGTCGTAATCCTTGACGTATTCGGGCCGCAGGATGATCTGCGCCGCCGGCTGCTCGACCACCGTCGTGTTGAGGTCCTTGTTATCGTCGAAGATGGCGTAGAAGCCGTTGTAGTCGAACGGGTGGCCCTTGGTGACCAGAAGAACATTCAGCGTCATTGTTTACTTCCCCAGTTTTCCCTACGGCGGTTATACGGTAAACGGAACGGTCATAGAACCAGCGCGGGCGCAGGTTATCATAAGCGGCGCGGTTGGCGAGCGGGAGATGACGATGAGCAAGACGGTTAGGATCGGATCGGCCGGCGGCTTCCTGGGCGACAGCTCGACGGCCGCGCCCCAGTTGATCAAGGGCGGCGACGTGGACTATCTCGTGCTCGACTATCTGGCCGAGCTGACCATGTCGGTGCTCGCCAAGGCCTATTCCCGGAATCCCGAGGGCGGCTATGCCCACGATTTCACCGAGTGGGTGTGGAAGGACAATATCCGCGAGATCGCGCGCCGCGGCATCAAGGTCGTCACCAACGCGGGCGGCGTCAATCCACGCGCCTGCCGCGCCCGCATGGAAGAAATCGCCGCCGAGGCGGGCGTGTCGCTGAAGATCGCCGTGGTCGAGGGTGACAACATCCTCGACCAGGTCGCCGACCTCGCCGCCTCGGACGTCGCCGAGATGTATTCGGGCGAGGCGTTCCCCGCCCCGTCGCGCATCGCCAGCGCCAACGCCTATCTGGGCGGCAGGCCCATCGCCGAGGCGCTCGCCCGCGGTGCCGATGTGGTGATCACCGGCCGCGTCGTCGACTCGGCCTTGGTGCTCGGTCCGCTGATGTACGAGTTCGGCTGGGCCGACACCGACTACGACATGATGTCGGCCGGGAGTCTCACCGGCCACCTGCTGGAATGCGGCGCGCAGTCGACCGGCGGCACGTTCACCGACTGGGAGCAGGTCGAGGACTGGGCCCATATCGGCTATCCCATCGCCGAGTGTTTCGCGGACGGTAGCTGTATCGTGACCAAGGCACCGGGCACCGGCGGCCTCGTCACCGTCGGCACCATCTCCGAGCAGACGCTCTACGAAGTCGGTGACCCGCAGGCCTACCTGCTGCCCGACGTGGCGTGCGACTGGACGCAGGTGAAGGTTGAGGAAGTCGGCAAGGACCGGGTGCGCGTGTCCGGCGCCAAGGGCTATCCGCCCACCGGCACCTTCAAGGTCTGCACCACCTTCGAGGATGGCTACCGGTCGGTCGGCATCCTGCCGGTCGTCGGCATGAACGCCGCCGTCAAGGCCGAGCGGCAGGCGGCCGCGCTGATCGAGCGCATGGAAGAGATGCTGCGCGAGCGCAACATGGGTCCGTTCCGCGCCGTCAACATCGAGTCGCTGGGCGCGGAAAGCAGCTACGGCGCCCATGCGCGGACGCGCGATACCCGCGAGGTGATCTCCAAGATATCGGTCGAGCACACCGACAAGCACGCCTGCGCCCTGTTCGGCCGCGAGATCACCGCGCCGATGACCGCCATGATGGTCGGCAACACCGGCTGGCACGGCGGCCGGCCCGACGTGAACAAGGTGGTGCGGTTGTTCTCGTTCGCCCTGCCCAAGGACCGGGTGCGGGCGTCCATCGATATCGCCGGCAAGACCGAGCCGGTCGCCCTCACCACCGCCGGCGGCTTCGACCCCGCCGCCATCGAGCGCCCCGCCGTCGAGGACGCGCCGCCGCTGGGCAAGGACGCCGTCCGCGTCCGGCTGGTCGACATCGCCTGGGGCCGCTCGGGCGACAAGGGCGACAAGTTCAACGTGGCCGTCATCGCCCGCAAGCCGGAGCTCCTGCCCTATATCCGCGCCGCCTTGACCGCGGACGTGGTGAAGGAATGGTTCGCCCACGAGTTCCGCGGCGCCGCCAATCCGCGCGTCGAGCGCTTCGACGTACCCGGCCTGCACGCGGTCAATTTCCTGCTGCACGAGGCGCTGGGCGGCGGCGGCATGGCGACCCTGCGCCTTGACCAGCTGGCCAAGGGCAAGGCCCAGCAGCTGCTGGAAATCCCGGTGCCGATCCCGGTGACGCTCGCCAAGGGGATCAAGCTGGCGGCGTAGGCGCGGAGAGATCCCCCTAACCCTAACCCTCTCCCGCAGGGGGAGAGGGGCCTCTGCCGGTGCCGGATCGAACCCTTCTCCCCTTGCGGGAGAAGGTGGCGCGAAGCGCCGGATGAGGGGTCGCCGCGATAGCGGCGCTACCATCGATCCGGTAGCATGTGCACTGGCCGCATGCCATACGGGGAATAGGATGGACCGCGCGCAAGAGTACAACGCGATCGCCGAACGCATCGTCGCGCATCACCGGAACGACACCACCGACCAGGCCGACGACATCATGGAGGTGCCGGTCAGCGCCTACAGCGACCCGCAGCGCTGGGAGCGCGAGGTGGAGACCATCTTCAAGCGCCTGCCGGTGATGGTGGCGCTGACTTGCGAGATGCCCAGGCCCGGAGACTACAAGGCGTTCGAGATGGTCGGCATCCCGCTGCTGATCGCCCGCGGCAAGGACGGCAGGCCGCGCGCCTTCATCAATGCCTGCCGCCACCGTGGCGCGCCGATCGCGGCCGACGGGCTGGGCAACGCCAGCCGCTTCGTGTGCCCCTATCACGGCTGGACGTTCCGCAACGACGGCTCGCTGTTCGCCGTGTCCGAGGCGCACAAGTTCGGCCCGATCGACAAGGACGAGTTCGGCCTGACCGAGTTGGCCTGCGACGAGCGCGCCGGCATGATCTTCGCCATCCTGAGACCGGGCATGGAGCTGGACCTGGACGACTGGCTGGGCGGCATGATCGACGACGTCGCGCCGCACCGCTTCGAGGACTGGCATTTCCTCGCGTCCAAGGAGATGACCGGCGCCAACTGGAAGATCGCCTTCGACGGCTATCTCGAGGGCTATCATTTCTCCACGCTGCACAAGGAAACCATCCTGAAGGTAACCCTGAACAATCTGATGGAGTTCCACGCCTTCGGGCCGCATATGCGGGTCGCCTACGGCACCACCAACATCGGCGTCATGGATGGCGCCGGTCGGGACGACCTGCACAAATTCGAGGAGCAGGGCTTCACCTTCGTGCGCACCCTGTTCCCCAACATCTCCATGTATCTGGGCCTCGGCCTCGGCCAGATCGCCCAGATCATCCCGGGGCCGACGCCCGACAGGAACCGCACCATCCTCTACTACGTGCACCCGCGCCCGCCGAAGGATGCCGAGGAGGAGGCGGCGCTGCTGGCGACTGCCCAGTTCCTCTACGACGTCACCTATGGCGAGGACTACGTGCTGGGCGAGCGTATCCAGAGGAGCCTGAACGCGCTGCCGTTCGACAACGTGGTGTTCGGCCGGAACGAACGCGGCAACCAGTATTTCCACCGCTGGGTGGACTACTACGTCAGCGACAATCCGAACGAACGGCCGCCTGAACTCTAGCTGTCCCGCTTGCGCCGCCACCCCTCCTGGCGGTACCGTCCCGCGGCCTGAACTATACCGGGGTATACTCTCATGGACCTGGAATTCGACACCGATCTCAAAGCCTTCCAGTCCGAGGTGCGCGCGTTCCTCGACGAGCAGCTCACCCAGGACATCCGCGACGCGACCGCGAAAACCACTACCGTCTGGGTGGAGAAGGACATCGTGATGGAGTGGCACCGCCGGCTGCACCGCCAGGGCTGGATCGGCTATTTCTGGCCGAAGGAATATGGCGGCACCGGCTGGACCCCGACCCAGCAATACATCTTCCTGCAGGAATGCTCGCTGGCCGGCGCGCCGCGGCTGATTCCGATGAGCCTGCGCTATGTGGGTCCGGTGATCTTCACCTACGGCACCCAGGAGCAGAAAGACTACTTCCTTCCCAGGATCCTGTCGGGCGAGCATTACTGGTGCCAGGGCTATTCGGAGCCGGGCGCCGGATCGGACCTGGCCAGCCTGAAGATGCGCGCGGTGCGCGACGGCGACGACTACGTGCTCAACGGCTCGAAGATCTGGACCACCAACGCACACGTCGCTGACTGGATCTTCTGCCTGGTGCGCACCGGCAATAGCGGCAAGAAGCAGGAGGGCATCACCTTCGTCCTCGTCGACATGCGCTCGCCGGGCATCAAGGTTGACCCGATCATCACGCTGGGCCTGGATCACGAGGTCAACCAGGTGTTCTTCGACGACGTCCGCATTCCCGTGAGCCAGCGGGTCGGCGCCGAAGGCCAGGGCTGGGACTATGGCAAGTTCCTGCTGGAATTCGAGCGCGCCGGCGGCGCGTCGGGCGAATACAAGGCCGCCATCCAGAAGCTGCGCGGCATGTGCGCCGCCCAGCTCAGCGGCCAGACGCCGCTGATCAAGGACCCGTATTTCTCGACCGAGCTGGCCAAGCTGGAGATCGGCGTCATGGGCCTTGAGATGACCGAGCGGCGCATCATGTCGTCGGTCGCCGCCGGCCAGCGTCCCGGCCCGGAAGGCTCGGTGCTGTCGGCCACCGGCGTCGAGATCAACCAGCGGATCAGCGAGCTGGCGGTCGAGGCCATGGACTACTACGCCTCGCCGCTGCCGCCGCCCAGCCCGTCGGGCATGGTCAACGACGACCACTATCCGGGTCCGGCCTATGGCGCGGCGGTGACCGGCAAGTACCTCAACAAGCGCGCCGCGTCGATCTATGGCGGCGCCAAGGAAATCCAGCGCGAAATCATCTCCAAGGCCGTGCTGCACCTGTAGCCGGCTCGGAGGTCGGTGACTCGGGAACTATATTCAGGTATAAACTGACACGTCTGCTTGTGACCAGGCGACGCTCGGCAGTCCGGGGAGACGGCGAATGAACGTGGAAGTTGGCAAGATCGAGAGCAAGACTCCCGGCAAGTCATACGAGGACATCATCCGCGGCGACAGCACGCCGCCCGCCGAGGTGCTGCTGCGCCGCTCCAACCCGCCCCAGAGCACCGACGACATTCCGTTTTACCGCTACACCTCGCCCGAGTTCTTCGAGCTGGAGATGCAGAAGATCTGGCGCAAGGTGTGGCAATTCGCCTGCCGCGACGAGCATGTGCGCGAGCCGGGCGACTACTACGTCTACGACATCGGCCGCTATTCCATCGTCGTCGTGCGTCAGGACGACGGCGGCCTGAAGGCGTATCACAATTCCTGCCTGCACCGCGGCACCAAGCTGAAGCCGTCCGCCTCGTCGGGCTATTCCGCCAGCATCCAGTGCCCGTATCACGGCTGGACCTGGAACCTGGACGGCACGCTGAACGAGGTGCCGTGTTCGTGGGAGTTCCCGCATCTCGACTATGAGAAGAACCGGCTGCCCGAGGCGCTGGTCGAGAGCTGGAACGGCTTCGTCTTCATCAACATGGACCTCGATGCCGTGCCGCTGCTCGAGTACCTGGAAGTGGTGCCCGAGCATTTCGCCAAGTGGGACTTCACCAACTGGTATCCCTACCTGCACATCCAGAAGGAGCTGAGCTGCAACTGGAAGACGGCGCAGGAGGCCTTCATGGAGGCCTATCACACGCCGCTTGTGCATCCGGAGATGACCCATGTGGTTGGCGACTGGAACATGCAGCACGACATCTTCGGCGACCATGTCAGCCGCGACCTGTGCGCGCTGGCCGTGTCCAGCCCCACGTCCAAGCTGGGCCTGACCGAGCAGGACCTGCTCGACCGCTCGCTGCTGGGCGACCCGGAGATCGTGCCCGCCGAGAAGCGGGTGAAGGTCGCTGAAGGCGAGACGGCGCGCATCGTCATGGCGCGCGAGATGCGCAAGACGTTCAAGGACACCTACGACCTGGACCTGTCGCACCTGTCCGATGCCGAGGTCATCGACTCGCTGAAATACAACATCTTCCCGAACCTGTTCATCTATGGCGGCCCCGGCCTGCCGCAGCTCCAGCAGGCGAGGCCGCTGGGCACCGACGTCAACCGCTGTATCCTGGACGTCATCTCGTTCCGCCCGTGCAAGCCCGGCGAGGAGCCCGATCCGGCGCAGGTCTACCGCATCACCGAGGCCAACTCCTACAAGGAAGTCCCCGGCGTCAGCGAATTCATGGGCGACGTGCTCGATCAGGACACCCAGATACTGGCGTGGCAGCACGAAGGCATGCAGGCCAGCGAAAAGGGCGCCGAAACCCTCGCCCGCTACCAGGAATCGCGCATCCGCCGCGTTCACGAGACCATGGACAAGTACCTCAGCCGGTAGGCGATCAGGCGGCGGGCATCATCTCCGCTTCCCAGCCCCGGCACGCCAGCAGGATCGGCTTGGGAACGGGCCGCTCGCCGTTCGAGTAGTAGGCGACCATGCGCCGGGAGATACCGATCGCCTCGGCGGCCTTGGCGAGCGACAGCCCATGCCGCAGACGCCACTCCAGGAACGCCCGCGCATCGCCATGGCCGGTCGCCGACAGTGTCTCGAGCCACAGCATGTGGGCACCGAGTTCAGCGCTCGATGGCCAGATCAGGCTGTGGCCCCAGTCGCCAATCTGCACGGCGGCGAACTCCTTCGGCTCGCGCAGGGCGGCGAATGCCCGGTCGGCGACCACGGCACCAAGATCAAGGCTTGCCCGAACGCCGTTCGACCAGCCGATCCGCAGCGAGGCCGGACCAACAGCCTCGGCGCTCGTGATGGTGCGCATCCTGTCTGCGGTGATCATCCGTTCAACTCCTTCCAGGTCTGCATCAGCAAGTCCCGATTGGCGCCCTCCCACATCAGCGCTTCGTCCAGGACCAATGCCGGCACGGTGCCTACGATCACCTCCAGCCCCGCGATGGCTACGGAACATCGAAACGTCGGCCCCTCGATAGGAAAATGCGGCACGCCATGCTCGCGGCCATACACGGCGATCTTCCCGTGCGCGGCTCGATACACGGTCACCATGACGCATGGTAGTGCAATCAGTGCATTACCTCAAGGCTTCGGAAGACGGGTGACGAACCATTGACACCCTTGATGTCACTATGGCACTATAGGTGTCATGATGACATCTGCCGACCATGACCGTCCCGCCGATGCCGAGGCGCTCTACGGCGTCATCCGCCTCGTCCGCCCGCTGTTCAAGACGCTGTACAACGCCGTCGAGGACAACCTCTCCGGCACCGGCGTCACCATCCCCATGCGCGGCCTGATGGAATGCCTGACTGGCGCCGGACCGAGCACGGTGCCGCAGCTTGCCCGCATGCTGATGCTAAAGCGCCAGGTGGTGCAGCGCATGGTGAACGAACTGATCGACGCAGGCTTAGGCGAGGCCGTGGCCAACGAGGCCCATGCCCGCTCGTCCCTGATCCGTCTCACCGACACTGGGCGGCAAGCCTTTGCCGCGCTTCGTGCCGTCGAGGAAGCCCGCGCCATCCCGGTGGCCGCGTGCCTGTCCGCCGCCGACGTCGAGGCCTGCCGCCGCGTGATGGCGGCCATGATCGCCGCCTATTCGAACAAAGGAGGGTCTCATGACAACCGTTGAGGGCGGCTGCCTCTGCCGCCGCGTCCGTTTCCGCATCGACGGCGAGCCGCTGGCGTCCGTCGCCTGCCACTGCCGCGACTGCCAGTATCTGAGCGGCGGCGCCGAGGCCAATATTGTCGCCTATCCTCGCGCGGCGTTCCGGCTGCTGTCGGGCGCGGAGACAATTTACCGGTCGCCGGCCGACTCCGGCGCGGTCGTCTGGCGGTCGTTCTGCCCGCATTGCGGCACGCCGCTGTTCGCCGGGAACGACAAGACTCCCGACTTCATCGCCGTCAAGGTCGGCACTCTGGACGACCCCGGCGGCTTCAGGCGCATGGGCCACATCTGGACCGACTCGGCGCCGCCCTGGCATCTGATGGAGCCGGACCTGCCCACCGCCGGAAAGAATCCCGAGTTCCTCTGAAACGCACTGCCCTGAGACGCACTGGCCTCTTGGCCCGCCCACGCAAATGTCTTAAAACATTTACGCCTGCTGGTAGGGCAGCCGGATTCGAAACGAAACAGGGAAACGAGACATGTCAGTCGAGAACGCAGAGCGGTTCATCCGCTTCATGAAGGAAGACCCGTCGCTGGCGCAGAAAGCCAAGTCGGTCGGCCCGGAAAACTTCGAGCAGGTCAGCACCGAGGCCGGCGCCTCGTGCACCGCCTACGACTTCGTCTGCGCGGTCATCGACGGCCTGAAGAAGTAACCGGAGCGCGTCACCGCGATCCGCCGGACAGCGCCCCTCGCGGGCGCTGTCTT
>LNFM01009857.1_pt1 | contig 13677 bp, 14 predicted proteins | sample 596031 | NCBI WGS metagenome assembly LNFM01 (sample SAMN04254537, study PRJNA301005) | activated carbon metagenome | isolation source: dual media filters at the Ann Arbor, Michigan drinking water treatment plant | place: USA: Ann Arbor
ACCGCAATATCGTCATCATCAGCCAGGTCGGCAGCCAGACCGCCGCCGGCGCGCAACAGACCTCCGTCGCCAGTGAGGAGCTGGCGCGGCTGGCGACCCAGCTACAGTCTTTGGTGATGCAGTTCAGGGTGTAGGGCTTTACCAGGGTATAGGCTGCATATCCCGGAAAAACCCGCCGCTTGGCCCATCCTCTGGCAAAGTGGCGAGCCACACGATGGTTTCCGCCCCTTTTTCGACGGGTCTTTCCGCATTGGGTCCGCCCATGTCTGTTTTCACCCAGCCGGGGCAAACCGAATTCACTTTTATCCGTGTACCGGCAAGCTCGCTGGCCAGGATGCGGGTGACGGCATTCAGCGCGGTCTTGGAGAGCCGATAACCCGGCCAGCCGCCGTCCATCTCTGCAAGTTGTCCCATGCCGGATGAGACATTGACGATGCGTCCTGCGCCCTTCATCAGCGGGATGAGCGCCTGGGCGAGCATCAGCGGCCCCAAAGTGTTGGTCTCGAACGTCTTGCGCACGATGCTGATATCAGCCTGCAGCGCGCTCGCCTCCGCCATGTCAGAGGCATTGCTCACGTCCAGCAGCACACCGGCGTTATTCACCAAAACATCCAGATGGCCGGATTCCCCTTCAATAAACTGGACAAGCTGGCGTATGCTGCCGGGGTCTGTCACATCCAGCTGATGATAGACGGCGTCCAACCCTTCCGCTTTCAATCGCTCGGTTGCAGCCTTCCCCTTTTCCGCATTACGGCTGGTCAATATTACGTGGTAGCCTTTTTGCGCCAACTGCCGGCACGTTTCGAAACCCAGACCCCGGTTGGCTCCAGTGACGACAGCGATTTTCTGATGTGTGCTCATGTTTGTCTCCATACGTTCAGCTTGACCATCAATAGGATTGCCGGGAATGTTCCCGTGGGGCAATAAATATTAGCGCAACGTAGCATGTTACCAACGGCAAAGGCTAACAAAAAAACCGTTCACCGTATGCGTCGTGATGGCGATTCAGTACACTACCCGCATTTAAACCTTGCGAGCAATGCCATGATTTCGATTTATGACAGAAAAGGTTTCGATGTGCTGCTGACACTCGATGCCGACACCTTGCGTGGCGCCGACTTGGCCGGGATGGATCTGCAAAATGCCAATATGGTGCAGTTCGATTTAAGCGGGGCAAACATGAGCGACGCCAACTTGTCGCACGCCGATCTGCGCCTGGCCACGCTACGCGGTGCCAAACTCACCAATGCCGACCTCACCGGCGCGGATTTGGCCGGGGCCGATCTGGAAGGGGCGGATGTGAGCGGCACCGTGCTGGCCGCTGACAGCCTCAGGGCGGTGATTGATCAGATTACGCGGGAGTAGCTTGCCGCTGCGTCACCCCAGCGCCAATCACCATGCCTCTGGCTCAGCCGCCGATACATCCCCTGCGCTTATTACCTGATTTCTACCCGCGGCCTTGGCGTCGTATAAGGCGCGGTCGCTGTGGCCGATGAGGATGTCACCGTTCATTTTGGCGGCGCTGGGGTCGTGTTCCGGGTTGTAGGTGGCGATTCCGATGGAGATGGTTACGCCGAACTGATCGCCACCGGGCAAGGTAAAGCGGTGCTCCGCCACGTTTTTCCGTACACGCTCGGCAACCTCGGCTGCTCCTTCGGCGCCGGTCTGCGCCAGCAGCGCGGAAAATTCCTCTCCGCCATAGCGTGACAGCACATCGCCTCCGCGCAATTGCGAGCGGATCACGGCGGCGACTTCGCGTAGCACCTGGTCACCGATCTGATGACCATAGCTGTCGTTGACCTTTTTGAAGTGGTCGACATCCAGCAGCATGCAGGAAAGCGGCCATTGGTTACGCTGCGCCGCGGCGGTTTCTTCATTCAGGCGCTGGTCGAAGAAACGGCGGTTGTTGATCGCGGTCAGCGTGTCCGTCAACCCCTGGCGCTTGAGCCGTTCCAGATTCGTGGCGTTCTCCAGACAGATCGCCACCACTGCCGCAAAATGCTCCAGAATATCGGTTCTTACGCCTTTGACGAAGCGCTCCCGCGTGTAGCTGCCGATGTTCAGGCTGCCGATCAGCTTGCCGTTTCTCACCATCGGCAACAAGGCCACGCTTGAAGGACGGCGCGGCAGGGGAAACAGCGCGGCATGTCGGTTGGGCTGATAGGGACCGAGCATGGGGAATAATGAATAGGGGTGCAAGGCGTCCAGCCCGTTGCCGCTACTGGTAAAAATCAGCGCGGGGTGGTCAAGCAGCTTGATGTCTTCCTCTTCAAGGATGCGCTGTATTTCATATTCGGGATCGATCAGCAGCAAAGTGACGATGTCCCAATGAGATGTGTCGGGGTCTGGGTAAATGACCGCCTGAATGAGTTCAAACAGCGAGCCGAGGCTGATCAGATGCAGTTCCAGCGCCTGAAAGCGCCGCAATTTGCGTTCATTGTGACGCGCCTCGGCCATGACTTCTTCAAGTCGTTGGCGCAAAGCCTTGTCCGGGCCATGTTCCATGGGCATGGCTGTCTCGCTGATATGACTGCTGGCGCGGCTATTTTCCACAAACCACCTCCGTGAACGGGGCAATGCCACACTATAATTGTATAATACTGGCAGGTTGATTGCGGACAAGCAAGCCGCGGCCGGCATCCAAACTGTTAACGATACCCCCCATGAAAGCCGATACGCGCCATAATACTCCCCCGCTTTATTTGCTGCTGGCCGCCGTGGCGCTGAGCTTTTTTTACAACATCCATGCGGCGCCGCTGTTCGATCTGGATGAAGGGGCTTTCAGCGAGGCCACCCGTGAGATGTTTTTGCGCGGCGATTTCATCTCCACTTATCTCAACGGCGAGCCGCGCTACGACAAGCCGATCCTGATCTACTGGCTGCAGGCGGCCAGTGTCGCGCTGTTTGGCATTAATGAGTTTGCCTTCCGCCTGCCCTCGGCGCTGGCTGCCACGGCGTGGGTGGCGGCGGTGTTTTTGTTTGTAAAAGCCGTGAGAAATGCCCAGGCCGCGTTTTTTGCCGCCATCATGATGGCCACCACGCTGGAGATATCGGTGATGGGCAAGGCGGCAACGGCGGATGCGTTGCTGAACCTGTTTATCACGGCGGCGATGTTCTCAGGCTATCTCTTTTTCCAGAGCAAGCGCCGGAAATATCTTTACCTGATGTTTTTATTCATGGCCTTGGGGTTTCTGACCAAGGGCCCCGTGGCGGTGATGATACCGCTGGTGGTGAGTTTCATTTTTTATGCGATCAAAGGCGATCTCAAATCCTGGCTCAAGGCCGTTATCAATCCGGCGGGAATCGCCCTCTTTATCGCGGTCGCCATGCCGTGGTACGTGGCGCAATACCTGAAGGAGGGGGATGCCTTCATCCAGGGATTCTTTTTCAAACACAATATCAGCCGGTTTCAGGAGGGCATGGAAGGGCATACCGGGAACCTGCTGTACTACCTGCCGGTTATCCTGGCCGGTGTGCTGCCTTATACCACCGTGCTGATCGGCAGCCTGGTGCGGGTGCGGGAAATCATCAAGGATGATCTGCGCCTGTTCCTTGCGCTGTGGTTTGCGTTTGTGTTTATCTTCTTCTCGCTCTCCAGCACCAAACTGCCGCATTATGTGGTGTATGGTTATCCGCCGCTGTTTATTCTGATGGCGCTGCACTTGCCGGATCTGCGTTCAAAATTCCTGTTGTTTCTGCCACCACTGCTGCTTTTTTCGGCACTGCTGTTTCTGCCTGAAATGATCGGTTTCGCGTTGCCGAAAATTACCGACATTTTCGCCCAATCGGCGCTGGCGGGTTATCAGGAATATTTCACGGTGGGTTACCGGTTGTTTTTCGCGCTCGCCGTGCTGCTTACGCTGTATTTCATGATCGAGAAGCGGTTCACCAGCATTAATAAATTGTTTGCCTGCGGTGTGTTCACGGTCTTCGCCCTGTCTCATTTTGTGATACCGCTTGCCGGGCGCCTCCAGCAGGAGCCCATCAAGGAGGCCGCGCTGATCGCCAAGCAGCACAATTACGCGGTAGTGATGTGGCAATTAAACACGCCCAGCTTTAATGTATATAGCGAGCGCCTGGTGGAAAAGCGCGAACCGCGCGCGGGGGACGTGGTTCTGACCAAATCCATCTATTTGCCAAAATTGAATCGCTTTGAGATTCTCTATCAAAAAAATGGCATTGCACTGGTGAAGGTGCTTTCTTGATACGATGAGGTGAAAAACATGCCAAGGCACGTCTTAATCAGGATGCTCGGCACGCTCGCCCTGGCCATACTGCTCGCCTCCTGCGCAAGCACCCGCACCCTCACCGAACAACCGCCAGTGGCCTATGTGGCGAAAGACGACGGCAGCCTGTTGGCGCGCCACGCTCCGGTCTTTGTGCCGCAGTATCATTACAAAACCTACAACAAGATCGGCCGACCCTCCGCGCACTATGACGCACGGGGTCGGGAGCAGGTCTATGTCGACCCTGCGGTGCCGGTGATTTATGCCCAGCAGCAAATGTTCCAGACCAGCAAAGGCAACTATACCAACCTGATCTACCGCGTGCATTTTCAGGGCGTGCCCTATTTTCACCTGACCGCCGGGAAAAATTCCGGGCTGTTTGTCGTTGTCACGCTCAATCAAAAAGAAGAGCCTGTACTGGTAACAACCGTCCATACCTGCGGCTGCTATCTCGCCATCATCCCCACCGGTTATTTGCCTGACGACGCCTATCCCCAGGGGTGGAATTTTGCACAACCCCAATCCATCTATGGCGAATCACTGCCCGCAAAGCTCGATTATCCGGCATCTTCCGGCGCGGACCGGCGGCCTGTCGTGTTCCTGAAGGACGCCACGCACCGTGTGATGGATGTTAAGATCGGAGCGCAGGACAACACATATAACATCATTCCAACCCCCATCGAGCCGATGGCAGCGCTGAAAAAGCTGCCATTGGATGCCCGCACCACAACATCGTTTTATGAAACGCAAGGCTTCCGCAAAGGTTACGTTAAAGGAGCTGTCAAGCCGCTTGAAGTGCTGCTGATGAGCTGGTGGGCGCTGGACCCCCACATCGGATCGGATAAAGAGCTTGGCGATAGCCGTGAGACCGGTACAGTGTTTTACACCAGCCTCAAACCGTGGAACCGCACGGCTTCGGATATGTGGGAATTTGCGCGGTTTCTTGAGTTTTGGGAGTGGCGGTTATAAAGTGGATTGACTTGCAGTGTGACCAAAGGAGTCCTGAATTTCTTCCCGGACTCCCAAAACCAACTCCAACAAACAGCCAACATCGTCCCCTTTACGGGGAAAAATTTGATTTTTTCAAGGATCCACACATGAACTCACCCTCCACAACCCGGCACTCAAAACAAGTCGTCCATACCAGTAAAGCGCCCCAGGCCATCGGCACCTATTCCCAGGCGGTCAAGGTGGGCGGCACAGTCTACCTGTCCGGGCAGATCCCGCTGGTGCCGGAAACCATGGAGATGGTGCAGGGCGGCATCGAGGCGCAGATCCGCCGCGTGTTCGACAACCTCCAGGCCGTCGCCGAGGCCGCCGGTGGCAGTCTGGCGGATGTGGTGAAATTGAATGTATTCCTTACCGATCTTGCCCACTTCCCGGTGGTCAATCAGGTGATGGCGGGCTATTTCCAGGAGCCGTATCCCGCCCGCGCCGCCATCGGCGTGGCTGCTTTGCCTAAGGGCGCGGCGGTGGAAATGGATGGAGTGATGGTGGTTGGCACCTGATTTATCTCTCGACGGGTTTGTGCTATTGCCAAGACCAAAAGGAATGCAAGCTCCATTGGAATTCAGGGTATAATCCGCCGTTATTTTTCCATCTCATTAAAGAAGGTTGAACACATGCGCCCCAGCGGTCGAGCTCAAGACGAATTGCGCCCCATTACACTGACCCGCCGCTACACCAAGCACGCCGAAGGCTCGGTACTGGTGGAGTTCGGCGACACCAAGGTCATTTGTAATGCCACCGTGGAAGAGAAAGTCCCGCGCTTCCTGAAAGGTACCGGTAAGGGCTGGGTAACGGCGGAATACGGTATGTTGCCGCGCTCCACCGGCCAGCGCATGGGCCGCGAGGCGGCACAGGGCAAGCAGGGCGGGCGCACCATGGAAATCCAGCGCCTCATCGGCCGCTCGCTGCGTGCCGTGGTGAATATGGAAGCGCTGGGCGAGCGTACCATTACGATAGATTGCGATGTCATCCAGGCGGACGGCGGCACACGTACCGCCTCGATTACCGGCGGCTACGTCGCCCTGGTCGACGCCATCGCCCATTTGCGCAAACGCAACCTCATCAAGGGCAACCCTATTCACGGCTTTATCGCCTCCGTTTCGGTGGGCATTTACCAGGGACTCCCGGTGCTGGATCTCGATTACAAGGAGGATTCCGAAGCCGAGACCGACATGAATGTCATCATGAACGAGGCGGGTGCTTTTGTTGAAATCCAGGGCACGGCCGAAGGCCACGCCTTCCGCATGGACGAGCTGCTTGCCATGATCGAGCTGGCTAAAACCGGCATCAGCGAGTTGATCAAGAAGCAACAGGTCGTCTTGCAGGACTGATCGGGAGTGTACACATGAAGCGCATCGTGCTGGCTAGCAATAATGCAGGAAAGGCCCGTGAAATCAGTGAAATGCTGGCGGGTCAGCACATCGAAGTGCTGCCCCAGTCGGCGTTCGGTGTGCCGGAAATAGAAGAGACGGGCCTGACCTTCGTGGAGAACGCCATCCTCAAGGCACGCAACGCGGCGCAGCACACTGGCCTGCCTGCCATCGCCGATGATTCCGGGCTAGAGGTGGACGCGCTCAATGGCGCCCCCGGCATCTACTCGGCGCGCTATGCGGGGGCGGGGGCCGATGACCGCGCCAATCTGGAAAAGCTGCTTGCCGACCTTGCCGATGTCCCGGAGCCGCAGCGCGCGGCGCGCTTCCAATGTTTCATGGTTTATATGCGGCACGCCCTCGACCCCACCCCGATCATTTGCCAGGGCACCTGGGAAGGAAGCATTCTGTTCGCGCCGCGTGGCGCCCATGGCTTTGGTTACGATCCGGTGTTCCTCGTGCCGCGGCGGAACCGCTCCGGTGCGGAGCTTGCGCCAGAGGTGAAAAACCGCTTAAGCCACCGCGGTCAAGCCCTGCGTCAACTGCTCAGCGCATTAACCTGAAAATAGTGTAAAGATCCAGCAGGCTGTCAACCAAATTTCGCTGTCCTGCTCGATGCGCGCAACGCCTTGGTTTCTATCCATTTCTTCACGCGATTGGCATCGCCAATACGGGTATAAATGCCCTGTGAATCGAGCAGCACGATAATCACCGGTTGCTGCGCTATCCGTGCCTGCATCACCAGGCAGCGCCCCGCCTCGTTGATGTACCCCGTTTTGCTCAGGCCAATATCCCAGTTGTCGTTCTTTATCAGGGCGTTGGTGTTTTTGAAATGCACGGGGAGAGAATGTTCATGGAGCGCCACATCGTAGGATTCGGAGGTGCTGAATTGGCGGATCAGCGGATACTGGTAAGCAGCCTTGACCATTTTGACCAGATCCTGCGCGGTGGCGCTATTCTCGGCATGCAAGCCGGTGGGGTCGATAAAGCGGCTTTGCGCCATCCCGAGCTCGCGTGCCTTCCGGTTCATGGCCTCGATGAAGGCATGGCGGCCGCCCGGATAGGCGCGTGAAAGCGCGGATGCGGCGCGATTTTCCGAGGCCATCAGCGCCAGATGCAGCATGTCCTCACGGCTGAGCACGGAGTCGACCGGCAATCTGGAGCTCGACCCCTTCAGCATGTCGACATCATCCCAGGTGACCATCAGCGGTTCATTCATGGGCAGACCCGCGTCAAGAACAACCATCGCCGTCATCAGCTTGGTCAGCGAGGCGATGGGGCTTCTTACGCCAGGATGCTTGGCGTAAATGGTTTTCTCATCATCCTGGCTGACCACCAGCGCCATGGAGGACATCAGCACCAGGCTTCCGACATCATTGCGTGCAACCGCATATCTGCGCGGTTGTGTCTTCCGCGCATGCTTGACCCGCGTGACATGTCTGGCGGCAGACTTGGCGTGACGGACATGCTTACGTTTTACAGCTTTAACCGCCACCTTTTTGACGGCGGATTTATGCGCCGTTGCAACAACGGTGGATTTTTTTTCATGGGCATGTTTATGTGCAACAGTCTCGCCCGCCATAGAGAACGCGGATGCGCAGATCAGCGCGACGGCAACCAACCACTTAGTAAACATAACCTGATACCCCTTGAATCCGCTGGCGCGCCCGTGCCTGCGAAAATACCTTGCAAATCGCGCCTAAGCACATTGAAAATCGAATAATAAATTAATCTTAGTCTTACCTGGCAAGTCGCGCAATATACGCGCCTAACAAAATCAAAACAACTTTCCCGTCCATTTTCCTGGCTTGCTACAATCTGTCGAATTCAGGCCTTGAATTCAGCCGCCCCATCCCTTATTCATATCTGGATTGCCATGTTCAATTTCACCGCCCTGCCGCCGCTCTCCCTGTACATACACATGCCCTGGTGCGTGCGCAAGTGTCCCTACTGCGACTTCAATTCACACGAGGCCAAGGACACCCTTCCCGAGGCCGAATACATCACGGCACTGATCGCCGATCTGGAACAGGAGCTGCCATCGGTGTGGGGGCGCTCCATTGAAAGCATCTTCATCGGCGGAGGAACTCCCAGCCTGTTTTCACCTTCCGCCTTCGACCGCCTGTTTTCTGAAATTCGTGCGCGGCTGCCCTGCAAGCCTGGTATCGAGATCACCATGGAGGCTAATCCCGGCACCTGGGAATACGGCAAATTCCGCGAGTTCCGCGCTGTTGGCGTCAATCGTTTGTCACTCGGTATACAAAGTTTCGACACAGGAATGCTGCAAAAGTTGGGGCGTATCCATGGCGCGCACGAGGCGTTTACTGCCGCGGAAACCGCGCATACCGCCGGTTTTGATAACGTCAACCTTGACCTGATGTTTGGCCTGCCTGGACAGTCCATTGCCCAGGCGCTGACCGACATCGGGCACGCCATCGCCCTGCAACCCGCGCATATTTCCCTGTACCAGCTCACCCTTGAGCCGAATACCGCCTTTTACGTTAACCCTCCCGCATTGCCGGAAGATGACGCACTGTGGGAGATGCAGGAACAGTGCCAGAACCAGCTCGCAATCCACGGTTACCGCCAATACGAGGTGTCCGCCTACGCCCAGCCCGGCCGTGAGTGCCGCCACAACCTGAATTATTGGCGTTACGGCGACTACCTGGGCATTGGTGCGGGTGCGCATGGCAAAATCAGTGATGCGCAGCACCAACGCATCACCCGCAGCTGGAAAGTCAAAAACCCGCGAGATTACCTGGCCAAGGCGGCCACCCCGGCGCGCATTGGCGGCACACAATCATTGAAGCGCAACGATGTCGGCCTGGAATTCATGATGAACGCTCTGCGCCTCACGGAGGGCTTTCCAGTGGCGTTATTTGCAGAGCATACTGGCCAACCGATCTCCATAGTGAAGCAAGGCTTGCAGCAAGCAGAAGCAAAAGGACTGATCGAATGGGACATCCATACCATCCGTCCCACCGAGCTGGGCAGGCGCTTTCTGAATGATTTGCTGGGTCTGTTTTTGGAGGACTGACAGCCTGTTGTACAATGGCATCCCTATCAACCTCAAAAATTAAACAAAGCATGCCTACTGTCATACTCCAAGGTTCCAATCTCACCGATGCCACCGCCCGTGCCATTGCCGCTCAGCTACATTGCGACATTGACCATGGCAGCGGCTATTACAGACTGCATTCAGCAGTACCCATTGCCGCCGAAACCGTAGCGGCACTGCGTGCCACGGCCAACGTCGATATCAATCTGTTGCCACAGGACTTCCGCCCCGATCAGGTGCGCCTGCTGGTCACCGATATGGACTCCACGCTGATCAACATCGAGTGCATCGACGAAATCGCGGATTTTATTGGCGTCAAACCCCAAGTCTCCGCCATCACATCCGCAGCGATGCGCGGCGAGATCAATTTCGAAACCTCGCTCGCACAGCGTGTTGCCCTGCTGGCAGGCCTGCGCGCGGATGCGCTGGAGCACGTCTACAACGAGCGCCTGAGACCTAACCCTGGCGCTGAACAGATGATCGTCGGCCTGCGTGCCCGAGGCATCAAGATTGGCCTGGTCTCCGGCGGCTTTACCTTCTTCACTGAACGCCTCAAGGAACGTTTCAAGCTCGACTATGCCCGCGCCAATGTGCTGGAAATTATTGACGGCCATCTCACCGGGCGCATCCTTGGCGACATCACCGGCGCGGCAGGCAAGGCCGAATTCCTGCTGGATTTGTGCAAGCAGCTCGACATCCCGCCCGCCCAGGCCGTGGCAATGGGCGACGGCGCCAACGACCTGGAAATGATGAAAACCGCCGGATTCAGCATCGCCTACCACGCCAAACCCACCGTGCAGGCACAGGCCGGCGCGGTGCTTAATCATTGCGGACTGGAGGGTGTGTTGGGATTGCTGGATATTACGGAAAGTTAGGCCTGAAAATCAGGCTGGCGTTCGTCAAAGTAGCAAGTAGCCCGAATGAAGCGCAGCACAATCCGGAATCATTCGCCGAAACCAATGGCGCCGTCGGGATCACCTGCCCAATCATTCGGATACTCGCCCCGCGTGACAAAGCGGTGAAACGTCGAATATTGATAGACCTGACCCCTTCAATGGCGAACGGTAGTGTTTGCCGTACCCGTTCAACGCCTTCGCGCAGCGCCGACCGGACATCGGGATCAATCAAAAACGGTTGGCGCCGATACGTATTTACCGTGAAGAAATAGGTGGCTCCGCCGATCGTCGCACGCCGGTAGTTGGGCATGATGGTTCATCCAGGCAATCGAAGGTTGAAAACCCGATGGTAGTGATTTTTTTTGGCATTGTCATGGCGGGTGTGACCCGCCCTACCAGGCTGGAGGTAGAGGGCATCCGGCAGTAGTGTAAACTGCCTGTCGGATAATTTTACACCGCCAAAGCCTACGCCCTGCCCCTGTCGCCCCCCTCTTTGCTAGAGCATAATCATCATATATATCAAAAGTATATAATTTTATTCAGACACCCAAGTCACTATTAACCCCGCAGTAACCACCCTCGAAACCAATCAAAAATTGATCAAAGCTCCTCATATTTTGTCGAAAAAAATTACACTCATGATCTCTAAGTGGCACACTGTAAAATTATTAACTATTTGTTTTTTATTAAGTCTTATATGATATTGCGAGATTTGGCGCGAATAATGCATTATTGAAAACGGGGACCGTTCTTCACGGACAAGCTCAGGGAAAATGACGGACTTAGTTTTTAGTTTAAGGAATAGAAGGTACAAAATTGGTTCGGTGATATAGCCCATGGACTAAAGCAAAAATACACCCATAACTTCCTCAAGCAGAGATCCGGGTGTCGGGAATTACGGGTGTCCTTATTATTTTCATCAGGGGAGCGGTCAATGATTAATGTTAAATGGCATAGTTATTGCCTTTCAGCTCTGCCAATTAAAGTATATTGTTTATAGGCCGAAATAAATGCTAGGATGCACATCTGTGTTTAAAGTAATTCCATCAATATTGCATCAACACAATTTTATGCAGCAATTAAGGATAATGAACTTATTGGTTATTGCACGCATGGAGTAAAGTATGAAAAATAACTATAGACCACGTAGCGATGATTCCTATCATGAATATAATTTAGATTCCAGTGACCTTGAATTTTTAAATCATTTGCAGGACAAAATAATAACCTCAAATCCCATCTCGGAAGACAGCATGAGAGATGTTACTGAAAAGCTCCTTGATACACTTCGAGAAGCAGATAAAAATAAACAGGAAATACCGTTTTATTCTAAGCTTACCAGTTTTCAGCGTGAGGCCGCTAAGGTTCTTGCTCAATCTGGCGAAGCTAGTTTCTACAAAAACAATGATGACAAATTATGCATAAAATATGATAAGCCTAGTTTATTGGCTAAACTGTTTTTCTTGCATCCGTGAAAACCAGACCTCAATGGAATGAAATCATATTTCTTCTTTGATTGGTGCCCAACAAATACCGTCCCTATAGAAAACAATCTAAGGAAATACTCAGGCGTCACCAAAGGCATGGTGGACGACATAGGGGACGATAGAGTAAAGGGAGTTTTTAATAAACACCAAACATTTCTAGCGTATGATTACGCAGTAAGATTAGATGGTATTTTTATCTTCCGGCTTAGCTTTTCTGAAACCGCCCCCCCCCCACGAAAAAAAAGAATTAGCTCGAGATATTTCAGACATTATAAAATGCTCGATTGGGCATACTCATGAATTTCACTGCTACCCTCACCGCAAATACAACGAAAAAACCACTTTTACCAAAGTAGCATCCTCTTGGCGCAAAAAGATTCTCTCAGCGCTACATTTTTCGAAGCTGTCTCACATTGAAACACATGCACGACTTGATATCGACATGTATATTGATCCAATTGAAATTGAAAGCCCTTTTTCTGCGGAATTCAAAAAAACAACCGGCAAGGAATTTGCGGATTTAGAAAGCATTGTTACGCCCAAGAATGGAGATGCAAACCTGCCCCAACTGCGAGTAAAACAGGATGACCCAGATCAGGCTAGCGCTCCTGACAGGGCGTGCTTAAGAATGCGCAGACTATTTTCACAGAAAAAAGATCAATGCTTACTGTCTTACGAAAGAAAAGAAAAAATCAGCCAATCTTTTTTTGTTCCTATAACATACGCGATTCTTATAGCAATCATATCTTACATTTCTGCCGACCTTTACTTTCACATAGGGCGTAAAACATCTTTAATGCTCACTGGTTTAAGTGGTCTTGCAGCGTTTATTTTAATTGATCTAAAAATAAAGACACCAACTTTAAAATTGGTACAGCGCACCATAGGCTATTATCATTATGCAAGCATTTATTCTCGCATTACAGAGTCAATATATAGAAAGAAAGGATGCAAGGAGTTTTCTTGTGACACAGGAAACTTCAAAGAAACAATAAAAATTCTAGAGACAAGATATCTAATCGAAAATCAGGAATTACAGGAACGTAAATACACATTCGGCCTTTGGTTCGCGGTGCTTACTTTAATTGCTACTCTTTATAAAATATCAATTGAGCTAGATAGAATTACAGACGCTACTCCTCTCATACATAAGCAGGATATTTCTAGCGCATTAACCTCAAACCCTAAAAACGAGCCTCTTATCAATAAGTCTGGCACATCACAAAAAGAGCACCACAACAATGAGGCTATTACATCAATAAAGGGGCTTGGCAAGCACCCGTGACGAAATGAAACGTAATCCTGGACGCACCGAACGGACGTTATCCCGGATTCCACTTTCTTTCATCCAGGCCGCATATAATTTAAACGTCCGCCCCTGACACAAAGCCATTATTCGGAAGAAGGAAGAATTTCGGCACGCACCGGGCATGCGACCACCGACCAACCTTACGTACTATTTTTCCGTTTTCTGAGGCGACCCGCAACGATGGTTTTTCAGCGCGGCCAGACATGTCCAGGTGCATCCGCAGAGTAGGCTGTGTAGTGGCATAGTTAATTTGGCCACCTGATTATGGGTGATAACATCACCCTCAATATAAAACAGGTGACGAAATGGCAAAAAGCAGACGG
>LNFM01009858.1_pt1 | contig 13675 bp, 12 predicted proteins | sample 596031 | NCBI WGS metagenome assembly LNFM01 (sample SAMN04254537, study PRJNA301005) | activated carbon metagenome | isolation source: dual media filters at the Ann Arbor, Michigan drinking water treatment plant | place: USA: Ann Arbor
GTTGTGACACTATCCAACCACCTTGTGCGGCCCCCGGTCTCCGGGCTATATGTCCAGCCGTCGGGCCGCCAAACTTTGTTGGGCCGAACGCGGGCGTAGCATAGTGGTAATGCGGCAGCTTCCCAAGCTGTTGAGGAGGGTTCGATTCCCTTCGCCCGCTCCAGAGCGCCATGTTCTGAATACTGTCTTCTTAGACCCCTATTCGAAGAACTTGCCCGTCCAGCCGCTACCGGTGTCCCTTTGCGGTGACGCGACCCGGTGAGGTGGCTTCGGCAGCGCGCGCTTCACAGCACTAGAACGCAATGCCGGCCGCACGGCGCTCGTGCTCTCCCGCATCGAACTCTCGGAGCGGCGCAGCGAGACTGCAGTGATCGGAGCGGAGTGATCGCCCGCCATATCGCTTCTTGCTTGCGCATCGGAACTGTCGAGCGCCAGCGCCGCGAGCTGGATATCGGTGAACCGCCCGAGCACGCCCGGCATCGCCGCAAAGCGCCGCCCGCGCGCATACCGTGCTTCGTCCGGACTCGGCGCATGCGCAACCACGACCTGCAGCGTCGCCGTCCCTGCGTCGGCAAAGCCAAGCCGCTCGGCCAGCGCGCGCGATACGTCGAGCATTCGCCCTGGATGGTACGGTCCGGAGTTGTTGACGCGGATCAGCGCAGCGACGCCCGTCGCCTCGTTGCGTACGAGTAGCTGGGTACCGTTGGGATAGATCGGGCTTGCGGCGTTGTCAGCCACGTCCGCGCGGAACTTCTCGCCCGATGAGGTGTCGTTGCTGGGATTGTACGGATCCCGCTCCGGCACGTCGTAGTAGGACGCGACGACCTGGCGCAGCGTGCCCACATCGGCGCGCGTCTCTTCCAGCGTCAGCACGCGGTGGCAGATCGATTTGTAGCAATGCGTCGCGCCCGGGATTTTCGCTTCGGCCGAAAAAGGTACGGCGAGGAAAGTCGCGAAAGCCACGAGGCCCGAACGAAAGAGAACGCGATGGTGAGGCATGAGACCAATTCGGCTTCCGTGTGCGTTCGGATGCTGTTGCTATCCGCAGGGAGCCAGGTCTCATCCGAGCGTGAGCACAATGCGGCCGGAGATTTCCTCGGCTGGAGAACAATTTCTTGGTTCCGGTCGTGGATTACTCGCGAACCGGCCAGCTGACCGGTTCGCCGCACAGTTAACGCTACGGCGATGACGACAAAGTGTTTTCCATACCTTCATGGATGGACTCGTAAAGGCCTGGTTCTAGCCTATATTTTAACTGCAACTCCCTGGGGTTCGGAGCGTTGTTGATCCAGGACTGAGCGAGCAATGACGGGATACGACATGCGCATCGTTTCAGCTGCAGTTTTGCTGGCCAGCGCCGTGACGATCACAGGTTCCGTCGGCGAGCCGAATTCGCTCGCCGCGCAAGGTTTCGTCTGGCGCGACGACGGTTTTGTGGAAGGTCCGCCGTCACGTCGGACCACGCGACCGGCATGGGACGACCGTGACTACTATCCGCCGGGGCAACCACGCATTTGGGGGCCTCAGGGCGATCGGCGTTCGGCGCCGACGTGGCAGCAACCGCCACTTGCCGGCTCGCCGCAGTTGGACAATGAAATCCGCGACGGCGGTTCAAGGCCAGCGATCGCACCCGCAACGCCGCCGATTGCGACCTTCGATGCAGCGGCTTACCAGCCCGGCACGATCGTGATCGTGACCGATCAGCGCCGGCTCTACTACGTGTTGCCGGGCAAGCGCGCCTACGTCTACCAGATCTCGGTCGGCCGCGAGGGGTTCGACTGGTACGGCAGCGAGACCGTAAGCCGGAAGCAGGAATGGCCGGATTGGCACCCGCCGGCCGAGATGCGGCAACGCGACCCGAGCTTACCCGTCAAGATGACCGGCGGTCTGAAGAACCCGCTGGGCGCGGTGGCCCTGTATCTGGGCACGACGCTTTATCGCATCCACGGGACCAACGATGAAAAGTCGCTCGGTCAGGCTCAATCGTCCGGCTGCTTTCGGATGTTGAACGCGTCCGTGCTCCATCTGGCGTCGATCGCCGAAGTCGGAACGCGCGTCCACGTCGTCAAGACGCTGGGCCCTACTGCCGTCGTCAGCGGCCTCGAGCTGCCCGCGGCTCGCTCTCCGCTCCCCCCTGTCACCGTGCAACCGCCGGTTCGCACGAGAAGCCAGGTTCCCGCGTGGCAGCGCGAGAATGACGACGATTGGGATCTGCAGCGTCTGCCGCGCAACGGCTATCGCCAGCGTCGCTACAACGAGTGGTGACGCGAACCCGAGTGGGCAGGGCAGTCGTTCGCGGGTGAGGTTTCCCTGCACGTCACGACATCAGCAACACCGCGATGCCGGAGAGCGCGACTGCCGCGAGCCACATCGCCCACCGCCCGCTACGATTCTGCGCTGCTTCTTCAGCAGCCATCCGCCGGATCGTATCGTCGTCGAGACGGAGCCCGTCTTTGGCCATCGAAGCGAATGCTTGCGCGGCGCTTTCAGCCTGCTCCAGCACCCGCGGCAACTGTACGAGAACCTTCCCCATCAGCTCGGCGTTTTCGCCCGCGTCCCGCAGACGCCCGGGGATGCCGTAGTTGTCTTCGATCCACATCCGCGCGATCGGCTCCGCCGCGGTCCATAGGTTGAGCTGCGGATCGAGCCCGCGCGCCACACCTTCGACGATCACCATGCTCTTCTGCAGTAGGATCAACTCCGGCCGCGTCTGCATGTCGAACACTTCCGTGTAGGCGAACAGCTGGCCCAGCAGATCAGCCATCGAGATCTCGTCGGCGGTACGGCCGTGGATCGGTTCGCCGATGGCGCGCATCGCTTGCGCGAATACCTCCACCGAATGATGCGGCGGCACATAGCCCGCCTCCAGATGCATCGCTGCGGCGCGCCGATAGTCGCGCGTGATGAGCCCGAACAGGATCTCGGCGAGGAACCGCCGCTCCTTCATGCCGAGCCGGCCCATGATGCCGAAATCGACCGCCACCACCGCGCCCGACTTGTCGATAAGAAGATTGCCCTGATGCATGTCGCCGTGGAAGAACCCGTCGCGCATTGCGTGCCGCAGGAACGCGCGCAGCACTACCAGCCCGAGCGCCTTCGGATCGAACCCCGCTTCGACGATCCGCTTCTTGTCGCCGATCGGAATGCCGTCGATCCACTCGAGCGTCAGGACGCGCCGCGACGTCCGCCGCCAATCTACGTGCGGCACGCGGAACACGACCGCGTCGGCCTTCGCATCGTCCTTGATGTTGTCGGCCATTTCCGAGATGGCCGCCGCCTCGAGGCGCAGATCCATCTCGATCTCGGTTGTCCGGCGCAGATTGTCGACGATCGCGACAGGCTTGAGGCGGCGCGACGGCGGATGAAATTTCTCCACCAGCCGCGCGACGATGTAGTAGCTGTCGAGATCTCGCTTGAACCGCCGCTCTACGTCCGGCCGCAGGATTTTGACAGCGACCTGACGCCGTGAGCCGTCCTTGTCGATTACGGTCGCCTTGTGCACCTGCGCGATGGAAGCCGCCGCGATCGGCGGGCCGAATTCGACGAAGTGATCCTCGAGCTTGCCGCCGAGGCTTTCCTCCACCGCTTTGCGCGCTTCTGCCATCGAGAACGGCGGCATCTTGTCTTGCAGGCGCGACAGATCGGCGGCGACTTCAGGCCCGATCACGTCGGCGCGTGTGGCGAGAAACTGCCCAAGTTTGATGTAGCTGGGGCCGAGCGCTGCGAACGCGCTCGATATCCGGGTGTCGGCCTTCTGGCCGGCACGGAACGGCGCAGTCACCGCCGAGATCGGCCAAGTCAGGATTTCCGCGAGCCGCAACACCAATGGCACTTTCATGCCCTTCGGTACGAGGCGCACGCCATACCGCGAGAACACGAGGCCGGCACGGGCGAGGCGCAGGAGATTGCCGAGGGTGGTGGACATCGATTGGTTGGAAGGGTCCCAAATGGTTTGTGCGTGTTCGAGGCCCCGATTCGCGCGGCCGACATTCCAGGCACAATGCCCGAGGCGGCCCCATGGTCAAGGCGGGCGAGGCGGCCGGTATCAACTGCCGCGGGAAACGGTTAGCCTTTCACCGGTTACCCTGAATCTCATCTTGCGGGAGGCTCTATGGCCCTTTTGGACAGGAACGCCCTAATATTCGGCGCCGGCTCAGGCATCAGCGCCTCGTTCGCCCGTGCCTTGGCGAAGGATGGCTACCGGGTCGCGCTCGTTGCGCGCAACACGGACAAACTCGCAGCCCTCGCCGCCGAGACCAAGGCGCTCGTCGTGTCCGCCGACGCCACGAAGTCCGATGCGGTAGCCGCTGCGTTCGACGAGGCGGAACGCGCACACGGCCCAGTCGGCGTTGCGCTCTATAACGCCGCCTACCGCGTCAAGGGCCCGGTCGCCGAACTCGACCCGGCTGAGGTCGCCCGCGTGCTCGATGTCACGGCTTTCGGTGCGTTCCTCGTCGGCCGCGAGGCCGCACGTCGGATGCTGCCGCGCAAGTCCGGCACGATCATGTTTACGGGGGCATCCGCAGGCGTGAAGGGCTATCCGCTGTCCGCGCCTTTCGCGATGGGCAAATTCGCGCTGCGGGGCTTGGCACAGTCGATGGCGCGGGAGCTACATCCGCAGGGCGTGCACGTTGCGCACTTCGTCATCGACGGCGGCGTTAGAAACCCGCAGCGCAACCGCGTCGAAGCGTCTGATGCCATGCCCGACAGCTTCCTGTCGCCCGATGCGATAGCCGAGACCTACTTGCACGTGCTGCGTCAGCCGCGCTCGTCGTGGTCCTGGGAAGTCGAAGTTCGCCCCTGGGTCGAGAAGTTCTGACGGTTGGCTCTCTGCATTGCCGGTTCGCTGTGGCAATCCGGCGCCGCCACGCGCCCCGGCGCCAATACGTCGTATCTAGTCAAAGGCTGAGCCACAGAAATAAAAAGCCCGCGGCCGGGGGGGAGGGCCGCGGGCTGGCGATCTCGGTGCGTTTGGGGGTGGGGGGGACAACACCGAGACCGTAGACAGGAGTAAATGCCATTTAGTTCCAGATTGCAATCCGATAAGCGATTTAGCGTTGCCCTATCATTAACGACCAGGCGGTAAAGCAAATCGAATGCTGCGCTGTGTTCGATTCGAGATTTTGAATGCAAGTCGTTGTGATGGTTGATAATTTATTTCGGAGGAATTTCCGGTGGCGATTTTGAGATGGGTACGGAGTTTCGATCCGATCGAATGATTGTTTCAGTACGCATTGTCCGATCGTGCCGGCCTCTCGTCGGCATTGATGCGGGCTATAACCCGCTCTCTCACATGCCTGATCGAGCTCTTGTCGAGTAGGCGCAGAATCTGGTCCTCATCGGTGAGAGGCAAGCCGCCGAGAGCTTCCACGGCCTCTCCCGGTCTCACGCCTAAGGCGGATTTACGCAGCGATCCTAGCCCCATATAGATTCGTTCAAAGAGCGGCCCGTCGCCGCCGCGACCCGGGACCGAGCTGCCGCTGCGAGGGAAATGTGTTCAAGAAGATCCTGATTGCCAACCGTGGCGAAATCGCCTGCCGCGTTATCAAGACGGCCCGCAAGCTCGGCATCGCGACGGTCGCCGTCTATTCCGACGCAGATCGCGACGCGCTCCACGTGGAGATGGCCGACGAAGCCGTCCACATCGGCCCGGCCCCCGCGGCGCAATCCTATCTCCTGATCGAAAAGATCGTCGAAGCCTGCAAGGCGACCGGCGCCGATGCCGTCCATCCCGGCTACGGCTTCCTGTCTGAGCGCGAGGCGTTCCCCGTCGCGCTGGAAAAAGCCGGCATCGTCTTCATCGGCCCCAATCCCAAGGCCATCGCGGCCATGGGCGACAAGATCGAATCCAAGAAGGCGGCAGCCCGCGCCAAGGTCTCGACCGTTCCCGGCCACCTCGGCGAGATCACCGATCCCAAGCAGGCCGTGAAGATCGCCGCCGAGATCGGCTACCCCGTCATGATCAAGGCCTCTGCCGGTGGCGGCGGCAAAGGGATGCGCATCGCCTATGACGCCCGGGAGTGCGAGGAGGGGTTCGGCTCGGCCCGCTCCGAGGCGAAGTCCAGCTTCGGCGACGACCGCGTTTTCATCGAGAAGTTCATCGTCAATCCGCGCCACATCGAGATCCAGGTGCTCGGAGACAAGCACGGTAACGTGATCCATTTGGGCGAGCGCGAATGCTCGATCCAGCGCCGCAACCAGAAGGTGGTCGAGGAGGCGCCCTCGCCGCTGCTCGACGAGAAGACCCGCGCCGCGATGGGCGCGCAGGCCGTCGAATTGGCAAGAGCCGTCGGTTACGACAGCGCTGGAACCGTCGAGTTCGTCGCTGGCCAGGACCGCTCGTTCTTCTTCCTCGAGATGAACACCCGCCTGCAGGTCGAGCATCCCGTCACGGAACTCGTCACCGGCGTCGATCTCGTCGAGGAGATGATCCGCGTCGCTGCCGGCGAAAAGCTCCGCATGAAACAATCGGACGTGAAGCTCGACGGCTGGGCCGTCGAGAGCCGCATTTACGCCGAAGACCCCTATCGCAGCTTCCTGCCCTCCATCGGCCGCCTCGTGACGTATCGGCCACCGGCTGAAGGCGTCGCGAATGGCGTCACGGTACGCAACGACACCGGCGTCACCGAGGGCGGCGAGATCTCGATGTACTACGACCCGATGATCGCGAAGCTCGTCACGCATGCAGCAACGCGCATCGCCGCCATCGATGCTCAATCAGAAGCGCTCGACGCGTTCCGTATCGACGGTATCGGCCACAACATTCCCTTCGTCGCCGCGATCATGCAGCACCCCCGCTGGCGCGAGGGCCGGCTCTCGACTGGATTCATCGCCGAAGAATACCCTAAGGGTTTCGTCGCGCGTCTGCCGGACGCCGAGGAGCTTTCCGTACTCGTTGCTGTTGCAGCCCAGCTCGACCATCTCGGCAACGAGCGCCGTCGCGAGATCAGCCAGCAGATCGCCGGGAAGGCCGTCCGTTTTGCCAAGCGCCGCGTTGTCGCCATCGGCGGCGAACGCGTGATCGTCGATGTGGTGGGCACGCTCGGCGAGCCGACTTACATTTCGTTCCTCGATGCGGCCGGCAAGGTCGCCTCGACCGTCGAGGTCGTCTCGACGTGGTGGCCGGGCGATCCGGTCTGGCGCGGCAAGGTTGGTGGCCGTTCGATCGCGGTGCAGATCCGCAACGTCCTGAATGGCTTCGAGGTGGCGTGGCGCGGTCTCGCGGTGAAGGCGTTCGTCTATACCGAGCGCGAGGCTGCCATGGTCGCACTGATGCCCGCGAAGGTCGCGGCCGACACGTCGAAGCTGCTACTTTGCCCTATGCCCGGCCTCGTCAAGGCGATCCACGTCGCGGTGGGGCAAGAGGTCAAAGCCGGAGATCCACTGGCGGTCGTCGAAGCCATGAAGATGGAGAACATCCTAAAGGCCGAGCGCGACGGCACCGTGAAGATCATCCGCGCCAAGGCAGGCGACAGCCTCGCCGTCGATGCGGTGATCCTGGAGTTCGCGTGAAGCCGAAGCTCGTGCAGGTTCCAGAAACGACCTGATCCCCTCGCTGTCTCCGCTACGAATACGCGGTCGCGCTGTCATCCAGCCGCCGGATCAAAGGGGCTCGGTAAAGTTCGCGTGCGATCTACGAAACCTAGACGTCTTGGTCACATCTACGGTGGCCAGCTAGGGTGCAGCATGGGACCTTGTTACTTATGCACGGCAATCCGGGCCCTGGGCTCAGCGACGGTCGCTATAGCTACGATGCGGGAGGTGAATTAGAAGAAGTTGCGGATTGGCGGCTCTTTCCTTGAGGGGTGGTTCATGGCGCAGCGACTGGGACTTTCAGTGAAGGTCGCAGTGCTGTCATTGCAGCTTGCAAGCGTCGCTATTCCAATGCGACCTGCGCTGTCCCAATCCAACTGCCCGAAGTCTGCCGAAGCCGGCAAATCAATCATCCTCACCGGCCTCGATGGCCGTCGAAGCGAGATATCCTGGCTCGCAGGTGATCGCGTCCGAATCGTCGAGCAGAACCCCGCATCGCGCACGTTCCCGCGCGAGACCATCGCGGTCCGAGGACTGGTAGGCATCGAGATGAGCCGGCCTAGTGGCAAGGTTAGCCTTCAGTTTGCCCAGCCGCCAGACAGCCTTTTCCCGCTCGCGGTCGGCAAGCAGACCGAAATCGCTTACGTCGCACAGACCGATGGCCAACCGCCCATCAAGGCGCGCATGACGGTTGCGGCGGTGGAAGCCTTGCAGCACAAAATCGGCGCCTGTGCATATGAAGCGCTGCTGGTCGGCACCATCACCGAGTTCGAAGGCGGTAAGCAGACGCCGATCCGCTATGACGTTTACGTCCCGATGCTCCATGCCGTAGTGAAATCCACGACCTTCGATGCCGCCGCCAACACGATCCTCGAAGCCGAGTCCTTCGAATTCGACGCAATCGCCTCGCGTTGACGTCATCTTCGAACGTAATCCGCGGCACTCGCTCGAGCGTCGGAGATCCACCGCAAGGCGCCAGATTTCGAGCAACTCGGAAACCAACCGGAAACCGTTGCTGAACTAACATCGGTTTCATGTGTCCGGAGGCGTTCGTCGTGTCCCTGCAACCACTGTTCCTATCGCTCGTCGACCCGCGAGGACGCTGCAATCGCAAGGGCCTGTTGATGGCTGCCGCGATCATGCTGGGCGTCGAAGTCGTCGCTGGGCTGGGGATGTGGGCATCGGAACGCACCCTCGACGACCCGCTGGTGGTCGCGATCAAAGTTGCTCTCTTTTACCTCGCCGTCTCCGCCGCGATCCAGCGCTTGCACGATCTCGGCCGCTCGGCGTGGAACATGCTCTGGGCGTCGCTGGCGATGCTGGTCTGGTCGGTGGTGCTGGCCTTCGCCGTCGTGGTGCAGATGCCGCCCGACCAGATGGAGCCCGGCAAGCTTGGCTTTGCCGTCGTATTCGCCGGTATCGCGCTGCCGATGTTGGCAATGCTACTCTGGCTGCACTTCGCTCCGGGCGAGTCCAAATCCAACAGGTACGGCGCGATCCCCGGAGCCCTCGGCTTCGCGCGCGTCACTCACTCGCACGCCGAACCGATGCCCCCCCACGCAACCAGCGCCGCCTGAAGCGCACCTCGTACCGTTGGAACGTCTTCCGCGTGAGGGGAGCAACGATGGCGGACCGGGAGAGTGCCCTGCCGCAAGGTCACGACTTTCCGTGACCCTGCGAGACCGCAACCGCGGTCCGGCGCCACTGCGCCGCCCCCGCGGAGGCGCAGCGCACCCTTTGGCAGCGCGAAACGCGCCGTGAGCGCAATCACGGAATCAAGATCGTAGATCCCGTCGTCTTGCGCGCTTGCACGTCGCTGTGGCACTGCGCAGCGTCCTTCAGCGCGTACCGCTGATTGACCTCGATCTTCACCGCCCCGCGAGCGACCACGTCGAACAGGTCGTTGGCGCTGGCCAGCAGGTCCTCGCGCGATGCCGTGTAGTGGAACAGCGTCGGCCGCGTGCAGAACAATGAACCCTTCGAATTCAGGATGCCGATGTCCATCGGCGGCACAGGACCCGACGAGTTGCCGAAACTGACCCAGAGATGGCGCGGCTTGAGACAGTCGAGCGAGCCCGGGAACGTATCCTTGCCGACGCTGTCGTAGACCACGTCGCACAGCTTGCCGCCGGTAATCTCCTTCACGCGGGCCACGAAGTCTTCCTTCGCATAGTTGATCACGTGCGTGCAGCCGTGCTCCTTGGCGAGCTTGCCCTTTTCATCGGAGCCAACCGTGCCGATGATCGTGGCGCCCAGATGCTTCGCCCACTGGCATGCGATCAGGCCGACGCCGCCGGCAGCCGCGTGCAGCAGCATGACGGTGCCCGGACCGACCTTATAGGTGTCGCGCAACAGATAGCGAACCGTCATGCCCTGCAGCATCATCGCGGCAGCAGTTTCGTAGGTGATGCTGTCGGGCAGCTTCACCGCGCGGTCGGCTGGCATCAGCCGCTCTTCGATATAGGAGCCGGGCGGGTTCGCATAGGCGATCCGGTCGCCCACCTTGAGATCGGTCACGCCAGGACCTACGGCGACGACGTCGCCGGAACCTTCCGTGCCGAGCACGTGTGGCAGCGACGGGAATTTGTAGAGGCCGGAGCGGAAGTAGGTGTCGATGTAGTTGAAGCCGATCGCGCGGTGCTTGACCCGGATCTGACCTTGGCCCGGCGCGCCGACGTCGACCGTCTCCCATTTCATTTTCTCGACACCGCCGTATTCGTGGATGCGGATCGCGTTGACCATTGCAGCTTCTCCTCCCAATCGACCGATCGGCCGAATTCCGATACAAGCAGTGAGTCGGGACACGTTTGCGTGAGCGAAATACCGCCACACCCGCGCCATTCGAGCCTTCTATGGGCTCGATCGATGGTTCACAAGTCGGTTGAAACTAAGACGCGGGGCTTGCCGGTGCTCGAGAGAATTGTGCTCGATAGGCTTAGCAGGACGGCACGGCTGCTCCTGCCGTGCGCTGCGGCGATGGTAATGGCGGCTTGCGGCAATGAGCTGCCTCCAGAGATCGGCAGTAAGGGTCTGCATTGCGTCGATGACAGCGCGCATTGCATCGCGCAGCGTTCTACAGCGCTCAATGACCTGACCAACGACAAGTCTCGTGCTTGGATAAGGCAGCCAGCGCAGGCCTCGGCGTATGCATCCGGCGTCCGGTTGTTTGCCTATAAGCAGAAGAAGCGTGAGCTGAACTGCGAAGAACTCAACGTCGCTCGCAGGGAGGCCGACGCCGGCCCCGCCGTTTTGCGCGGCCCCGACGGCAAACACCTGACTACGACGCAGATCGCGCGTGGCGTGATGTTGGCCCAGGATGTCGGACGAGAGCTGACCAACGAGGCCAAGAGGCGGTGTAAGGTCTGACGCGTCTCTGTATAACGGGCGCGGATTCGTGCGTCGGGTCGAGTATCGCAAGGCCCGGCGACCAACGTCGCAGCGTGAATTGCCGGTTTGTAGCGGCTACTTGGCTGAAGCGTTCTTCGAGCCGGCAGACTTCGGTTGCGACTTGCCCGCGGCGAGTTTTGCCTGCGGTTCAGCTGCTGCTGGCATGGAAGAAGCCGATTCCGGCGCCTTGTTCGCAGCCGGATCGCTCTTGCACCCCTCGGTGCCGGCGGCCCACTGGAACACCTCGGCGCGCATCCGCAGGGCTTCGGCATCCGGAATTCGGGAATTCTCCACGGCGATGCTGGTTCCCCCCGCCCCGGGCGTGCCGTCCATGCCTGCGCTTTCGCTCAAAAGTACGCGAAAAGCCTTATATCCCCATGGTTTGGGTTGATCGACGGCCCGTTCGTGCACGACGATTTCGACCCCGCCCCCATTCATCGATGGTGCAGCGTCGGCATGCAGGATGTGCGACGTCGATAGCCTGCCTCGCGGGCCGAACCAGCAGGCATTGGCGCCGCGCGCGATCCGCGAATAAACGTCCGCCGAACGCAATGGGTGGTGGTGCGCCTCATTGCTCGAGAGGCTGCCGACCGCGATTTTCGAAACGTCGGCCACGGCACCGAGTTGCGGCAGCGAAGGCATCTGAGGCCCGCCGGCGCAACCGCCCAGGAACAGGCCCTTCGAGCCCAGTAAGGCGAAGAGCAGCAAACCCGGATTGAAAGGTTTTGGAACGATTCGCCTCATGCCGGGACATCGATGGGCTGCGCAACCAGGAGAAACCATATTCGAGCGTCCGATAGTCGAACGCCGATGTTCCACGGCTCGAATGCGGGTGCAAGTGTCCCACGCAGTAGCCAGCGAAGTATGATGTGGGCAAGAGTGCCCATCGGCAACAGCGGGCGATCGGCACCTGGCGGGGGGGCGCGTGTCCTCGAAGGTATCAGCGTCGAAACGGACGCGCACGACCGCGAAGCCGATTGGCATCGCGGCAGCCGCATCTGCGACGAATTTTTCCCGACCTGGCGCGGTTCAGCGCGCCATCGCGACAGCGGGGCGCTCGATCCGGCGGCGCCCACGCATCAGGTCCCGCTGCTGCGGAGCTTGTTCGACGACGTCGGCGCCAGCCTCGTCACGCTCGCGCATGGCGGCTTCGAGTTGGACCCTCAGGTCTTCGATCGATGCACGAAGCTTGTCGCGGCGCTGGCTCGCGGCCTTTGCGAAAGTAGAATAGTTGAAGTGGCCGATATCCTTGATACCGGTCCGATCTTCCTCGGCCTGAACTTGCCGCTCGAGGTCGATCGCCATCGTCTCGAAGTCTCTGATCATCTGCTCGAGACCCAGCACTTTACGCGCTTTCTCCTGAGCCTCGAAACGCTTCGAGCGGAGCGCGGATTCCCGTGACTTCATGTTCGATACCCCTGCACAAATTCGAACCTGCCTCGGACTACCCTATCAAGTTCCATGCCAGAACTGCCGGCTGGCCCATGAAGTCCCTTTGGAGGACTGTACTTTCGCTATGTAAGGCTTGTGGAGAAGCTCTTGTCGGCTATGCCCACGGCACTACGGCGTTCCGAATTAAACCTCAGTGTGCCAAAGATGGTTTAAGTCACAGTAAAGAAAATGACAATCCCTCTCGGGTTGCATCATGGGTGCGCCGCACAAAATATTTTTTCAAGTCCCCTATAGGGGCTCCGCGCGAAGCATGTTAACTGTGGATAACCAATCAGTTGTCTGCGCATTTTCGGGCGTCGTTTTCCGCCAGCGGGGCGGATCTGCACGCGCCTGAACCGGTTCCCGATATGAGTTCGGATGTGGCGCGCTGGGCCATCTCGCCCGGCGCACAACCCGTCGTTGTGCAGTGCCGCGCTGTCTGTAAGCGGAAAAAATTCACCCTGACGTCGCTGTCGTGTTCGATCGGCACAACACATTGTTAGGGTTTGTTAACATCTGGAAGCTAGCTTCCTAATCATTAGTGAATCGCGCGTAGCGCACCCGAGGTGCGCAATCGAGGGGCTGATTTACTGGCCGGTGGCGGCGCCGGGCCGGGACGGAGACAACGCTATGCGAGTGCTTCTGATTGAGGACGACAGCGCCACAGCGCAAAGCATCGAGCTAATGCTGCAGTCCGAAGGGTTCAACGTCTACACGACGGATCTTGGCGAGGAGGGTGTGGACCTCGGCAAGTTGTATGATTACGATATCATCCTGCTAGACCTCAATCTGCCCGACATGAGCGGGTATGAGGTCTTGAAGACACTGCGCGTCAGTAAGGTTGCCACGCCGATCCTCATATTGTCCGGCCTAGCCGGCATCGAGGACAAGGTGCGGGGCCTTGGTTTCGGGGCGGATGATTACATGACCAAGCCCTTCCACAAGGACGAGTTGGTCGCACGCATCCACGCGATCGTGCGTCGATCCAAGGGCCATGCCCAGTCGGTCATCGAGACCGGCCACTTGCGCGTGAATCTCGACACCAAGACTGTCGAGGTCGAAGGCAATCGCGTGCATCTGACGGGCAAGGAATATCAGATGCTCGAGCTGCTCTCGCTGCGCAAGGGCACGACCCTCACCAAGGAGATGTTCCTCAATCATCTCTACGGCGGCATGGACGAGCCCGAACTGAAGATCATCGACGTGTTCATCTGCAAACTGCGCAAGAAGCTGCAAGCGGCCACCGGCGGTCATCACTACATCGAGACGGTGTGGGGACGCGGCTATGTGTTGCGGGATCCGGGCGACGAAGGAACCGTGGCGG
>LNFM01015785.1_pt1 | contig 13675 bp, 11 predicted proteins | sample 596031 | NCBI WGS metagenome assembly LNFM01 (sample SAMN04254537, study PRJNA301005) | activated carbon metagenome | isolation source: dual media filters at the Ann Arbor, Michigan drinking water treatment plant | place: USA: Ann Arbor
GCTTGAAGAGCTCGAGGGCCATGAGCTTCGGCAGACCGCACTGGTGCAGGCGCAGCTCCGGGCCGGCCACGATGACCGAGCGGCCCGAGTAGTCCACGCGCTTGCCGAGAAGGTTCTGACGGAAGCGGCCCTGCTTGCCCTTGAGCATGTCCGAGAGCGACTTCAGCGGCCGGTTGCCCGGGCCGGTGACGGCGCGTCCGCGGCGGCCGTTGTCGAACAGCGCGTCGACCGCCTCCTGCAGCATCCGCTTCTCGTTGTTCACGATGATCTCGGGCGCGCCGAGGTCGAGGAGCCGCTTGAGGCGGTTGTTGCGGTTGATGACGCGGCGGTAGAGGTCGTTGAGGTCGCTGGTGGCGAAGCGGCCACCGTCGAGCTGCACCATCGGGCGCAGCTCCGGCGGGATGACCGGGACGGCCTCGAGCACCATCCACTCGGGGCGGTTGGTGCTGCGGCGGAACGCGGAGGCCACCTTCAGGCGCTTCAGGGCGCGCGCCTGGCGCTGGCCCTTGGAGGTCTGGATGGTCTCGCGCAGCGACTCGGCCTCGGCGTCGAGGTCGATCTGGCTGAGCAGCTCGCGGATCGCCGCCGCGCCCATGCCGCCCTTGAAGAGGTCGGCGAAGCCGTACGGCGAGCCGAACCGCTCGCGCATCTCGCGGAACAGCTGCTCGTCCGACTCGATCTGACGCGGCTTGAGGTCCTTGAAGGTGAGCCAGGCGCGGGTGAGGCGGTCGATCGCCTCCTCCGTGTAGCGCTCGATGTCCTTGAGCGCGACGTCGGTCTCCTTGCGCAGGTCCGACTCGGCCTGCTTGCGGTCGGCGTCGGTCAGCTCGCGGCGCGCCTCGGGGTCCTCGTTGGTGCGGTCGCGCTTGAGGTCGTCGATCCAGTACTCGTCCTCGTCGGTGAGGCCCGGGGCCTCGCCCTCGCGCAGCCACTCCACCCGGCGGTCGAGGCGCTCGCTCAGCTCGAGCAGGCGCTCCTCCTTGTCGACGCCGAACTGCTCGATGGCGGCGTTGACCTCGTCCTGGAGGCGGTCCAGCTCGCCGGCACGGCCCTCCTCGTCGACCTCGGTCACGATCGAGGCGGCGAAGTAGAGGACCTTCTCCAGCTCCTTGGGGGCGATGTCCAGCATGTAGCCGATGCGGCTCGGGACGCCCTTGAAGAACCAGATGTGGCTGACGGGCGCGGCCAGGTCGATGTGGCCCATGCGCTCGCGGCGGACCTTCGCCCGCGTCACCTCGACGCCGCAGCGCTCGCAGATGATGCCCTTGTAGCGGACGCGCTTGTACTTACCGCAGTAGCACTCCCAGTCCTTGGTCGGACCGAAGATCTTCTCGCAGAAGAGGCCGTCCTTCTCGGGCTTCAGCGTGCGGTAGTTGATGGTCTCGGGCTTGGTCACCTCGCCCGAGCTCCACTGCCGGATCTGCTTGGAGGAGGCCAGACCGATGGAGATGGAGTCGAAATTGTTGATGTCGATCAATGTGCCGCGCCTTTCTCGAGTGCGGGTGGGCGCGCCGCTGCAGCGCACCGCCCCCGCGGAAAACTCCGCCCGTCGTCACGACGACCCGCGGCGTGCGGCCCCGGAGGGCCGACCGCCGCGGGGCGCCGGGCCCCCTTACCCCTCCGTCGCGTCGGAGCCGGCCGGCTCCGCCGACGACGCCACGACCTCGGCCTCGTCCGGCGCTGCCGCCTCGGCCCCCTCGCCCTCCGGTCCGTCCTCCTCGCGGGTGGCGCCGAGCCCGCCCGAGAGGTCGATGCCGAGCTCCTCGGCGGCACGCAGCAGGTCGTCGTCCTCGTCGCGGGCCAGGAACTCGGGCCCGGCCTCGCCCTGCACCTTCACGTCGAGTCCGAGGCTCTGCATCTCCTTCAGCAGCACCTTGAAGCTCTCCGGGATCGACGGCTCCTGGATGTTCTCGCCCTTCACGATCGCCTCGTAGGCCTTCACGCGGCCGACCGTGTCGTCGCTCTTGATGGTGAGCATCTCCTGGAGCGTGTAGGCGGCTCCGTACGCCTCGAGCGCCCACACCTCCATCTCACCGAAGCGCTGGCCGCCGAACTGCGCCTTGCCTCCCAGCGGCTGCTGGGTGACGAGCGAGTAGGGGCCGGTGGAGCGGGCGTGGATCTTGTCGTCCACCAGGTGGAGCAGCTTCAGCATGTACATGTAGCCCACGGTGACCTTGCCCTCGTAGGGCTCACCGGTGCGGCCGTTGTAGAGCTTCATGCGGCCCGAGGCCTGACGGCCCACGCGGTCGGTGGTGTCCACGCCGAGCTGGATCGGGTTGTCGCCGTGGCTCGCCGACCAGTCCTTGAGCACGCGGTCCACGTCCTCGACCGTCGCGCCGTCGAACACCGGCGTGGCGACGAAGGTCCGCGTCGGCGGCTCGTGGCCGTTGATGCCGCCGGCCTCGTACGCGCCGTCCACCCATCCGCGGGCGGCGGCCCAGCCGAGGTGCGTCTCGAGGATCTGCCCGATGTTCATGCGCGACGGCACGCCCAGCGGGTTGAGGATCATGTCGATCGGCGTGCCGTCCTCGAGGAACGGCATGTCCTCCTCGGGGACGATCTTCGAGATGACGCCCTTGTTGCCGTGGCGGCCGGCCAGCTTGTCGCCCTCGGCGATCTTGCGCCGCTTGGCGACGAAGACGCGGACGAGCTGGTTGACGCCCGGCGACAGGTCGTCGCCGTTCTCGCGGTCGAAGACCTTCACGTCGATGACCTTGCCGCCCTCGCCGTGCGGGACCTTGAGAGAGGTGTCGCGGACCTCGCCGGCCTTCTCCTTGAAGATGGCGCGGATCAGCTTCTCCTCGGCGGTCAGCTCGGTCTCGCCCTTCGGCGTGACCTTGCGCACGATGCCGCGCTCGTCTAGGTCCTTGAGGGACTCCTCCGAGCGGTTCGGGATGTCGCGGGTGATCTCCTCGGCACCGAGCTTGGTGGCGCGGGCATCGACCTCGTACTCCTCGATGTGGATCGAGGAGAGCAGGTCGTCCTTCACCAGCCGCTCCGAGATGATGATCGCGTCCTCGAAGTTGTAGCCCTCCCAGGACATGAAGGCGACCAGCATGTTGCTGCCCAGGGCCAGCTCGCCGTTGTCGGTGGAGCTGCCGTCGGCGAGCACCTCGCCCTTCTCGATGGGCTGGCCCTTGCGCACGATGGGCTTCTGGTGGATCAGGGTGCCCTGGTTCGAGCGGGTGAACTTGTGGAGCTCGTAGTGCTCCAGCTCGCCCTGGGGGTCCTCGATGATCACGTGGTCGGCGTCGACCGTGGCGACCGTGCCCTCGGTGCGGCTGACCACGACGTCGCCCGTGTCCACGGCGGCGCGCCGCTCGATGCCGGTGCCCACGAGCGGGGCCTCGGTGATCATGAGCGGGACGGCCTGGCGCTGCATGTTGGCGCCCATCAGCGCGCGGTTGGCGTCGTTGTGCTCGAGGAACGGGATGAGCGCGGTCGCCACCGACACGATCTGCTGCGGGGAGACGTCCATGTACTCGACGTCCGCCGGGTCGGCGAGGATCGGCTCGCCCCCCTTGCGGCACAGGACCGGCCCGACGAGCTTGTTGCCCTTCGGGTCGATGTCCGCGTTCGCCTGGGCGATCGTCTTGTGCTCCTCCTGCGTGGCGTCGAGGCGCTCGACCTCGGACGTCACGACGCCGTTCTTGACCCTGCGGTACGGCGTCTGGATGAACCCGAACTCGTTGAGCGTCGCGAAGCTGCCGAGCGAGCCGATCAGGCCGATGTTCGGGCCCTCCGGGGTCTCGATCGGGCACATGCGCCCGTAGTGGGTCTGGTGGACGTCGCGGACCTCGATGGGCGCGCGCTCACGGGTGAGCCCGCCCGCGCCGAGGGCCGAGAGCCGGCGGCGGTGCGTGAGCCCGGCCAGCGAGTTGGTCTGGTCCATGAACTGCGACAGCTGCGACGAGCCGAAGAACTCCTTGAGCGCCGCGACGACCGGTCGGATGTTGATGATCGTCTGAGGCGTGATGGTGTCCACGTCCTCGGTGCTCATCCGCTCGCGGACGACGCGCTCCATCCGGTAGAGGCCGATGCGGAAGGCCTCCTGGATCAGCTCGCCGACCGTCCGCAGACGGCGGTTGCCGAAGTGCTCGTACTCGTCGAGGTCGCCCACGATCTCGTCGCGCGGGGTCGCCGCCGAGTCGGCGGCGAAGTCCTTCGACTCCTCGGGCAGGCCGATCTTGATCGGCAGGGCCACGAGGCGCCGGATGAGCTCGACGAGGTCGTCGGTCCCTCCCGAGACGCGGGCGGTGAACCGCGGGTTGGTGAGCGTGCGGACGCTGGAGCCGAGGCTCAGGCCCAGACGCGCGTCCAGCTTGTAGCGGCCGACCTTGGTGAGGTCGTAGCGCTTGGGGTCGAAGAACAGCGAGCGCACGAGCGCGCGCGAGTTGTCGACCGTGGGCGGCTCGCCCGGGCGCTGCTTCTTGAAGACCTCGATGAGGGCGTGCTGCATGATGTCGCCCGACCGCGCGTCGAGCTTCTTCTCGAGCTTCTCGATCTCGGCCTCGACGGCGGCGCGCTCCTCGGCGCCCTTGTCGTCCAGGTCCTTCGCGAGCGCGTGGATCTCGTCCGCGATCGCGTAGACCTCCTTGAGGCTGTTGCGGTCGCCGGTCTGGGGGTTGCCCTCGGTAGCGTCCTTGTCGAGCGTCGCCTGGATGAAGGGGTTCACCCGGTCCGGGTCGTCCGGGTGCCGGAAGAGGTTCGCCACGTCGTCGCGCGTGTAGCCCAGCGCGAACAGGAGGGTCGTCACCGGCAGCTTGCGCTTGCGGTCGATCCGGACGTGGACGAGGCCCTTCTTGTCGATCTCCAGCTCCACCCACGAGCCGCGTGACGGCATCAGGTTGGCGATGAAGACCTGCTTCTCGCGGTCCTTGGGCTCCATCACGTAGGCGCCCGGCGAGCGGACGAGCTGCGTCACGACGACGCGCTCGGTGCCGTTGATGATGTAGGTGCCCCACTCGGTCATCAGGGGCAGGTCGCCCATGAAGACCTTCTGCTCGCGGATCTCACCGGTCTCCCGGTTGATGAACGCGACCTCCATCGTGAGCGGGGCCGCGTAGGTGATGTCCTTCTCGCGGCAGTCCTTGATGGAGTCGTTCGGCTGGATGTGGTCGAACGGCATGCCGGGCTCCCAGCCACCCAGCGTGTACTTGCCGAACTGCACGGCGAGAGTGCCCGTGAAGTCTTCGATCGGAGAGATGTCGTCGATCGTCTCTCGAAGGCCCTCGTTGATGAACCACTCGAACGAGGAGCGCTGGATGTCGATGAGGTTGGGAACCTCGAGGACCTTCTCCAGCTTGGAGAAGTTGTGGCGAACGCGGGCAGCGGGGCGGGTGCTCAAGTCGCGAGGCCTCCTGACGAGAGCGGGCGGGGGACGGCGGAGAGTCGGCAGGCCGACTCGGGCGCAACGGCGAACGTTAGCACCGATGGGTATGCGGGATCAATGGCACGGCCCGCGTTCCGGCGAGCGGCCAGAGGGGGCTGCGTGATGACTGCAGCCGCCGTCAATAGAACCCATCGGCCAAGGCCGACGATCCTAGCACCCCCCTCCGGGCATCCGCCCGCCTCCGGGGCGGATGTGATGCATACTGGCCCGATGGCCGCCACTCCTCTCCCCGCGTACGCGGACGGCATCCCCGACGACGGCGGCATGGCCGAGCGCCTGCGCGGCCTCCTGGAGGCCACGCACCGGCAGTGGAACTCCCCCGACGAGCGGCGGCGGATGCGCGCCTTCGGCTTCCGCCCCGCGGTCGAGCCGGGCGTGCTCAAGCGCGAATGGCACGGCCTCGCCGTTCGCGTGTCGGCCGGCGGGGTCCGCGCGGCCCGCCCCGGCTCCGGCGAGCTCGCCTGGCTGGCCCAGTCGCGGACGCTGCTCCTCGACGGAGAGCCCTACCCGGGCGGCGGCGCCGGCATCGACCTGATCGAGAACGTGCTCGACCTGATCTCGGCCTACGAGCGCTGGGTCGAGGCGCGCGAGGGACGCGAGGGCCGGATGCAGCGCGGCCGCACCGGTCCTCCGGACCGCCGGCCGGTCAACGCACTCGCCGAGACGCGCCGGCTGCAGCGGCTCCTCCAGGCCCCGAGGCGCCGCTGACGCGACGCGGACGCGCGCGCAGGTGGCCCCGGACGGGTGACGGCGACCCGCGCCCCAGCGGCCGGGTCGCCGTCACCGTCGATCAGAACTTCCCGGGAACGCCTCCGCCCCTGACGGTGGCGAGGTCCTCGAGCCATCCCTGGACCCGCGCGTGGTCCTTGTCGTCGGCGGGAAGCGTCGCGAGCACGGCGCTGACCTCCTCCGTGACGGCCTCGACGTTGCTCTTGTTCGCGGTGGACACCTTGTCACGCAAGGCGCTCTTCAGGCTCTGCTCAAGGGGCATGTCTTCTCCCGGGGTCGAATGTTCCGAGCCGCCTCTGACTCGCGCGCGAAACGGCATCGAGCATTGTGCGTGATGGCGCGAGCGGATGTCCAGTTTAGCGGACAAGGAAATCGCGAAACCGGGTTGTGGTGTTTCCGGCGCGATCGGTGACCTCGATGCGCGCGACGTAGCGACCCCGGCCGAGACGGCCCACGGAGACCGACCGCTCCGCACCCGACGGCAGCAGGAGCGACCGGGCCCTGCCCGGGGCCGAGCCCCGCCGGGTGACGCCGAGCACGACGGGGAGGCGGGCGGTCGTCGCGGGATCGGAGGCGGTCATCAGCAGGCGGACCGGGCGCGGACGCTTCGCGCGGCCGGCGGCCGGACCGCCGGGCCGGCCCACGACCACGGAACGCACCACGAGCGCGGGCGGGGTGTTGTCGACCCGGATCGACCAGTCGAGCGCGCCCACGTTGCCGGGGAAGTCGCGCGCCTCGACGCGGAGGGCGTGCCAGCCGTCGGGCAGGCGGCGGGTGTCGAATGTGATCCCGCGTGGATAGGCCTGGGCGTTGCGGGTCGCGGGCACGCCGTCGACCGTCAGTCTCCAGGTGGTCACGCGCGATCGCGATATCCCCGTGAACTTCACGGTGGCCCGCCCGCGGACCGCGGCGAGGGCCGCGGGCGTCGGCCGGGCGATGCGCGGCGGGTCGGTGCTGACGCGGATCCGGCCCGCGCCGAAGGCGGTGTCGGGACCCGGCGCGCCGAGGTCGAGCGCGATCGCCGCGAGCTGGGCGCGCAGCCCGTCGGCGTTCTGGAACAGCCCGGTCCGGCGCTGGGCGGCCAGGAGGACGGCGGCGGCGCCCGCGGCGTTCGGGGCGGCGTTCGAGGTGCCCCCGACGGCGCGCGGGCCGGTGGGGCCCATCACGCGGGTGTTGGTCGGCGCGGTGAGGTCGGGCTTCAGGCGGCCGTCGGCCGTGGGCCCCTGCGCGGAGTAGGACTTGAGGGAGTTGCCGCGCCAGTCGGTCGCGCCGACGGCGATCGCCCCGCGCGCGTCGGGCGGCGTGGGGATGCTGCCCTCCACCGTTCCCCCGATCGTCGCCAGGGCGATCTCCCGGGAGAAGAGCGTCAGGTCGCCTGTCGGCGCCGGGCCGGAGACCCGGACGGCGCGCAGGCGGTAGACGCCGTCGGCCGGCGGCGAATAGCCGACGATGCGCTCGGCGGGCGGCGCGCCCTGCGACTGCCGGTCGGTCGATGTCGCGACGACGCTCCAGGACCCGTCGGGCCCCTGCTGCTCGAGCGCCAGGTCGAGGTCGGCGGGCGGGCCGCTCGCCGGGGCCGGCCATGAGAGCGCGAACGTGATGGGCAGGCCCGCTGCGCGCGGGAAGGTCCAGTTGTCGCCGTTGGGCCAGTCCAGGTCGCCGTCGGCGTCGGCGTCCGACCACGGGCCGCTCCAGTGCAAGCGGGCGTAGTTGCCGGCCGAGTTGAACCAGAGGATGCCCGCGGCGGCGGCGCGATCGACAGCGCGCGCCGCCGGGCTGGTGCCGTCGAAGGGGCCCTCGATGAAGCTGTTGGAGTGGACGACGATGTCGGGCCTGCGCGCGATGATGGCGTCGGTCGCCGCGAGGAAGTCCGCGTCGGAGTGGTAGTTGACGAAGAGGTAGTCGGCGGACGGCGCGTAGTCGAAGACCGTCTGGGCGACGAGCTCGCCGTGGTTGGTGCGGTTGCCGTAGGCGTTGGTCCCCGCGAGTCCGCCCGCGGCGTCGAACGACAGCGTCTCGAGCTGCTCGGGCGGCGGCAGCTCGCCGAGCCCCTGCATGCGGCCGAGGTTCTGGCCGAAGCCGAGGTCGAGGACCGCGATCGTGACGCCGGCGCCGCCGTCGGCGATCCGCGCCAGGACGTCCGAGCCGCTGCGCTCGAGGCCCTGGCCGACGACCGCGTCCGGGAAGGCCGTGGTGGCGGGCCGGGCGCCGGCGACACCCGGGATGCGCGCGAGGGCCGAGGCGCGGCGCCGGTCGGCCACCACCTGGAGCCTGCGGCCCTCGCGGCGCTGCACCTTGAGGCCGCCGCGGCGCAGCGCGGCGGTGGCGGCCGCCACCTGGCCGGGGCGGGCGTCCACGGCGATCGGCACCGGCGGCGCGGCGACGGCAGGTGGGCCGGCGACGGCCGGGAGGGCGGCGGCGGCCGCCAGGGCGAGGAGTCCGGCGCGCCGCCTCATCGGGCCCGCCGAAGCACGCGGGTGCGCGTGCCGATGTTCCCCGCCATGTCCTCGGCGGCGATCGTCACGCGGTTCAGCCCGGGCCGCAGCACGGGCAGGCGCACCCCCACCACCGGGCGGCGGACCACCCGCAGGGCGCGCCCGTTCATCGAGATGCGCACGTGGCGGATCGTACCCTCGTCCGCGGCCTGGACGCGCACGAGCCGGCGCGCCCCGGGACCGATGCGCACCGAAAGCGCGGGCGCGGTGGAGTCGATGCGGGCCATGCCCGCCCCGTAGAGCGGGTCGGGACCCGGCGCCCCCAGCCCGAGGGCCGTGGCCGTCAGCTGAGCGCGGAGGTCGGCCGGCGCGGCGGGCAGCCCGCGCGCGAGCCGGGCCTGTCGCAGGAGGACCGCCGCGCCCGCGACGTGGGCCGTCGCGGCGGAGGTGCCGGCCGTTCCCGGCCACTCGGGGTTCGAGGTGACGTAGGTGGGCCCGACGAGGTCGGGCTTGGCGGTGCTGCCCGCCGCGCCCCGGGAGGAGTAGGGCTCGAGGGCGGTGCCGGTCCACTTGACGGCTCCCACCGTGAGCGCCCCCGCCGCGTCGCCGGGGGTGGGGATGCTGCCGTCGGCGACGGCCGACGCGCCGAAGCCGGCGGTGTACGAGAACAGGGAGAGGGTCTGCGCCGGGCCGGCCGACTGGCGCACCACGATGCGCCACGGCGCGGCGTCGGCCGTGATCGGCGTGGTGGCCGCGTGCATCACGCCCGAGCCCGCGGGCGCGTTGGCCGAGGGCGCGGCCGTGCTGCGCTGCACCTCCACCCACGCGCCCGAGGGATCCTGGCGCTCGACCGCCACGCTCGCCGCGGCCGCCGGGTCGGGCCAGGACAGGCTGAGGAGCAGGGGCGAGCCGGGGCTCGGGGAGATCGGGAGGACGACGCCGTCGGCGGAGGCGGCTCCGCGCCAGTGGCGCTGGCCGTAGTTGCCGGCCGAGTTGACCCAGAGCACGCCCGCCGCCGCGGCGCGGTCGACCGCCTGGGCGGCGCGCCCCGTGCCGTCGTAGGGCGGGGCCAGGAACGAGTTGGAGTGGCTCACGACCGGGATGCCCTGCGCGGCGATCCACGCGGCGGCCTCCTCGAACTGCGCCGGGGTCCGGTAGGCGACGAGCGCGAGGTGCGCCCCGGGGGCGATGTCGTGCGCGATCTCGGCCATCCGCACGCCGTGCTGGGTGGGCTGGCCGAACTCGGTGGTGCCGTCGAGCCCCCCCGGATCGAACGCCCGGATCGTCATGGCCTCGCGCGGGGGCAGCTCGCCGAGCGCGATCGAGCGGTCGAGGGCGGCGAAGCCCTCGTCGAGGATCGCCACGGTCTGCCCGGAGCCGAGGACCCCACGACTCCAGAGCGCATCGGCGCCCATCCGCACCCCGCCCTGGCTGACGAGGGCGCCCTGTGCCGCGGGCGCGGACGCGAGCGCGGCCAGGATCACCGCCGCCGTGGTCGCACGCATCCTCACCGCGGGGCAAGCAATCAGACGGGGCCCCGGCCGTCCACCCGGGCGGGTGGACGAACGGGGCCCCGGTCGGGCGCGCAGGTGCGCGGGACTACTTGACGCTGACGATGCCCCCGGCCTCTTCGAGCTGGGCCTTGACCTGGTCGGCCTCGTCCTTGGTCACGTCCTCCTTGACGTTGCTCGGGGCGTTGTCCACGAGCTCCTTGGCCTCCTTGAGGCCGAGGCCGGTGACCGCGCGGACGACCTTGATGACCTGGATCTTCTTGTCACCCGCCGCGTCGAGGCTGACGGTGAAGGCGGTCTGCTCCTCCGCCGCCGCGCCGCCGCCGTCGCCGCCGGCCGGGGCCGCCGCCACGGCCACGGGAGCCGCCGCCGTCACGCCGAAGGTCTCCTCCAGCGCCTTGATCCGCTCGGACAGCTCCAGCACGGAGATGCTCTTGAGCTCCTCGATCCACTCTTCGGTCGTCGCCATGTGTGGTGCTCCTTCTGTGGTTGTGAAAGGGGTGTGCGGCATGCGCCGCGCAAGACGTGCGGACTAGGCCGCGGACTCCTCGGAGGCCTTCTGGGCCTGGAGGGCGCCGAGGGTGCGGGCGAGGCCGCCGATCAGGTTGGAGAGCCCACCGGCGAGGCCGGAGAGCGGCGATGCGATGCCGCTGGCGAGCTGCCCGAGCATCTGCTCGCGCGAGGGGAGCTTGGCCAGGCGGGTGACGTCGGAGGTCGGGAGGTCGTTGCCCTCGAGCAGGCCGCCCTTGATCGCGAGCGCGCCCGCGTGCTGGCCGGCGAACTCGTCGAGCACCTTGGCGGCCGCGGCGGGGTCTCCCTTGACCCAGGCGAGGCCCGTGGGACCCGTCAGGTACGGCAGGAGGGCCTCGCGCCCGGTGTCCGCCGCGGCGCGGCGGGCGAGCGTGTTCTTGACCACCGTGTACTCCACCTCGGCGGCCGTCAGGCGGACGCGCAGATCGGAGAGCTGCTTCACGGTGAGACCGCGGAAGTCGGTCGCGATGATCGTGTCCGAGGCCGCGAGGCGCTCGGTCAACTCGGCGATCGCCTCGGTCTTGTCGGTTCGGTTCAGTGGGTCACCTCCATCATGTTCCTGCCCGCGCGGGCGGGCGGGAGCACGGGGTCCTGGAGGGACACCGGGGCTCGTCGCCAACCTCGCACGGGCCGCCCGGCGGGCGGTTTGAGGCGGCGGTGCCGCCCCCGTGGGTCTTCGGTCGGGTTCTCTGTCGGCGCGCTGCCTAGGCGGCGGGCTCCTCGAGGACGTCGGCGGAGTTGGTGCGGGTGGTGTCGACCGGGATGCCCGGGCCCATCGTCTGGGCCATGGTGATCGACTTCAGGTACTTGCCCTTCGCCGCGGCCGGCTTGACCCGGACGATCTCCTCGACGACGGCCTGGTAGTTCTCGATGAGCTGGCGCTCGTCGAACGAGCGGCGGCCGATGCCCAGGTGGACGATGCCCGCGCGATCCGTGCGGTACTCGACCTTTCCGGCCTTGACGTCCGTGACGGCCTTGCCGACGTCGAAGGTGACGGTGCCGCTCTTGGGGTTCGGCATCTTGCCCGAGGGGCCGAGGATCCGGCCGAGCTTGCCGACGGTGCCCATCATGTCCGGCGTCGCGATGGCGACGTCGAAGTCGGCCCACGAAGTCCGCGCCGGCGGCCTCGGCCTCACGGGCCTTGTCGCCCTCGGCGAACACCGCGACGGTCACCGACTTGCCGGTGCCGTGGGGCAGGCTGATCGTGCCGCGCAGCTGCTGGTCGGCGTGCCGGACGTTGACGCCCAGCCGCATGTGCACCTCGACCGTGGGGTCGAAGCGCGTCAGCTCCTGCGACTTGATGAGCTTCACCGCCTGCAGCGGGTGGTAGACCCGCTCGGTGTCGATCTCGGACTTGGCCTGCTGGTACCGCTTGCCACGCTTGCCCACCGCGAACTCCCTCTTACTCCGTGTCGACGGTCACGCCCATGCTGCGCGCCGTCCCCGCGATGATGGTCATTGCCGACTCGACGCTGTTCGCGTTGAGGTCGGGCATCTTGGTCTCGGCGATCTGGCGCAGCTGGTCGCGCGACAGGTTCGCCACCTTCTCCTTGTGCGGCTCGGCGCTCCCCTTGGGGATGCCGAGGGCCTGGCGGATGAGAACCGCCGCCGGAGGGGTCTTGGTGATGAAGGAGAACGACCGGTCCTCGTAGACCGTCACCTCGACCGGGGTCGTGGTGCCGTTGCCGGCCTGCGTCTGGGCGTTGAACGCCTTGCAGAACTCCATGATGTTGATGCTCGCGCCGCCGAGGGCGGGCCCCACGGGCGGGGCGGGTGACGCGCCGCCGGCGGGGATCTGGAGCTTGATTACCTGCAGGACCTTCTTCGCCATGACGTCCTCGATCGAAGGGGCGCGTTCGCCCCGGGTTTGCGGTGCTCGGGCCGGGCCCGGGCCTTACGTGAGCTTCTTGACCTGCTCGAACGAGAGATCGGCCGGCGTCTCGCGGCCGAAGATGCTGACCAGCACCTTCAGACGCGCCTGCTCGGTGTTGATCTCGGCGATCTCGCCGGTGAAGTCGGAGAGCGGGCCCTGGACGACCTTGACGCTCTCGCCGACCGTGAAGTCCGCGCGCACCTTCGGCTTGACCTCGGTGGGCACGTTGAGGAGGCGGTCGACCTCCATCTGGGTGAGCGGCACGGGCTCGTTCTCCCGGCCGCCGCCACCGACGAAGCCGGTGACCCCGGGGGTGTTCTTGACCAGCCAGAGCGCGTCCGGCGTCATGTCCATGTTGACGAGGACGTAGCCGGGGAGGCGCCGCTTCTCGGTCTGGACCTTGACCCCGTCCTTGGTCTCGACGACCTGCTCGGTCGGGATGACCACCTGGCGAACGCGCTCACGCTGCCCGAGGGAGATCAGCCGGTGCTCGAGATTGGCCTTGACCTTCTTCTCGTGACCGGAATAGGTGTTGATCACATACCAGCGGAACACAGAACCCCTCGGACTAGAAGATCGCGTCGACGACGCGTGAGAACACGGCGTCGAGCGCGGCGAGATAGACCGCCACGATAGCGACGACGGCCAGCACGACCGCGGTGGACTGGGCCAGCTGCGTGCGCGTGGGCCAGCTGACCTTGCGCAGCTCCGCGATGACCTCGGTGATGAATCGCGAGCCACGACGCTGCTGGACGACGGCCTTGGTGACGCTGCCGGCCTTGTCGGGCTTGCGCCGGCCACCGCCCTGGGGCGTGGGCCGCGGGCTCGGCGGGCTCGTGCTCCTGCGCTTCGCGGGCGTGCGTGAACCGCTCGGAGGCGGCGTGTTGCCACCGTCATCCGAGCGCTCCTGCCCTCGTGCGGGTCGGATACGCGCCATCGTCAGCTCATCATCATTCGTCGTGGACTACAGGGCCGGAGGGACTCGAACCCCCAACCCCCGGTTTTGGAGACCGGTGCTCTACCAGTTGAGCTACGACCCTTCGCGACACCCGGGAAGCGACAGTGCCGCTAGCGGGTCTCCTTGTGCGGCCGGTGGGTGCCGCACCACTTGCAGAACTTCCGGAACTCGATGCGATCCGGGGTGTTCCGCCTGCTCTTCATGGTCTGGTAGTTCCGACGCTTGCACTCTTCGCAAGCCATCGTC
>LNFM01009859.1_pt1 | contig 13674 bp, 11 predicted proteins | sample 596031 | NCBI WGS metagenome assembly LNFM01 (sample SAMN04254537, study PRJNA301005) | activated carbon metagenome | isolation source: dual media filters at the Ann Arbor, Michigan drinking water treatment plant | place: USA: Ann Arbor
GCGATGACGGCCGCGGGCGTGCAGGGCACCAACACGCCCGACGTGCTGACCGAGACCACCGCCGACTTCGGCTTTGCGCTGCTGATGGCCACGGCGCGCCGCATGGCCGAGAGCGAGCATTACCTGCGCGCCGGCCTCTGGACAAAGTGGAGCTACGACATGTTTGCCGGCAGCGACATCCATGGCAGCACACTGGGCATCATCGGCATGGGCCGCATCGGGCAGGGGATTGCCCGCCGCGGAGCGCATGGCTTTGGCATGAACGTGATCTATCACAACCGCTCGCGCCTCACGCCCGCGCTGGAGGCCGAATGCAAGGCCACGTACGTCGGCAAGGAAGAGCTGCTGCGCACGGCAGACCATGTGGTGCTGGTGCTGCCCTACACCCCCGCCGCGCACCACACCATTGGCGCGGCCGAGCTGGCGCTGATGAAGCCCACCGCCACGCTGGTCAACATTGCGCGCGGTGGCATTGTGGACGACGCCGCGCTGGCCGTGGCCCTGCGCGAGCGGCGCATTGCTGCAGCAGGTCTTGATGTGTTCGAGGGAGAGCCCGCCGTGCACCCTGATTTGCTGACCGTACCCAATGTGGTGCTCACGCCCCATATCGCCAGCGCCACCGTGCCTACCCGGCGCGCCATGGCCAACCTGGCAGCTGATAACCTCGTCGCGTTCTTCGATGGCCGGGGCCCGCTCACGCCGGTCAACCAGCCCGCCACCGGCGTCCGCTAAGGAACGTCGGGATCAATCGAGCTTCAAGTATGCGCTGTGGGTCGGCAGGGGCCGCAAGGCGCAGAGCACAGAGCGCAGCCATGGCTGTAGCTATGGCGAGCGTCTGCTTTCGGGGCCAGCCGTTCAGGACCCACAGCGCACGGACGTGTGGAGAGGTCCCCTGGGCCGTTTTTGAAGAAAATTGAGTGTTTTCGGCCTCCAGTGCACGCGTTGATTGCACTAGTTGCTATAAAAAGTATAGCTTTCTGTTTTGACTACTGAAACCCTTGTTCTGCTGGCCTTCCTGGCCGTCATCCTGATCCTCGTAGCCCTGCTGGTGCTGCGCCGCCCGCGGGTAGACCTGCCGCCCGAGTGGCTGGCCCGCCTGCAGGTGCTGGAGCACACGGCCCAGTCCACCCAGCTGGCGGTGGCCAAGAACGATGGCGCGCTGGATGGCATGGGCCAGCAGCTGCGCGGCTTCACGCAGACCACACAGACCACGCTGGAGAGCCTGCGCCACGCGGTGGACGTGCGGCTGGCCCAGGCCGTGGCCGAGTCGCGCAACGGGCGGGCCGAGCTGCTGGCTGCGTTCGGCGTCTTCGAGGGCAAGCTGGAGCAGCGCCTGACGGCCTTCGACACGGCGCTGGCGCAGCGCCAGGCGGCGCAGGATGCTGCCCTGGCCCAGCGCTTTGACGCGCTGCAGCAGGCCGTGGCAGGCCGACTGGAAGAGAGCAGCAAGGCGCTGCTGGCCCACCTGGCGCAAGGCCAGGCTGATGCGGCGGCGGCGCGCGCCGAGCTGTCGGCCACGCTGGTGGGTTTCCGTACCGAGCTCACCACCACCACGGGCGCGCTGGCGGCTGAGAGCGTCAAGTCGCGCGAGGCCATGGCCGAGAGCACGGCGCTGTTTGAAAAGCGTATCCAGGAACGCTTTGAGGCGCTCCAGGCCGCCACGCGCGGCACGCTCGATTCGCTCAAGGGCGACATCCAGGCCCAGCTGGGCGCCATGTCGACCGCGCTCAAGGACCAGCTCGAAGCCAACGGCTTCCAGATCAAGAACCAGTTCTCGGTGCTGCAGGATGCCGTGTCGCAGCAGCTGGCCGGCCTGGTGCAGGGCAGCCAGCACAACGCCGAGCAGCTGCGCAACGCGCTGAATGAGCGGCTGGCCGCCATCCAGGCCGACAACGCCACCAAGCTCGAGGAAATGCGCCGCACCGTGGATGAAAAGCTGCATGCCACGCTGGAGCAGCGCCTGGGCGAATCGTTCAAGCAGGTGAGCGACCGGCTCGAACAGGTGCACAAGGGCCTGGGAGAGATGCAGACCCTGGCCGGCAGCGTGGGTGACCTCAAGCGCGTGATGACCAACGTGAAGTCGCGCGGCACCTGGGGCGAAATGCAGCTGGGCGCCATCATCGACAACGTGCTCACGCCCGACCAGTTCGCGCGCAACGTCAAGACGGTGCCCGGCAGCGACGAGCTGGTGGAATTTGCCATCCGCCTGCCAGGCCGCAACGACGAGCACCCCGTGTGGCTGCCGATTGACTCCAAGTACCCCGTGGAGCAATACCAGCGCCTCATGGACGCCCAGGACGCGGCCGACAAGGCGGCCATGCTGTCGGCAGGCAACGCGTTTGAAACGTCGATCCGGCTCGAAGCGAAAAAAATCTTTGCCAAGTACGTGTCGCCCCCGCACACCACCGACTTCGCGGTGCTCTACCTGCCCACCGAAGGCCTGTTCGCCGAGGTGATGCGCCGCCCCGGCCTGGTCGAAGCGGTGCAAAACGACTGCCGCGTGATGATCACCGGCCCGGCCAACTTGGCCGCCATGCTCAACAGCCTGCAGATGGGCTTCAAGACGCTGGCGATTGAAAAACGCTCGTCCGAGGTGTGGAGCCTGCTCGGCATGGTCAAGACCGAGTTCGCCAAGTTCGGCGATGTGGTGGAGGCCACCAAGAAGTCCATCGACGCCGCCGCCAAGAAGTTTGACGAGGTGGGTGTGCGCACCCGCGCCATCCAGCGCAAGCTGCGCGATGTGCAGGACCTGCCCGCGCCGGGTGCCACGCTACCGCTGCCGGGCGGGGGCTCTGCCACCTTGCCGGGCCTGGACCCCGAGGACGACCTTCCGTGAACCGCGCGCTGGCCCGCCTGATCGCCGGCCAGATCTGCGTGCACGCCTGCATGGCGGGCATGCGCATGGCGTCGCCGCTGCTCGCGCTGCGCGAGGGCTACAGCCCTGCCGCCGTGGGCGTGCTGCTGGCGCTGTTTGCGCTCACGCAGGTGTTTCTGGCCTTGCCAGCCGGCCGGTTTGCCGACCGGCACGGCCTCAAGCGCCCCGTGGCCTATGCCGTGGCGGCTGCGGCGGCGGGCGCTGCCCTGGCGCTGGCCTTCCCCATCTTCCCTGTGCTGTGCCTGGCCGCGCTGTTGACGGGGGGCGCCACCGGCGCGGCCACCATCGCCCTGCAGCGCCATGTGGGCCGCGCAGCGCACGACTCCACCCAGCTGCGGCAGGTGTTCAGCTGGCTGGCCATCGGGCCGGCGGTCTCCAACTTCATCGGCCCGTTTTGCGCCGGGTTGATGATCGACCACGCGGGCAGTGCCGCAGGCAGCACCGAGGGCTACCGCGCAGCGTTTGCGCTGATGGCCATCCTGTCGCTGCTGACCTGGTTCTGGGTGCGCGACACGGTGGAGCTGCCATCGGTCATTGCGCCTGCGGGCGGCCCGCCGCAACGCGCGTGGGACCTGCTTAACGACCCGCCGTTTCGCCGCCTCATCCTCGTGAACTGGCTGCTGGCCTCATGCTGGGATGTGCACACCTTTGTGGTGCCGCTGCTGGGGCACGAACGCGGGCTGTCCGCATCGGTCATCGGGTCCATCCTGGGGGCGTTTGCCGTGGCCGCTGCAGCCATCCGCGTGCTGATGCCTCTGGTGGCCGAACGCCTGCGCGAGCGCGTGGTGGTGGCCGGTGCGATGGTCATCACCGCGGTGCTGTTTGGCGTGTATCCGCTGCTGGGCAGCGCGCTGGCCATGGGGCTGTGCTCGGTGCTGCTGGGCCTGGCCCTGGGCTCGGTGCAGCCCATGGTGATGAGCCTGCTGCACCAGATCACGCCCGTCAGCCGCCACGGTGAGGCGCTGGGCCTGCGGCTCATGGCCATCAATGCCTCGAGCGTCCTCATGCCCATGCTGTTTGGCACGGCGGGTGTGGTGATTGGCGTGGGCGGCGTGTTCTGGGTAGTGGGCGCCGCTGTGGGGGCGGGCGCGCGCATGGCGTGGCGCATGGACGACCGCGACGCCAACTGACGCGCGGCCGCAGCACCATTGCTGCGTGCGGCGGCCCGGGCAGCCGCAGCCCCTGCGCGTTCTAAAAGATCAGAGCTGGTAGAACGAGCGGATCAGTTCCCAGGCTTCCTGCGGGTCGTCGGTGAAGTGAAAGAGCTGGAGGTCCTGCGCTGAAATCGTGCCTTCTTCCACCAGCACCTCGAAGTTGATCAGGCGCTTCCAGTAGTCGGTGCCAAACAGCACGATGGGTACGGGCTTGGCCTTCTTGGTCTGCACCAGCGTCAGCACCTCGAACAGCTCGTCCAGCGTGCCGAAGCCGCCAGGGAACGCCACCAGGGCCTTGGCGCGCATCATGAAATGCATCTTGCGCAGCGCGAAGTAGTGGAACTTGTAGCTCAGCGTGGGCGAGATGAAGCGGTTGCCGCTTTGCTCGTGGGGCAGGGCGATGTTCAGGCCCACGTTGAGCGCGCCCACATCGTGCGCGCCGCGGTTGGCCGCTTCCATGATGCCGGGGCCGCCGCCGGTGCAGATATAGATCCGGTCGGCCGCGGGCTGGCGCTCGCTGTGCTGGGCCACCAGGCGGGCAAACTGGCGGGCCAGGTCGTAGTAGCGGGCGTTGCGCACGGCCAGGCGGGCGCGTTGCAGGCGCACTTCGTCGCCACTGGCCTCGGCATCGGCCAGCTGGGCTTCGGCCTCGTCGGGCGCCACAAAGCGGGCGCTACCGTAGACCACGATGGTGTTTTCAATGCCTTGTGCGGCCTGGCCCAGGTCGGGCTTGAGCAGCTCCAGCTGAAAGCGGATGCCGCGTGTCTCGCGGCGCAGCAGAAATTCGGGGTCGGCAAACGCCAGGCGGTAGGCGTCTTCGTGCAGCGGGTTGCCCTCGGCCGCATGGTTTTGCAGTTCGGCCCAGGCATCGGCCAGGCGGCTGTCGTTCAGTTGGGTATTGGATTCCATGGGAGCCGGTGAGCAGAGAGGGTAAAGGTTGAATGAACAGGTCGGGGCAGGGTCGCAGCCGATGAGGCTGCCCCATGCGCCAGGGGAAGGTTTTGATCACACCGCTGCAGGCAGGAGATGGACGCAAGACTGAGCAAATCAGGCACGCAACGACATCCACCACGAGGCCGAATGGATGCCCAGCACGGTCAGCACCAGCGACCCGGCCAGGTGCAGCGCGGCAGTGCCCAGGGCCAGTGCATAGCGCTGGGCCAGCAGCATTTGCGAGACTTCTGCCGAAAAACTGGAGAACGTGGTGAGCCCGCCGAGCAGGCCGGTGACCAGGGCCAGCCGCCACACGGGATCGATCTGTGGCATGGCCTGGAATGCCGCGATGGTCACACCCACCAGATAGCCGCCCAGCAGGTTGGCCGCCAGCGTGCCCCACGGCAACACCCCGCCAGTATTGAGCCAAAGTCCGAGGCGCCAGCGCATCAGCGCGCCCGCAGACGCCCCGATGCAGATGGCAAGCACGTTCAACATCGGGCGATTGTCGCCGAGAAAAACCGCTCCCGGCGGGCCCTGCGCAGGAGGCAGGAGCGTGTGCGCGAGGTGCTCAGCGCCCAGCCATTTGCTGCGGCAGCCAGGTGACGATGCCCGGGAAGAGGTAGATGAGCGCCACTGCCCCGCACATCAGGAAGAACATGGGCATGGAGACCTTGGCGATCCAGGGCAGCTGTTTGCCGGTCATGCCCTGCAGCACAAACAGGTTGAAGCCCACGGGTGGCGTGATCTGCGCCATCTCGACGACCAGCACGATGAAGATGCCGAACCAGATGGGGTCGATCCCGGCAGCCTGCACGGTGGGCATGATCACGCCCATGGTCAGCACCACCATCGAGATGCCGTCCAGGAAGCAGCCCAGTATGATGAAGAACACGGCCAGCGCAGCAATCAGCTGTGCCTTGTTCAGGCCCAAGGAGCCAATCCATTCAGCCAGATGGCGCGGCAGGCCGATGTAGCCCATGGCCAGCGTCAGAAAGGCGGCACCGGCCAGGATCAGCGCGATCATGCAGTACAGGCGCGTGGCACCCATCAGCGAGGCCGTGAACGTCTGCCAGTTCATCGAACCCTGAACGGCGGACAGGACCAGCGCGCCCACCACGCCGACCGCCGCAGCCTCGGTGGCGGTGGCAAAGCCGGTGTAGATGGAGCCCAGCACGGCCGTGATGAGCAGCACCACAGGGATCAGGCTGCGCGACGCCGAGAGCTTTTGCATGAATGTCATGCGCTCATCCGCCGCGGGTACCTGCGACGGGTTGCGCAGCGCCCACAGCACGATGTAGCCCGAGAACAGCACGCCCAGCAGGATGCCGGGCATGACGCCAGCAATGAACAGTTGCGAGATCGACACTTCAGCGGTGACGCCGTAGACGATCATGATGATCGACGGCGGGATCAGCAGCCCCAGCGTGCTGGCACCGGCCAGGGTGCCCACGACCATGTTCTCAGGGTAGCCGCGCCGCGTCAGCTCGGGCAGCGTCATCTTGCCGATGGTGGCGCAGGTGGCTGCGCTCGAGCCCGACACGGCGGCAAAGATGGTGCAGCCGATCACGTTGGTGTGTAGCAGCCGGCCAGGCAGGGCCTGCACCCACGGCGCCAGACCCTTGAACATGTCCTGCGAGAGGCGGGTGCGGAACAGGATCTCGCCCATCCAGATGAAAAGGGGCAGGGCGGTAAGCGTCCAGCTGGAGGCCGAGCCCCAGATGGTCACGGCCATGGCGTCGCCGGCCGGGCGTGCCGAAAAAAGCTGCATTCCGATCCAGGCCACGCCCGACAGCGTGAGCCCGATCCAGACTCCGCTGCCCAGAATCAGAAACAGCGAAAGCACCAGCAGGCCGGTAATGGCTAAGTCACTCATGGGAGAGCCCGGGTTTGGTCAGGTCATTCATTGCGCAGTGCTTCGCTGTGTTCAGCGCTCTGGCGCTTGTTCAGCAGCTCCAGCACCAGCTCGTCCACGAAGGCAATGGCGAGGATCACGGTGCCCAGGGCCATGGCGATCTGAGGAATCCACAGCGGAGTGGCGTCGCTGCTGGTGGAGATGTCGTGAAACTCGTGCGATTGCCATGCCAGCTTGCAGCTGTAGAAGGCAAACAGCACCGCCAGCAGGGTGGCAATGGCCAGGGACCACAGCTCGAACGCCTTGCGCGCCCCGCCTTTGAGCACGCTCAGCAGCAGCGTCACCCGGATGTGTTCGCCGCGCTTCAGCGTGTGCGCCAGCGCCAGGAAGCCCGCCGCCGCCATCATGTAGCCCGCATAGGCATCGGTGCCGGGCACATGGAAGTGGAACTGGCGGCTGACGATGGACAGCAGCACCATGCCCAGCAGTCCGACCATGAAAAGCGCCGCCAATGCGGCGGCGCTGTCATACACAAAATTAAGCAGGCGATGCATGGGCGATGCTTACTTGCGGTAGGCGTCGATCAGTGCCTTGCCCTCGGGGCCGGCCTTGTCCAGCCATTCCTTGAGCATGGTGTCGCCCACCTTGGCCATGTCGGCCTTGAGCGCGGCAGGCGGAGCCACCACGTCCATGCCGTTGGCCTTGAGTTTTGCGATGGTGTCGGTGTTGACCTTGGCGCTGTTGGCCCAGCCGCGTGCTTCGGCGTCGGCACCGGCCTTGAGCAGGGCATCCTGGCTGGCCTTGTCCAGTGCATCAAACGCCTTCTTGTTCACCAGCACGGCATTCTTGGGCAGCCAGGCCTGGGTGTCGTAGTAGAACTTGAGGTGCTCGAACAGCTTGCTGTCCACACCCGTGGCTCCCGAGGTCATGGTCGATTCGACCACGCCCGTGGCCAGTGCCTGTGAGAACTCTGCGGCCTGCACGGTGACGGGTTGCGCGCCCACCAGCTCGGCAATGCGGGCGGTGGCCGGGCTGTAGGCGCGCCACTTGATGCCCTTGAGGTCGGCGGCAGAGGCCAGGGGCTTCTTGGTGTAGATGCCCTGTGGAGGCCAGGCCACCGAGTACAGCAGCACCATGCCCTGTTCGGCCAGCTTCTTTTCCAGGAAAGGCTTTTGCGCTGCGTAGAGCTTTTTGGATGCGTCGTAGCTGTCGGCCAGGAAGGGGAGGCCGTCCACGCCAAACAGTTGCCACTCGTTCTGGAAGTTGGCCAGCAGGATTTCGCCCATCTGCGCCTGGCCGCCCTGCACGGCGCGCTTGATCTCCGGGGCCTTGAAGAGCGCCGCATTGGCGTGCACCGTGATCTTGAGCTTGCCGCCCGTCGCCTTGTCCACATCACCGGCCAGCTGCACCATGTTTTCCGTGTGGAAGTTGGTGGCAGGGTAGGCCGCAGCCAGGTCCCACTTGGTCTGTGCAAAAGCCGTACCGGCCGACAGGCCCAGGGTCAATGCCACGCCCAGCGCAGTGAGGGGGAAGATGCGACGCTTCATGGGGAACTCCACGGTGGTTGAGTAAAAAAGGTGTGCATGCAATGTATCGGAGGGCAACCCGGGGCGGCATAGGTGTTTGCCTGAACGTCAACAAATTACCGACGATTTATTATCAACATGCCTACAACGCGCCAACATGCACATCCCGTGCCAGGGCGCCCCTTCAGGACCGCGATGAAGCCTGCTGCCAAGAAATCTGCCGATGCGGTGTCCATCGTGTCTTCTGCCCATCTGGTCTCGGCCCACAGTGCCGAAATGAGCGAGTTCGAGTTTGGCCTCATCGTGGCGGGCAATGCGTTTCACCGCTGGGTGGTGCATTGCATGGCCGCCGCCGGGCTCAAGGACCTGATGCCGCTCGATGTGCTGGTGCTCCACCATGTGACGCACCGCGCGCGCGACAAGCGCCTGGCCGACATCTGCTTCATCATGAATGTGGAAGACACGCACCTGGTGAACTACTCGCTCAAGAAGCTGCAGAACCTGGGCGTGGTGGCCTCCAGCAAGAACGGCAAGGAAGTCACCTACTCGGCCACCGACCTGGGCCGCAGCCATGTGCAGCGCTACCGCGAGATCCGCGAAAGCTGCCTGATCGATGCGCTCAACGCCGACGACGCCCTGAACAAGGACATCGGCGAGCTGGCCCGATTGCTGCGTGTACTGTCGGGCATGTACGACCAGGCGGCGCGCTCGGCGGCATCGCTGTAGCCGCGGCACTGCCCCATGCCTTCATGTGCGCAGATTTGATGCCAAAACATCCTGTAGTGCACGTTTCAATTGCACCTGATGCTATTAAATTGAGAGCAAAAAATGACTGACCCCCATGCCCTGCGCTGGCAGTTCTGGATTGACCGCGGAGGCACCTTCACCGACGTGGTCGGCAAGCGCCCGGATGGCACGCTGGTCACGCACAAGCTGCTGTCGGAGAACCCCGAGCAGTACAAGGATGCTGCCGTGGCGGGGATCCGCCACCTGCTGGGCCTCAAGCCCGGCGAGCCCGTGACCGCCGCGCTGGTCGAGTGCGTGAAGATGGGTACCACCGTGGCCACCAACGCGCTGCTCGAACGCAAGGGCGAGCCCACGCTGCTCATCACCACCAAGGGCTTCAAGGACGCATTGCGCATTGCGTACCAGAACCGCCCGCGCCTGTTTGACCGCCACATCGTGCTGCCCGAGCTGCTGTACGAGCGCGTGGTGGAGGCGCAGGAGCGCATGGGCGCACATGGTGACGTGATCGAGCCGCTGGACGAAGAACACCTGAAGGAACGCCTTTGGGCCGCGTATGACGCAGGTCTGCGCAGCGCGGCCATTGTGTTCATGCACGGCTACCGCTACACCGCGCACGAAGAAGCTGCGGCCCGCATTGCGCGCGAGATCGGCTTCACGCAGGTGAGCGCATCGCACGCCACCAGCCCCATGATGAAGCTGGTGAGCCGGGGCGACACCACCGTGGTGGATGCGTACCTGTCGCCCATCCTGCGCCGCTATGTGGACCAGGTGGCCAGCGAGATGCCGGGTGTGAAGCTGTTCTTCATGCAGTCGTCGGGCGGCCTCACCGATGCCCAGGTGTTCCAGGGCAAGGACGCGATCCTCTCCGGCCCCGCGGGTGGCATCGTCGGCATGGCGCGCACTGCTGGGCTCGCGGGCCATGACAAGGTCATAGGCTTTGACATGGGCGGCACCAGCACCGATGTGAGCCACTACGCAGGCGAGTTCGAGCGCGAGTTCGAGACCCAGGTGGCGGGCGTGCGCATGCGCGCGCCGATGATGAGCATCCACACCGTGGCGGCGGGTGGCGGCTCTATCCTGGGCTTTGATGGTGCGCGCTTTCGCGTGGGCCCCGAAAGCGCGGGTGCCAACCCCGGCCCGGCCAGCTACCGCCGCGGCGGCCCGCTGGCCGTGACGGATGCGAACGTGATGGTGGGCAAGATCCAGCCCGCGCATTTCCCCAAGGTGTTTGGCCACGCTGCCAACGAGGCACTGGATGGTGATGCGGTGGCGCAAAAGTTTGGCGACCTCGCCACACAGACCGGACGCAAGGCCGAGGATGTCGCGCACGGTTTCATCCAGATCGCCGTGCAGCAGATGGCCAATGCCATCAAGAAGATCAGTGTGGCGCGCGGCTATGACGTGACGCGCTACACGCTGCAGTGCTTTGGCGGCGCGGGCGGCCAGCATGCGTGCCTGGTGGCCGATGCCTTGGGCATGACGCGCGTTTTTGTGCACCCTTTGGCCGGTGTGCTCAGCGCCTACGGCATGGGCCTGGCCGACCAGAACGTGATTCGCGAACAGGCGGTTGAAACCAAGCTGGTGCCCGAGGCGCTGGCAGGCATCGAAGCCACACTGGAGCAGCTGGCCACCACCGCCCGCACCGAGCTGGAGCGCCAGCAGTCAGGCAGCGGCACGGCCGTGGTGCACCGCCGTGTGCATGTGCGCTATGAAGGCAGCGACTCTGCGCTGATCGTTCCTTTGGGTTCACTGACCGAGATCACCGCTGCGTTCGAGAATGCGTACCGCCAGCGCTTTGCCTTTCTCATGCAGGGCAAGGGTCTGGTGGTGGAGGCCGTGTCGGTCGAAGCCGTGGTGCCCGGCGATGCGCCCGTGGAGCCACGCCACGCGCTGCACCCCGCGCGCGAGGTACCGCACCGCAGCACCGTGCGCATGTACACGGGCGGCGTGGACGGTACAGCCGCGTGGCACGACGCCGCCTTGGTGGTGCGCGAAGATTTGCGCCCCGGCGACGTGATCCCCGGCCCGGCCATCATTGCCGAGAAGAACGCCACAACAATAGTCGAGCCCGGCTGGGAGGCCGCGCTGACCGACCTGGACCACCTGCTGCTCAACCGCCGCGTGCCCCGCGCCGTGCAGCACGCCGTGGGCACCACGGTGGACCCGGTGCTGCTGGAGGTTTTCAACAACCTGTTCATGAACATTGCCGAGCAGATGGGGCTGCAGCTGCAGAACACGGCGTACTCGGTGAACATCAAGGAGCGGCTGGACTTCAGCTGCGCGCTGTTTGACACCGCAGGCAACCTGATTGCCAACGCGCCCCACATGCCCGTGCACCTGGGCTCCATGGGCGAGAGCATCAAGACGGTGATCCGTGAGAACGCGGGCAAGATGCAGCCCGGCGACGTGTTCGTGCTCAACGACCCGTACCACGGCGGTACCCACCTGCCGGACATCACCGTGATCACGCCGGTCTATCTGGCCGACGACCAGGCCGAGCCCACCTTCTACGTGGGCAGCCGGGGCCACCATGCCGATGTGGGCGGCACCACGCCGGGTTCCATGCCACCGTTTTCCACGCGCATCGAAGAAGAGGGCGTGCAGATCAACAACGTGAAGTTGGTGGAGCGCGGTGTGCTGCGCGAGACGGAGATGATTGCGCTGCTCGAAAGTGGCGAATACCCATCCCGCAACCCGCAGCAGAACATGGCCGACCTGCGTGCGCAGATCGCCGCCAATGAAAAGGGCCAGCAGGAACTGCGCCGCATGGTGGGCGAGTTCGGCCTCGATGTCGTGTTGGCCTACATGCGCCATGTGCAGGACAACGCCGAAGAATCGGTGCGCCGCGCGATCACCAGGCTTTCAACGCGCCTGAAGGACGGGCAGTTCACGCTGCCGCTGGACAACGGCGCGCAGATCAGCGTGAGCGTGAAGGTGGATGCGGCCAGCCGCAGCGCCACCATCGACTTCACCGGCACCAGCCCGCAGCAGACCAACAACTTCAACGCGCCCACGGCGGTGTGCATGGCGGCGGTGCTGTATGTGTTCCGCACGCTGGTGGATGACGACATTCCGCTCAACGCGGGCTGCCTGAAACCCATCAACGTCATCATCCCGCCCGGCAGCATGCTCAACCCCAATCCGCCGGCCTCGGTGGTGGCGGGCAATGTCGAGACATCCACCTGCATCACCAACGCGCTGTACGGTGCTTTAGGCCTGATGGCGGCGGGGCAGTGCACCATGAACAACTTCACGTTTGGCAGCACGCGCTACCAGTACTACGAGACCATCTCGGGCGGCAGCGGTGCGGGCGGTGTGTGGGATGCCAACGGGCAACTGGCAGGCGGGTTCGCTGGCACCAGCGTCGTGCAGTGCCACATGACCAACTCGCGCCTGACGGACCCCGAGGTGCTGGAGTTCCGCTTTCCGGTGCGGTTGGAGGGCTACGAGATCCGCAAGGGCTCGGGCGGCGCTGGGCAGTACAGGGGCGGCGATGGCGGTGTGCGCCGCGTGCGCTTTCTGGAGCCGATGACGGCCAGCATCCTGTCGAACGGGCGTCACCATGGCGCGTTTGGCATGTCGGGTGGTCAGCCGGGTGCCGTGGGCATCAACCGGGTGGTGCGCAGCGATGGACGGGGGGAGCTGCTGGACCACATCGGCCAGGCCGAGATGCAGCCGGGCGATGTGTTTGAAGTCCACACGCCCGGTGGCGGCGGGTTTGGAGCGACTTCGCGGTAGTCAGGGCGGGCGTGGGGGCGCCAGCTCCAGAAAGCCCTTGCTACGCGGCCCCTGACCGGCACCACGACGGCACCTGCCTGTGGGCGAGCGCATGCAAGGCCTCCGACAGGCCGTTTTTGGCAAAATTCAAGCCAAATTGGCCGGGAGTCCAGGTTTTATATGCACCTGGTGCTATCAAATCAGGAGTCTTTGGCGCTGGGGTCGCTGCGTGGCTGGCTCAGGCTCGGCGGCACCGCCTCGCCAGCCAGGCGGGCGCGAAACAGTCCGGCCCGCATCAGGAAGATCGACATCACCGGCACCGTGATGGCCACGAACACGGCGATCAGCAGGGCGTGCAGCGCCAGGCTTTGGTCTGCCACCGAAAAGTACAGCACCGTGGCGTGCACGATCAGCCAGCATCCCAGCGTGGCAATGACCGAGGGCGTGTGCACCCGCTCGAAAAAGCTGCGCAGGCGCAACAGCCCCACAGCGCCCAGCAGTGCCAGGAGCGCACCACTCAGCACCAGTGCGGCCACGATGATCTCCAGCCACAGTGGCAGCACGGGGGTCATTCGATCACCTCGCCACGCAGCAAAAACTTGGCCATGGCCATCGAGCCCACAAAGCTGAACAGGGCCAGCAGCAGCGCCGCCTCGAAGTAGTTCTTGCTGCCATACAGCAGCCCCAGCACCAGCATCACCAGCATGCCGCACAGGTACATGCAGTCGAGCGCCAGCACCCGGTCTTGCGCGGTGGGGCCGCGCAGCACCCGCACCAGCGCACAGGCCATGGCCAGGGCCAGCAGGAAGAGGGCGGTGGGCAGGGCCCAGTCGAGGATCGGGGTCATGGTTCAGTCCTCCGGCTCAG
>LNFM01002425.1_pt1 | contig 13673 bp, 16 predicted proteins | sample 596031 | NCBI WGS metagenome assembly LNFM01 (sample SAMN04254537, study PRJNA301005) | activated carbon metagenome | isolation source: dual media filters at the Ann Arbor, Michigan drinking water treatment plant | place: USA: Ann Arbor
CGTTCTTGCCGATCTAGGCATTAACCCCTTGTTAACTGACACGCTCAATGACCATTGTCATTCGCTCATGCTGCAACTATCAGTAGCAAGGTGCCTACGGAGAGAACACGATACCCATCCAGACGTGTGGGAACGTGTTAAGAACGATCTTGCTTTGTTCTCGTCTGACCTACGTTTCTCCGTTAGGTATAGGCCAGACGCTTACGACCATCAGGCGACCCCTGACACGATCCACGAAGGTAATTGGCGCAATGCCAATCTGCACGGAAACTTAGTGGGTTGGTGCCAGAATAGACAAATCGCCAAGTGGGAGCTTTGGCGGCGCGTCAAAGTGTAGGTATTTTGTAACCAAGTGCGTACAGGAGCTATACAGAATGAAAGTCACAATGACGTTCACCGACCTTCCCAACGGAAGCCTCGACTTTACGTCTATGCTTGAAGGTGATCTCAGCGAAGCTGGCGGTCAGCCAACCCCGTCCATGAATATGGCGGCGTTGATCCAGGTACTCGGTACCCACGGTGTACTCGGTGCCATCTCGGAGTTAGGGTCGGCGTCAGCCGTACTTGCTGCCGTCAATCAACAGAGAGAAGCGGCAGGCGTGCCTGTTACGACGCCGAAACAACTCTCCGCCTCTGATACCGTCAAAGCCCTATTGTTGATGGGCTTCTTCGACCGGATCGCACCGGTTATGGGCGATTATCTCGCCTATAAGCAACTCGTCGACGACGTCGTGAATGGGCGTGCCGACGAGGTCGCATCAGCGTTCTTCTCTACGACGCCACCTGAAGTGACTCCGGAGCCTGCCGAAGTGTGATTGGGGTTGACTTTGGTCACGACAGATAACATAGTCTTCGTGACCAAAGTCTTCCTTCCAACGCCGGAGTTATGTCATGGACTTCCTCTTTGCCCTCGTCGTTATCGGCGTGATTGGCTTCCTCGCCTACAAGAAGGTCCCAGCCGTTAAGGCGAAGATCGACGGCCTTTTCTCCAAGAGTGAGTAAGGTCTATGGCTTGGAAGGGGATCATCGGTAAAGCTTTTACCCCACGTGAGTTTGCGCAGTACGTAGACACACTGGAATGGCGCGCGTGGAAGCCGAAATTTATCGTTGTCCACAACACCGCAGTCCCCTCATTAGCCCAACGTCCTTCCGGGTTTACGGCTCAGCATATCCGTAACTTGGAAACCTACTACCGGGACCACCAGAAATGGTCGGCAGGCCCTCACCTGTTCATCGATGATCGTCAAATCTGGGTTTTCAGCGACCTGACGGCTCCCGGTACCCATTCTCCGTCGTGGAACGGAGTCGCCATCGGCATAGAAATGCTGGGCGACTACAATAAAGAGTCCTTCACAGAGGGACGCGGTCTCGCTGTCCGAGAACACACCACCTGGGCTATCGCCAAGCTGTCCGTGAAACTGGACTTCGGCGGAGCGGAGTGGAAATTCCACAACGAAGATCCCAAGACGACGCACGACTGTCCTGGAAAAAACGCGCGTAACGTCCGCTCGGAACTCGTGAGTGAAGTTATTTCTGACATGCGCAGGACGACACGTCCGCCTATCGCGTGGCCAGAGCAGATGCCAACTCTGACTGAGGAATAAGTTGATGTTCAGTTCAATCAAGATCGGTCTACTCCTCGCTACCGTTGTTGGCGGATGGTTTCTCTACGGCTGGGGCTCCCAGATCGTGACGAATTACGGTGTCATGGCCGCGAAGATCGAACGCCTACAACGTGACGCTGCGCTACGTGAGACCCGTCTAGCTTCACGGCAGACCATGCTTGAGAGACGGGACGCTGCCATTGACGCGTCCAAATGTAAGGTCCAGATCCGAGCCTGGATTAAGGACCCTGACACGCTGCCGGGTTTCCGAAAGGACCCGTTCAATCCCAACGCTGGGAACTAAACCCGAATGTCAAAGACGATTAGCGCGCAACTTCTGGCTGATATCCAGAAGAACGTGACCACGACGGCTATCTGCATTACAATCACGCGGCGAGATGGGAAGACCATCCGCATCACTAATCACGACCAAGCCCTCACATTCGGTGGTTACGTTTACGATCATACTGTTCCTTTCTCTGTCGGCGCCATCGACAGTGGATCACAAATGGCGACGGACAACGTCGACCTGACGTTGTTCATCGACGACACCGTTCTGACCATGGATCACATTCGGAACGGACTCTATGACTACGCTGAGTGCGTCATATTTTTTGTGGACTATGAGAACCCGACGCACGGGCAAATGACGGTCCGCCGTGGTTGGTTCGGACAGGTCGAGCACAATCGGAACAATACCGTGACGATCACCGTCACCGGTTTGTTGAAAGTCCTCGACTTTGAGACAGGGCGGATCTACCAGCCGACGTGTGATGCTGACTTCGGTGACCGCCGTTGTAAGGTCGCCGTGAACCCCAGTCAGGTCTACAGTCCCCGCAACGAGTACTACGCGGGTGACTGGGTCTACTACATGGACGACACCCTGATGACGGCTCTGACCGTCGTCAATCCTGGTTTCGAGGTCGACGGTGGACGTTCGACGATACAGCCAATCACTGGGTGGACTAGGGGTGATGGTGCCGCCGTGTTCGTTAATGCATTCCCACAAGGTATCTCTGCGACACCAACTGCGGTGGCTGGCACTTACGCGTTGTTCTCCGGCACAGATGTGACTGCCAACGACAGTGGTTTTGAGAATTACGTTTATCAAGACATAGATTTAATCACAGCCGGATTGACGACTACGGATATTGACAACGGCATCTACAGTCTCCTCTACCGCGCTGCCGTCTCACAGAATGTCTACACGTTGGACCCGTTGAAACTTTTGGTCGAACTCCTCGATGCGAACGGCGAGATCGTCTCAACTGCGGATAGTGGTTGGATATTCCTCGACACGTTTGACGTGTGGCGTGACCGTGCTGTCTATATCCCCATCTACCCGAACACACGTACGGTTCGCATCCACATCCGCATGCGTAAAGAGGACGGCGCAGTGGCCAACTGTGGCGCCGATGACGTGCGCCTCCACTATTGGAACCACACAGCAGGCCACCCATGGAACGCCTCGATCCACAAGGCTAGCCGTATCGTCGCCTTCGGCGAGGAGGCTGTCTCTGTCCCGAAGAACCCGTCCTTCGAGGCGAACGGCGCAGTAGCTAACGCGCTCAGTCCGACGATCACTAACTGGGTAACGACGGGGAGTTGGTGGCAGGTCGACAACAATGTTGACGTCTTGACTGCACCACACGGAAGTTTTGCCCTTGTCGGTGGGTCTGATGGGACCTTAGTTCAGAAAACGTACACGGCAACGCAGAACGTTACCTTAGCGAGTATGGTGACGCTCGACTCCGCCCGTCTGGCCCTCGGAAAATACGTCGGACAACTTAGACTATCTGGGATCTTCGGTGACGCCGGATTGACGAAAGCAACAGTCGTCTTACAGATCTACAACTCGGTGTCCGCACTTCTCGACACCATCACCCTCTATTCGAACAACGCCCCAGGCGCTCAAGGTTTCTTGACGTTGTCCGGCTCGTTCACCGTGCCGCCTACCGCACATTCGTTCACGATCACCTTACAGGTCCACACACCTGTCGGAAGCGGTGACGGAAGTAAAGTCGGTTTCGACAACCTAAGGTTCTTTTTCTATGACGCTGAGAAGCCCGTTCTTGAGGACCCGGTAACGGATGACGGCGTGACGACAACCGTGTTCAACACCGTACAAGGCAGCTACACGGTTGACAGTGGTATCATCTGGAAGGCGTTGGAGGATCACATAACTTACGACTCGGTGGCGTCCGTTGTCAGTAATAAGGAATTCATCACAACACTCCTATCTGGAGATGCCGGGACCTTCGAGACCGGTTACGTGTGGTGGGTGTCTGGTGCCAACGCCGGGTTGAAGACGCCGATCCGAACCTGGACCCCTGGTACCTCAACGCTCAAGCTCTACTTCCGTGAACCAAACCCGATCCAAATCGGGGATCGTTTCATTGCGGTACGAACGTGTCAGCGTCGGTTCGTCGAAGACTGCGTGGAAGTGTTCCAGAACGGGATCAACTTCCGTGGGTTCCCTCATCTACCCGGTAAGTTGACCGACGAAGACGTCGCCGCCGAGACGGCGTAACCTTCTGTTAACCTGTGTGACATGCAACGGGCCAGCCCTAACATGGGTTGGTCCGTTTACTCTATTTTCAGGGTGGAAGTTATACTGATTGTCAAGTGGTCACGAGGCGCGTATATGTCTGTCTACCGACGCAGCGCCACCGAGGATGCAATGCAGAGGCCAAAAAAAGCTAGAGGAGCCAACCTAAAACCGAAAGTTGAAAGGAAGAAGAGAATACCTACTGACAATACTGACGGCGGTGATACCATCATCCACCCTGACATCAAGTCAACTTCACCTCACATCGAACCTGACTTCGAAGACAAGGTTGATGACAACGATGCACTGTCCGAGGAGTTCAATCTTCCTCCTGGTGTGTTCGCGGATCTTCCTGCACACTACTCCGCCATTGAAGTGGGCCGACGTATTCGAGAAGCACGCCTGAAAATGCGCTTCTCTCAGTCCGTCGTCGCGAACTTCGTCGGTATGGGCCGTACGGCTGAGACAAATTGGGAAGCGGGTCGCGCGTCACCCTCGCTTCAGACGATCAATCAACTCGCAGTCGTCCTCAACGAAGATCCCGCCTATTTGGCGTACGGCATCCGAAAGGGGCCGAACGTCGTCAACCCTGATATGGACGATGTCGGATGTCGCCTCGTGAACGAGGTTGTTTTCGGTGAGAGCCCGACCAGACAACGGACAACCAACCAATGGGCGTTGCCCGTCAGCTGGTTGAAGAGCGATCTCGGTGTCATCGATCCGTCGAAGGTGATCATCTACCGTATCGAGGCGGCGTTCCAGGCGTCCCGCTACGAGCACGGCGACCTCGTGATCATCGATCAATCCTCGACGCGTCCGTCACCGCCCGGAACCTTCCTCTATTGGGATGGCATCGGACCGGCTATCGCGGACATCACTGTGATGCCGACCCCCTCGGGTAAGAGCCTCGTCGCTCGTCTCAAGGGCGCCGACGGGAACAGTTTTGAAACAGAGGTCGACAACCTCGCGATCATCGGACGCATCCGAGGATTGTGGAGGAAGGCCTAAGGTCGACCCGTTGCCTCAAACTTGGATCGGCAGCGGGAAGAGAGCCCGTCACGGACCCAACACCGTGGCGGGTTTTTTGTGGCTCGAATTGTTATGGTGAATGACAAGTTCGCTGCTTGTCCATGACATCGCAAATTTTTCATGTACGGAAATTGTACGGAAAAAGGGCCTATTTTGGGGCTTTGATCACTGTTCGTCATCCCCGTTGACGGAGTGTCAACGTGGCTTCGGGAGAGAAAAGCGTGTGATTTCATAGGGGTTTAGATGGTTGCGGGGGCTGGATTTGAACCAACGACCTTCAGGTTATGAGGGCGCTTGTCACATAGGTGCTGCTATTGATTTATAAAGGCTTTTCAGTCACTCTTTCGATCATGTGAACCTAATGTAGCAAGGTACCTGATGGGCTCGATAACACAGCGTAAGTGGACGACGGCAAACGGTGAGGTTAAGACAGGTTGGCGAGTCGGCTACGATGTCCTTGGAAAGCGCCAATACCGACAGTTCAAGACGAAGATCAAGGCTAGCCGTTTCCTAGAGACCGTCAGTAAAGCACGTGAAGTCGCCGTCTCATTAGGAAATGCTGGCAACACGCCGTTGTTTAGCAACGTCGCTGCAGCATGGTTGAAGTCCCGTGTTGATGGGTCTGACGGAAACTCACCTATCGAACCAATGACCGAGGTCTGGTACCGTGGGCAGCTTGAACGGCACATCAACCCTGTGTTCGGTTCGATGCCAATAGGGACGATCACCAAAGGCAAGATACGTGAGTTCAGATCCACGTTGATCACTGACTCGGGGCTGTCGAGACGGACGTGTCAAAAGGTGGTTACAACCTTACGCTCCGTTTTTGCCTACGCCTTCGACAACGAGATCATCAATTCTGATCCGACAGAACGGATCACCGTACGCCACACAACGAGAGACGTACCTGAGGTTGACATCCACACCGCCGACGAGATGCGGCTAATCTTGACCACCGCCCAACAACTATCCATGTCCAACAACAAACAAACCAAAAAAGCCTGGGACCGATACTACCCAATGTTGTTGGTGTTGATCTACTGTGGACTGCGCATCAGCGAGGTGCGCGGGCTAACCTGCGCCGACGTCGATCTCAATAATATGACCATCCGCATACGCCAGCGTGTGAACGCGCGTGGACAGATCGGAATGCCGAAGAGCAGGAAGAGTAATCGGCGAGTCCACATTCCTGAAATTTTACGGCCCTACCTCACTCATATGATTGACGGCAGGATTGAAGGGTTGGTGTTCCAGACTAAGAACGGAACGCCCTTAGATACAGTAAACTTTCGAAAACGGGGCTGGGAGACAGTGCAACAGAAGGCAGGCGTTCGCCGCCTGACCCTTCATTCTTGTCGTCACTTCTTCGCCTCTCGGCAGATCGCGGCAGGTGTCAATCCAAAAGAGATCGCGGATCAATTGGGCCACGCCGATGAGGCTTTTACCCTCCGCACGTACGGACACCTATTCAGGGACGTAGCTACGGAGGAGCAAAGGAAGAACCGGGTGAACGCCCTCGTCCTTACAGGGTGAAGGGGGCGAAGCTTGACCGGCGTCCGACGTACCCGGTCTGATCTTCAATGTCGACGCGATAGGGTAACCAGCCGTAGTATTGGCGTTGGTTTTCTGGGTTGTCCCACCAGTAGACGTCATCTTCTCCACTAGTCCAGGTAGTGTCTGCCCACGCAGGGTGATCGAACGGACTCATGTGCTTGTCGTCGATCAGGAGTTTGCACCGGTCGATGTCACGTTGGAGATCGAACGGTTTCCCGTCGTGGTAGGTGTAGCTGATCCTGGCACATCGTGACGCCGAGACTTTCAGCAAGTCTTCCTCGGAGAACTTGGTGTGATCGAGGTCATCTGTATAGGGCAGATGGACACGGCGTTTGACCGGCGTACTCGCATCGTATGTTGCACGCATGATGTCCGCGAGTTCCTTGAACTCGGGCTGCGCGTTCGATGCCGTACGCAGGAGCCAGAAGTTGTCCCACTCCGTAGCTGTTATCACGCCGTGGACGTAGGAGAACGGTTCCAGGACGCGGTTCGCGAGTTGCTTGTGGGCACCGATGTCGTTCAGATCCTCAGCAACGGCGAGCGCGAACAGGACGCCGTGGAGCCAGATCTTCCTAGCTTCCGCATTCTCCTTGTCATCCAGGTTCTCGTCCGCGACCATCCCAGGCTGGTTTCGCCCGAACGCGAGTGGAATGAACGGATCGCTGCCAACCATCTCAATCCGTTTGGCAACCGGGATGGCTCGCGAACTCGCCGCACTCCTGGCGAGGACACGGTGCGTGTTGATCTCAGCGAGCAAGAAACGAGGCGCATAGACCTCGAAGGTGGTGATGCGCGCACTCGGGACGTCCGGATGGACGCTGTCAGCGATGATCTTGGCGGAGGTACTGGTCATTCTTTCATTCCTGATCTTACCCACAAGCGGCTGAACTCTTCGCCCATCTCACGGTCGTTCGCGAGGACGGTCGCCAGTCTCAGGTAAAGCGGCGCAGGGACGCAGTCGTCCGAGAAGACCTTCTTCTCCCCGTGGAATGCCATCTTCTGGAGATGACGTGCCAAGCGGATAACGCCTGGACCTGCGTCCTGGAGTTGGTCGATATATTTGTGGGCGGCTTCGTCTGACATTCGTATTCTGACGCTTTTCATTACTCGATCCTTGGAAACACAGTTACGTGGATGTTGTCGTTCTTAAATGAGCCATGGTGTTCGTTCCGGACCCATTCATAGACCTTGTCGGTAGCTTGCCAGTCGGTTGGCGCCTCCACAGATACGAACTGCCACTCGGACCAACCACCGTAGAAGTCGCAGTATTGGTACTTGGCGAGGAAGGTCTTCATCCCATATCCCTTTCATCACGAAACCCGAGGAAAATGGGAAAGCGCGGTTTACCTTCGACGGTCCAGCCCTGGTGTTTGACCTTGGCCCACTTGCGGAGCATGGAAACCCCGTTGTCAGTTCCCCAATACTCAGCACGTTGTTCGGCGGTGAAGCCTGAACCGACTTCAAAGTCCCGGTTCCAATTCAGTCCAAAGTGGCGACAGACGAACCCACCAAGGTCTCCGGCACCGACGTAGTTCTCAGCCTTGTGATCACGCTCTGTGAGGCCTAGAGCGTTGATCTTCGCTCCACCAATGTGATGGCGGCGCTCGTAGGTGCCGATGATCTCAGCTTCGAGATCGTCGAACCTTTTCATCTTGAGGAGGAAGCCTTCCTTCGCCGTGCTCCGTCCCCACTTGTAGGGTCCGTCAAGCGAACGGATCATGATCCCCTCGTAGCCGTTTTTCACGCAGCGTTCTTCGTACTGCGCCAATTCGGAAATATCATCGAGGCGTTTGTGGGGTAGATACTTGATGCTCGGACCGAACGCTTTGGCGTGGATTTCCGCCGTACGCGTACGTGTTGCAAACGACGCAAGAGGTCCCACATGCATATCGAACACCCAATAGGTGAACTCCGGCTCACCGTCGTGAGACATCACTGCTGAAGACGTGTGGTTCCAGGCCTCAGGATCGACCGGGTTACCGACGATTAGTTCGCCATCGAAGTCGGGCAGGCCTGACAACGCTGCGCGAATGTGGCGGTTGGGGATCGGCTTCAAGCTCCGCGTCAATGGCTGACCGTGCCGTATGACGCACCTGATCCCGTCGATCTTCGGGCTGGCAAGGACCGGGAATTGGAGAGGGTACTTGTCCGGATCGTACTCGGCAGCGAGCATCGGACGGAAGGTGGTGGACACAGGTCCGGCTCCTTATTACTTCTGAACGCAGACCCAGCGGCTCTGATCAACGATGGATAGCGATCCACGCGACCATTCCTTAGCCATCGCCGCGCCTGCCGCTTCACACGCCGCTTTGGTGTGGAACTCGGCGGTCCCGAGTGAGACGCCACCACCATCGCCACGTAGATACAGACCGATCAACAACACCCACATCGACATTCGTTGTTTGCTCCATGAATGACTGAGGTCCACCATGTCACCATGATGAGCCTCATGTCAATTCAAATGACCGATATGGTTACTCGCAGGAACGTCGACCGGTCTCCAGGTCGATCTGACAGGAAGCGCCCTCTTCGACTTCCTCAGGAACATCATCTTTGGCGACCAAGATCCCGAAGCGCTTCCCCGATGCACGGAACGTGGTGATGCCTTTCGCACCGCCATCCCAAGCTCGACGGTAGACGTCCTTGAACTGATCGAACGTGATGTTGTCTCCGACATTGCAGGTCTTCGACACCGCACTATCCACGTACTCCTGAGCCGCCAGGAGGACCGAAACATGCTCGTCGACCGTGACGTCCTGTGCCCGTTTCCCTTCCACTCCGAACTCACGGATGCCGTAGTCGGTGACCGTCTCAACCGTAGGTCCATCGAACGTCTGGATCGTCCGGTCGTAGGCGTAGGAGAAGACGGGTTCCACCCCACTAGACACGTTATCCGCGCAGAGTGAGATAGTCCCGGTTGGCGCGATGGACGTGAGATGACTATTCCGAATGCCGTGCTTACGGACGGCTTTTCGGATCTCAGGGTCCATCTTCTTCATGAACTCGCCGTCTAGGTAGTGGCCTTTATCGAACTTGGCAAAAGCGCCTTTCTCCATCGCCAACTCGACGCTTGCCATATAGGCGTTGTCGTTCAGTGCTTTCAGGATGGCCTTCTGTTGGATGATGAAGCCTTCGGAACCGTACGGGTGACCCATAGCCTCAATGGCATTCGCCAGCCCGGTAACACCAAGACCCATCCGACGCTTTGCACGGGCTTCACGTCCCTGCTGCGGCAACGGGTACTCGGCGCGATCCACGATGTTATCCATCGCCCGGACGATATGCGGCATGTCCTTCTCAAGCTGATTGAAGTCGAAGGAACGAGACTTGGTCAGGTACTTCACAAGGTTCACGGAGCCTAGGAGACACGCGCCATGCGGAGGCAACGGCTGTTCACCGCATGGGTTGGTCGCTGCGATCTCTTCACAATACCAAAGGTTGTTCATGCGATTGATCTGGTCGACAAAAAGCACGCCCGGTTCAGCCCAATCCCAGGTCGACATCATGATCTCGTGCCACAATTCGACGGGATCAACCTCAGCGTAGTTGTTGCCGCTGAATTTAAGCTGGAATGGCTTACCTCTCTCAAGGGCGATCATGAATTCGTCAGTCACGCCGACTGAGATATTGAAACCCGTCAACGCGTCATTGTTCCGCTTAGCCTGGATGAACTCCAGAATGTCCGGATGGTCGACACGTAGAACAGCCATCTGAGCACCACGACGATGTCCAGAAGATGCCACGCAACGGCAAATCGCATCGTAAATGTGCATGAAGGAAACAGGACCACTCGACTGAGAGCCTAGTTTCTTGATCAGATCGCCACGCGGACGAAGCGTCGAGAAGTCGTAGCCGATGCCGCCGCCAAGACGCATGGTCTGGGCCGCCTCAGTCGCACGGGCCATGATGGACGCTGTACCATCCGTGAACGAGTCGTCGATGGTGCCAGAAACGAAACAATTGTAAGGCGTGACGATCTTCGGCGCACCCATTGCCGCCTGGACACGTCCACCCGGCATAAAACGCATGTCCATCAGAATGTCGCGGAACGATTTGAAGTGTGGTTGGTCATCTTTCAACGCGTTGGCTACGCGCTTCATTCCTTGCTCGAAGGACTCACCTTCGGTGCGATATTTGGTAGCGTGTAGGCCAACAGAAATTGGCAGAGTTGGACCGCTCATGGTCATCCCTTTCGGACGTTCAGATTGTTTGGTAGTTAGTCTTCCAGGATCAGTTCGATGAGCGGGATACCCGTCCACGTCTGAAGTTTGAAACCCTCGTACGACGCTGAAAGCTCGTCAGTATCGAAGCGGACAGGGACGTCGAATTCGAATGACGCCGTGACGACCTGTCCAATCGTCGGCGGAGTGATGATGCGGAATGTACCAGCGTTGTAGTTGATGTTGTTGATGGGTGCGGCAACGCCATTGACTTTCACCGACAACGTGCCTGAAACAGGTTTGAAGATCCGACGGTCGAAAAACAATCCGCCAGCCGAATAACGCTTTACGAGTTTGAATGCGTCATTCACACCGTTGACGAGACCGGAACACGGCTCGTCAACCGCAGTGTAATCGAAATGGTCTTTGAAACGAAATCCCCGTGCCTTACCCCGCGCGTTATAGAAGAACGCGCGAACGACATCGAAATCCTCTTTATCGTTGACAGCACGCTCGATATTCCACACACCACGGACAACATCCCAGGTGTGAATAACACCGTCGCGACCGGAGTCACCCTCAAAGACAAACGTCTTGAAGCCGGGACCGCCTGCTGAACCGTAGGAGATTGTCTCGTCGAAACGAGGGGTTTCAAAAAAGGCGTCCATTGGATTGACCCAGAGTTATGTGTGATGACGTCAGGGCCAAAGAAAGTAACCCAGGTTCGTCAGGCGGTCAAATCTTCGACCAGCGTGACGCCGCCCCAGTCCTCAGACTGATATCCGACGTGGCTCGCGGACATCGCGTCAACATCGAAACGGACAGGCACGTCGAATTCACCAGTCACTTTGACTGTGTGCCCATTCGTCGGCGGTGCGACGAATGTGATAATGCCGGTTGCCGTGTCGAGGGTGTAATCCGTCGTGATAGTTTGGAGTACGTCATTGACGTACACTTGCATACCTGCAACGGGCTTTTTGATATCTCGAACGTAAGTGTAGGTGCCAGTCGTGTAGGTCTTCGTGATTTGGAAAACGTCCGTCGTTCCGTCACCTGTGCCGATCAATTCGTCGTCAAGCTCGTAGTCATTCCAGTCCTTGAACCGGAACGAGTTAGTCCGACCTCGAATGGCGACGAAAAACTCACGCACGGTCTCCATGTCCTCGGTATCACGGATACCTAGACTGAAGTCGTAGCGATGCTTTGCACGGGTCCAGATCGAGTGCCGTTGCTCCAGGGCGGTCGTCGTCTCGAACACGTAGGTTCGAAAGGTCGGACCACCACTGGCGCCTTCAGCAATAGAGTCAGGGAAGCGCGGTGTTTCAAGAAATGTCATTAGACCCTCTTCCTAAACTCGCCACGTTCCACCCGGCGTTGAAGGCGGTCCCGTTGGCAATTCTTACAGCGTCGTCTTCCGTCGCCCCAATAAAGTGTATTATCTGGCGTGTAGGTGTGCCCGTTACGGCACCGCAGACGATTATCAGAGATAGCGTCGTGTTGTTCTTTAGTTAGTGGTTCAAGATGCAACGGGTTACAACATCGCGGTGTCGTACATACTCCGTGATGTAGAACCAAATCACCGAGATCCGGGTTGATAAGTAAAGTGTAGAGTAGGCGGTGAACACGCCAAGACTTTCGCTCGAAAGTCACCGTACCGTAGCCCCGTACATCACAATTATCTGACCACAACCAACAACCAGACGGACTGATTTCGATACGATCAACTACTACTGACTGTAAAGTGTTCCTACGCATTACACTCGTTTCCGCACCCCAAATTCCGCCGAATTTATATTAGCTACGGTCCAAGCGGCTGTTGTGTTGGGATCAGTTTCAAAGATCCGCTTACGCCAACGATAGGAACCGTTGACAAGGGGTTGATCACCGCCAACGCTGACTGTGCCTCCGGAGTTGACAATCATGGCGATCTCATCTCCTGCAGCGTCGGCGCGAGCCAAGGCCATCAACTCAACGAACAAGATGCCCGTGTTACCTGTCGCCGACACAGCTGCGTGGCTTGCGTAGTTGTCCTGGTCGGTCGTGCTCGATGAGATGTACGTCGTGTCACTATCGTGCGCGCCAAGGGCGTCATCGATACACGAGACATTCGTCGAGGCTGACGGCGTCCAGTTGGCGGTTACACCGTCGGCGTCCGGGATCTGGATCTCGTAGCGGAGATCTCCGACCCAATCGTTGAAGGTCGCTCCGCTGTTGTCGTACGCGATGAAGTCTTCCCAATACAGGTTGTCAGCGACACCACCGATACCGAAAGCGCCGATTGCCGTCGACCCGCCGTCTTGGGTGTCCAAACCAGTCCCATTATAGACGGTCACACCGTCAACGCGGATTTCAATGGTACCAGCAGACGGATGGATGAGAGACTTCGCCTCCAGGCGGTGATAGACGTTGGGCGAGAACGGACACGGGATCACTGCAATCGGTATGGACGCCGAAGGTGCGGCGAACACATACAGGTTCCCACTCGCAGCCATCTGGAGATGCCAGTGGTAGCCAGTCAATCCGGAGTTCAAGATGCCGAGGACTTCACCGCTGGTGTACGTACCGCCGTCCGTGTCGAATTTAACGGACGCGCCCATGAAGACAGTGGTGCTTGGCGCAACTGGAGGACGCATGAAAAGGCGTCGTCCACCAGTGTTGTACGAGATAACGCGCGCTCCGTACCGCCCCTCAGTGTTGTTGGTCTGCCCGTTATCAGCCGCCCACACAGTCGTACCCAGCGGTGAATTGTCGTTCACCGCGTCGGGTTCTTGTGTGTTC
>LNFM01009860.1_pt1 | contig 13673 bp, 11 predicted proteins | sample 596031 | NCBI WGS metagenome assembly LNFM01 (sample SAMN04254537, study PRJNA301005) | activated carbon metagenome | isolation source: dual media filters at the Ann Arbor, Michigan drinking water treatment plant | place: USA: Ann Arbor
CGGCAGCGAGAACGCCTGCTGAGCTAGCTCGAGCCCATTCGCCCATCGGGTCTGCGAGGCACAATGCGCGGCAGCTCGCTGCCGCGCCGCCGCTGTCCTCGCTCCCTGCCGCGCCGCGGCTGTCGGCGCTCGCTGCCGCGCCGCCGCTGTCGTCGTATGGGAGTACGATGCACCCAACGGCGCTGCGGGGGCGTGGGAAGTTTCCTTCCGCCCCGAGCGCGCTACCAGCGCATCGTGAAGACCCAGGCGTTGGCGGTTCCTCGCTCGCAGTCTACGACGGGACGGCGTCCTGCTGGGCCCTGCACGATCATCGAGAATGCTTCGTCCCACGCGAGGAGCGCCGCTTGCTTGGGTTGCCTCGGGTAGGTCACTTCCACGCTGCAGCACCGGTCGTCGATACGCGTATAGCGATAGGACAGACCGCGAAACAACGGTGCGTTGATCGTTTCGACGCGAGAGAGCAGCGTGTGCGGGCTGGCTCCGAAGAGGCGCATCAGGCTCTCGCCCAGCGGACGAAGAAACCTGGAGACGGGGCCGTTGAGAGACTCCGACACCATGCGCCGAACCCCCGTGGGACCGTCGATTTCGTGTGCCGCGGTGACGAGCGCGTCGAGCGTCTCGCCGGCTACCCAATCGGAGATGCTCGGCGGTCGGTCGAAAATCCAGCGCGCCTCCGGCGCGATCGTCTCTTGCACACGCGTAGAAATACCCGTGTTCTCGAGGTGCTTCAGGTAGCCGAGCACGAGAGTCCCCTTCGCCTGGTAGTCCATCGTCGACTGGAGAGTCTCAAGTCTCGAACGCGGTGACAAACAAGTCTCGACGACTCCGCGCCACGGAAAGACTGGGGAAGACTCCTCGAGCCTCGAAGACCGTCCCCGCAATCAAGAGCCTCGGGGGCGCGGCGGCTCACTTCGGCATTTCGCCCGGGACGCGCTGATCGACGATCCCGAGATGGTCCTCGATCGTTCGCTCGAGAAAGAGCGCCTGACGCTCGTCGGTGAGCCCCTTCGCGATGGACACCGTAGGGCCATTGCTCACGATCGCGTGCAGCTCGTACGAGCGGGCGCCCTTGTTGCCGACGTTTTGGACGGTGAACAGCTGGCGAAGGTCTGTGATCGCGATGTCTCGGTTTCCTGCAGCGGGAATGGGGCCGTGGCGGACCGAGAGCACTCCTCGATCGATCTCGATGACCGTGCGGTTGAAGAGCCCCGCGATCGCGGTGTACGCGACCCACAAGCCCACGGCGACGTGCAGAGACGAGAAGAGAATCGGCCAGACTCCGCCGCCGCTCGCGATGGCTCCGCCGATCCACAGCACCATGAACCCGTTCCACACGATGGCGAACAGGAGCATGAAGATGTGCTGCGGCGTGAACCAGCGACGCACGATGCGCAGTCGGCCGACGCCTCCCGGCGCAGTGCGATAGTCGCCGGACGCAGGCGTCGCAGGGCTGTCTCGATGCAGCTCGATTCCTGCCGGGAGCGGGACCTCCATCATCGGAGCCAACGCGCTCCGCTGCGGAACTTCTGTCTGTATGGGGCGCGCGGGCGGATCGAAGGAGAACACCGCCTGGCACGCCCGGCACTTGGCCACCATCCGAGTGATGTTCACGTCTTCAGCGGGCACAGTCGCGCCGCATCTCGGGCAGCTCACGTTCATCGCTGGTCTCGATGATACGCGTGTCAATCGTCGCCCCGTTGGAAGGAAGAAACGCAACGAGCCATCACCTGGGACGTATCCCGAGCTCCTCGGGTTGCGCTTCGCCAACGGAAGGCGGCGTCGCTGGAGCGGGGCGCTCCTCAACCGCAGTCTTCGTCGGGCAGCGCGCCTCCTTCGCTCACGAGCGCGCGGTGCGCGGCTTCGCGCGGACGCGCTTGGACAGCGTGCGACCGAGCTGCGCCGTGTGCTCGACGAGCCCCTCCCACACCGCGTCCACTCGGGGAACTCCCCGCAGGCCGCTCGGCGCGACCAACCACAGCTCGAGCACCGGCAGCGGTCCCACGTCGATGGGCAAGACGCGTAGGGTGCGATCCCATTCGCACACGCCCTCGGCGAGCAGCGACACGCCGAGCCCCGCGCGCACGGCCTCGACGCACGCGACGTAGCCGTTCGTTCGCAGCACTGGCGTCGCGCCGATGTGCGTGTCGAACCACTCGGCCTCTGGCGTTCGACGGTTGCCGTGGTCGTACAGGATCCAGTCGAGCTCGCGAGGCGGGCGTCGGCGGGCGCGATACGTTTTGGCGGCGATCGGCGCGACCTTCATGGTCACGACCTTCTGCGCGGTGAGCTCTCCGCTGGTGGGCCGAAAGAACCGCAGAGCCATGTCCGCTTCGCGCGCGCTCAAGTCCGCGGCGTCATCGCTCGTGATGAGGTCGATGAACAGCCGCGGGTGCTTCGCGCGCATCGCCGGAAGAAACCCAGGAATCAGCACCTGCACCGCGAGCGCCTCGGTGCACGCGAGCCGAACTCGGCCTTCGATCGCGCGCTCGTGCTTCTCTGCGACGTCGAGCAGCGCGTGCACCTCGCGCTCGACTCGCTCGGCGTGGACGCGCAGCCGTTCGCCGAGGTCGGTCGCGATCGGTCCGCGTCGGTCTCGCCGAAAGAGCGGGCGACCAATGCTCTCTTCGAGCGCCGCGATCCGCCTGCTGATCGTGCTCTGCTCGACGCCGAGCCGCGGGGCGGCGCGGGTGAAGCTCCCCTCGCGGAGCACAGCCAAGAGCACCCGAAGATCATCCCAGCTCAACGACGGAGTCTCATGCATCGATGCATCGTGAGTATGCGTTGGTTCGGGGTTCTACAGCAATCGTGCATGAGCGATAGACCGGCTCATGAACAACGCAACGGTGCTGGTGATCGACGGACACCCCAACGGACAATCGCTCGGGCGCGCGCTGTCGGACGCGTACGAAGCGGGCGCCAGGCGCGCTGGCGCTCTCGTCGAACGGCTCGATCTTCGTGAGCTGCAGTTCGATCCGGTGCTGCGCGCGGGCTTTGCGAAAGAGCAGGCGCTCGAGCCGGACCTTTTGCGCGCGCGGGCGATGATCGAGCGCGCGGGGCATGTGGCGTGGGAGTTTCCGATGTGGTGGGCGAGCCCGCCGGCGCTGGTGCGAGGCTTCGTGGACCGGCTGTTTCTGCCGAAGTGGGCGTTTGCGTACGAGAGAGACAGCGCGCTCCCCAAGCGACTGCTCGCCGGCCGCAGCGCGCGCGTGATCGTCACGATGGACAGCCCGTGGTGGTGGTATGCGCTCGCGTACAAGCGGTCGATCCACGGCGCGTTCGTCAATGGGACGCTCTCGTTCTGCGGCTTCAGCCCCGTGCAAACGCGGACGATTCACAAGGTTCGCGCGATGAGCGCACGCGAGATCGCCGCGCACATCGCAGCCGTGGGTGAAGACGGCTCGCGGGACGCGAGCGCGCTGCTCGCGCGCGTGAAGGCCGCTCCCGTGATCGCCGCGATCGGGGACGGTCCTCAATAACTCAAGTATTTGAGAAGCACGCGTCGGGCCAGCGATCGGGGACGGTCCTCAATAACTCAAGTATTTGAGAAGCACGCGTCGGGCCACATGTCCGACACGTCGGGGACGGTCCTCGATAACTCGAGTATCGAGACGCTCCTGCGCCATCGACGCCCAGGAATAGGTGCGAACGTCGACGCGACGCCCGTCGCATATGCAGTCGTTTTCCTCGCAAACTGAATAGTTGAGTTATTGAGGACCGTCCCCGGCGTGTGGCCCGACGTGTGCTTCTCAGATACTTGAGTTATTGAGGACCGTCCCCGAAGCGCTCTGGCTGGTTTCGCAAGGACACGAGCGTCGCGTGCTCGGCCACGGTCGAGAGATATCTCCCGCGCGCCGCGACGTCGGTGATCTTCTCTGCCCGCGCATCGAGCCGCGCGAGCGCCGCTTCGAGCGCGAGTTCGGCGCCTCGCCGATCGCTCATCGACGCCCGCGCTTCGTACAGCGCGAGGCCGATCAGCGCCTCGCCTTCGAGGCCGCCGAGCTCCGCCCGCAACAGCTCGCAGCGCTCTGCGGCGTCCAACGCCTCCGCGAAGCGCCCCTGCGCGACGAGCGTCCGAGCCAGCGCCGCGAGCAAAAACGATCGCGCCGACGCGAACCGTTCGGACATCGCCAGCCCGGCGCGAGCCCGAGATTCGCTCTCGCTCCAACGCCCCGCGAGCGCGAGACCCACCGCCGCGTACCCGTGCGCATACGCCGCCAACCGCGGCTGCTCGACGCGCGCGCTGAGCGCGATCGACTCATCGAGCGCGAGCAGCGCCTCGTCGATCGAACGCGTTCGGCCCAGAATATTTCCAAGGTTTTGCAACGCCAGCGCGCGGGTCTCGTCGAGCGTTCCGTCGCGCACGACGATCGCGCGGAGCGAGGAGGCCGCCTCGTCGTACTGTCCGCTCTCAGCGAGCGCGTAGGCGAGGTTGATCGTCTTGGAGTGGGCCTCGTGCCGGTGTCCCGCGCGCACCGCCAACGCGAGGCACTCGCGCGCTGCTGTGATGGCACGAGGGAGGTCTCCTTCGCGCATCGCCCGAGAAAAGCGCCCGTGCGCGACCGCGCCCGCTGCGCCGACGTGCTCTGGCACCTGCTCGACTCGCGCCTCCGCTCTGTCGAGGATCGCGCGAGCCAACGGTCGCTGTCCGCTCTGCAGCAGCGAGACCGAATTGCGGCCCGCCCACTGGACCCACGTCGCGATCAGCCCCGAAGGAGCATCGACGGCAGGCTCGGTCGCAGCCAGGTCCTCCGCGGCTCGACGCACACGCGCATGATCGCCGAGCCGACCCGCAGCGAGCGCGACAACCCCTGTGGCCTCGATCCACGGTGTCGTTCCGCGCCGCAAGAGCGACTGCGCCAGGACCCCTTGCTCGATCGCCCGCGAGGACTCCGATCGATCACGCAACGCGAGCGCGGACACGAGCGCGAGCTCCCCTCGAAGCTCTGGGTCTTCTGTGAGGGCCAGGCCCCGTGACGCCAGCGCCAGCGCCCGCGCGGGGTCGAGCCCGTCGAGCGCTTGTCGCCCGGCGCGCTCGTAGCTCCGAGCCGCGCGATGCCGCTCGCCGGCGGCCTCGAAGTGTCGAGCCAACGTCACGGCGTCAGCGCCGCCTCGCGCTTCGAGCCACGCGCCAGCGACTCGGTGCGCCTCCACCCGAACGTCCGCGGGAAGCATCTCGTACGCCGCGTCACGATGCAGCTCGTGCGCGAAGCGCAACGCTCGCTCGCCGGGGACCGCGAGCTCGTCGGGCACCAGCCACTCGCCTTCGACCAGCCGCTCGAGCCAGGCATCCAACGCTTGATCCGCGACCAGCGCTGAGATTCCTGCGGTGTGAAAGCGATGCCCGAACACGCTGCACGCCCGTAGAACCGTTCGTTCTCCGGCTGCGAGGGACTCGATTCGAGCCTGAATCGTCGCGAGGATCGTCGCGGGGACCGCGGGCGCGCCATGAGCGGCCGCGCCGGCGCTCTCGGCGCGGGCGAGCTCCTCGAGGAAGAAGGGGTTGCCTCCGCTGCGATCGATGAGCGAGCGAAGCGGGTCCGGCGAGATATCCGGAAGGAGCCTGCGGACGACCGCCGCGCACGCGACCTCGCCCAGCGGCGCGAGCGAAATCGTCGACGCACAGTCGCCCTTCAACGGCGCATCGAGCAGCGTCTGCGCGTCGGACGCGCCGATCGCCAGGACCACCAGCGGACGATCGCGCGCCGCGTCGAGCGCTTGCTGCAGACACCGCAGGCTCTGCGAGTCCGCCCAGTGCGCGTCCTCGATGATCACGATCAGCGGCGCGCCCCCCGCCGTTACGGCGGCGATCAGCGCGTCGAAGGCCCGCTGCAGCTGCTCGCGCATCAGCTTGGGATCCCCGCGCGCCGCGGTGAACTCGAAGCTCTCTGCGCGCGGACCAGCGCCCACGAGCGCTCCGAGAAACTCCGTCGCGTGCTCGAGCGCAGCTCCCTCCATCGATCGCGCGAGGCATCGTCGCAGCGCCGACGTCTTCGCGCTCTGCGGATCGCCCTCGAGCAACTCCGCCCACCGCGCGAGACCCGACGCCAACAACGACAACGAGACGCCCTCGGTCAGCGGATCTCCCTCGGCGAAGAACACTCGATCGCCGAGCGATCGCGCGTGCAGCCCGCGCAGGACCTCGTCGAGGACGCGGCTCTTTCCTGCGCCCGCCGCGCCGAGCACGCGCACGAGCCGCGCTCGCCCATCGGCCAGCGACGCGTCCACTGCTGCCAAGACCGCCGCCACCTCTTGCTCGCGTCCCACGCAGGCGCCGATTCGTTCGGCGCGCGCCCTGCCGGGGCGCTTGCCCTGCAACGCGAAGACCTTGCGATCCCCGCTCGGCTCGAGGTCGAAGCGCCCACGCAAGAGCCCCGCGGACATCTCGTCCACCCACACGCCGCCACGCCCGCGGCCGAGCTCCGAAGCGCGAGCGATCACGGGGCCGACCGGCGCGCGGCCTCCCTCGGTCCACCCTGTCGCCATGCTCACCGAGAGGCGCGCGTCCGTCTCCGCCACCGCTCGAGCGCAGCGAGCGCCGCGCACTGCCAGCTCTGTCGCCGCTCCTTGTGAAGAGAGCACGAACGCCGCGGTGCCTTCGACCAGCGACACCGCGCGCGCGCCGTGCGCCGCCGCGATCTGCTCGAGCGCTTCGCCCATCGGCGCCCTCGCGAGCACCACGCTCACCAACATGCGCTCGACCGCGCGCGGCTCCATCGCGGGCCGCTCGACGCTCAGCGTGCGGAGCAGCCGAAGCCTCGCCGCGACCGCGCCTGCGTCTCGCGGTCGCCCGCCAGGGTCGTTCGAGAGCATCTCCGCGACCAGCGCGTCGAGCGGCGGAGGCGCGTCGGGCAACAGGTCCCTGAGCCTCGGGGCGTCGTCCAGCGCGATCTGCGCGAGCAGCGCGACGAGGTCCCGCCCTGCGAACGGCGGCCGACCGGTCAGGCACGCATACAACACGCAGCCCAGCGAGAACACGTCCGCGCGCGCGCCGACATCTCGCTCGCACCGCGCCTGCTCGGGCGCCATGTATCCAAGCGTTCCGAGGAGCGAGTCGTGACGCGTGATGTCTTCGCGCTGAACCCGCGAAGCTGCCGCTCGCGCGCTGCCCGTTGAGCGATGGCTGGCCGGGGCGAGGCTCGACCCCGCCACGCGCGCCACGCCAAAATCACAGAGCTTCGGACGCTCGAGCGAGCCACCAGACAACAGCACGTTGCTCGGCTTGACGTCGCGGTGAACGATCCCCGCCTCGTGCGCGACCGCGAGCGTCTCGGCGACGCGCTCGACGAGCGAGATCGCCTCGTCGGTCGAGAGCCGCCCGCGACGCAATCGCTTCGACAGGTCTTCGCCCTGAACCCACTCCATCGCGATGTACATCCCGCGCGGCTCGAGCGGGCCGTGCGCGACGTAGCGGACGATGTCTGGGTGACGCAGGGCCGCGAGCACGTCCGCTTCCTGCGAGAAGCGAAGCGCGTCCTCAGCAGAAGGATTGCTCAACACCTTGAGCACGACGTTGGAGCCGTCCCGCTCGTCCAGCGCTCCGTAGAGCGTGGCCATGCCTCCAACGGTCAACAGGTTCGAGAGCACGAACCGGTCGGCGACCCGCGCGCCGGGCTCGAGCGATCGATCACGCTCCTCGTCGCTTTCGTCTTCGTGATCGGCCGGAGCGACGTGGTCGAGCGTCTGGAGCCATACGTCATCGTCGACCGGACCAGGCATCGAGGGCCGCGCATCCTGCCGCGCCTGAGCCTCTTCGGCAATCTGCACGTGGCTCGCTCGCGCCGCGACGCTCGAACGGGTTGCTCGGACTTCGTCGGACCGAACCCGTCAATCCGCTCCGGCGAGGGAGAGAAAGATCAATCGCTGACCGGGCGTCGAGACGACTCGATCGCAGCGCGCGTTTCGTGCACAGTCCTCGGTGCGGTGTCAGGGATGCGTTTGTACCGAAAAAAGCCTGCTCTCTCGCTCGTGACGCTCGCGACGCTCGTCGGGCTAGCGAGCCACAGCATCGCGTTCGACGCGCGGGCGCAAACGTTTGCGAGCGTGCCGACGCTCACCGCGCGCGGGCGCGACATCGCCGTCGCGGTGGACTCCGTGGGGCTGCGAAGCACGCCGATCTCGAGCGACGCGCGAGCGCTGCTCTTGCAGGTTCCGCCCGGCGCGACGGTGGTGTCCGCGTCGCTCTTTACCTTTGTTCGATTTCGCGCGGACCTGACGTCGATCCCGCCGTTGCTGGGCTCGGTGCGGCTCAACGGCCAGCCCGTGCTCAACGGCGGCGCGCCTCCGGCGATGGTCTTTCCGGGCGGGTCGAGCGCGCGCTGTGTGGGCACCCCCACGCAAGCAGTGTGCTTCTTCACGATTCGCAGCGACGTCACTGCCATCGTCGAGAACGCGCGGGCGGCGAGCGTCGCAGCGTCGCTCTCGCTGCCCGTCGAAGAGACTGGCGACAGCGTGTCGATCCCGACCGTCCTCGGAGAAGCGTTCTCGTTTCAGGGACACGCGCTCGTCGCGCTCTATCGCAACGCGCGCACGATGGTTCGCGAGCGCTTCGTGGGCGTGTGGGCGGGGGCCGCTGACGAGTCCGTCGTGGATCTCAGCCCGACGCTGCGAGCGCTTCCGCTCGCGGTGTGCCCTGCGGGGAGCGTGCCCGAACGGGATGAGCGCGTCGCAGTCTCGACCACTGTGTTGTCCGAAGAGTCGGTCTGCGGCGAGAGCAACGAGATCCAGTTTACGTTTCCGGCTCGGTCGCCGGTGACGTTCATGGGGATCGGAGGCGCAGACGACGGCGGGCACACGCCCATCGATGCCTTGGCCTGCACGTTGATTGGCCGCGCGAGCGACGTGCGCGCGCTCGTCACGACGGGCAGCTTCGGCGGCGCCCTCGGGATGGGAACATCCGCGTCCGCGTCGCTCACAGGACGCCCTGTCGGAGTGGACGGCGACGAGCTGGGCAACGGCCCTGTGGGTTTTCGGCGCAACGACGAGCTGTTCACGCTCGACGCGGTTCCGTCGACGATCCGACTGTCGCAAGGGACCGACCCTGAGCTGTCACCGCTGAAGTCTCTCGGGCTCGTGGTGATGCAGTTTCCTTTGGACAGCGACTCCGACGGCGACGGTCACTCGGATGTGTCCGAGGGAATTTGCAGACGGATCGACACCGACAGCGACGGGGCGCAGCGCGAGGACTGGGACGATCCCGACTCGGACAACGACTGCGTTCTCGACTCGGTCGAGGTGGGCGCAGCGCGCACGACGGTCGCCGCCGTCAGCGTGTCCGACGATGCCTGCCGCGCGCGCACGCCGATGGCGCCCTTCTGCAACCAGATGAGCGGCCAATGTGCGCCGTGTATGATTTCGTGTGCGACAAACCCGATGGGGAAGGTCTGCCGCCGACTCCCTTCGACCGTCTTCGGCTGCGGCTGCTTCGGAGTTGATGACTGCCCGATGGGGGCGCGCTGTTCGAGCGCCACGGGCGTGTGCGAGCGCGACCCCAACATGGACGGCGGCGCTTCGACGGACGGCGGCGCAGAAGACGCGAGCGCAGGGGACGTTGGCGCAGGGGACGTTGGCGCAGGGGACGTTGGCGCAGCGGACGTTGGCGCAGCGGACGTTGGCGCAGCGGACGTTGGCGCACCGGACGCGGCGGGCGAAGGAGACGTCGCGACGGACGGAGGCGCTTCTGGGGACGCGTCGAACACCGTGATCCGTCCGCTTGTTCCCAGCTTTCGTGGCGGGGCGTGCCAGTGCCGCGCCGGGGGTGCGACCGCGCCGCGAAGCGCGTTCGCGCCGGTCGCGATCTGCGCAGCGCTGTCCGTTGTCGTAGCGCGCCGCCGTCGTCGAAAGGCCCGCGCGAGCACGACCTCGCTCTGAACGATCGTCGCGCGTACGGGGCCCGACAGGAGACTCAACGCCGCGGCGTTGCGCTTACTGCGCGAGCACGACAGGGGCCTGCGTCGGGGTCGCGGTCGCGTCGGGCGCCACCTTCGCTCGGAGCATGGGCGCGAAGGCCGAGCGGTAGCTCCACGCGAGAAACACTTCGCCGAGCAACACCAGCGCCGTCACCGGGTTGGGCGGCGCGAGCATCGTGTGAAACAGCACGATGTTCACGACGACCGGCGCGAGCAGCGTCAGCGCCAACGGAACGAAGCGATTGCTCAGCAACAACACTCCCGCGAGCACCTCGGTGCCCTTGATCAAAGGAAACATGTAGCCCGCTCCCGCCAGCCCGCCCATGAACGCGCCGGCTGCCGCTGGCAGGGGCGGCTGCGGCAAAAAGTGCAAAAAGCCGTTCAGGCCGAAGACGAAGAACACGAGGCCGAGGACGATGCGGGTGCCAGTGATGCTGATGGACTTGCCGTTCATGAGTTCGAAGCTCCTTCGGTTCAGAGCATGATCTCCGTTGCGATGATGCACCACTCGTGTAAATCTCAACGCAAAGTTGCATGGAAGCAACGCTCGATGACATCGCGATCTTCGCGCTGACCGCGCAGGCGGGCTCGCTGAGCGCTGCGGCTGCGCAAAGACGGGTGCCCACGTCGACCATCTCGCGAGCGATCACGCGGCTCGAGGAGCACCTCGGCGCCAAGCTGCTCACGCGATCGCCGCGCAACACGCGGCTCACCGACGCGGGCAGGCAGTACTTCGCGCAGGTCGCTCCGCACGTGGCGGGGCTGCGAGACGCAGAGGACTCGCTGCGCGCAGGGCGCAACGAGGTCCAGGGCGTCTTGCGCATCACGGCCGCGCCGGACATCGGAGAAGCGCTCGCGTCGCTGCTCGTGGGCTTCTGCGCGCGCTATCCGCGGGTGCAAACGGTGGTCGACCTCTCGACGCGGATCGTAAACCTTCAGAGCGAGGGCTTCGATGTGGCGATCCGCGCGACCAGCAAGCTCGATCCCAACACCGTGGCGAAGAAGCTCCGCGACGCGCACGTCGCGCTCTACGCCGCGCCGCAGTACGTGACGACGCGAGGCACGCCGTCGACTCCGAGCGCCCTGGCCGAGCACGACTGCGTGTTGTTTCGGCAACGAACACAGTGGAAGCTGCAGCGCGGCGAGGGCGACTCCGCGGAGCTCGCGCAGATCGACGTGCGGGGACGGATCAGCGGCGACGAGTTCAGCTTCGTGCGCAGCGCGGTTCGGGCGGGCGCGGGAGTCGGTCCGCTCCCGAGGTTCTTCGCGGAGCCCGACGAGCGCTCGGGGATCCTGGTGCGGGTTCTCCCTTCGTGGACGCACGAAGGCGCGAGCAAGCTGTGGCTGGTGTATCCCGCGCAGCGGTCGATTCCCCAGCGGGTCAAGGCGTTCAGAGACTACGCGCTCGCGGTGTTGCAGGCCGACGAGCCTCGCAGCGAGCGCGGCACGAGTCGCTGACTCGACGCTGCTGTGACGCGGTGGGGCGTGGGCCCTTCGCTACGGTCCCGCGCGCGCCGCGCCCGCCGCGCTCGGGGCAGCGCTCACCGTGCGCACGCGGAGGATCACCCAGTACCGCATCTGGTTGCCGACCATCATGCCGATCCCGCAGTGCGGTCGCGCGCTCTCTCCTCCTCGGGCGGGCGCGATCTCGGCTTCGGCCCACGACGAGAAGAGCTCTGCGTACTGGCGCCCCAGGCACCCCGGCGCAGCTCCGGGCCGATCCGAGTAGTAGTACGAGAGATCGCTCGAGGGCAGCGTTCCGCGCACGTTGCGAATCGCGACGCCGGTGTTGCAGCCGCCGCCTCCGCAGCCGCCTCCGCCCTCTTGTTGCAGCTCGAGCACGACGGTGCGTGCGCCACGAACAGCGTACCGCGACGCGCCCGGCACCGCGCGCCACGCGCCCGCGAGCGCGGTGGCAGTCGCGAGCACGACAGCGATCAGCGACAGCGTTGCTGCCGAAGCGCGACGAGCGTTCATGGCGCAAGAGCGTAGCAGAGCCGCGCGCAGACAGGCGCGCGCTCGATCGTGGCGGACGGGGCGACGAAGTGACCGAGCGTCGTCCCCGATGAGCGGCGGATGGCCTATCGTCGGAGGGCCAGTGACGATGAAGCTCGCGGTTCTCCCGATGAATCTCGCCTTGTTCGCGGTCGCTTCGTGCGTTCGCGGAGGGGCCCCGACGCTCTCGCCGCAACCGACGAACGCACCGATGATCTCGACCACCTCGAACGAATCGCTCCCAGACACGTCGCAGTCCACCACGGACGCCGAGGATCGCAGCGTCGATGCTGCGGCTGTCGCGCTCTCGCCCTGCGACGCCTCGACGTATCCCGCGCTCAGGGACTACAGCGACATCGCGGCGGGAGCGCGGTTCTCGCTGGTTGTGCGCAGAGCGCCGAGCGGCGCGTGGGGCCCTGCTGCGCCGCTTCGAATGCCGCTGCACCACGCGAGCACGATCGTCTTCGAGCCGGCGCTCGACACGATGATCGAAGAGCGTGAGCGCGGAGGGCTCGTGCTCGTGCTCGCCGTGGGGCTCGGTCGTCGATCGATCGAGCACGATCCGCGGCGGGGCGCCTTTTTCGCGACGTACGCCGCGCGTCCCGAGCGCACGTGCCCTGCCCGTTGACGACCTGTCGATGCGCCTCGCGGCCGACCGTCCTGGGCCTGATATCCTCCTCGACGATGAAGGCGCCCTCGTGGCTTCTGTGTTGGGTCTGCGTCTCCTGCGCCGCTTCGCAGCAACAGCGCGCGACGCCGGGTGAGTTCGCGGGCCCGTCGGCGCTTCCGCCGATCGCTCGATCCACGGACGCGGGCGCGCCTCTGAACACAGTGAACACCGCAGAGTCGACGCGCGCGAGCAATGAACCAGCGACCCCGCCGCCCGCGCCGAACACGAGCATCGAGCCATCGCAGAGCCAGGGCGTGTGCGACGCCGCCATCGCCGCGAGCCGTGCGACGACGAGCGCAGCGGGCGCGCCCGTGGTGCAGCCCGGCGCGAGCGTGACGGGCCTGTTGTCACCGGAGCAGATTCGGCGAACGACCCTGCGAAATCTCGGGCAGATCTCGTCGTGTCACGAGCGCTGGCTCGCGTACGACCCGCGCTTCGAGGGACGGGTGCTCGTGCGCTTCGTGATCGGCTCGGACGGCGCGGTGATCGCGGCCACCGTTGCAGAGTCCGCCACGGAGAGCGCGTTCGTTCGCCAGTGCATCGTCAACGCGATTCGAGGCTGGCGCTTCGACGCGCCGCGAGGCGGGGGCCACGTGACCGTGAACTACCCGTTCAACCTGCTGCGCCCAGCGGAGGACGCCGAGAGCCAGTCGCAGGGACCGCCGCAGGCAAACGCGCCGAAGTGAGCGACTCGGTCCTCGGTGAGGTCGAGCGAGCGCACCGCAGCGGAGGCCAAACGCGGTTCGGGAGCGCGTCCTGCTCAGCTTGTGGCGTCGCTGTGCGCTGCGGTGGCGGTCATCTTTCGCGCCCAGGCCTTCGCCTCATCGAGCCCCTCGAAGACCTTGTACGGAACGGGCTGACGCATCACCAACAGCGCCGCGGTGATCATGAAGCGGCCGATGCTGCTCGGAATCAGCAGCGCCACGCCAGCGATCTTCTTCATCGTTGCTTCGTCGAAGGTCGCCATCCACTCTCGGACCGGGTCCTTGCCCTTCGCGCGTGTACCGTTGCGCGCGTCGATCACCAGGGCGAACCGCTCGTCGCGCGCGAGGAGTTGTTTGCACTGTTCGATGCGACAAAACGCGGCAGCCTGGCCGTCGATG
>LNFM01009861.1_pt1 | contig 13673 bp, 14 predicted proteins | sample 596031 | NCBI WGS metagenome assembly LNFM01 (sample SAMN04254537, study PRJNA301005) | activated carbon metagenome | isolation source: dual media filters at the Ann Arbor, Michigan drinking water treatment plant | place: USA: Ann Arbor
CCAAGGCGGCCAATGCCGCCAGTGCATCGCGACGGTTCACCAGCCTGCCAGTCGATCGGTCGTCGTCGTTCATTCCGGGCTCCTCGGCGCTTGGCTCATTCAGCGTACCCGGACCCATCCCCGCAATCGGTGTGCGACTGCCTGCCCCACGGTCGCTTTGCCGCAAGGCGTCCGCTTCCAGAGTGTTCGATTACTTCGCCGTGCGCGCCTTCTGCATCGCGTGCCACAAGCGGGACGGCGTGAGCGGCATGTCGATCGCCCCCACCCCCACGCGCGCGATCGCATCGTGCACCGCGTTGGTCAGTGCGCCGAGCGACGCAGTGCAGCCCGCCTCGCCCACGCCCTTGACTCCGAGCGGGCTCAGCGTCGATTTCGTCGCGTGCTCCGCCATGCGAATTTCGCGCACGAGACCGGCACGCGGCATCACGTAGTCCATGAAGCTGCCGGTGACGAGTTGGCCGGTTTCGGGATCGTAGACGATGTGCTCGCCGAAGACCTGGCCTGCGCCCTGCGTGACCGCGCCCATCACCTGGCCTTCGACGACGGTGTGGTTGATCGCCACCCCGCAGTCGTCGACGGCGACATAGCTCACGATCTCGGACTTGCCGGTCTCGGGGTCGACTTCGACCTCCGCGACATGACAACCGTTGGGCCAGGTCGAGCCGAACTTGCCTTCGCCGCGCGCGGTGAATTCACGCCGCTGCGCAAGCCCGCCCAGGGTGAGCGTATGGTCGCCTTCGCGCGTGCGGTAAGTGCCCCGCGCGTACTCGACTTGCGACGGCTCGACGTCGAACTCCTCGGCCGCCAGCGAACGTCCGCGTTCGATCAGAAGATCGGCGGCGATCTTGCAGACGCTGCCCGCACCGACCATGGTCCGCGAACCGCCCGACGCATTGCCGACGATGCCCTTCTCGGGCACCGTCTGGCGCAGCTTCACCCGTTCGGCGTCGATCCCCAGCGCATCGCCGATGATCATGGCCATCGTCGTCTCGTGGCTTTGGCCCTGGGACTGCGACGCCGAATACGCCGTGACCGTGCCGTCGGCGTCGACTTCGATCAGGATTTCGTCTTTGGGCGCACCGCCCAGACCGCTGGCTTCGATCACCGTCGAGATGCCCAGGCCCCGCAATTTGCCGGCCGTGGCCGACGCCGCGCGGCGCTGCTCGAAACCGGCATAGTCGGCCGTCGTCAGCGCCTTCTGCAACAGCCCCGGCAGGTCGGCGACTTCGTAGACCGTGCCGGTCGCCGTCGTATAGGGAAAGGCGTCGGTCGGGATGAAGTTGCGCCGGCGCAGTTCAGCCGGGTCGATCTTCATCTCGACCGCGGCCTGGTTCACCATGCGCTCGACGGCGTAGGCGATATCCGGCCGCCCCGCGCCCCGGTAGGAGGCGACCAGGCAGGTGTTGGTGAGCGCGACGCGAAAGCGGGCATGCGCCACCGGGATCGCATAGACCCCCGTGAGGCAGTTGATGATGTTGCGGATGTAGCCCGGGCCACCGGAAGAAATATAGGCGCCCTGGTCGGTGATCCAGTCGAAGCGGATGGCGAGGAAGCGGCCGTTGTCGTCCATCGCAAGCTCGCCATCGCCGATGTTGGCGCGTCCGTGGGTGTCGGTCATGAAGCCTTCGGAGCGGCTCGATACCCATTTCACCGGCCGCCCGAGCTGCCGGGCGCCGTACAACGTCATCACGTACTCCGGATAGACCGTGCTGCGCTGCCCGAATCCGCCGCCGACATCCTTGCCCATGACTTTGACCTTGTCGCCGGGCACGTTCATATAGGCGGCGATCTGCTGCGTCATCGTCAGGATGCCTTGCAGGCAGACGCGGATCGTGTAGCTCTCGTCGGCCGGATCGAAGGTCGACAGACAGGCGCGCGGCTCCATCGGCGAGGGCGTGACCCGCGTGCAATCGACCTTCAGCCGGGTGACGTGATGCGCCCGGGCGAAGATCTCGTTCACGGCTGCGCGATCCCCGACCTGCACCTCGATCGAGCAGTTGCCGGGCACGTCCTCGTGGATCTGTGGCGCCCCCGGGGCCAACGCCTGCTCGGGACCGATCACCGCCGGCAGGTCGTCGTATTCGATCTCGATCGCGTCGACGGCGTCCTGGGCCAGCAGCGCGGAATCCGCGACCACCATGGCGACGGGCTCGCCGACGTAGCGCACGCGCTCATGGGCGAGCGCCGGACGGTTCGGAATCCTGGCCTTGCCGCCGTCGACGCCGGTGAAGGTCAGCGCGTGCGGCGCCTTGACGTAGCCCGCGCGCACGGCATCCTCGCCGGTGACGATCAGGCGCACGCCGGGCATGGCGCGGGCTCGCTCGACATCGATCGAGACGATGCGGGCATGCGCACGGTCCGAGCGCGCGAACGCGGCGTAGAGCTGACCTTCGAGGTTCCAGTCCGACGCGTAGTTGCCGCGGCCGGTGATGAGCCGAGGATCTTCCAGCCGCACTGCGCGAATGCCGCCGACGTTGAAGTATCGATGATGATGATGTGTATCCACGCGGACCTCTCCCCTCGTATTCCGATTGCCTGATGCACCCCCGGGCGCTGGACGGTGCAATGAGTTCGGCGCATTGTCGCATCCGGGCGGCGTCGCGACCAGACCGGCAGCGCCGGGCAAGCCCCGCGCGCGCTCTCGGTTTGCCGTCACCGGAGACGCTCGCTAGAATCGGAAAGCACGCCGCTGCACCACCGGGCCAAGGAGCCGAAATGCGCAACTATCACGACATGGGCGGGCAACCCGCCGGACCGATCGATCGGCACGAACACGAATTGCAGCATTGGGAGAAGCGCGTCGAGGCGCTCATCGCCGTGCTCGGCAGCAAGAAGCTCACACGCAGCGACGAAGGCCGTCGTGCGCTCGAGACGATCGGGGCCGAGACCTATCTGGGCTCCGGATACGCGGAGCGCCGCATCCAGGCACTGGCGAACAACATGATCCTGCGCGGCGTGATCACCATCGAGGAGCTCTCCAACAAGCTCGCCGAAGTCGAACAACGTCAGAACCAGCTGCCATGAATCCCCTATTCCAGCCAGGCGACAAGGTCCGCGTGCGCAAGATCGATGCACCGGGGCACATCCGCACTCCCTATTACATCCGTGGCCACGAAGGCGTCGTCGAGCGGTTCTGCGGATACTTCAAGAACCCGGAAGAGCTGGCCTACTTCAGGCCGGGCACCCCGCTCAAGGCGTTGTACCGGATCCGCTTCGTCCAGGCCCAGGTCTGGCCCCAGTACATCGGCCCGAAGTCGGACACGCTCGACATCGACATCTACGAACACTGGCTGGAAGCGGCCTCGGAGGCACGTCCATGAGCGACCATCACGACCACCACCACGGCCACGATCACCACGATCATTCGCATCCGCCGGGCCAGAAGCACCCGTTTCAGGCGGACGTCGACGACACCTTGAACTATCCGCGCCGCATGGAGATCGCGCTGCGCGAGCTGCTGATCGAAAAAGGCATCCTCACCGCCGACGAGATCCGGGCAGCCATCGAGGACATGGATTCGCGCTCGCCCGCGGGCGGCGCCAAGGTCGTGGCCCGCGCCTGGGTCGATCCCGAATTCAAGGCCGCGCTGCTCGAAGACGCGAACGCCGCCTGCACCAGCCTCGGGTTCGACATGAGCATCCGCGAGCTGAAGCTGGTCGCGGTGGAGAACACCCCGGAGGTGCACAACGTCGTCGTCTGCACGCTGTGCTCGTGCTATCCGCGCGCGCTGCTCGGTTTGCCGCCGGCGTGGTACAAGAGCTTCGCCTATCGATCCCGGGTCGTGAACGAGCCGCGCGCCGTGCTCGCCGAGTTCGGCACCACGCTGCCCGACAACACGGTCGTGCGGGTGCACGATTCCACAGCCGACCTGCGCTACCTCGTGCTTCCCATGCGCCCGGCCAACACCGAAGGCATGAGCGAAGAGCAGCTCGCGGCGCTGGTGACGCGAGACAGCATGATCGGCGTGTCTGCAGCCCGCAGCGCAGGGGCCTGAGGCGAGCGGCGCCCGCATGCGCCGCTCATGTCGCGACCGAACACGCTCGGCGGCCTGCGGCATGTCGGCCCGCAACCCGAGCGCCCGAGCCGGGGCGTCGTGGCCGGATCGTCCATCGCGAGAGCCCTCGTGCGTGGTCAACCGGTCGAGAACGGCGCCGGGCTCGAGGGACACCGCAGTCCGGCTGAGCCGGCGCGCGCATCCTGCGCCAAGCCGCGATACCCTCGTCATGCCGAGCCATGAACAGCCTCGGTGACGCGCTAAAACGCGCCAGTTCCGAGATCGTCGAGCGCACGCTCGACTTTCTTCCGAGCCTGCTCGGCGCGATGCTGCTGCTCCTCGTCGGCTGGCTGCTTGCCCGCATCCTGCGTGCGCTCACGATGCGCGCCGTGCTGCTGGTGGAGACACTGGCCGCACGCATCGGCTCGTCCGCCGGCGCCGAACCGATCCGCATGCGCCGCGCCTCGGTCGTGATCGCGCAGATCGTCTTCTGGGCGACCATGCTGGTCTTCGTGACGGCAGCCACGCACGTCCTCGAACTGACTTCGTTCACCGACTGGCTCGCGCGGCTGGTCGGGTACCTGCCCACCCTGGCCGCGGGCGTGCTGATCGTGATCGCCGGCTACGTCTTGGCGCGCTTCCTCGCCAACCTGGTGCAGGCGACCTCGCCGCGCATCGATCCCGCGCAGCGCGCCCTGCTCGCTCGGGTCGTTCAAGTCACGGTCCTGACCGGCGCAGTGCTGGTCGGCGCCGACCAGATCGGCATCCGAATCACCTTTCTTGCCATCTTCGCCGCCGCTCTCGGAGGCGTGATCGCAGGCGGCGTCGCACTGGCGGTCGGACTGGGGGCGCGCGACTTCATCGCCAATCTGATCGGTGCGCATTACCTGCGCCAGGCGTTCGCGATCGGCCAGACGATACGCACCGCCGGCCACGAGGGTCGCATTCTGGATCTGACCTCGACCGGCATCGTGCTCGAAACCTCCGAGGGGCGCGTCACGCTTCCCGGGCGCGTCTACAACGACCAACCGATCCTGGTGCTCCCGCAGACCCACCATGGCTGACAGCCGGGACCTCGCGCTCGCCTTCGTGCGCACGCACGCCACGGAAGCGGCGCGCGTGCTCGAAAGTCTGCCGACGCAAGGCGCCAGTGCCTTGTTCGCCGCCATCCCGCCCGACTCGGGTGCGGCTGCGATGGCCGCCATGCTGCCCCCCGCTGCTGCCCGCATCCTGACGGGCATGCCCGAGCAAGATGCCAGCGCACTGCTCAACGCGACGAGTCACCAGAGTGCGGTCGCCATCCTGCGGCACGTGCCGGCGACGATGCGTGCGAGACTGCTCGCCGGCATGCCGCCCGCCTCGGCTCTCGCGGCGCAGATGCTGTTGGGATTTCCCGACGACACCGTGGGTGCGTGGATGGACTCGTCGGTCGTCGCCGTGCCTGCGAGCTTCGACGTCCAGGCTGCGCTCGCCCATCTGCGCACCGCCCCCGATTCCGAACTCGACCATCTCTTCGTGGTCGATGCCGAGCAGCATCTGCACGGTCGCATCGGCTTGCACGCGCTCCTGCGTGCCGACGAGCGCGCCATGCTGTCCGGCCTGATTCGACCAGTGGCGACGACCTTGTCGGTCATGATGCCGATCGCATCCGCCCGCACCTCGAGCTTGTGGGACAGATCGCAAGCCCTGCCCGTGATCGACCGCGACAAGCGGCTGATCGGCGTTCTGCGCCGAGTGACACTGGCACAGGCGCTGCGCAGCCGCAGCCGCGGCGCGACCGAAGCGCCCGGCGCGGGTTCGGTCGCCGGCGCCCTGGCGGGCAGCTATTGGGAGATCGTCTCGGGTCTGAGCACGGCGAGCCTCGGATTGCTGCCTGCGGTCAAGCGCGTGCAGCCGGAGGAACCATGAGCGCCGCCGCCCAGCCCGCCTACGCCGCCCTCACCCAGCGGTTCCTCGCCGAGTTTCCGCATGAGGCAGCGCGCCGACTCGAAGCCCTGCCGGTCGAGGACATCGCCGCGCTCCTCGGCGCCTACCCTGGCCGCGCCGCAGTGCGAGCCTGGCAAAGGCTCGCGCCGGATATCGCGCGCGCCGTGCTGAGTCGTCTGGAAGAGCCTCTCGCCCGCGAGTTGCTGACCGCGGCTCGGGCCGCCGTCAGCGCCGCCGTGCTCGCGCAATGCGCCACCGAGGAGCGCGAGCGTCTGCTCGGCTTGCTCGAGACGACGGTCGCACGCGAACTGCGCGATCTGCTCGCCTATCCGGATGCCACCGCGGGCCGCTTGATGGATCCGGTCATCAGCCCGGTGCGTGCCGATCTGAGCGTGGGCGAAACACTGACCCGGCTCAAGAGCATCGAGCGTCGCGGGCTGCGCGAATTGTTCGTCGTCGATCACGAGGGCCGCCTCGCGGGCCGGGTGGAGATCCAGGAACTCGCCGTCGCCGAGCACGACCGGCCGCTGGCGACGCTGCTCAGACCGCCGCTCGCCGTGGCCAAGGATCTGGATCCGCGCGAAGACGTCGTCGAGATCCTGCAGCAGCAACCGATCACCGAACTGCCCGTGATCGGGTCGGACGGACGCTTCCTCGGGGTCATCCGGCAGGCCGCCCTGGTGTCCGCCCTCGAGCAGGAGACGAGCGTCGACATCCAGACCATGGTCGGCGCGAGCCGGGACGAGCGCGCCTCGTCGGGCGCCTTGTTCGCCGTGCGCAAGCGCCTGCCGTGGCTGCAGCTGAACCTGGTCACTGCGTTTCTCGCCGCTTCGATCGTCGGCATGTTCGAGAGCACGATCGCGCAGTTCACCGCCCTGGCGGTGCTCATGCCGATCGTGGCCGGGCAGTCGGGCAATGCCGGCCATCAGGCGCTCGCCGTCACCATGCGCGGCCTGCTGCTGCGGGAAGTCTCGCTGCGGCAGTGGCCGCGTCTGGTCTGGAAGGAAGCCGCCACCGGTTTCGTCAACGGCCTCGCCGTGGCGCTCACCACTTCGCTGGGGGTCTGGCTTTGGAGCGGTTCGCTCGGCCTCGTGGTCATCATCTCGAGCGCCATGGTGATCTCCATGAGCGTGGCTTGCATCGCGGGCGCCCTGGTGCCCATCCTGCTGCGCCGCTTCGGCCAGGATCCCGCCACGGCATCGTCGATCTTTCTGACCACGGTCACCGACGTCACCGGATTTCTTTCCTTTCTCGGAATCGCGACGCTGCTCGCCGCCATGCTGGCCTAGGCGTCGCCCCACTCGACGTATCGATCACACGAAGGAGCTGAAATGACGGCAACCCAGCAAGAACTCGGCGTCTTGCGCCGCGTGGGCGCAAGCTTCGAAGGACGCCTGGAGCGGCGCATCGAGCATGACCAGCAGACCGTCTGGACCCTGCTGACCGCGCCGGAGCGACTGGCCGAGTGGCTGGCACCCGGCACCATCGAACTGCGCCTGGGCGGGGCCGCCAAGCTCAACTTCACCGACAGCGGCACGGTGATCGACAGCCAGGTCACGGCCTTCGAGGCGCCGCGCTTGATCGAGTATTCATGGAGCAGCCCCGGCGAACCCGCTCGGCCGGTGCGCTGGGAGACGGACGCGCTCGAGGGCGCCACGCGCCTTACGCTGACCGTGAGCGTGCCGCAGAGCGAAGACATCGCGCGCGCCTGCGCCGGCTGGGAAGCGCATCTGATGATGCTGCTCGGAGCGATCGAAGGCGTGCCGATGAAGTTCCCGTTCGAGCGCTTCAAGACGACGCGCGAAGCCTACAAGGCGAAAGTCGCCGCCCTGGGCTGAACTCGCCGCCAACCGGCCCCTTCCGGGGCGGCCGTCGGTCGTGCCAATGGGTGTACCATGATCGCGATCCGCCCCCGAGCGCACCCAGCCAGGGTGCCCATGGCGGACCATCCGACGATGGAGGAGCAACATGACGATCCGGTTACGGGCTCTGAGCACCCACATAGGCGCGCAAGTCGAAGGCATCGACCTGCGCCGACCGCTGTCCGCCGAGCAAGCGCAGATCATCCACGACGAGATGGATCGCTACGCCGTGCTCGTGTTTCGAGAGCAGCACCTCGACGATGCGCAGCATCTGGCGTTCACGCAGGCGCTGGGCGCGTTGGAGGACGCGCGCGGCAGCAGCCTGCGGGCCAACGCCGACTTCCGCCTGCCCACCACCTTCGCCGACGTCTCCAACCTCGACGGCAACAACCAGGTGTTCGCCGCCGGCGACCGCAGACGCCTCTTCGCCATCGGCAATCGCCTCTGGCACTCCGACTCCTCGTTCAAGCCCACGCCGGCCAAGTATTCCCTGCTGCGGGCCGTGCGCACGCCGTCGCGAGGCGGGAACACCGAATTCGCGCACATGGGAGCGGCTTACGATGCGCTCGACGACGAGACGAAGACGCTGATCGAGGATCTCGTCTGCGAGCACTCGCAACTGTACTCGCGCGAATCGGTCGGATTCGCCGAGTTCACGGACGAGGAGCGGGTGCGCTTCAAGCCGGTGCGCCAGCGCTTGGTGCGCACCCTGCCCCGGACCGGGCGCAAGTCGCTCTATCTGTCGTCGCACGCGGGCACCATCGTCGGCTGGACGATCCCGGAGGCGCGCCTGCTGCTGCGCGACCTGAACGAACACGCCACGCAGCGCCAGTTCGTCTACTCGCACGCCTGGCGCGAAGGCGATCTGGTGATGTGGGACAACCGCCAGACCATGCACCGGGCGCGCCCTTACCCCGCCGATGAACCGCGCGACATGCGCCGCACGACGCTTCAGGGCGAAGGGCCGACCGTGGCCGTCGAACCGGGCGAGCACCGCGCCGTGCAAACGGCATGAGCCTTCGTCGGCCCGTCAGGCGCCGGCGAAGTACTGCGGTTCGTCGAACAGCGACGTGATCGTCACCTTGCGTATGCGCTTGTCGTCGGCGATCACGTAGAGCACATCGGTCATCAGCCCTTCGAAAATGCCGCGCAGGCTGCGCGCGCCGGCCTTGTACTCGAGCGCGAGGTCGGCGATCTGCTCGAACACGATCGGCTCGACGCAAAGCTCCACGCCGTCGCCCGACAAGATCGCGTGGAACTGCCGGTAGATCGCATTCTTCGGCTCGGTCATGATCCGCACCAGCATCGGTTTGGACAGTTCGTCGAGCCGGGCGATGATCGGCAAGCGCCCCGCAAACTCCGGGATCAAGCCGAAGGCCCGCAAGTCGCCCGGCTTGACGCGGGCATTGAGCGTCTTGAGCACCTTGGGATTGTCCTTGTCGGAGAGCGCGATGAAGCCGAAGGCCTGGGAATCGCGCAGGATGTCCTCGATGCCGACGAAGGCGCCGCCGCAGATGAACAGGATGTGCGTGGTATCGATATACGGCCCGCTGCGCAGCCTGACCTGCGAACCCTCCATGATCTTGAGCAAGGCGTGCTGCACGCTCTCCCCCGACACGCTGCGGGCCTGGGCGCCGACGGCCTTGAGCTTGTCGATCTCGTCGATGAAGACGACCCCGCGCTGCGCGCGAGCCACGTCGCCGCCGGCCTTGTCGACCAGTCGCTGCAGGATGGCTTCGATCTCGTGACTCACGAACTCGGTCTGCGCCAGCGAGGCAGCGTCAGCGGTGACGAAGGGCACCCCGAGTATCCTGGACAGCGTCTCGCACATCAGGGTCTTGCCCGTGCCGGTCGAACCGATCAGCAACACGTTGCTCTTCGAAATCTCGGTCGATTCGGCAAGCGCGCGGCCCGCCTTGCGGAAATGCCAGTAGACGGCCACGGCCAGCGTCTTCTTCGCCTCGTCCTGCCCGATCACGTACTGGTCGAGCGCGCGGACGATCCGGCTTGGCGTCAGTTCGTCAGGCACCGGCCGCCTCGCCGGCGTACATGATGATCGACAACATGCGGATGGGCAGCCGGATCAAGCGCTCCGGTCCGTGCGGGACATCGGCCTTGAACGTCAGGGAATCGCCCGGGCCCAGGGCATAGGTGTGTTTGCCGTGTCGATACTCGAGCCGCCCCTCCAGCACGTGGATGAACTCGGTGCCCGGGTGCTGGAAACGTTGAAAGACCTCGCTCTCATCGGTGAGCGTGACGAGGAAAGGCTCGAAGCTGCGCCGCGGGCCGCGCTCGGCGGCAAGCAGATGGTAGGTGTGCCCGCGCTTGGTGCCGCGGCGCACGACCTCCATGCCCTTGCCCTTCTTCACCAATTGGGCGCCCCCCTCCGATTCGGGGTAGCCCTGGACGAGCGACGCGAGCGTGATGCCGAGCGCACGCGTCAGGCGCACCAGCGTGTCTAGGCTCGCCGAGATGTGACCATTCTCGAGCTTGCTCAACATGCCCCCGGTGATGCCGCATTGCTTCGCCACCTCGGCGATGGTCAGCCGCTGTGCCAGACGCACGCGCTTGATCTCCGCGCCGATCATCCGCTCGAGCGTCTTCACGGAGGCGGCATCGTCGGCATCCGGATCGGTGCGTGGGTCTGCCTTAGGGTCTTCGCTCATGCGCGTACTTTACCGCAGGCGGCTGCGACGCGTGCTTCTGCGTTCACAAGCCCGCGCCGCCGAGCACGATCCGCTGGCCGGTCTCATCGCACCCAGGGCCGACGGCTGGCGGTCGCCGAGCGAGCGCCCCGTCGCTGGCTCGGGCGCCTAGGTGCCGGGGATCCAGTGGGTACCTGCCAGCGGAACGCGGGCCATCGCCGCCGCCTCGACGGTCAGCGCCACCAGATCCTCGGGCTCGAGGTGATGCACGTTCTGCTTGCCGCAGGCGCGCGCGATGGTCGTGAGTTCCATGTTGAGGGTCTTGAGATAGTTGCGCATCCGGCGCGCACCGACCTCGGGCTCCAGACGCTGTTCGAGCACGGGATCTTGCGTGGTGACCCCGACCGGGCAGCGTCCGGTATGGCAGTGATGGCAGAATCCGGGCGCGGTGCCGAGCTTGCGGTAATCCTCGACCGCCGAATGGTGTTGACCGTTCTGCACGAAGCTCTCGTGATTGCAGCCGAGCGCCATCAGCGCGCCCTGGCCGATCGAAACCGCGTCGGCACCGAGCGCAAGTGCCTTGGCCACATCGGCACCAGTGCGTATGCCACCGGACACGATGAGTTGCACCTTGCCGTGCATGTCGAGATCTTGCAGGGCGTCGACCGCTTGTCGGACGGCCGCCAGGGTCGGAATGCCCACATTCTCGATGAAGACGGTCTGCGTTGCCGCCGTGCCCCCTTGCATGCCGTCGATGACCACGACGTCCGCGCCGGCATGAACGCACAGCTTCACGTCGTTGAACACGCGCGTCGCGCCGATCTTCACGTAGATGGGCACGCGCCAGTCGGTGATCTCGCGCAGCTCCTTGATCTTGATCGCGAGATCGTCGGGTCCCGTCCAGTCCGGATGCCTCGAAGCCGAGCGCTGATCGACGCCTTCGGGGAGCACCCGCATCTTGGCCACGCGCGGATTGATCTTCTGCCCCAGCAGCATGCCCCCGCCGCCCGGTTTGGCCCCTTGGCCGATGACCACCTCGATGGCGTCCGCCTTGCGCACATCGTCCGGGTTGAATCCGTAGCGAGACGGCAGGCACTGGTACACCAGGATCTTGGACGACAGCCGCTCTTCCTGGGTCATGCCGCCGTCGCCCGTGGTCGTCGATGTGCCCATCGCGCTGGCGGCGCGGCCCAGGGCGTCCTTGACGTTGGCCGACAGCGCGCCGAAGCTCATGCCCGCGATGGTGATCGGGATCGCGAGTTCGACCGGCTGGCTCGCGTGTCGCGTACCCAGGACGGTTTTGGTTTCGCAGCGCTCGCGATAGCCTTCGAGCGGATAGCGCGACAGACTGGCGCCGAGAAAGAGCAAGTCGTCGAAATGGGGCAGCGGCCGCTTCGCGCCCAGGCCGCGAATCTCGTACAGACCGTGCGCGGCCGCGTCGTGGATGTAATCCAGGACGGCGCGGTTGTAGCTGCTGCTCCCTTCGCGCCGCAGGCGCGCTTGCAGATCGAGGTTCCCGTCTTCGCTCATGGGGTCGTCCGGTTCATCATTTCAGTACTCCTGATCGGCGTCGGCATTCCAGTGGTAGAGCTCGCGCTTGGATGCGACACGCTTGAACGCCTTCGGATCGTGCTCCATGCCCGCACGGGCGAGCAGATCCTCGACCGCGCGATAGTCCGCTTCGCTCATCGGCTCCTCACGAGCGTCGGCGCCGAGCGACTTGATGCGGCCGCGAACGTAGATCACCGCTTCGTAGAGCGAGTCGCCGAGCCCGTCGCCGGCATCACCGCACACCACCAGGCGCCCGGCTTGCGCCATGAAGGCGGAATAGTCGCCGACGCTGCCGCCGACGACGATGTCCACCCCCTTGATCGAGATGCCGCAACGAAGCGATGCGTCGCCGTCGATCACCAGCAGACCGCCATGCGCGGCCGCACCGGCCGCCACCGAGGCGAAGCCGCGGACATGCACCACCCCCGACAACATGCCCTCGGCGACTCCCGGACCGGCATTGCCCTCGATGGTGATGCGCGCCTGCTTGTTCATGCCCGCCGCGTAATAGCCCGCATGACCCTGGATATCGATCGCGACCGGCGCATCGACGCCGACGGCGATGTTGTGCGCACCATCCGGATTGCGCACCGTCACCTGCGTGTCTTCGGGCAGCGCGGTGTGCAGATATCGATTGAGCTCGCGCAGCGGCGTGGCAGCGAGGTCGAAGGTCACGCGCGCCATACGTACAACTCCTCGGGCTTGGGTTCGAACAGATGGGCGTGCTTCACACCCGGCAATCCGGCCAGCGAGCGGAACTCGGAGGCGACCGCCACGTAGTCGTCGGTCTCGGCCACGATGGCGGGCTTGCAAGCGAAGGCATCCCGCACCAGGGCGAGGCTGTCGGCGGTGCCCATGAGAAAAGTATAGAAGCCGTCGAGCTCGTCGAACCCTTTGCGCAGCGCCCCTTCGAGGTCGTCGCCTTCACGCAGGCGCCATTCGAGAAAGCGCGTGGCGGCTTCCGTATCGTTGTCGGTATCGAAGACGATGCCGCGAGGCTCGAGCTTGCGCCGGATCGAATAGGGATTCGACAGCGACCCGTTATGCACCAGACAGAAGTCCTCGCCCGCGGTGAACGGATGGGCATGCGCCGGCGTCACGGCCGACTCGGTCGCCATGCGCGTATGCGCGACGATGTGACTGCCGCTCAGGGCCGCGAAGCCGTAGCGCTCGGCCACCGCGGCAGGCGTGCCGGTGTCCTTGTACAGATCGATGCGCCGCCCGACCGAAAGCAGATGCAATGCGGGAAAGCTTCCGTGCAGCCAGGCCCGGACTGAATCGACCGCTGCCGCCGAGCACAGAACGGCGTGATTGCCATGCGGCTCCAGCCCCACCTCGCTTCCCAGGGCCTCGCTGGCACTCGAGCGCACGCTGGCCCAATCGAAACCGACGCTGCCGCTGTAGAGGCTGTACTTTCGCTGGTCGCCCGCAACCGGCTCGGTGAAGACCGCAAGGCCGGCGGAATCCGGCCCGCGTTCGGTCATGCCGATCAGCATCGGCGTCGCCAGCGCGCCGAGGCGACTTCGCAGCGACGGCTTCTTGATCATCAAGCCCACGATTCCGCACATCGCATCGAATCCTCAGAAAAATTCCAGATAGCGCCGCCGTTCCCAATCGCTGACATGACGGCAGTACTCCACCCACTCCAGGCGCTTCAAGCGGATGAACTCCGCCGCGAGGTCGTCGCCCAGAGCG
>LNFM01009862.1_pt1 | contig 13670 bp, 11 predicted proteins | sample 596031 | NCBI WGS metagenome assembly LNFM01 (sample SAMN04254537, study PRJNA301005) | activated carbon metagenome | isolation source: dual media filters at the Ann Arbor, Michigan drinking water treatment plant | place: USA: Ann Arbor
CCACCACGCTCGAAGTGGAATCGGGCATCAACGACCCGATGGCGGTGTTCATGACCGTCACGCTGATCGGGCTCATCACCGGATCGATGCAGCCGTCGGCGCTGCCGCTGGCGCTGATGTTCGTGCAGCAGATCGGCCTGGGTCTGGTGTTCGGGGTGGTGTTCGGTTTCGCGCTGGCGTGGCTGCTGCGGGCGGTGCAGGTCAACCAGGGCTTGCTGGCCCTGCTGATCGCCGCCGGTGGCGTGGTCATCTTTGCCGCCTGCAACCTGGTCGGTGGCAGCGGCTTCCTCGCGGTCTATTTGGCCGGCGTGATCATCGGCAACTGGCGCGCGCCGCCGTCGGCCCCGGTGCTGCAGGCGATGGACGGGTTGGCCTGGCTGGCCCAGGCCGGCATGTTCCTGCTGCTCGGCATGCTCGCCACGCCGAGCGCGCTGGTGCCGATCCTGCTGCCGGCGCTGGCGCTGGCCGGTGCGCTGATGTTCGTCGCGCGACCGCTCGCCTGCGCGCTCTGCCTGCTGCCCTTCCGCTTCCGGTCGCAGGAGACCGCGTTCATCAGCTGGGTGGGGCTGCGCGGCGCGGTGCCGATCGTGCTCGCCATTTTTCCGCTGCTCGCCGGTGTGCCGCAGTCGTGGCTGATCTTCAACGTGGTGCTGGTGGTGGTGCTGGCGTCGCTCGTCGTGCAGGGCATGAGCATCGCGCCGGCCGCGCGCTGGCTCGACGTGGCATTGCATCCGCGCCCCGAGCCCGCGTTGCGCTGGCCGCTCGATCCCAGCGGTCAGCGCGAGATGGTGATGTTCGCGCTGACCGCCGAGCACCCGTGGGCGGGCGCACGCGCCGACAGCCTCCAGCTCACGCCGGATACCGACCTGTTTGCCATCGGTCGCGCCGGGCGCGCGCTGTCGACCGCGGCGGCCGCCACGCTGCAAGCGGACGACACGCTGTGGTTCACCAGCCCGCCCACGCAGGTCGACCGCCTGTGCGATCTGTTCGGCAGCGGCGCCGATCATTCGCCGCAGACGCTGCACTTCGTGTTCGATGCCGCGGCATCGCTGGCCGACGTGCTGGCCCTGTACGCGCCCGGCGCCACCGCCGAGCCGGAGGACTCGCTCGCCGATGCCGTGTGCCGCGTGCATCGCGCCCCGGTGGAGGGCGACAGCGTGCGCGTCGACCGTATCCGGCTGACGGTCGTCGCGATGGACGGCGCCACCATTCGGCGCGTGGCCGCCACCATCGAACCTGCCGGGTCGGCACAGCACTGATGCCGGTGGTGGGCAGGGCCATGCCCCGGTCGTTTCGCGGGCGCGCGGGTGGTCCCTCGCGGCCGTTGGGTAAAAGCGCAGGTAGCCCACCAGACAAGCCCGAGGCCGGGTCAGTTACCATCGATTCATGTTGCGTCGATTGATTCTCGTTGTGGCCGCGCTGGTCATGCTCGGCCCGCTGTTGCCAGCCGGTGCAGGCACGGGCTCGGGCACGCTCGACAGTCATGCGCTGCTGCACTGGATGGGCGTGGCGCACGATCATCACGATGACGGCGGCTTTGACCTGGGCGGATCGGCCGACGCACTCGCGCATGTCGCTGCGGATGCCGTCAGCGGCGTCGGTCTGCCCTCGCAGGCCGCGAGCACCACCCCGCCCGACCTCGCCCATCTGGCGCCGCGTCACGCCTTGATGGCGCACGCTCCGCCGCCCTGGCTCGCCGGGCCGCTGCGCCCGCCTCGCTGAACCTCCACTCCGCTGTCGGCAGTCGTTCGTGCGCTCTGCGCCGGACGGCCTGATCCCTGCGGGCACCGCGCTGTGCCCTTCGCTGTGCCCGTGGCCATGTGCTGTCGGGCGGGTCTCCGGAGTGTTCATGAGGTTCATCGATACGCCGCTCGCCATGCGGGCGGGCAGACCGGGCGCGGGTCTGGTCACATGTCTGGTCACGTGTCTGGTGCTCGCTTCGCCGCTGCACGCCCAGAGCACGGCCGATCCGCTGGCGACCGCGATCGAATCTGCCTGGCAGCGGGCGACCGCGGCAGCCGAGGCAGGCGGGCTCGCAGCCCGCGCCCAGGCCGAGCAGGAGGCGGCGCGCCGCTGGTCGGCGGGCAGCCCGGCGCTCGAACTGGCCGCGCGGGATGATCGCTGGCATCGCGGACAGGGCGAGCGCGAGCGCGAAGTGGGCGCCGCCTGGCCGCTGTGGCTGCCCGGTCAGCGCGCTGCGGCAGGCGCCGCCGCCGACGCTGCCGGCGCGTCGGCCGACGCGCAGTGGCGCGCCGCCCGCCTGCGCCTGGCGGGCGAGGTGCGCGAGGCCTACTGGGCCGCCGCGGCCGCAGCGGCCGAGCGCGCTGCCGTCCAGGCGCAGAACGACGTGCTGCAGCGACTCGCTGCCGACGTCGAGCGGCGCGTGGCGAGCGGCGATCTCGCCCGCACCGATCAGTTGGCCGCGCAGGGCGAATGGCTGGCGTCACAGGTGCAAGCGGCGCAGGCCGCAGATACGCTGGCGGCCGCGCAATCGCACTGGCAGCAGCTCACCGGCCTGCCGCTGCCCCTGATCGATGCGGTGGCGCAGCCGCGGCCGCCGTTTGACGAGGACCGCCACCCGACACTGTTGCTGGCGCAGGCGGCGGTAGCGCAGGCGCGTGCCCGACTGACCCTGGCGCGGCAGTCGCGGCGCCAGGCGCCCGAGCTGGCGGTGGGCGCGCGGCAGGAGATCCCCGGCCGCGGCGAACCATCACAGGGCAGCGTGCAGTTGCGCGTGCGCGTGCCGCTCGGCACGGCCGAAGGCGCCCGCGAGATCGCATCGACCCAGGGTGACCTCGACGTCGCCGAGGCCGCGCTGCGCCCGCTGCGTGAGCGCCTGCGCGCGGAGGCGGCATTGGCGCAGGCGGCGCTGACGTCGGCGGCGGCGCAGCGTGCGCTCGAAGCGCAGCGTGCGGCGCAGCTGCGCGAGCGCGCGCGCCTGATCGAACGCTCGTTTGCCGCGGGCGAGTCGGCCTTGGCCGAACTGCTGCGCGCGCTCGCTGCTGCCGGCGAGGCCGAGGCAGCACACCTGCGCCAGCAGGCGCGTTTCGGGGCCGCCCAGGCCCGTTTGATGACCGTATCCGGAGTGCTTCCATGAGTCTTGCTGCCCATGTGCGGGCGACGCTTGTCGCCCTTGTTCTTGCCGCGCCGCTGATCACCGCTGCCGCGCCCGGCGCCCACGGTCCCGACGGCGAACACCTTGACGCCCCCGGCGCGGCGAGCACGGCCGCTGCGCTGCCACGCGTGCAGGCGCAGACCGACGCCTTCGAGCTGGTGGCGGAACTGCGTGTCGGCGAGTTCGTCATCTTTGTCGACCGCTACGAGACCAACGAGCCGGTGCTTGGCGCAACGCTCGTCGTCGAGCGCGGCGAAGCCCGCGCCGACGCCGTGTTCCGGCCGGCGCAAGGCGACTACGTTGTCGCCGACGCTGCCTTCGTGCAGGCGCTCGCGACGCCCGGCCAGCATCCGCTGGTGTTCACCCTCACCGCCGGGCAGGAAGCCGACCTGCTCGACGCCACGCTGGTGACCGGTAACGCCGAGCACGCGGACGATCACGGTCATCACGGCCACTGGCATCTGTCGGACGCGCTGATCGCCGGTGGTGGCCTGCTGGCACTCGCAGCGGGTGGGTGGTGGTGGTGGCGCCGGCGCAGCGCGTCGACCGCCGCTGCGCTGGCCGCGGGAGGCACGCGATGAAGCGCTGCCTTGCCTTGCTGCTGTGCTGCGCCACGATCGTCACGCAGGCCGCGCCCGGCGCCCACGGCCCCGACGGCGAGCACCTCGACGCGCCGGGCGCACCCACCGCGGCTGGCGGCCTGGCGCGCCTGCCGGACGGCAGCGTCAACGTGCCCAAGGCGGCGCAGCGGCGCATGGGCGTGCGCACGCTGTTGGCGCCCATGGCGCAGGCGGCCGCCACGCTCGAACTGCCGGGCCGGGTGACGTTCAACCCCAACGCGGGCGGTCGCGTGCAGGCGGTGCACGGTGGTCGCATCGAAGCCGGCCAGCAAGGCCTGCCGGTGCCCGGTCAGCGGGTGCGCCGCGGCCAGGTGCTCGCTTTTGTGCGCCACCATGCCGATCCGTTCGCTCTCGGCACTGTGCAGGCACAGCTGGCCGAGCTGCGTGCGCAGCGCCAGGTGGCCGAGGCCCGCGTGACGCGCCTCGACGGCCTGGAAGGCTCGGTGCCGCGCAAGGATATCGACGCTGCCCGCGCCGAGGCGCAGGGGCTGGTCGAGCGCGAGCGCACGCTGGCGGCCAGCCTGACTGCGCGCGAGGCGCTGCGGGCGCCGGTCGACGGCGTGGTGGCGCGCGCCGAGGCCGTGCTGGGTCAGGTGGTCGAGCCGCGTGACGTGCTGTTCGACATCGTCGATCCGGCGCGCCTGATGGTGGAGGCGACCACTGCAGACGTCACGCTGGCGCGGAACATTGCGGCGGCCTCGCTGGTCGGCCAAGCCGGGGTGCGGCTGCGGCTGGTGGGGGCGCCGCAGGCACTGCGCGATGGCGTGCTGCCGCTGCTGTTCGCGGTGGAGAACTCGGGCAGGCAGCCGGCGCTCCTGGCGCTCGGCCAGCCGGTCACGGTGGTGGCCCAGCTGTCCGAACGCATCGACGGCATCGTGCTGCCGGCCGCGGCCGTGGTGCGCGGCGCAGCCAACCAGCAGGTGGTGTGGATCAAGTCGGGCGCCGAGCGCTTCATTGCGCAGCCGGTGCAGGTGCGCCCGCTCGATGCGTCCACCGTGGTCGTGACACAGGGCCTGGGCGCCGACAACCGGGTCGTGGTTCAGGGTGCGTCCCTGATCGCGCAGATCCGCTGAACCAGCCAAGAGAACCGCGATGTTCAACTGGATCGTTCGCAACAGCCTGCAGCACCGCCTGTTCGTGCTGGCGGTGGCCACACTGCTGCTCGCCTATGGGGCGTTGAGCGCGTGGCGCACCCCGGTCGACGTGTTCCCCGACCTGAACAAGCCGCAGATCACCGTGCTCACCGAAGCCGGCGGCATGGCGCCGGAGGAGGTCGAGCAGATCGTCACCTTCCCGATCGAGACGGCGCTCAACGGCATGCCCGGCGTCACCCGGGTGCGTTCGACCTCGGGCGTGGGCCTGTCGATCGTCTACGCCGAGTTCGACTGGGGCACCGACGTCTATCGCAACCGCCAGCTCGTCAACGAGCGGCTGGCGCTGGTGCGCGAGCAGCTGCCGGCCGACATCACGCCGGTGATGGGACCGGTGTCGTCGATCATGGGCGAGATCATGCTGGTGGCCCTGCCGATCGGCAGCGCCGGCGCCAATCAGGGCCGCAATCAGGGCGGCAGTCAGGGCGGAAGTCAGGGCGCCGCTCCGGGCAGCCCCCCGGTCGCCACGCCGATGCAGGCGCGCGAGTACGCCGACTTCGTGCTGCGCCCGCGCCTGCTGTCGATCGCCGGCGTGTCGCAGGTGATCCCGATCGGGGGCGAGGTGCGCACCCTGCGGGTGGCGCCGGACACCGCCCGCCTGGCGCAGTTCGGCGTATCGCTGACGCAGGTGGAACAGGCACTGCGCGGCTATGGCGCCAATGCCGGCGGCGGCTTCATCGACCTGAACGGCCGTGAATACCTGATCCGCCATCTTGGCCGCAGCAATCGCGTCGAGCACCTCGCGGGCATGGCCGTGGCATGGAAGGACGGCCGCCCGGTGCTGCTGTCGCAGGTGGCGCAGGTGGGCTACGCCGCGGCGCTCAAACGCGGCGACGCCGGCTACGACGGCCTGCCGGCGGTGGTGCTGAGCGTGCAGAAGCAGCCAGGTGCCGACACCGTGCAGCTGACGCAGCAGATCGAAGCGGCACTGGCGGCCCTCAAACCCGGCCTGCCGCCGGGCCTGTCCGAGCCGCGCGTGCTGTTTCGCCAGGCTGATTTCATCCGCGCCTCGGTCGGCAACGTGGCCGAGGCGCTGCGCGACGGCGCGATCATGGTGACGATCATCCTGTTCGCGTTCCTGCTGTCGGCGCGCACCACGTTCATCTCGCTCACCGCGATCCCGCTGTCGCTGGCGGTGGCGGCGCTGGTGTTCCAGTGGTTCGGCCTGTCGATCAACGTGATGACGCTTGGCGGCCTGGCGATCGCCATCGGCGAACTGGTCGACGACGCGGTGGTGGACGTCGAGAACATCCTGCGTCGGCTCAAGCAGAACCGCGCTGCGGGCGACCCGGTGCCGCTGCTGGAGGTGGTGCGCAAGGCGAGCGTCGAGGTGCGCTCCGGCATCGTCTATGCCACCGCGATCGTGGTGCTGGTGTTCGTGCCGCTGTTCGCGCTGCCGGGCATCGAGGGGCGCCTGTTCTCGCCGCTCGGCGTCGCCTACATCGTGTCGATCACGGCGTCGATGCTGGTGTCGATGACGGTCACGCCGGTGCTCTGCTACTACCTGTTGCCGAGAATGAAACGGCTGCAGCATGGCGACAGCCCGATGGTGGCCTGGCTCAAGCGGCAGGACACGCGGCTGCTGTGGTGGTCGTTTCCCCGCGCACGCGCGCTGCTCGCGGTGGCACTGGCGGGCGTGATCGCGGCGGCCGCCAGCGTGACGTTGCTGCCGCGCGCGTTCCTGCCGGCGTTCAACGAAGGATCGCTGGTGCTCGGGGTGGTGATGACACCCGGCACGTCGCTCACCGAGGCCAACCGTATCGGCGCGGTCGCCGAGGGGCTGATCGGCGAGGTGCCGGAGGTGGTGCAGGTCGGCCGCCGCACCGGGCGCGCGGAACTGGACGAGCACGCCGAGGGCGTGCACTCGACCGAGATCGACGTCGACCTGCGCCGCTCGGCGCGCGACCGCGAGGCGATCATGGCCGACATCCGCGCGAAGTTGGCGGTGCTGCCGGCGCAGGTGGCGATCGGCCAGCCGATTTCGCACCGGCTCGATCACCTGCTGTCGGGCGTGCGCGCGCAGGTGGCGATCAAGATCTTCGGCGACGACATCGACACCCTGCGCGGGCTGGCGGAGGGGCTGCGCGGCCAACTGGCCACGGTGCCGGGGCTGGTCGACCTCTCGGTCGAGCGGCAGGTGCTGATCCCGCAGATCTCCGTGCGCCTGGACCACGCGCGCGCGGCGCAGACGGGGCTGGCGCCGGGCGAGGCGCTGCGCCTGCTGCAGGCGCTGACCGACGGCGCGCACGGCGCGCAGATCGTCGACGGCGCGCGCCGCTACGAGCTGGTGCTGCGCCTGCCCGACGAGCGCCGCACGCCGCAGGACCTGGCGCGCACGCTGATCGACACGCCGGCCGGCCGCCTGCCGCTGTCGGCCATCGCCACCGTCGAGGAGACCGACGGGCCGAACCAGATCGGCCGTGAAAACGGCCGCCGCCGCATCGTCGTTTTCGCCAACACCGACGGCCGCGACATGAGCGCGGTGGTGCGCGACGTGCGCGCGGTGATCGCGCGTCAGACGCTGCCCGGCGGCACCTTCATCAGCCTGGAGGGCCAGTTCCAGGCGCAGGAGGAGGCCACCCGCCTGATCGCCGCGCTGTCGCTGGTGTCGCTGGCGCTGATCTTCCTGGTGCTGTACTCGCGCTACCGCTCGGCGGTGCTGGCGGCGATCGTGATGATCAACATCCCGCTGGCGCTGATCGGCTCGGTGGTGGCAATGTGGCTGGCCGGCGTGCAACTGTCGGTGGCCTCGATGGTCGGCTTCATCACGCTGGCCGGCATCGCCACCCGCAACGGCATCCTCAAGATCAGCCATTACGTGAACCTGTGCAAGTTCGAGGGCGAGACCTTCTCGCAGGCGATGATCGTGCGCGGTTCGCTGGAACGACTGACCCCCGTGCTGATGACCGCACTCGTGGCCGCCTTTGCCCTCACGCCGCTGCTGGTGGCGGCCGACGCGCCGGGCAAGGAGATCCTGCATCCGGTCGCGGTGGTGATCTTCGGCGGGCTCATCAGCTCGACCATTCTCGATACCGTGCTGACGCCGGTGCTGTACTGGCTGTTCGGCCGCGCCGCGACCGAGACGCTGCTGGCCGAGGGCGCCCCCGCCGCCGGCGAGCCGGCCGAGGCCGTATGACCGAACACAACGTCAGGCGCTCGTCGCAACCCTCGGTTCAATCTGCCGGACCCTGTCCGGCCATCGCAAGGAGCAACCCATGAAGAACCAGCTTGCCGCCGCGCTCGCGGCCCTGTCGATCATCGCGTGCCCCGCCGCGCTCGCGCATGGCGAAGCCAAGGCGCGCCATGGCGGCGTGGTGCAGTTGGCGCACGACCTCGGCTTCGAACTGGTGGTGCGCGGCGACGTGGCAGCGATCTACGTCGACGACCATGGCAAGCCGGTCGATCCGGCCGGCATGAGCGGGCGCCTGACCATCCTCAACGGCACCCGGAAGTCCGAGGCTGCACTGGCGCCCGCCGGCGATCGACTTGAGGCCAAGGGCGTGCAGGTAGCCAAGGGCGCGCGCGTGGTGGCGGCGCTGACCACCGCCGACAAGAAGGCGATGACGGTGCGCTTTACCGTTCGCTGAGATGCGGCTGAGAACGCGGCGCTTCGCCCGTGGCGGATCGCATGCCTGAATGCCGGGCCGGCCAAGCGGCGCCATGGGAGAACGCAAGGTGCAGACACGCGACATAGGCCCAGGTGGGCCGAACGATCTATCCCGCTGGACCCACGACCACGTCTTCGACCGCAGCAGCAGCGCCGCCGAGCGCGGCACGCGCGTGGTCATGTGGATCACGCTCGGGATGATGGTGGTCGAGATCACCGCCGGCTGGTGGCTCAACTCCATGGCGCTGCTGGCCGACGGCTTCCACATGAGTTCGCATGCGCTGGCGATCGGCTTGTCCGCGTTCGCCTACGCCGCGGCGCGCCGCTATGCGCACGACCGGCGCTTTGCCTTCGGCACCTGGAAGATCGAGGTGCTGGGCGGCTTCGCCAGCGCCGTGCTGCTGCTGGGCGTGGCCGCGCTGATGGCGGTGGCCTCGGTCGAGCGCTTCTTCAACCCGCAGCCGATCGGCTACGGCGAGGCGATCGTGATCGCCGTGGTCGGCCTCGCGGTCAATGTCGTGTGCGCGCTGATCCTCGGCCGCGCACACGACCCTCACCACCCCGGGCACGACCATGGCCATGGTCATGCGCACGACCACGCCGCCGACTCGCATCACGGGCACGGCGGTCACCACGATCTGAACCTGCGCGCGGCCTACCTGCACGTGGTGGCCGATGCCGCCACCTCCGTGCTGGCGATCATCGCGCTGGTCGGCGGCATGCTCGCCGGCTGGGATTGGCTTGACCCGGCGATGGGGATCGTCGGCGCCGTGCTGGTGGCGATCTGGGCGCGCGGCCTGATCCGCGACACTGCCAAGGTGCTGCTCGACCGCGAGATGGATCACCCGGTGGTCGACGAGATCCGCGAGGTGGTGGAGCAGCCGGCCGGCATCACCAGCGTGGCCAACGCAGCCAGCTCAGCGGGCCGGTTCGACACCCGTCTCGCCGACCTGCACGTGTGGCGCGTGGGCAAGCAGGCCTACGCCTGCGCGATCACCGTGGTGTCGAACGATCCCGATCTCACCGCCGATGTGCTGCGCGCGCGACTGGCCGTACACGAGGAGATCGTCCACGCGACGATCGAAGTGCATCTGCGCGGCGCTGGCTGAACGCAGCAGCGGCAGTCCTTGCCGCCGGTCCGACCGCATCGGACCAGCATGCCGTCGATGTTCGGGTGCAGGCGCAAAACCGCTGCAGCCGCCCGCCAGAAGCACACCGCCGGGGTCAGGGCCGCGCCGCCCGTGCGCGCGAGATCATTCGCTTGACGTCTGCGTTGGCGTTCACCTCAAGCAACTCGACGTCGGGGTGGCGGAGCGGATACACGCGAAAAACCTCATCCGCGAACGCCTGGCCGATCGAAGACACGTTCGCGAAGTCCAGCATCACCGTCTTGAAGCGGTCAAAGCGCACAAGCAGCCGCTTGGCCTGCGAGCGCGACACGAGGTTATCGTCGCCGTACTCGGTCAGCTTCACCGGGACCACGGTCTTGTTGAACCCGTAGTCCTCACCGGTCGCAAACTTGTCGAACACCTTCTTTATCGATCGCGCCGTGTGGTTGTCCAGGCGCATCGTCACCACGGTTCCCAGCTCGCGACCGTGTCCGCCGAGAATCCAGTCTTCCTTGTTCCGGAACTTGTGCGAGAAGTAGACGCCGCCCGACAGGATCGCAAAGTCATCGAACATGCGCGACGTGAAGAAGATGCCTTCGCCCGAGTGATTGGCCGGGTCGGTCGTGAACTTGCCCTTGGCAAGCTCGAGCACGGCGTGGCGCTCGTCGTCGAGCCCTGCGGCCTCCTTGATCTTGCGAAAGATGCCGACGCCGTCGTCGAAGATCTCGATCTGGGCTGACGCCGCCGTTTTTTCGATCGCGATATGCAGCTGTGCGGCATTCGAGTGATCGATCACGTTGTTGACCATCTCCGTGACGCCGTAGTGCCAGATCTTCGTCACGTTCTCCGGCAGCGTGCCGAGCTGGGGCGCGACGTCTTCGCGCCAGACCTTGTCTTCCGACAGGCCGGGACCCAATGCGTAGTCCTTGCTCCATGCAACCAGCGGCGCGAGCCGGTACGTCTTGCCGCGCGTGCGGCCATCCATGAGCACGGTGCCCTCGGTCACCAGGCGCTGCAGGTGCTTGCTGATCGCCTGCCGCGAGCAGCCGAACTTCTCGCTCGCCAGCCGCACGATGTCGCTGCTGTGATCGGCGATGTTGCTGATGAGGAAGTGCCGGATCTCCTCGCCGCGCTGTCGTACGTTGGCCATGAATTTGACAACCTTTCGGGCGGAGATTGTCAATTTATAGGGGCCGTATTGTCAACCTTCACAAATGGATCGTGCAATCTCATTGATTCTGCATGCCAGCAAAAAGCTTGTTGATCTGGGTGACGGTGATCGAAAACATCGACAGGGCGATGCCCGGGTTGACGATCGACTGCCGCGTCGGATGCGAGGCCATGTTTCGCAGCTGCTGGGCAATTTGCCACTGGGGCTCGTCGCTGACGTCGACGATCCGGCGTGACACCAACTTGTCGAGCAGATGACGATAGGTTGCCGGGACGAGCTGGCCGCTGTTCCGCACTCGCTCCGTGGCGATGCCAAGCGATTCGCACTTCAGCCTGACCGCGGACTCAAGCACTCGAAAACCTTGATCAGTCGCGACCGTCATCAGTGGGTAGAAGAGATAGCCGTAGAGCAACGTTCCGCGAACGACCTCGACGAGCGCGTGGATGGGCTCTGGCACTTCGGTCGTGAGCCGGGGTGAAGACACTGCCGAAAACCACTCATCGGCGCTGTGGACCTGGCACACCGAAGCATCATCAGGCTCAAGCCAGTTCGACAGCGCAAGACGCTTGAAGCCGAACTGAACGTCGTTTTGACCCTTGATGCGGCCGCTCTTCGCGTTCTGTCGGGGCGCCTTCACCTCACCCATGCAGCACCACCCGCTCGCCGCTGCGCTCCAGCTTCACGCGACCCAGCGCGGCGAGGGAATCGACGATGTCCGGCAGGCGCTTCTTCCACGCGCCGCGGCCGGTGAAGTGGTCGGCGAGCTGGTCGAGGTCGAGCGGGCGGGCGGCTTGGGTCACGGTGTCGGCCACCAGGCGAATCTGCTCGGGCAGCGTGGCGGGCCACGGCGCGCGCTTGCCGATCAGCGCGGGCAGCTTGGCGGCGGGCGTGTCGATGCCCGCGCTGCTGTCCCCAGTGTCGTCGCCGGTGTCGATCTCGCCCTGCGCCGGCTGCGTCGCCGCGCCGACCTGGAACTCGGGGCGCAGCCAGCGCACCAGGCCGCGCGCTTCTTCGGCGGCGCGCTCGGCGTTGAGCGCCACCAGGCGCGACAGCAGTTCTTCCTCGGCGGCGGCCTGCTCGGCCGGCTTCTCCGGCCACGGCGTGGTGGCGCCGGGCTGGCCGACGAGGGCGGCTGCCAGATCGCTCCAGCCATAGGCGGCGAACACCGCGCGGTCGAGGTCGTCGTGCAGGTCGCGCAGCACCGACACCAGGCCGTGGTCGTGGATCGACTTGTCTTTCGCGTTCAGCGGCTCGCCGCGGCGGAGCTTTTCGAGGACGTTGTAGAGGCCGGTGAGAGGTCGGGGTGCTGTGACTGGACGCGCTTGCGGTGGGCGTCGATCTGATCGGCCAAAGCAGAGATGGTTGCCGTGGCCGCGGGGTCGGTGACCGGAAACGGAAAGGTCTCGAAGCAGCGTGTTTTGTTGTAGCGCGGCCGATCTTCCAGTGTCCCTCCCGCGCCGAGAGCCCAAGCTACGTGCAGCCTGCTGCAGAGGACGCCGAGCGAGAACGCATCTGCCAGCGCGAAGGTGACAAGCGTGCTGTCGGGAGCGACTTGGCTGTCCACGAAACCAAAGAACCGATGCTTCTGCGTTTCAACTGTCACGATGTAGCGCGGCAGCCCGGCGGCCGCAGCACGGAACTGCTGCCGCGGATGGCCAATCACCCACCAACGGTCCTTGAATGTGCTTGTCAATGCCAGCGACGCTGCCGAGGCCCAACCGTTCCGCCTGCGCCCGGTCGACCTGGAATGAAGCGCCAATGGTTTTCATGCCGACCGAGCAAAGCCCGAGGTTGGCGGCAATTGGCTCGGCTCGCGTCAGGTTCGCACCTACCGTCAAGTTTGCATGGATGGTGCCGACGTCCTCCTTCAGGAGCGCGACGAGGTCGTCATCCGTATCAGTTCCAGATTCACGTTCGCGCACGACATGCAGCACGCGGCCTTCGCGCTGTCCGCGTTCGCCGACGGTCATCGAAACCCGTACTGCGGCGCCATCGGCCGCGTCGACCCAAGGGTGGTTCGCCACGGCGTATACGAGCGACATTGGGGGCGAGCCACTCAGGTGCGGCTCGACTGCGCGGCGAACATAGGTCTGGCGAAGACTGTTCGTCGTGATGAAGCCGAAGCGTCGAACCTTGCCAGCGCGAACCAGACCTGCCGCGTGGTGCCACCAGCGCATGACGAAGTCAGTCGCTTCGGGTACATCGGGCCAAGCAGCTTGCAGCGCATCGACGTATCCGTCGCCTAATGACTCCCGCATGCGTTTGGAGCCGATGAACGGCGGATTCCCGATCACGAATGCTCGGCATTGAACTCAACGGTCGTGCGGCCGAGGTGGCCGAGATGGTGCTGTGGATCGGCTACCTGCAGTGGCACTACCGCACGCGCGGCAACGTCAATCCACCAGAGCCGATCCTCCAGGACTTCCACAACATCGAGCACCGCGACGCCGTGCGTCAATCCGCGCGCGGCGCAGTGGCCGGCGGCGGACTACCCGGTGACGGGGCTGTCGGTGCCCGACGAGCGCGCGCAGGTGCCGGTGGAGAAATACGGTGCGGATTGACAGTGTGACCCGCCAGATCGAGCCGGCCCTGCGTGTCGCCGAGCGAGTCGAGAAAGTTGAGCACCTCGCCTTCGAGGCGCTTCATCTGCTCCAGCGCCACGTAGAGAAAGTTGCCGCTGCCGCAGGCCGGATCGAGCACGCGCACTTCGCACAGGCGCATCAGGTACTCGCGGACCAGGCGGCGCGCTTCCTCGGCGGCCTTGCTGTTGCCTTCATTGGCGTCACCAATCAGGACCAGCGCGGCGGCCTGCACGTGCTGCCAGTCCTGTCGCAGCGGCTCGATGATGGTGGGCAGCACCAGCCGCTCCACGTAGGCGCGCGGCGTGTAGTGGGCGC